>Ga0208645_1000312_pt1 | contig 57046 bp, 40 predicted proteins | sample VirMetDEL_Sep_01_FD_184519 | JGI IMG/M metagenome (GOLD analysis project Ga0208645, IMG submission 184519) | Aqueous microbial communities from the Delaware River and Bay under freshwater to marine salinity gradient to study organic matter... | ecosystem: Environmental > Aquatic > Marine >... | reverse complement strand
TTGATGCTGAAATGTGGATTGATTTGGAAACATCGTCACTCAACGGTTTCACCTATGCAATGGGTGCATTCTTCGTGCAAGGTATCGCATACTACATCTTCAAGATGTTCTTCCAACAGGGCATGGACGAAAAAGCACGCAGTGCAACCATGGAACGAGAGCGACGTATACGCTACCGTGGTATGGAAGAAACGTTTGAACGACGTCGACAAGACATGGAGTTGCGTATGCAAGAAGCCCAACTTGAGGCTGAACTACGCTGGATGGAACAAAACCCCGGCAAGATGCCACCACTCTATCAAGGTAAAGTCTTTGAAGAAACAACTGCTGATTTCAATCCTGAACCAAACCACGAGGCTTCTACAGATGAGCCGTTGGGTCTTGGCGTGACGTTCGGTGAAGAAAAGGAAGCAAAGGCAAAGCGTGAGCGCAACCCTGACGGTACGTTCAAAAACAAAAAGTGAGGTGACCCCCCTATGGGTCGTATTTTCAAAACGCCTACCGATGACAGCACCGAGGCTACGCTTCGTGCCATGCACATCGCTAACACCGTTGATACAGCATATGAGCGAGCGTGGGGCTGGGTCAAAGCCGTTTTCTTTTCAGTACTATCAGCGATGGTCGTTAGTGCTGTTGAGTTTCACAGCGAATGGAGTTTGTGGGATTCGACTGCACAGTGGTTTGGTGAGAAGTTGTCAAACTGGCTTGGTGGTTGGTTCGATTGAGTGCAGCGGCTGGTTCGGCAATGGTCGGCGGACTCGTGTTCGCACGAGAATTGTATCACTATTGGGTTCCTCGACGTGTAGGGATTTACGGTCCGACCATGGTTGGCAAAACCACACTCGACAAATATCTCACCACACCGGGCGAAATGGAGGACATATCACTCGATGATAGAACATCTCACACAAAGATACTCGGTAAGTATCTCTTGCCACGTGCAACACGTAAGCGAGTTCGATGGAAAGGTGACCGACGTGTTGTTCATTCGTCCGACATGGGTGGGGAAGAACGATTTTGGAACCTTTGGGTTGACGATATGGTTAATCGTAACGTGGAGGCTGTCGTTTTTCTGTTTGACCATCGGGTACAGTTGGGGGGAGAACCTGCACTTCAAGCAGTTGCTGGATTCAAGTTTTTGTGTGATGCACTGATTCATCGCCAATATCGATACAGAAACCTTCGTTCTCGCTTACGAGGTAAGAAGTATTGTCCCAAGTCGATTCTTCTTGTTGCAAACAAGGCCGACCAGTGGTGGGATGACCAAGCAAACGTACTTTGGCAACAGCAACGATTGGGCGAACACAGAATTTTTGACCCGTTTAGAGAAGACCTTGTACGACTACAAAAAGCGGGTATACCAACCATGCGTTCGATGATGGCAACACGCATCGGTTGGAACGTGGAAAACACTATGGTTGACTTACTTTCTACGTAGGGAAGGCTTTTCAAATAGTATGCTAACCGACAGATAGGGGGAGATGCAGTGGTTTTTGACTTTAGTGGTAAGTTTAGGGGAGGTACTATGAACGGCAGTTTGCAAGCCATGGACGCCGCTGAAATGAAGGCACTGAGCCACCAAGGAAACCCATCACATGAGCAGTTGATTGAGATGCAAAGTGCCCAACAGTCCATGCGAGCAGCAGGTGCACGCAACAATATCGAAGTTCCTAAAGTCAACTTTTATCCAAGTCGACACCCTGACCCTCGCAAAGCACGTAAGAAGGACATCAAGCAAGCACGTGCATTGCTTAGACCATCCAAGCGTTCTTTCTTTAACCCATTGCGATGGGCAGGCTTCAAGTATCGATACAACAAAAGCGCAGGTGCGTGTGTGGTCGATGGGTGTGACTGTCAAAAGTTGATTCAGTACGATAACCTCTATGCGAAAATTACAGACGAGGCGACAGGTGAAAGTCTGTGGGATTTGTACTGGCAAAATCCAGTCACTGGCGAGCCTACAGCGTTCATTGCACGTGAGAATGTAACAGACGGTCGACTTATGCGAGGAACATACTGCCCTGAACATCTACATCTGTACCATTTGCTGACAAAGTGGGAAGGCGAGAACGAAAAGGAACGACTCAAAACAAAAGGCGGTATGCGTGAGATGGTCAGAAAAGGCGTGAGCACCGTCGCTGTACCCATTTCAGTTTTGAAAAAGAAAAACAACACACCTGAGTTTTTACTCAAGTACGAACCGTTCTTTGTCGAGTTGGAAAAAGATTCTAAGCGCCATGCAGGTATCACCATTACACACTACAAGAACCCAAACAACGGTATGAACGACATCACAGCCGTTTATTTTGACCTTCGATACTTCCACGACGAACTTAACATGATTCCAACAGATGTAGGGATTAGTGATGCAGTTGGTTCTATAGGTATCGAACAGGCTGAACGGCAACAGGTTCAAGAACAGAACATACCTCAGCAACAATATACGCTTCCACAACAGTAGGTGAACACATGGGATTATTTGGAGGAGGAAACGACCAGCAAAACGGGGCACTCAACTTGGGCGCACCACAGCAAAACGGATTTGCACAACAGAATGCGTACCAACAACAAGGTGGTTGGGCATCCAATCCAGCAGCAGGAGCATTCATGCAAGGCGCAGGCGTCAATCCACAGTACATGCAACAGCCTATGACGCCTCCAAGTGAGGCTGAAATACTACTTGCTATGCTCAAAAGTCAATCTCCAGTTGATAGGTTTGTTATCAGTCAGAAGATGCCTATGCTCATACAGATGCTGAACGACGTTGTTACCTATTCACTGCTTGAAATTTTACGAAATGCCTCGTTTATACTCAACGAAGACGACGGCACACTAAAGATGGACGCACAATCACTACCAACCAACCTACAAACGATGAGCGCTGAGAACATCACAAGTCAATTTAACGCTATGGTGGGCAAAAGTCAACAGGATATTGACAAAGCACAGATGGAACAGCAACAAATTCTTGCTGTTTCTCAGCAATCGATGATGGGAAGCGCACTTCACGCTGCTATGGCTGACGAAGGATTCATGCAAAAGGTCGGTGGAGGCATCGGCTCGTTTACTCGCAACATGATTGGAGGTCGATAAGATGGATAGAGGACAACGAATGCCCTTTTCGCAAGGGTTTGCATTGACAACGAGTGATATTTTCGCTCCAAAAAAGTCTGTTATTGTTGATATGGTCATGGTTCAGATACTGACCATCATTGTAACCGTCACATTGCTGCTCATTTTGAAGAACGATTCACTCGGAAGCGACACAATTGCATGGCTTATGGGGTCACTGATGACCGGAGTTCTTCTTGCAAGTGCTATTTATTCCCGCATTTCTTCGGTATAGCGTCCCCATTGCCCAATCGGGCACTCAGAAGAGGACAAACTTGCCTTAATTTTCATCTGACAACCGCATTTTTTGCACCTTGAACCCGTCCAATGAGGGCATTTTTGGCACATTTTAAGCCGTTTTTCCTTGATTTCAGGGGGTACATTGCGCCTCAAAACGACGTCCCGTGCTGCTTTTGCAAGCGATACAGCCGTATCTTTGTTCATAGGCACGCCCAAAACACGAACACCTGCTGGACGAATGCGACCCATGTGTTGTTTTTCTCACCATCTTTGATAAAACCTTATCGTTGACGGTTGCCTGCCCTAACGCATGGGGGGTCGTCAGACTAAATTGTCGTGTGCTTTTTGCCAAGACGACAACCGTGACGAACTTGAGGAACAGATAGCCTCAGGAATCGTCGATATGCGTGTACTGGACCGTGATAAAGGGTGGAGAACCAACACGGCTGAGCGTCATATGCGTAACCATGCAGGCGAAAACGTTACTGGTTCCAATTATCGATGTCCAATATGCACCTCAGACAACCGAGGATTGTACGAAGTTGCCTACTTTGACGAGGGTATGACCACAGAAGAGATAGCAAACGAGGTCGATTGTTCAGAAGATGCCGTGTATCGGCACATGAAAGAACACTTCCAGCCACTTGTACGTCGTTCTTCAACAGCAATCGTGTCAATCAAGGTCGGTGAAGAACTCGGAGTCATCCGAAGCAACACAGAAAAGTTGAACGATAAGTTGACCCGATACATGGATGAGGTTAGTATTCACGATGACAACGCTATCGGTGACATGGTACGCCTTAACAAAGAGATTCGTGAGTCCATCAAAGACCTCATGGCATTCCAATCACAATGGGCGCAGCCTGAGGAAAAGACTGTGACCAATACTATCAATATCCTCAAAGTTGAAATGGCGAAGGAGAGTCCCGAAACATGGATGCGAGTGCGTGAAGCCTTGCTCCGTGGTGATTCTGACGTTCTTGATGTGATTGATGAAGGGGAGGTGGACTGATGCCAAGTGGATTCGGAGGAATGGGACGTGGTTCTGATACCCGTATGTACGCTCCTCGCTCAGAATCAAGTCGTATGTACGCATCCGATGACGAAGATTCGTACAGGCACGGCGCAGGTGATGCCGAAGAACAGGAGCGCCGACGTGACGAGAAGATGCGCCGACGTGAAGAAACAAAAACAGTCGGCGATACACCACATCTTCAAATCAGCATCGACAAACCTGATGAAGACCCGATGATAGGTGGCATGGAAGAACCTCAAGAAGAGGAAGACCCGAACATGTACAACCCTGAGCAGGGCGCTATGGCATCCGATATGTCGGCTATGGCAGGCGCACTTGGTACAGGCGGACCTGATTTGTCTCAAGCAATCGGCGCACAGACAAACGGTGTCATGGGTGGCTACCGACCACTGGTCGCTACAGGTGAGCCGATGGAGGCTGCTTGGTCGACGTTGATGAAGAGTAGTTTGAAAAACATAAAGCCGAAGAAAAACAAACCGTGGCAACAACATCAATTTGACCCTCCACCCGGTGGACGCCGACCTGATTTAGCCTCATCATTGAGAAGCAGTCGACAGGCACGTACACTCAGTCCACGCACAGAACATGGTGGAACAACCGAAGCACCACTTGCTGTTGAGATGGGTCACTTGGCATTGACGACCAAGCAACCGCTACGCATGTTCCCCGGTAAATACCGACAGCAACTCGGTCAGCGACAGCAACATTCGCTAATGGGTAACATCACCATGCCCTACCAAACACACAACATCGAGCAACGTACACCTACAAAGCCCGGACCAATGGGTGCAGGTAAGATAATCGGTATGCCAACTGGCAAAGGGCGCTCAAAAGCAGTGGTCAAAGCACCAAGGCCAACAGATGAGTTTGGTAATGAGTTGCCACTGCATGTCCAGCCCGAAAGTGATAAAGCAGCCTATATTCGATATATGCAAAGTCTTGAAAGGCAAGGGTTGCCATTTCCGCCTAACCCATTGAAACCTAAACAGACCATGAAGGCTGAACTCCAAGAAATGAACACGCTGCTCAAGTCAGCAAAAGACTATCTTCACATCTCACAACTCCGACGAATGATTCGTGATTTGAAGAAAATCGTCGAACGACAAGACCGAATGAAGAAAGCACCTCTTTCTCGTGGTAGCAACAAGAACAAAGAAAGCAATCACCGAGGAGAAACAACCAACCCGCAGGGCGGTACCGATGACCCAAAGTCTGACGAGGTGTCGTCATCAGGCTCACCCGGTCACGTCTTTGCAGCACGTGGTAGCGGGAGAGTGGCTTGATGTTCAAGTACACGCCTCGTAGTCAATTGTTTCCAAACAACGAAGCGAAAGCACTGGTCAAGGGCATCATCAATGCGTATGCAAAGGTATACGGAAGCCGAACGCTACTCAAGTCGTTTCAGATTTTGATGAATGGTAAGCCGCTTCAACAGTGGCTACCCGAACACGGCTACAACACGCACGACCACGAACATGACTGGTATCACCAGTTTGAGGGCGACGTCCCTGCACACCATCCTCCGTATGCATTCGACCCTGAGACACAAGCACTTCTTTGGCACAACGACGATGACCCAAAAGCACCTCATACCGACCACAGACTTGCTTCTCGACCGCACGGCTTTCACCCTATTGATTATGTTCACTACGACCTCAGTCGTATGTTTGCAGACATCTTTGGTGCTGAAAAGGGGTTTGCTGAGGACTTTGTCCGAGATTACATCATCAATCCGAGCATCGATGACCATAATAACAACCATATCGACGAGCACGGTACAAATGCAATGAACGTCTTGCCGAATTTCAACGATGTTGAGTGGAGACGAAACCACGTTGGTGGTCAATACGACAAGCGTGCCCCTGCTGACCAACGTCAAAACCGTGGTACGACACCGTCTCCTGACGGAGTTCAAAATCCTCTTATCAATTATTCGTTAAACATGGGTAATTCTGACCATCCACATGCCGACCAAGGTGCGTTTATCGATGGTGGGGTTATGCCAATGTGGTTTGAAATGGGTCAGCATGTCAAAGCAGCAAGAAAGATGTTAATGTCTCCTGAATTTCAACAGGACATTATGGCACAAGGCCCTGCATATATACAGCGATACAACAAAGCATTGGCACAGTTAGACAACACACTGAAACATCGTTACTTGGCTCATGCACACATACCACTCAAAGATTTGACGATGCAAAGAACCATCGGTGATAAAGTCAACCGTGGGACAAGTCGGGGGCGTCCTGATGCTTCCGGGTATCGAAGAGGTATCGCTGCTGAAGACCACCCACTGAATAATCTTCACCCGTTGCAACTTGCGGAACTTGCACCGCAGGGTTTCTATGACGTAAGGCAATTCAATCAAGGTGCAACATCGGAATCAAAACCGATGGTAATAACCCCTGCAAGCATCATAGCACGAGGTAAAGAATTTGGTGTTGAAATCTCAGAAGAAGATGCAAACATACTTTCTCGACAACCCAAGTCAGCATATTTGTTTGGTGGCAAAAAGAAACAAATCAAAGAGGGTAATTATGGACCTAATATTTTGAGGGCGATTGCTGAGGACTTGGGTGTTGATATGGACTCAAGTGAATACAAAGACATGTTCGATTCTATACACGTGAGCGATATGGGTACAAAGGGAGGCGGTAGAATTCACAACTCAAGGCACATAGCAGCCATTCCAGCATACTACGCCAAACTGTTGCAACGACAAGGTGTGCCTGCTGATGAAGCGTTGGAGCGAGCAATTACTGAATTTAGAGACCATGAACATCAGGCGAGCCGCCATGACCGTGACCCAAAGGGAAGAGAAATTGCCGAGCGTATACACGCACAAATGCGTGAGGCACGTGGTATTCCCGACCTTGCGGAAGGTGCACTGGGCTACGAACCATTGGGTGACGAGTTCCGACATACTCAGACACATGGAGAGTTGAGAACAGTTGTACACCCTACGGCTGAGGCTCATATTTCTGACACGCACGCTCCACATCAGCCTGTCCAACAAACTCAAATGCCTGTTCCTCCACAGGCGCCTATGGGTGAGGCGCCCCAGCCGACATTGCTTGATTATGGTATGGAGTTCAATAAGGCACAGGTCGCTGAAATCACAGAAGCCATGGAGCACATCCAACTGGAGGACGCTAAGCGAGATGCTTCAATCCTCAAGATGCTCCCTCATAATCCTATTCAACTCAATTCAGTTCAATCAGTCGGATTATTCGCCAAAGACTTGGGTATCACATCGATGGACGTTCACGGTCTCTTGCACTCACGTGGCGACTGGCACCGTATCGCTAAGGAATGGAACGTCAGTCCACAGGTTGTCAAGGTTGTCAAGGTCACGTTTAGCGGAGGGGTTTGATGGGCAAAGTTTTGGTCAAGTCCGCAATGTATCAGTACCAAATGGGTCCTGAAGGGTTGCAACGGTACTACACGTTAGGTGGTAGTGGAGGACGTGCACAGCCCGGAGAAGTGCGTGGTCGAACAAAACGAGACCGCGCATTAGGCTTAGCGGGTGCAATGGCAGGGGGAGTGCTTGGACTCGCTGGTGAGTCACGAAGCCTCGGCGGATTTGCAGGCAACATCATTAGCGGTGCCGAGCAAGGTAGTAGGTTTGGTCGAGGACTTGCAAATTTAGCAACAACTCGTACACGACAAGCGCGTGCTGACATGAGAGAGCAGCGTCGTATCGACGATACAAAACAAAGGGCAGCCGAGTTAGAAGAAAGGCGTGCACAAGGTAAAGGGTTCAATCTACCTGTCCCAAGAAGAGATGATGATGGTAAATTGAGACTTCGTAATTTCGACTTAGCCCAACTCAATCCAATGGCGCGTGTTCGTGCACACAACTATGGTGTACAACAATCAGAACGAGAAGCACTTGACCGTGCTAATTTTTCACAACAAACTCAAATGGCCGCTAATGAACAACTTGGTCGGGAACTCGCACGTCAGGGTAAAGATGAGTACAAACAGCGAATGAAAGGTCGACAACGAGATGCAGAACCTGTTTTACAAGCAGTCGAAAACATAAACCAAGAGCGAATTCAACCGGCACTTGATTTGCTAACTGGTCTCGGTATACAGGCACCGCAGCAACAGGCACAAGCGCCTCAAGGTCCAGTTCAGCCAGCGGCAGGCTTTAACCAAAATGACAATACAGTCGACCAGCAATTAAACGCTCCTGAAAACCGTGATAATCAATCAAATTCCGTGGAAGCGGCACAAGCCGAAGTGAGCGAAGAATCTCAGCAGGGCGGAGGCGATGAAGAACCTCCGACAGACAATCGACGTTTGCAAATGTTAATGGAACGAATGGGACAACAGGGAGGCGAAAAATGAGTGACGCCGAGGGTGTCAAAGCACTCGTTGACGAAATCGACATCGAGATGTCGAAGAAGTCGTTCAAGTTCTTTTTCACCGAGATTCTTGGCTTTGACTACGCCGACCATCACGAAGCGTGGGACCAAGGTTTGAACGGTCACCGATACTACTGCGTCAAAGCGAGCCGTGACCACGGCAAATCTGTATTCTTCATGTCGTATGCTCTATGGATTGCAGCGTTCAATCCGAACACGCACATCATGGTGTTCAGCCACTCGCTTGAACAGACGCTTGAGCACATGCGATTCATTCGTAGCAACATCGACATGGCCGACATTCTCAAACCACTCAAGCCCTCAGGTAAGCCGTGGGCAAAATCCTACTTTGAGTTCACCAACGGTAGCCGTATCATGGCAAAGTCTGTTGGTGGTGCTACTCGTGGTTTCCACCCGGACGTGGTCGTTTGCGATGACATACTGTGGGGAACCACAGCGTCTGAACTTCAACGTGCAGCCGACTGGTTCTATACGGTTCTTCTCCCTGTTCTTCACCACACAGGTCGAATGATGATGGTCGGTACACCGTTTTCGTACAACGACCTGTACGCTGAACTTGAACAGAAGGACACGTTTCAAGTCGAAACCTATCCCGCTATTTTAGAAAATGGCGAACCACTATGGCCCGGACGTTGGCCTCTCGACGCACTCAAAATGCGTGAGCAGTCCATGCCTGCTATCAAATTCGCTCGTGAGTATCTGTGCGAACCGATTCACGACAACTCCAGTATGTTCCCCAATAGCCTTTTGGAAAAGGCACGGGACGAAAACCTCGTGTTGCTTGACTATGCTGAGCAAGAGTTCGACGAAGAAGGTAATGCAGCAGGTGTATTCGGTCAGCACTTTGTCGGCTGGGACCCTGCGATTGCCAGTGACAGCAATGCTGACTACACGGCGATGGTCATCTTGCGTATGCTTCCCGATTCTGAGGAGAAGCAAATGGTTCACGTCATCAATCAAAAGGGATTGAGTGGCGCAGCACAGAAAAAGAACATCCTACTCATCAACAATCGGTTCCAACCTGACCTGATTGAACTTGAAGGCAACAACTTTCAGCGCATGTTTGCAGCCGAATTGCAAGATATGCGAGATGACATCCCCATCAAAACATTTATGACCACAAAGCAGCGCAAGGAAAGTATGTTCATGTCGCTGCTGATGGCCTTTGAGCAAGGCAAAATCAAAACGCCTTGGGGCAACGAGCGTAGTAAAGAGTACACACGTGAACTTGAGAAGCAACTCAGTCGCTTTGGAATGACCAAGAGTGGTAAGTTGGAATCAGTCGGTTCGCACGATGACTTGGCTATGGCGATTGCGTTGGCGAACTGGGCAACAAAGGAGTTCCGTGGCAGTGTTATCCTACTCGACGACGACTTGCCCGGATTCGACAAGTGGTTCCTCGATTCACCCGGCAAGGGTGCTGCACGTATGACAGGAGATGATTGGTTTGTTGCTTGACCCATTTGAAATAGCGTGGATGCTGCTCAAGCAGTCAAAGGAAGAACAGTTGCGTCAGGCTATTGAAAGGCAACAGCGAAAAATAGAAACACAAGAACATCAACTCAAAACAAATTCTGACTACGTCAATACCTTAATGGGTGTCACACCTGAGTCTCTTGAAGGATTAAAAAGAGGTCTTGAACGCTTTGAACAAGAATTGGAAGACTACATGGGTGGTCGTGGTGCGAAAGAAGCCGAGCGAAAGAAAAAGCGAACTCGTGAAAAAGAACTTGGGCGTCAAGAATTTTTAGAACAGTCTCGTAAACTTAGTGAGCAACGACAACAATCAGCACAAGCAAAGGATGACGCACGTGTTCAGGCTGAACAGGATGCGGAAGATGCAAAGCGTCGAGCCGAAGAAGAAAAGCAAGAAGCACAGCGAATCAAAGATGAAAAGAAGCGAGAATATCAAGAACGTAAACTAAGGCGGGAAGGTAAAGAGCCTGAGCAAGCCACTGCTATTGAAGACCCTGACGCTCCAATCGAAAGCGTTCTTGAAGAGTTCAATCGTCGTGAACAGGCGAAGTTGGGAGAAGGAAAGAAACCCCCTACCGTTCGCCCTCCTCGACGTGTGGCTGTTCGACGTCCTCCTCCTCCTCCTCCTGAGGAAAAGGAAGATGATGATGAAGAAGATTGGGAGAAATTCCAACGAGAGCAAGCAAACATAGGGTCCTACGACCCTTTTGGGGATGATTGAGATGTGGCCGACACTCATCGTAGGCGAATCAGACATCCATCTTGACATGGGTCACGAACAATCAACGATGATTGCATCTTCACTTTTGGGCCACCCTTCACTTCGTGACGATATGATGAAAGCCGTCAAAATTGCAAAGGAGGCCGCACCACAGCAGCCTATCCTACAGATTGAAACGCATGTGTTCCCTGAAAACGGCGACTCGTGGTTTGATGCATATCTCGGCAAGAGCGCTGATGAAGTTGTCAAAGACCTCAAGCGTGCTCGACGCAAGATGAAAGACATGAAATTTGATATTGATGGTGCTATCAAAAGTGTACGTGCACTCAAGGCTCAAGAAGTGGAGCAAACCATATCCTCTATTCCGTGGGCAATCGAACACGCTGACACCATTCGTAATCTTGGTCTGAGTGACCGCAACCTCAAATCGCTCCGTACGTTTGGTACAGCAAGAGAATCAACCTTGTTGCGAGCCTGTCACATGTGGGAAGCAGCCGATGAAGCCCTCAAGATGCTTGATGATTATGAGGATGTTTGGGGTGACGAAGAACGAAGCGCTTGGGTTACTGCTATGCAACAGCGACAGGATGCACGTAAGATGTGGCGAAGTGGACTTCATCAAGTCGATACACTTAGTAAAGAACAGAAGAATTGGCTTGAGTTGGCAAAGAAAGAGTTACAAGACAAAGGGCATATGGGTGCCCGTGACATCACAGCCAACCTCATTGAGAAGGGCGTGAATAGACTCTCAGCCACACGCATGAGTAAGTTGCTTTCAATGTTCGGAGAAGAAATGGATATTGTCAAAGCGCCACGGCGTGGTGAATACGTTCTTCTTTCGTGCGATGGACTCGTCATCAAAGACCCTTGGGCCTATGCTGCGGGATTCATGGATGCTGACGGCTCAATCTTTATCACCAAGCGTGGCGAAGTACGAGCATCAGCAGTAGCCACTGGAGACAGGGGTCGCATTCACTGCGAACGATTGCAGAAAACACTTGGCTGTGGCACACTTTCACTTGATGAAAAGATGTCAAAAAACAGCAAACGGACAACGCACCGGTTGAACTTTCACTCACGAGATGATTTGAAGAAAGTTCTTAACGGAGTGCTTCCGCACTTGCAATTAAAGTCAACTCAAGCAAAGGCCGCATTGCGATTTCTTGATGAGAATGACACGATGAAAAAGGAGCAGTATCGTATGTTGGTCATGTTCGAGAACTGGAAGGACGATGCTGACGCAGTCCAAAAGAAATTGGATGCATGGGGCGTTGATGCTGACACCATTCGCTCTTGGGGGAGTGACTTGTAATGGCGGAAGAACGTGTTAAGGGTGTCCTTGGTCGATTGGCCGACCGATTTCGACGACGACGTACACCTGAGCCTCAGATGCCGTTGTACACAACGGGCATCCAAGAGCCAGTTATCGTTCAAGGTATCACGATACCTGCACTATACTCGGTCGCATCTGAAAACTTAATTCTCCGAACAGTGCTTTCAACTCTCCAACAGGAGATATTCCGACGTGGGTACTATTGGGACAAGAAGTTCCACATGAAGTGCAATGAATGCGAGAAAGAATATCAGCATGATGTTGACACATGCGTTGATTGTGGAGGCGACGTCCGCAGTCCTGACCCAAACGAAACCGTTTATGGTCGATGGCTTGTTGAGCAGCGCAACTCAATGGAACAGAACTTCATGGATGTGTTGCGTGAGATTGAATACGACCTCAACATCATGGACGATGCGTTTTTGATTCTCGTCAAAGAGTACTACGTTGACCCTGAAACCAACGAGGTTGCCTTTTATCGTGTCAAAGAGATTTTGCGTGGCGACCCTATCTTCATGCGTATTGTTGCCGATAAGCGAGGTGTGCGTGGTGGGCGGTACAAAGTTTGTCCACTTCATCGCAATCAAGTTCGTGGCTACAGTGAAACGGATAACAATTGTGAGGTATGCAATCACGAGTTGGAAGACGTACATCACGTCAATACAGGTGGCGCAGGAAAAACACAATACTACCTCAAGGGCGAAGTCATTCACGTTAGCAAATACAATCCATCAAAGTTGTACGGTAAATCACCAGTATCGACACTTTGGCGTCAGGCTATGACGCTTACAGCGATGGACAACTACATGTACACAGCATACAGCAAGCGTCGTGTTCCACGTGGCTTGATTTCAATCACCACGGACAACCTTGAATCGATGAAGTCGTTTTGGAAGGGTGTTGATGAGAAACTTGAGCGTGACCCGCACTACATTCCAAAGATTGGTATCGAAAGCCAAAGTGGACGTGGTGGTGTCAACTGGGTCAAGTTCATGGACACGCTTGAAGAAATGCAATACATTGCCGTACGTGACGAAATGAGAACCCGTATCGCAGCGTTTTACGGTGTATCAAACGTGTTCATGATGGACACAGGTAAATCAGGCGGACTCAACAACGAAGGTTTGCAAATACTTGTCACCAACCGTGCTGTCGAGTTCGGTCACAAAGTGTACACCGACCACTTGTTCCCACGATTGATGGAAGAGATGGACATTACAGATTGGAAGTTGACACTTTATCCAAACGAAGAGGAAGACGAAGTCACTCGACTCCGACGAGACGAGATGGAGGTCAACATCGCACAACGTATGGCACAACTCGGATTCAAGCCTGAACTTATCGAAGAGGGCGGTCGAGACATTCGGTTTATTTACAAGCCGATGGAGCAGGGTATGGGTGGTCAGCCTCAGATGGGAGGCATGCCCGGAGGTCCCCAACCTATGGCACAGCCCGGTGGCTTGCCAAGTCGTAACATGCCACCACAGTTGGCAGGTGCACTTGCAGGTCAAGCAAGCGCAGGCTTGAGAGCAGGCCAAGGACCTGCATCACAACCCGGTGGAGAGGGGATGGGAATGCGTACTCCACGTGGACCTGCCAGTCCACAGAATCGAACAAGTATGGGTTCAGGCGCACCGTTTTCAAGTGTTCAACAGCGAGGACCACAAGGCTCACCACTTAGTCAAGCCATGAACAACATACGGCGAAATTGACGGAACATTCAATACGATGAAGGTTATGGGATGCGTATGGACCTGACGAAGATGGACCCTATGGCTCGCAAAATGCGTTCACACGTTGATGCGTTTTTTAAAGCAATCGAAGACAACGACAGTGTGTCGGCAAGTTCTCACATCAATGAAGTGAGCAAATACGCTGAATACCTTTCAGAAGATGTATCGAAGGCGATTATGAAGTCCGATACACCACAATCACGTGGTATCAACGACATCTATGCAGGTGGAGTACCAGTCCGCAAATTCAACAGCGTTCAAACCGTCCACGAGGCAACAACGCAAGTCTTGCCCGGTACAATCCGAACAAGTCGACGTGGACCTATCATGCAGCGTCGAAACAACAGGAACCTGTGAGGTGATTGAATGAGCGAAGAAGTCGTAGAAGAGGGAACGGCTGAGAAACTCATGGGTGCTTTGATTACAAAAATGGAAAGCATGGACAACAGTCTGAGCATTCTCAAAGCCGAAAACAATGCACTCAAGCAAATTGTTGCTGACCCTGCTATGCTCTTGAAGCGTGCAGGCTTTATCCGAAGCGGTTCTAACAGCGCACCAATGGACGTCATGCCGGATTTGTTCCGTGGTGACGCTACGTATGATATTCTCAAAGATGAGTCAGCCAGCGGTATTCCAATCCCTGAGAACAATCAAGAGTTCCACGAAATGGACTGGTCTGACATTCATCGCCTTGCCGAAGAAGCAAAAGGCACTGGTAACATAGGAAACAACATCGGAATGGAGTGATAGCATGCGACCACGATACGAGCCACGAAGCCCAAAAGTCGACCAACTTTTGAAGGCAGCCAAAGAACTTGAAAGCCGAATGATTGCGAAAGAGCAAGGCATCACGTTTGACCAAAAAGAAGGAACAGCACTTGGTGATGTTCAATTCCACGTACAAGTCGGTGGCGAGACTGGTGTCCAAAACCAATACTATTCAACCAACCAACGTCTGATTGATGTTGAAGATGTCACAAACAAGGGCGCTATCTCAGAAAAGAGCGACGTCCTTGACAAGAACCCACACTACCCAACAGCACTTTCAACGCTCGCAGGGCACTTAGTGGACGGCGGCGGAGAAGCGCAATCGCTCAAAAAAGCGTTAGAAGCACGCATGAACCGCCAATGAATGGCGGTGATTGATTGACGATTCCGAACCCCAGTGACGGAACACAAGTACCTGACCCTGCACGAGAGGGCGGTCAATTTAGTTTTGAACAAGAGTCGTTGCAGGTCATTGACCCTATGACCGAGCGCGTCGGATTAGGTTTGGAAGAAGCGCCTAAAACAATCTCAGAATCGTTCCCCGGCCAGCACCCGTACGACGGCCGTATACGGCAGCCTCAGTCAGTCAACCACATGGGTCAGGAGTGGATGCATCAACAAATCCGACCTGCTACACGTGAACACTTGGGCACATCGAGTGAACACTTTGGCGACATGTCGATGCATCATCCTGATGTTGCACCGCTTTGGGAAGAGACGGCAAGACACCATCCGACTGACCCATTAAAAACGACCTACATGCCTGCGTGGGCTGAGCGACTGGATTCGCATATTCGTAACGGTGTGTCAGCAGTACATCGTGACAAAGAGTTAGCACATCGTCAACATTTCAACGACTCAGCATTGTACACCTATGGTATGTACGGTCCGCACGAAACCTATGTGCCCCAGCACGGGTTGTATGAACGTGCCTACAACAATTGGCGTCTTTCAGAAGAAGGCAAAGGGTTTGCTAAAGAACTTGATGATGATGGTATTCATGGGCGTGAGCAAGAGGAGCATCTTCGCCACTATCATATGGAGATAGCGAGGTCGGATTGGCTATCAAACAATACAGACAAACAAACAGGTCGACGAAATGGCTTGGGTGAGTGGGATTACTATCTTGGTCTTGAGTGGCTCACACCCGGCGAACGTGCTAAGGTGTACAGACACATCAAGGAACACGGCTTCCACGACAAAAACAATTACACCATCAGCGACATTCACGTAGGCGACAAGCCTCTTTCGATGGGTCGACTTGTGGCGAATATGCATCAGCGGTATGCACCCGTGTACAGTCATCACACACGTGACCCTGACGCTACAGGGCAGGCATTTGCTGTCGGTATGATTCCACCCGGTCAGACTTCTCGTGTAAACCCTGATGAATTGTACAAAGATTTGGAAGGCTCAGCACTGGGTCAAAAAATACGTGCGTTCTACGAAAATCACGATGACGAGGTTGAACATTTACCAAGACGTGCCGACAAAGGGTTTCGACAACAAGACAAACCCAAGATGGACATCGAAGGCGTGTATGCACTGGCAGGTATTAAGGCGGGTTTGGACGGTAAACTTGAGTTCCACAGAAAAGGTGAGTCACCGCATTATGAAGAAGGATGGACAGGCGACCATGACTGGACAATCGAAGAAGTTGAGGAGTTCTTGAAACCACATTTACTTGCGCGTGACATGCAAGGCGCAGGGCGTAAGGCACGAAATGAAATTCAAATGTACCTCAGCCCGAACCTCGCTACCGAAGGCGTAGGTGCACACTCCGACAACTACACGTTTGGCGATATGGAGTCGCTTGCCCATCATTGGAGCGAACCGTTTGAAGGTCGAGGCGGGTTGGGCAAAACACATGCAACCAAGTTGGACATGCTTCATCAGATGTTGTCGTTAGAGGGAGAGCGTGACGGTCTACTTGGACGCATGCAGGCAAGAGAAGATTATTTTCAAGACGAATCGCTTGAATCAAAAGGCGGAGAAGTGCTCAACATACACAACAAGGTTAGAGGGCTGATGGCACCGTTTGGTTTGCCGCTGAGTGAACTAAGTGAGGCACGGCGACAGATTGCACGAGGAAAGGAAACCGACACAATCTCCGTATCTGAAATCGATGCCATGGCGGGTTTGCCTGCTGCATTGCATCCTCACAATACGTTCATCGCAGGCACTGGAGCATTAGCAAACGCAAAGGTCAACCAAGGATTGCACGGAACCACGCATTCGCCCGAACATCACAACGAGGTGTATCAGGCGTCGTTAAGGGCAGGTCGTACGCAAGGTAAAACAAAAATGAACAAACTACGTGACGAGTTGCATGGAGACGGACAAAAATTCCGATTCACACACGGTATGGGTCACGCTTTTGGTTTAGCAACAGAAGATGACAAATTAAAACGAGACGGTGAAGTTTCACACCGAGCGATTCGCCTGATTGGTATGCTCGGCGGACTCAACAACCCAAGAGCACCTTCGGTTGACGGTGTACAGCACCCGAACCAATTTTCGTTTGAAACAGAACTTGGACCAATCAAGCGTGAGGATTACAACGTGCGTCAGCGCACACACGTTGACAATTATGAGGCAAGTAAAAAAGAATCAGTCCGATTAGATGGAGAACTTAGGCAACTTGAAGCAAACATGTCTCAGGAAGAGGTAGCCGAGGCTGAACGAATCAGTATGGCGCTTGAAGGTCAGCGAGAACAGACTGGCAAGATGATTGAAGAACTGGAAGAACAGGGGTACACACGTGACCAAGCAACAAGAGCAGCACTGACCTCACTAACAAGAGACGCAAATGTAAGCAGTCTGAGTCGGACACAACTTCAATACATGAACTTGCTTGGAAGTAAACTCAACAACGACGCCGCTGTTGAAGAATACGATACTGCCGAGGCTGAACTCAACGACACTGTTGAAGCACGTTCCTACTTACCTGACGGAAGTGAGGATGCTGAACATCTTGACCACCTCATTGAAGAACAACAAGAAGTCCTTGACGAGATTGCCAAGAAGCATTACGGAGAAAACTCAAGGTCAAGTAAAGAAATTGAACACGATAACACACACCACACGCAAGTCAAAGGCCATCACGATGCTATCGTAGAGATGGCTGATAGGATAGGGCAAGAGATACAGAGACAAAATCCTGAATTGTATGATTCAGTTCCCCCTGATACCATGGCAGCGTGGAAAATGTATGCAGCGAACCAATTCCTTGCTCGACAAGATGCTGAACATCACAACATCAGCGCACCAGTAGCAGGTCAACAGATTCAAGAAGCACGGGCAAAGGGTGCGATTGATAACGCTCATGACGGTATGTCGAGTCAACTGCACGAGAACGGTCATGAAATTGACCCCGACATGTCTGTGAGTGAAGCAGGCGAAATGATATTTGGCGGTGCGATGAAACCTTACCAAGAACGCATGGTCAAGGATTTGCTCAAAAAGGTACGTGCCTTAGGAAAGCCACTACGAGTCATGTCGATGATGGACATGGTTCAGCAAATGGGAGAAGCCGGTGATAAACATTTCAAGCCCATGTACGATACGGGGGCGGAGGATATTCTCAATCAATTGACTGAGTTCAAGCGCCACAAAGTCGATTACGACAACGACCCGAATTACGGTGTTCCTGAGAAGCGAAGCGTGCCAAGAACTGGTGGGCGTGGAGGTCATATGTCGCACAAAGACATCACATCGAGTCTTGCTTACCGAGCAGCACAGCGTTTGCATGCTGCTGTGTCGACAGGTGACAGAAAAACCGAGTTAGGTGAACGTTCGATGGAAATAATGACACCGTCGTCAGACACTCAAGAATCACTCAAAGGTAAATTTAGAAATGAAAGTTTAGGGTATGAAATCAGAAACCTACCTAACGAGTTGAAAAACGAAGCAACGCTTCACGATATGGTCAACCATTTGCATGGGCTTGTTGTATCAAGTGCCGACGAGTACGACCCAACAAAGGTCATCGACACTGAAAAGAAACCTATGTTGATGCATAAACCAATTGGTCGTGGAGGTCACCCGAAGTCAAAGGCCACCATCATGTCGCTGTTCAACTCAGATGGATTGCGTGGCAACTTTGGACACATACACGACATACCGTTTGCGATGGATGTCAAAGACGGTCAGATGTCGTTCCGAATGTTGCCCAAGCCAAAGAAAATGCGATTGCTCACGCCAAACATGGAAGCAATCAAGGCGATGATGCCCGAACGTCATCATGGTCACTTTGTTTCACCTTCACAAGCAAAGACCGACCCAAGGATAAGAACTGATATAGCAAGGTCCCCCGTCGCAACACGTGCTAACCAAGTAGGGGAACCGTTCATGGACACACCGGAAGCGATACATCACAAGATGGACGGACCTGCATTGTTGGCATCGCTGACCAACCCTGATTATATCCGCAAGGATATGCCTGAGGGCTTGCCGTCGCTGCAACCGATGCACCGTATCTTTGATGTCGATGACCTTGAACACCTGCGTGGATTCACAGGCGACTGGGTCGTCAGCGACTATCCTGAGGGCGAGCGAATGTTCGTCACCAAGAAGGACGACGATGTTGAAAGTAAGGGTTCACTTACTGATGAAGAGAAGAAAGCGTTCAAGCAGGTATCTGACAAGGACTTCTTGGTTGACGTTATACGACGTGAGAGTGGACTGTACATCTTTGAGGTCATCGAGTTCGATGGCAAAGAGGTACACGATATACCGATTCAAGACCGCATCAAGTTGTTGCGTGGTGCGTTGCAAAGTGTTGAGGGCGTCGAAGCCCCAAGCGCATCCGACACGAAGTTGACTGACGATGTCGGACTGGCTGACGCTATCAAGAACATCGAGAGCGACCGTATCTTGTTGCGTGATGCAAAGTCTACGTACATGAAAGGCGAAGCACGTCATCCGAAGTGGGTCATGTATCAGAAAGGCAACGATGTCACACTTATGGTGCTTGAGCGAAGAGGCGAATCGCCGTACACGTATCGACTTGGCACAGGACCAATCATCCACGGGGAGGACTTGGGCGACCGTGCAGTCAAGATTGATGATGACATTTACATGGACATCGGCGCATCGTTCAATGCTCCTGAAAAGTATGAGGTTGGCGATTATGTCAAGGTCAATGTCACAAGCGTAACAGAAGGCGAAGCATCTGAAAATCAAAAGGTGTACACTGTTCACGCACCACGCATCGAGGGTGAGGCTGAGGGTGAACCACTGGTCAGTACAGAAAGTCTTGCTATGTTAGCAAAGGCTGACATGACTCAAAGCCCACTCAACATCTATAGAAGTGACCGTCACATTCGTGTATCGTTTGAAGCAGGTGATGTTCTTTACAAGGCGACCACACGTGGTCAGTATTGGACTGTGCACACACCTGTAGCCGACAATGACTATCTGATTCGTTTGTCTGAAAGCCAGCGACCGTTTTGGTCACCCGTAGCCGGTGTGATGCTCAAGGGTGACTTTTCTATAGAAGAACGAGAGGACAAGGCTGAGGTTCATGAAAGCAAGAACGACGGCAAGCCTCTCATCCCGCCCAAGAAAATTCATGGCACTGGAACGTGGGACAAAGAGAAGAACAAGGTCATGAAGAAGGGCGTTGAACTTCTTGAGCGATTGTTGGCAAAAAGCGGCGTGGGCCAAGTGGGTACGAGTATGTCAGGACCCAAAGGACTCGGTATAGACTACGGTACACCAATCCAATCACCAACAGGTCCAACCAACCCTGATGATGCAAAAACCATGCCTGACTACGACGTGCGTGATATTGAGCGTGACAGGAAGGACGAAGAGGAAGAATCGAAGGACGTCGAGGAAGTTGATAGTAAGTTAGAACTTACAGAAGATAAGGCTGTCTACCATATCTGATTAAATAGAATGACGGATGTAAGGACTACAATGGTCATGGCATCGCCACTACAATCCGCCCGATTTGAAGGCGGTGGCACTATATCGCTCCTCAAGAGCGATAATGGTCTTGTAATTGCAGGCTATGCAAGCGTCGAAATGGTCGACAAGCAAGGTGACCTTATCACTACAGGTGCACTCAAGGGTGCATTTGACAGTTTCATGAAAGCGGACGGATTCCGCAACGTACAACTCGCACACTCCAACATTCAAGTTGGAGAAGTTATTCCACAGTACACTGACAGCAGTGGTCGACTGTGGAAGTCCGGTGTTGATGACGCCGGACTCTTTGTTGTCATCCAAGTACGTGATGACATCGAAAAGGCTCGTGAAGTAGCCAATGAAATTCGCAAAGGCGCCCTTAGGGGTTTCAGTATCGGTGGACAAGCATTCAAGCGAATGCGAAAGGCCGATTCGGAACACGGTGATTACACCGAGATTTCCAAACTGGAACTTCACGAGGTAACGATTTGTGAAAAAGGTATAAACCCGGAGGCGACATTCCGTATATTGAAGGAGGACACAACTATGACTGAAAACACAGACATGAACACAATGAGCGAACTGTCGTCCGTCTTGGACCGCATCAACACCCGCCTCGACGTTATGGAGAAAGGCGAAGGTGAGAAGCCTGCTTTCCTTGAAGGTAAGGATAAGAAAGACGACAAGGATGAAGACAAAGGCAAAGAAATGGCTGATGAAGACAAAGACGAAAAGATGTACGGCGCCGAACACAAAGGCGAGATGGAGAAATCCGAGTACTCTGATGTCATCACCCAAGACTACCTACACTGGATGGAAAACACCTTGAAGTCGGGTGGCGTTGATATTAACAGCGCTCGTGCACACTTTGATGCACTTGAGAAGGCACAACTCGGTGGCTTCGACAACCCATCTTCCATTGACGGTGCTGACTACTTTGCAGGCCAAACACGTGGCCGAGCACAAGAAGGCGGTAACCCATCTACTGGCGCAATTGGCAAACTCAACAGCGGCTCTAAGGCTGATGTTGCAAAGGGCTACTTGTCTCCTGAGGACCTCTCCCCTGCTGACCTTGAGCAAGCATACGCTGCTTACAAGGCTGCTTCCATTGAGAAGCAACTCAAGGGAACTCTCAGCGATGTATTCGCCGACCGACTCGCCAAGGAACAGCGCAGTGAGGCTGAAAGCCGACAAGCACAAGCATTCGACGCTCGTGCTCCACTCGCATCAATCGAAAAAGCAGTTGCTGCTCTAAGCGACCGAATCGATAACCTTGCATCAGGTGCAACTGGAACAACCATCCAAAAGTCCGCACCTGTTTCTAACGTTGAAATTCCATCCACTATGGATATGGCTAACATGTCTTGGGATGACGTACACCGCCTCGCAGGAAGTGTATTCCACAACTAAATGGAGTGATTAAGAATGGCAAGAAACTATCTAAGAACAGTAACCGACATGGAACGCTACTACTATGGTGCAGGCTCAAACATGGGCTTCCACTATTCAGGCAGTGAACTTTTGAAAGCAGACGCACCACTATTGTCCACAACTGCTGGTACATACCAAGCAATTTACGGACGAAAGGTTTGGAGCCAGTTGAACCAAGAATTCAACGCATTCTCCATCCTTCCTAAGAAACCTTGGGACCGAAGTGGATGGCGTGTCGTAACCGCACGACCTGACACCACCAAAGGTGGAGGTATTGCGGAGAACGGTACACTACCGGAAACCACCAAACCTGTCTTCCAGCACATTGCTGCAAAGCCTAAGACCATTGCACACACCTTCGACATGAGCGAAGTTGCAATCTTCCTTAACGACAAGGATGACGGTCTCGGTGACATTCGCAGTGTTCTCAAGGAAGAAATGGGTAAGCACCACGCTGAGGAAATCAACAAGATGCTTCTCCAAGACAAAGGAACAGCCGCTGGCAACGACTACGAGTCTCTTGACCGTGTCACAACCGGTGATACTGCTGCTACCAACGACATCTACAGCATCGACCGAAGTGCAAACTCTTGGTCCCTCGCTGAACACAACGAGAACAGTGGTACAGACCGTGTGCTCTCCCTCGACCACCTCGACGACATCTTCCAAAAGATTTGGGTACGTGGTGGAAATCCGAAGGTCATCCTCACTGGATATGACACTTTGATGCGAATCCAACAACTCCTCCAAGCGCAACAGCGATTCATGGAAGAGAAGCGTGTCACCCCTACCTTCAACGGTGTCAAGGGTGTACCGGGTGTTGAAGCAGGTTTCATCGTTGCTACTTACAACGGTGTTCCAATCATTCCATCCAAGGACGTTGAGCCTGACACCATCAGTCGTATGTACTTCTTGGACACTGATTACCTACACTTTAGTGTCGCAAAGCCAACTCAATACTTTGAGTCAGGTATCGAAACTGGAGACCCATTCGCCATTAACCGCCTCGGTCAAGAGGGACTTTACCGAACTATGGGTGAAGTATGGACAACTTTCTTTGGAGGTCACGGTTCAATCCGAGACTTGAAGTGAGGATAATGGAGATAACAAACACAGGAGATGAAAAATATGGCAGTAACATTAACAGCAGACATAGCAGGCGGAGAAACGGCAATCTTTACCAACACCTTTGAACTGGATTTGTACGCAGGTACACAGGTTGACGACACAGCATGGCTCGACGGCGGTGCAGCAGCAGGGTCCTACCCCGGTGCTCTCGACGGCTTCCAAGCGAAGAACACCAACACAACGAACGCAACAGCGGGGCTCAAGTTGGTCACTGGAACTTTGACAACCATCACAACTGGTGACACCTTGACGGCTGGCGGAGATGCGAGCAAAGTAATTGCAGTAATTATTGGAGACACAGCGGATGCTGCTGATGCAGTAACAGCAACAGTTGCAAACGGTGTCGTGACCTTTACAGTCGTTGGTGGACCAACGGCTACTGTAACAACCATGTGGGCTATCGTGGCTTGAGGTGTTTCTTCTTGCCTACAATAACCTCACTCGGTCCTTACTACGAACGTAGGGTACCCGGTATGAAGCGAGTCTATGCCCTTCGTGGAACTCCTATGGAAGTTTCGCAAGAGTGGCTCGATGCAAACCGTTGTAGTCTTATGAACAACAAGTGGTGGAGAATCGACGGAGACACAGGTATCACAGTCGACGCAGGCAACGATGGAATTCCCGACTCAGGTTGGACTAAGAAGGACATCACTGCATGGCTTGAGGAACGTGGAGAAACAGTTGGCGGATATGCGACCAAGTCCAAACTACTGGGCATGGTCGACCTAATCCTCAACCCTCCCGCCCCTGAGCCAGTCGTCGAAGAACCCGTGGCCGAAGAACCAGTGGCAGAAGAAACAGAAACAACAGGAGATGAACAATAATGGCAGTAACAATTGACCCACGACCAACATACTTTGGAGACCGCATGGTAGTCACAGGCAGTACAGACGGTGCAGAAGCAATAGACCTCAGCAGTCTGTTGGCATCAATCGACGGTGCTATGGTAAACAACATCGGTGCAGCAGCCCCAGTTCCAACATCAGGAATCAATGGCACTACACTAAACGTAGGTGGCGCCTGTACCTTTGTGGCAATCGGTCGACGCTCGTGAGGTGAACCCTCATGGTGAAGACGACCACAGTCTTAGGACCGTACGCACCGAAGGACTTTCAGGACACGTCGACAATGTCGACTACCCTGACGACCGCTGTCGCAGCAGCAGGCGGCTCAAACACGATTGTAAGCGCTGACCCCATCGTTATCTTAGGAAACATTTTTCTGATTGTCACCACGAACTGAGGGTGATACGATGGATGCAGCAACACTCGGACTCGACGAAATCGAGCGACTTGAGAAGCGTGGCGTGCGACTGGCCGAGTCCTACGGGGCAGGTAGCGTCTTCAATCAAGAGAAACCTCTTGAGGGCGTAGTCAGCAAACAACGCATACGTAACCGTAAGGCAGGCGACGTTCTGAACATCGGCTCAGGCACACGGTGCAAATCGTGTGGTATGCTTTACTTCTGTTGGGTCGACAACTGTCGAACGTGCGGAACAAAGATGGACTTTAACTTAGGAACAACGGAGGAATGAACATGTGGATAGGTATACGCAAGGCTCCTGATGACCCCAACATGGATGCATTGAGACAGCAACTAAAGCGTCTCATGCAAGGTAGCAAGGCTACAGACATGCAACAACGAATCCAGCACATGCTAAGCATGGGTATGGGGCAAGGGGAAGCCGAAAACTTGGCTCAAAAGTACGAAGAACATCTTGAGAAGCCGATTCAGGCTCGTATAGAAGAGTTGCGTGAACGTAATCCTGAGATGGACGAAGGTCGACTTCGGCGAATCGCTGAAAAAGAAATCATGACACCCGGCAGTCCAATGCGTGTAGCAGCACCTAAGGAAGCCCCTCAAGAATCTGAAAAGATTGGCGAGCAAGCACAACGCCCGTCTCTTGGACGAGGACAGGCCCCTGCTCCACGTGGTGAGTTCCTACAGCCTCTTCGTGAGGGTGAAGACGAACGTCGCAAAAAGACTGTACAACTGGGCACAGAAAGTGGATTTGGTGGTCTTGGCAAGGAAACTATACTACACGACCCGACAGGTCGACACCCGTTGTTCTACGGCAGTCCACGCAAGTTGCAAGATGCACAAGCAAAGCATCAGCAAGCATCACAGATGGCTGAGCGATTACAACCGCAAGTTGATAGACTACACAATCTTTCTTTGCAATTTTCACGTGGTGAAGGAGCAGACCCAAGGTTACTTATGGAACTGGGTCAAGAATTGCAACCCCATCTTGGTGACATGAAGGCATCATCAATTCGATTACGTGCCCCTGCTAATGATGACGGGACATTTGTCGAACTTGACAGATTTGACCAAAACGCAGTTGATGGAATGATTCCTGAGTTGATGAAGGCAGGTATGAATGAACTTGAAGCCGAGACACAAGCCCGAACTATGCTTGCGAATGAACGAGCACAACAAGCACAATTGTTTGAACGAGCCTCAAAGGGTCAAGTAAGTCCTGAGAACCTCGGTGCAGTTGCACAAGTTCTTGACGAAAAGCGATTTGCATTGTTGAATGAACTTCAACCTCATACACAACGCATGCAGGAAGCAAAAGCCGAGATGGAAAAGCACGGACCGCAATCTCACATGAGTCTTGAGAAGTATCTCGGTCGAATGTTAAGTGGAGCATCAGCGGGTGCTCGTGACATGCAATTCGGCGGACAGGGACGAAAGGGTGGAGTCGGATTGGCTGACTTCCAACAGAAAATCTTAGGACAAGACGCTGCTGACGTTGGTCGAGGAGCAGGTGCTCAGCAAGAAATGATTGACCGAATGTTTGAACTTCATCAAAACGACCCGTTGAATCTAAGCAGCAACGTGTTGAGCCATTTGCAAAATGAAGGACTGTCCATTGATTTGGGCCGTAGCCCAAGCATGGCGAACCTTGACATTAGTGCTGAAATGGACGACAAGAAGCGTGGTCTTGAAGCAATGATGCAGGCTGCTCAGAAGCGAGACGAGGCTTTGGAACAAGAGCGAAAGCAATTGATTGGTAATCCTACCCCTGAAAACATTCAACGTATGATTGAAATTGACCAACAACGGCAACAATATGATTCTGATATTCGTCGTATGTCTCGTGAATTAGCAACAGGTCACATGTCAGCCATGACGCCTGAGATTCTTGCCGAGCGTGTGTTCGGACAAGGTCGAGATATGAGTAAAGACCCTACAGTCGTTCGACCCCGACAAGGTGAAGATGGTATGGACATGCGAATGGAGAATGCCCTCAATAATCTCATCTCACGACTTGGGCTTGAAGAAACACCTGAGGGTGAAAGCGACGGTGAGAGAGCAATGCGTGAGCAACAAGTTGTGGGCGCACGAAAACAATTCAGGGATTTAATTCAACAAGGGATGTCACTCGATGAAGTCACCGAACAAGTTCGACAGACTGTCGAAGACAGCAAGACTCGATTCGCAGGCGAAGCGGCTCCGTACGGGACTCTTTCAGTTCTACAACCCGGACAAGGACTTGACACAGGTAAAGTCCGACAAGACTTCCCACACGCTCCACAGGGCGAAGATTACACACTCGACAATTCAGATGCACCCCCAGTCGAAACTCCTGATAAACCGAGTTGGATGGATTCGCAGAAACAAGGGGCACGTGACAGAAGACGATTTGGTGACCCCTTTGGTTCATTTGGTATGCAAGTTCCTGAGAAGGAGGATGACGAAGAGGACGATGATATTCAAACAGGATTCCCGATGTACATTGGAGACGTGCTCATGAAGTCGGTTCAAAACCGTCTTTGGTGGCAAGGTCTATGACGGAGAACTATCTGTGGGAGATGAGGGGATGACGCATGCCAGTAGTATTCTCACCCGGTGAAGCGGAAACACGCCCTCTCAACCCCGAAGAAATCGTTTACACGACTGCACAGAAAGTCGCTGATTTGCTTGGTATTGGACCGCAAGAAGCCGTCCTGATGTCAGCGAGTGCGGAAGCAAACGCAGTCTTTGTCACTGGTGCTGACTACAGAAACACTGGCTTTTCAGTTGGCGACATCATACTCATTTACAGTGATGCTGACCCAATGGGCGTCGAACAGACAATTACTGCAATCACATCGACTGCAAGTGGGGTAAAACTGGCCTTTTCGTCAGCAATCAACCCCGGCTTGTATGAAACAGCGGACAACGGCTATGTTCAGAACACTGCCTCCTTTACCAATGGTAAGACACGAGGCGTCACAAAATCACACGTCGAGCAACGTATCAAAGAGATACAAGACCGCATCGACAACGTCACACACAACGCATGGCGACCGAGCCTTGTCATTGCTGAGTACATCAACTTCGATACCTACAAGCCCTACCGTCGACGATACTACGTCGATTACGTCGGCAGCACGCCACTGTTGTTCCGCAACGTGCAACAGATGCTTCGCATCGAACTGTGGCAGGGCGACGACTACCGTGAGATATGCAGTGCTGAGGCACGTGTTGAAATCGCTGACTACACTGCATTGAGTGGCAAACGAATCGCCGTTTCGCCCGGAGGCGGAGGCTTCGGTCAATTGGTTGTAGGAACGGGAACTACAAATTGGGATGACCGCTTTGACAAAGTATCAACAGCACAAAGTCTTGCCGACCTTATTAACAAAGAGGACCGGACGAATCGCAGTGCTATACCGCTAACTGAAACACAAGAAGGAGGTTCAAAGCAACACGATATTGACGGTGCAGCATTCACGTTGCCCGTAGCAGGTGGCACGCAATCTGTCAACGTCAACAATGAATTTTTGGCAACTGCCAATTCCGATTATGGTAACGGCAAATTGAAGATTACAAGCATGCGTCAAACCAAAGGTGGCGAATCCGCTACAATTGCTACAGACGCTACAACAGGCATTTCAATCAGTCAGACGACGGCTGTTACAGGAACTATGACGTATGCTCAAGCAGGTGCGACATGGACAGTTGCTTCGGGTGACACAAGCGCCTTTGCTGACTACGGTGTCGCAGTTGCAGTTGCTGACGGACAGACAACTGCGCTATTTGGTTATACAAGCAAGAACTCAACACAGTTGCTCGATGTTCACTGGATGAACACCGAACCTGCTCAAGCAACCAATTACACAATCACTCAACATAAATTTGCTTCCGACATCGGTGCGTTCTCAGATGCGGGTGGCGACCAAGCCCGTCTCAAGGACTGGTGGATTGACTACGAAATCGGTATGATTTACTTCAACAACTCGTACCCTTTCTTTGAACACAACGCTGTCAAGGTGTCCTACATCTACGGCGAGCGATACTTGGAGAAGGCCATCGAAGAGGCTGCTACAAAGATGGTGGCTGTCGACTTACTCATGGCTGACGACCGTTCCGTTCTCATCCCTGAGGGCAGTCAGAACGTACCGCTTGCACAGAAGATTCAGATGTTCAAAGAAGAAGCCAACGCAATCTTGAACAGATACAAGGAGATAGTTGTCTTTGAGTGATGAGCATGAAGGAAGCACTCGACGTCGTTATCGAAAAGTTGGAAGGGTGGAACCGAGCCAACACGGGCAACATCAAGCCTGTCATCGCTGACATTGCTACAATCTCACCTGAGCGTGGTAAGCGCCAAGACCTACAGCGTTCGGACTTCGTGCTCGTGTACGAGACAGCACACAACGAAGAAGTTCCTGACCTTCTGTACAACTTCGTCACGACTCGTATCAATATCACAGTCGACGTACGCACGGCCAAGAGCCGTTCACACCTGCAACTCCTTGAGAACGAGATTCGTCGTCTCATTCACGCTGCTCGCAAGGGCGATGCGACCAGTTATGACCGCATGGTGTTCAAGACACGTACGGACCTCAGCGACCGTACCAAGCGACTTTTCAGGCATACGTTTCAAATAGAAGTCGTAACTCTCGCTGAGTCAATAGCATGAGGGATGTAAATGGGCGCAGGCAGTCAGGCATACAAAGGAGACGTCTCGGAAGTCCTTATGGGGCACGAGACTGGTATCTTCATTGAGCACGGCGAACCATGTGGCTTCACAACAAGTTACAATTCTGCTACTCCCGATTTCAACACAATCACATTTACAGGTACAGCAAGTGGAACAAGTAGCATATTCCAAGGTGACCCGATTTTGAAAGTTCCAGTTGGTATGCTCATAGGTCAGAAGATTTCGTTTCACAAGGCTGGCACTCCTACAAATTATGATTCTGTTCACGCCGATGGATTCAGTCAAAAGGTGTTTACGATTGTCGACCATACTGTCGAGAGCAATGCTACAAAACTGAAAGTGGTACCACGGTTTACAATAACGACACTTGCAAGTAACACGGGCGATGCTATGCTTATTCACTCAACGGGTATGCCTACGCTTGCAAGTGGCTCGACGTTTGCTCACAACGATAGTGCAGCGTCGTCAAGTGAGTTTTCACAAATCGACCAGTTCATTGGCCTTGCATCACACATGAAATTACCTGACACAAAGGTCACGATGCACAGACACCACGTCATTGGTTTAGGGCGTCAGGCTGCAATCCAACAAACAGGGCGTGTGTTCCATCAAGGCGCTCAGTTAGAGATGCCACTGAACAATCCACGATGGCTGTACTACAGCCTCGGTCGAGAAGTCATCGACGCACACACATCAGTTGGTCATTTAACTGGCGCTGACCCAGCGTTAGACCATAGTGGCTCAATCAAATCAGGGACAAAGGTCACGGTAGGTCAAACGTATGTGGATGTAACGAGCACAACATTCAACGACATTACTGTAGCAATTGGCGATTATGTTCTTATTCGTGACACTACACGTGTGCCACTTATTGGTTACGACGCTCCTGATACTGGTGCATCTGACGACAAGTTTTGGCCGCCTGCATCGACATCCACGCTTGCATCTGATTCTGAACACTTTGAAGAAACAGAAACCAGTGAGTTCAGACGAGTTGTAGCAATCGAAACGATAACTGGGGGTGCTCGCCTTTTCGTTGATGACCCATTCCAGTTTGAGCACATCAGTACAGACTCGATTTTTGCCTACAGATTCAACGGTACAACACTGACTGGTAGCCCACACGTAGCGTCAGACAACACAATCGTCAACCCTACTCGTCGCCTTCTCTTTTCAGGTGATACGTTACCTTCGTTCTGCATTGAGCACAGCATTCGCAACCGTGATGTTGGCTCTCACAGTAACGAGAACAGCAACGCACCCGGCTCAAGCACAGACAGCAAGCAACTCACGCGTATATTCCGTGGATGCAAAGTTGTTGAGTGGGAACTCAACGCAACCGTCGATGCCGAGGTGAAGTATCGTTGCATTTTCGATGCGCTTTCATGTTATACGGACACTGGTCGTCTTGAGTCATCTAATGCAGGTGACAGATACCGTGCTCACCGCTTGTTCCAAAACACAGCGACTGATGCAGCGGGTCGAAAGGAAGCAGGCATAGCGTCAGGTTCCGAGAAGCCGTTCATGTTTTACAACGGTACAATCACAGCCTTCGGTCAAGACATTGGCTTCATCTCGACATTTGAGTTGCGTGGTAAGACAGGTGTCGAGATATTCCATACCATGGGCGGAACACCTGTACCTGAGTCAGTTACCACCGATGGTACCAATCGTTCACTCAAGCAAGTCCCGTACGGCGGCACACGTAATGCGTCGATTATCCGTGAAGGTCGAGAGGAGTTTGAACTGGAGATGGATGTCATCATTCGCGATTCGCTTTTGTTCCATGAACTCCGCACGCACCGTGAGGTATCAGGTACGGCTGGCTCAACAGACAACATCATTGAAATGGTGTTTACAAAGCCATCCACTGGCTCGACAGGCAGCCAACAACAGATGCGTATCATCTGTGACGACTACGTAATTACAGACGCCCCAATCCCAGTACCTGACGACAAAGGGCTACTGCACTCCAAGATTATGATTCATCCCAAGAACATCAAGGTGATTAGCACCGACACCCTTTTCCACTGCTGAGTGATAGCCATGCCAATGAAACATGCTATAGCGCTTCATCCCCGCAACGAGATTGCTATCGTTGTTGAAGAGGAAGAAGAAGTATTCAATCCTGAGGCTGGTAAAGTCTCAGACGCCCCGTTCGGCGAACACGTCGCTCCCAGTGAGCCACGTGAGGCTGAGCAAGAAGCCCCCTCAGAAGAGGCTGCTTCAACTGAAACAGTGAGTGAGTTGGATGACAACACCGAAGAGAGTGATAATGGAAATTGACGGATGCGAAGTGACAATAGAGGTAGCAAAACCCACGTTTTTTGACGTGCAATCTATGTCACCCATTTTCCTAAGTAGCGACCCGCAACTTGAGGATTACTGGCAAGAAGCATTCCGTCGATGGGTCACTGCAACACCTTCTATAGATTTCAACCAACTGTCAGCCGAGGATGGCGCTGAGATAGCGAAGATGCTACCAAGTCCATCCGAGGTGGTGAGTTGGCTAAATTTTCAACGAGCGAGGTCGGACGAATAAGGGACTACGTCAATGGACGTAAACCCGATGACTGGCCTCGCATACAACAACAAGCAGCAGAATATCTATTGATGACCCACTACTCCATGACACTGAACAAGGTGAGACAACTTGACCCGCAAGACGCAATCCAACTCCTCACATGGGCTACCGTCATGCAACAGCATGACAACCCTGAGCAGCGTGACAGTATTTACTTGGGATATGACATCATCCCGCCTTTGGAGTGAGAACAATGGTTGACGAAAAGATTGACACAGGTACGATGGAATCGATGAAGCGATTCTCCGAGTTTAGCGAGAAGTCACGCAACAACATGCGCTCGCTACGTGAAGAGATTCAAGAGTTCAACAAGGTCATGAACGCTGCTCATTCAACGACAGACAGCCTCCGTGAGTCCCTGCGACAGATGAGCAACGTGCAACCTGCACAGCCAATCACAGAAGCGCTTGAAGCGGAACGAACGACGGCTACGACGAATGCACGAGTTGCGAGTTCTCCTACCCCCGCACAATCTCAGCCAGCCGAGTCTGTCGGAATGAGTCAGAATGTCACCATCAACACGCTTCGCATCGACGTTAGCGGAGTGACTGACCGCAGCGATAAGCGTGCATTGGCACGTGAAATCAGCGAGATGGTTACAAAAGAACTGCGAGCAAAGATGGGCGGTCCGCTGTCCACGTCAGGATTAAATCGAGGTGTCTGATTTGACACAACGTGTTCCTATTCGTCTTGTACAGGAGAATGGGAACCGTATCGACCTCGACGTACAAACAATGGACATCAACATTCGTAGGGTATTTTCAGCATTCCCCATACCATTTACTGGTGGTTTTAACGCAGGTATCGATTTGAATCAAGCCAGCGTCGAGATTGAACTACAGGGGGTATTCGCTGACGAGGCAGGTCAAGAAGCAAGCCAAGGTGCTTCGGCTACAATTGAGTTTGGAAGTGATGAGTTACCCCCTTTTGCTAACCCCGGTCAAGGTAGTGGTCAGGGCGAGGCGGAAGTTTACCCTCCGTCTACTAATGTTAGTACGGGATTTCGATTACCGGGGCAAGCAACAAATCCATGGGCAAGCGGACCCACCATACCAACCCAACCGCCCACTACTTCTGACGGACTTGATGCTGAGCGTGAAAGAATTTTGAATCGTTACCACGGTCGTGAGTTCCACATACCGCTTGCTTACCAAGTAGCGAATGGTCCCGCTGTTCCTCCGAACGGGGATTACGTTCGTTTCATCTTTGACTCAAAGCGCAGCGGCTCGTCAAAAGAACCGTTTTCTTATCCTTACATGCGACGTACGACAGACATTACTGTTGCCAGCAATACGTTGACTTCAAATTCAGACGGTACACTAAGAGTATTGATTGCCACTGGTGACCCACGTTCATGGATTGAAACTCCTGACGACCCTGCTTTCAACGCTGTAAGCATTGCGGTGGGCGGCGCCCTCTTTGGAGTAGTCCACGCCATTACTGCTTCGTCAATTGATTTCTTCCCTGTGAGTGGGATAACAGCAGGGCAAACGCCCTCAGGTACTGTTGAAATAATTCCAAGAGGATTAGGTGTATCACCTTACGACAAGACAACGGACCCGCCCATCATCGCCGTACCCATCAAGCACATGTTTGACGAAAGCCCACCAAACTTTGCCGACGGTTCGACTCGTTCTGTTGGAACTGCTACCTCGCCGGGTGAAGTACTGGTACACATTTTTTCACAAGCACTACAAACTGCACCGGCTTCCTCAGTAGGCGACATCACTGACCGTGACTTGGTTGCTGGTGGCAGGGTTCTTTCAGATGCTTTTTTAGTTGAAGTTACTGGACGTTATGCCAATGTCAATGTCAAGATTACACAGAAGCACGCTTCTGACATGGGCAGTCAAGGAGAAATCCGTTGTGATATACCTGCTGACCTGAAACCAGTCATCAATCCGTTTGCAGGCGGTATTGCTGGTAACAAAGTCAAGTCCGCAGGCGATAAGGTACAGGACATCCTTGGTATTGTGGCGAACAGTCAAAACTACCAACAGAACAATAACAATACTCAGGTGGGTGCTGTGCTTGATGGATTCAGCAAATTGACTGAAATTATGGAACAACGACCTACTGATTTGACAACAAACGGAGATTACATTATTGGTATTCAGATACCTTACGAATCCAGCGTCAGCCTTGGACTGAGCCTTTTAGATACAGACATAGCACAGCGTAATTTTTACACAACGTTCGGTGATGCTAAAACAAACGAAAAGACCGGTGTTAAGAACGATTTACATGCATCGCTTGACTTGAACCCAAGTGCACGCAAGCATCGCACGAACGGCATCAAGGCGGTTGTCACAGACTTTGTTACAATGCACGACGCACAAGAGCGATTGTACAACTTTACGATGAAACTGATTGCAGTTGACTCGCTACTATGAGGTGAAAAGATGTCGTTACCAGTTCGCTTGATGTTTGGCGACAATCGATTTACCATACCTGTTCAGGCTGAGGAGATTACTATGGCAGTGCATCGCAAATTGCATGCCTTCCCAATACCGTTTGACGGTTCGCAACGAATTGGTATCGATACCAACATGGCCGCCATGCAAATGAACTTGTCTCTTATCTTACAAGATGATACGACGGCGTTACCAAGAGGTAGTGGGCAACCGCTTGTCAATATGTTGAACTTTACAAAATTCAAAACTGGCGTCACCGCTGATTCGTTTCGCTCTATTGGCTCAATTGAAAAGGTTATACGTCTACCAGTAATTGCTTTTTCTCAGAGTTTAGTTCACGCAACGGCTACAGATTTCAATCAGTCAGGGATAAAGTTGGTAATGGACGGAACAACTACTTCCAATCTTGCAGGTGGCTCAGGCACCCCTTCCGTTCGCACAGGTCACAATCTGATAGAGAACGGGCAGGTCATCATTGATGTCCCAGTTGGGGGAATACATACCGTGTCAAACCCTGCAACAACAATCACACTTGCAATCAAAGAAGCCCTTGAACTGACAACAAACATCACCAACCTATCAACGGGGGTTGACAATGCAGGCGGTAAACGAGTTGTTGACGTGTTCAATGTCACTGTTTCTCCTGACAATGACACTGTTCTGATTGTTGAACAAAAATACATTGATAGAACTCAAGAGCATTCATTTTCTGTATTTGTTTACCCGTCTGAGGTGGTAACAACAACAGTAAACGTAGGTTCAGGTTTAACTTTTTCAGGTACGACAAGTTCGTGGAGGCTTGTACAGAAAGGAAAACTTCTGACTCCGACGTTTCAAATGTCAAAGAATCTTCCACCTACTGGTTTGGTCGGAAATCTGATGAGTGCAGGTGACAAGGCTCAAACACTTGTTGGATTGTTGGCAAATGCAAAGACATCGACTGACTTGCTTAGGGGTATACAGATACCTTACGACTCGCTCATACAATCAAATGCGGTTACGCCGGAAGTTCGGAACTTCTTTACAACGTATGGTCGTACAACATCACCTGATGACAAAAGTTCGGATGGAAATACGTTACCTGCCTCCAAGCCGATGATTGCACCCTCCAAGACTTCAAAAGACGGTAAAAGTGTTCTTGATGACAGCGAACAAGAAGAATCTGTCCCTGACATGCTTTTAGGCGCAGTTGATGATGTGTTGGACTTAGCGTTTAGTGCATTTGGACTTGACAATCTCTATGACGGTTTGAAAGACATAGGGGCAGCGACAATTGATGCGTTGATGGGAGAAGTATCATCCCAAACAAGAGCAAACGGTATTTATGTCCTCCCTGAAAACTTTCATTTACGCAAGGAGGCTGGGAAGAACTACTACGTGGCCGACCTCGATTTGATTATGGTACACAAAGTGGCAGGTGTTTGATTTGGTTGTATCAGCAGACTCCACATATGCCATGCGATTCAACGGTATCTCGGATGCTGTCGTTGTACCCATGCAAAAGTTTGCACGGGATGCTGGTAACTACCAAAAGGGTGCTTCCGTAAATGATACAAGTATACCGAATGTACTTGATGCGTTTACATTGGAAGCGTGGGTTATTCCCGATTCAGGAGGCATCGTGTGGGAATACGAACATGTCATGCGACTTGTTGTCGGTGCTCCGTCAAGTAGTGCACCGGCTGCCTTTCAAGTAAAATTGAGAAGCAAGAGTACGGGTGATGAAAACACGTTCACGCTCAGCAGTGCAAGACCTATCACTGACACTGACGGCAATGTTTCTCACTATGATGGTGTTGTTTATCCACGTCCTGCCACCTTTGCTCATGATTCATACGATGCACTTGACGGTATTAAGAACAACAATGCAGCCGTGCATGATGGGCACAGGGAACTTTTACAAGTCTCATTCGTATTCGACAAGCGTCATTTGTCGCTACGAATCAACGGAGACGTTGTTGCGACAAGGACACTTTCAACCGACCATGAACTCGTTGTATACCCAACACAGATATTCATGGGTGGTCAAGGTGGTGAATTTCGTGGGACGATTGAAGCCATACACTGGGCACGTGGTGCTCATGACAGTAGTATTGATTCGTATGCCCCAGTCACCACGGATTCAACACTTGGTCTGTGGCGATTTGAGGAGCCGATTGAACCAATCTCAACTATCCTTACGCTACCTTCACTTTCAGCATCTACGTCGGCAAACTCGACCATTACCATAGGAGCAACAGAAGCCCAGTCCCTTATCGATACATTGACAGGTAAGAGTGGAATTACTTCGCTTGACTTGACTTCCGCTGCGTATTCGGCAGGTAATTACACTGTGACAAAGAATGCAGCCAACTCAGAAAGCACAATTACAATTCCACAAGTATCTTTCAACGTACTCATCAACCCTCTCGGCTACAATCGAACGACTGGTGTACCTAACCGTGAGGCGCCTGAGCGTGTGCGCTTGACCAACATAGATGCGAGTGCAGGCACCATCACAGTTGAAAGCATACACCTTGACTTCGATTCAAACGCTACAAACGGTCGTCGTGGTTTACTTATGGCGCACAGTGCGAGCGATGCAGTGATTGTCATAGGTGACTGTCTCGTTGACAGCGGAACTGGTAATCAAGGCGTAGGTACAGGTACGCAGTTTTCAAACAGACAAGGGCAAGTTGTCATTGACGAAAGTGACTTTGAAAATCACGGGATTGTGTTTTCGACACGGATGTCCATCGTTGATGACCCGTACATGAAGTACTCAGCGACAACAAACATGGGTCGTAATTTTACAGCGGGTCACACAGGTCGTCACATACTCAACCACGTCAAAAGTCACCCGTACATCGGTATGCTACCACGACCAATCGAATCAGAAGTTGAACAAAACATCGACGGCTCAGCATCGGTTATGACTGCCACCTTTGCTCCACAGTATGCAAACGTGCGTGATGCTGCACCTGCCAACTCAGTCGTCTCGTTCTATGATGTTACAGGACCATTCACCGTAGCGGCGACTTCATACACATCCATAGTTCAACAGGTTGTTGAAAACGGAATGGCAGGTATAACTGATGCAAAGCGAAACATACTTGCACTTGGCGTTGACGATGTAAGTAAATTTTTACTTAGGTCAGCCACCTCGACATCTGTCGATTCACTAACGACAGACTCAGATGAACACATTAGGCACATGACCCCGTCGTCTGTGAGTCGAACTGCGGTGTTGGAATTGCCTTCACTTTTACAGTATGACCGACCAGCAGTTGTACAGATAAAATACAACGCCGTTGACATCACTGGGCGTGGCATTAAGCACGCTGCAACCGCACGGTTGACAACAGGCATCAGTGGTGGTGACACTGTTTTGACGTTTGCTTCTGTCAAACAGTTTGGTGCTGATACTGATACTATTACTGCTGACCTCATCAGTATAGGGGGTGTAGTCGCAGGCACAAGTTCAGTCACTGCGACAATCAGTCACTCAGCAAACACACTCACATTCTCATCAGCGACTACTACAGCATTCCGTGACGCCGCTGTAACAAACGCAGTCGTCAATTCTTATCTTAGTCACGGAGCACTTCTCGTGGAGAGCACTTACCCTGATGTTGGGGAGGAAGTCACTCCGGGGACACGCATCATTGATTTGATTCACACGGATGTCGAAGCAGGTGATGCTGTCGTACACGCCGCTGGAGGTGTAATAACGTGCATTAAGACTCCTCAGATGGTATTCAATGCTGGTGACCTAAACGGTGATGATGAAGAGGGTCACCAAACAGAACGTGTTCTCGACTTTACGATGTGCCCTGACAACTATCTTCCAGTTCACAGTTCTGATTTACCGCAACTGAACCCACGTCGTGTACTTTCTCCTCGTGCAAGCAACAGCGCCCGTGATTCGGTGTTCAATAAAGTGGTCATCATATCTGCGAGTGGTGGTAATGATTCGTTCATTATCGATAGTGAAAGTGAGTTGGTTCAGTCGAAACAGGGGCAAATTCGCAGTAGTACTGGGGTTTTCGTAAACAACGGAGGTGGTTATGCTTCAGGGACTACGACAATAAATGTCGACGGTGCAAATGCTACGAACTTCTTTGGCGCTGGTTCTCGTTTGTTTAGTCTTAACGGTGTGCTACTCGGTACAGTGGACAGTTCGACAAGCACATCAATTACGTTGACAACAGGTAGCACACAAGCGGTTGTTGATAACGAAGAGTTGTTTTATCAACCAGTCGCATCTTCGATTGGTACAACGTCTCAAAGTAGTGGTGTGCACGAAGTCTTTGACATTATTTCTCACACGGAAAACGGAATACAGGTCAACCTTGTTGTACAACCGTCCGACCGCAATCGTTTCACACAACTGTCGAAATTGTTTACAAACGAACAAGGCACAAACGTACGAGCCAACCAGTTTGAAATTCACTATCTCATGGGACGTGGTCGTGCGCTCACAATGTCCGACGGTGACGCAGGTACGTCTGTTCTCCGAGCACACGGACTTGGGGCTGACTTGGCTGCCAACTCAATCAGTGTCAAGGGCGACGGAGCACCTGATTCATTCGTCGTCAAAGAGACCATGCCCGGTTCTCCCGTCGTTACGGTAACACTTGGAGGCGCAGGGCAGGGTGCTATCAACACGAAACCAACTTACAATCCTTCACCAACGGCTCGGCTTGGCTGGTCAACGCGTAGGGATTGTTCAGCCCAAGTTTCGGGTACAAGTAGTACAACGGTTGGGGTCGTGCCTCTCAACAACAAATCGTCAGCACTTGCTTCGTGGGGTACATACTGTTTTCCAAAGGTCGGTCGAATATACTTCGGAGTACCTGTGGAGTCAGGCGATAGTGCGACAAAATATGCCTCAGCCGAATACACGAGCAAGAACGGAACGTCGTTCACGTTCTCTTCGGGAACGGGTCATACTGGCAGTGGTAAGTTTGTACTTACTGATGGGTCTGAAAGCGATTCTTTCAGCGCTTGGCTAACTGCAACTGGGATGAGGGCAGGTTCAATCATTGTGGTCGACGACCAGTTCAATGAAGGGTCGATGTGCAACGATGGTACCACCATCAACGACCGATTGTTTCAAACGCTTGATACAGTACAGCACGACTATCAACTCGGTACGCAGTATGCGAGCACACGTGCAATGGTTGAGATTCCTCTTTTCGATGACTTTTTCTTTGAAAACGAGGATGAAGGTATCTTCCCCGGACCTGATAACAGTATGAAGTTGCACCTTGATGCAACATACGCTGCGCCAACATGGGCACCTAATCCTGTCGGACGTCGTGCACCATCTGTTGCACCCGAAGACCCGACAGTCAACAGTGCGTTTTCAACATCAATCAAGACGAACGAACACCGCCGAGGTACTGTGGTAAGTCAGCCATATGACTCAACCAACCGACGCATTTACGTTCAAGACTACAAGGTCTTCCCGATTGCTACGGCTGCACCAGTTACCGTAGCATCGATTGACGGTGCACTGCGCTATCGTCGTGCATTCTTGCCATCAGGTGAATGGGTATTATACGACACTCGCAACACAGGCGGCTACCTTGAAGTTGCAGGTAACGCATCGTCCGATGATAACTGGGCGTTCAGCAAGAACTTCTTGCAACAACTCTCAGTCGGCGTATCAATCATGCCTGCTTCGGGCTTCCAAGACATGAATTACCCATCAATCGCTGACAACCCGTTAGTGGATAGCGCAGGGTTTGAGGCTCGTCGACCCTACTACTACGACCGTGCCAACGTCATGACACAAGGAGGAAACGTAGACTACGGTATGAAACAATACGTTAGCGCTGTCGAGTTCCGAGCAGGCCCACGTGCGAACCCGCATCTCAAGCGCATTAAGAACAAGCGTGCCCGTTCTACGAACAATCAGGCGTATCTTTCCAGTACACTGTTTTTGACTGACATAACCGACTTTCCAAAAAGCAATGCACACGCACCAAGTTACAAATACAGAATTGCTTGGTGGAATGGGACAGTGTACAAATTCGCTCACTACGATACAATCAACACTACGACAGGCGCAATTGTACTCAACAACATTGACACAGGATTCTCTCCACAAATTGGAGATGAAATTATTCTATGGGATATGCACGCACCTTCGGGTGTTTACCCTGAGGTCAAGGAAGACGCATTCCTAAATACTGCTTGGGCAAACCCATACTGCAACGGCGGACTGCGAGCAGGCGACACAGTTTGGATGAACATGCACTACACAAACCCTCATGCAATTGAGGGATTGTTCTGCAAGAGCCGAGGAACACTCAATGAGGCTGAGGTGTGGAGTGGATTCTTAGAAGGTGAAGGTGACTTCGCTACAACACCACGTGAAAGCATAGCAATGGAGAATTTCTTGATTGGTAATTCGTGTATTGAAACCGCACGTAACTTTGTTCAGCACGTCAACAAAACAGTTGAATTAAATTACGAGGCGTTGGGATTGAGTGCGGCAAGTGCACCGACGGTAGCATACATCGACCCCTATCAATCGACCGAGGAACATGCACGTGTATTGCTGTACGATGTGGCGCATGACCGTGAGTTCATCGCATTTCAAGACTTGTGGATGCAAGTACAGTCAAGTCCGCAGGCTGCAACGATTGGTAGTGAGCCGGGAGGAGCAGGTACCATTAACAATCAGGAATCGGGAGCAGGCACAGGACTTGACGTCGCCAACGGCTTCCCGTCACAAAACAAATCACTTGCCTCGACAACTCAGTCTGAGTTTATGGAGGCGGCTATGGCACACAAGTCAACGTGGAACTTGAACGTCGATTTAAGCACACACGCTACTGGTTACCACGGGCACACCCCAAGTGAGCCTAAAAACGGTATTCAAATTCGCACGAATCCATCAGTAATGGAGGACGGTAGTGGTAGAGCCAATCTTGAGCACAAGCAAATCAACACAACTACAACTGAGACCGCAACATTCTTTGATACACCTGATGGTACACGATGCATTCCTGTTTTCTTGGCACTCAAAGGTATTCGTACGACCTCGCTTGATTTGTCAACGCATGAAGAATCTCGCTTGCAACATCTTCCTCACTGGTCTGACATGGACTTTGTCCGTCGCCTCACGATTGACTTTGGCGAGATTGGTATGAAAGACGGCATTCGTAACATCGAGGCCGCTGCCCGTGAAATTGTTCGCATGATAAATCAGGCAGGTGCACCTAACGGGAGAACCCATGCACGAAAGCCAGCCGACCAATACTTTGGCGAGAGTGAGCGATTCGGTCTGTCACGCGTAGCGAATCAGGCCGACGTGACAAATGGCATCACTGACCCTACGGCTGCTCATCTTAACGCAGGCTTTGCTGCTACGGGAAGCACGCACGACCCTTCGCCGTTTTGGGACAAAGAGCGAGCGTTTGCCTCGCATGACCGTGGTACGCACATGGGGTATGTTCGTGCTCACCTTGGTCGTGTTGTTGCTGATTCGGGTGGCAAGCCCGGATTCAGTATTGTAATTCACAGCACAGTACCCGGTGCATCAGGTCGTAACTTCTGTGTATGGCTCGACAACGCACGTGGTCAGTTGTCGTATCGACCACAGTTCTTGATTGGTCACGGTGGTCGATTCCGCAACTACTGGTGCCAGCCTGACGAGATGACAGGTGAAAACATGCACCCTGCGCCAATGCCAATCAATCGGTTTGGCCGTCCGTTTGCACCAATCACCACGCTCAAAGAGTATCTTCCACCCGATGAGGTAGATGAGCCATTTAGAAACAACCTTGAGTTCGGACCTGAAACCACAGGTACATCCAGTAACATGGCTTCTTCGACCAGCGAAATCGCATCAGGTCGCAACTCCAACACAATCATCGACGAATCGTTTGAGGCGAAAAGCCCTGCTTCTCAACTCATCGATGGATTGCGTATAGGTACGCCTGCACGTGCTCGCATCAACTTTGGTGGATTGACACAGGCAGGTATACCCGGTTGGGCGCCGGATGCAGGCAACTGGGGATTCGGTCGTGACCAACAAGATAATCGATTTGAGCACATCTATGGCAACAACGTCGCTGCATTTGCTCAGCACGGAACAGTCGACGCTACATCAACTGGCGGTTACATACCGGATGAAGAGATTCGTACGGACAACATAGGTAATGGACAATTGTATGGCATTCGTTTCGTTGACCACCGTGGTAAAAACCACACTATTCGTATGGTATATCGACAACATGGTCAGTCGTTTGCAAACGACTTGACGGTTTTGCCATCAACGCTTGACGACGAGGTAGTCATTCACTTCGATGACCGTGATGTCGGGCAAGGTGGGTTTACCATTGGTAAGCACATGTTCGGAGAAGGTGACGTGTGTGGAGAGTTTACGGGCGGAACGAAGAAGAAGTTCAAAGGAAATCTATGGAACAATTACCCATCGCCTGCGACTGGTATAGCAGCAACCGTTCAAGTTGTTACAGTAAGCGGTGCTGATGCTCTTAAAATTACACTTGTTGACCCGTACGATACAGGTAGCACGTTGAATCATCCCGATATTTTGGGTTATCTTGGATTCCCTGAAAAGGGAATGATTCAACTTAACGACATCACAGATTTGGCAGCACAAACAGGAAACAACAACGGCGAACCACTGTATTACCAAAGCCGTTCCCACTATGATAAGGCAGGCGCATCGGGTGTTCATTACCTGTACAATGTCGAAGGCAACACATCAGCATACGGTTCAGGCGTCACACGAATCATTTGCCCACGTATGTCATTTACGTCGGTATTGACAGACGAGGTCATGGCTGCTGCTGTTGAGTTTGCAATGACCATGGATGACCCGAACAGCGAAGATGTCAGCAAGACAACGTTTGATTGTACGCACATGCTTGCACCTGACGGTCGCACACTCGGTGAATGGGGTGTATCTCCTACAGCCATCCGTGTCAAATCACATTCGGCCTCCAAGCGAATCATTCCACTACGTAAATTGTTTGAAGTCAGTCGTGAAAAAGATTGGGGATTCCAAGCGGGGGCATCGGTCCAAGCAACTGGTACCGACCATTTGGGTGGTCTTTCAACAGATGAATTTGACGACGGAACACGACTCGATGTCGGGTACATTCCGAAAACTGTACTTCACATCACTACGAAGTATCGAGGTACAAATGCAAACACGGCAACGCCTGTTCTTGTCGATAGTGCAAACAATGTCGTTGACACGATTGATTGGAAACAAAACCTACGAGGTAATACATTCTATAGAACGGCAGGCGACCGTGTCATACCGTGTGTCAACAGTCCTATGATAATTGTCGACACTGTACACGGCCACACGCATCTTGATTTGCACTCGACCCATTATCTGTATCTCATGACAACGCCATGCAGTAATCAAGGCGGTACTGAAAACTCATGGGGTGAAAAATTCACCGTATGGCTTGGAAGCGAAGAATCAGGTGTAGTTGCAAGTCAGGCAGGTTCTTCAACTCAAACGCTGGAGTATACACAATCCGTGATTCAATTCGATTCAACTTTAGTCAACGAAGACATCCTCGTGAGGCAAGGCTCTATAGAATATGCATCTGAAACGGAAGGCATCCGTCGAGCAGGTAGCCATCATGGTGAACCGTTCCTGTACTTCCGAGGTGCACATGACAGCCCTGACCACTGGGTACCACTATACTTTGGCGGCGGATTCTCAGGTGTTACACTCGACGTCAACGATGGTACACAAAACGACTACAGCGAATTCTATGAGCATCCATACTCAGGCGGACCGACAGGGTCGGCTGGATTGCAGAACGTGGGTGAGATAGCAGGCTCATACGCTTTGCTTGACGCAAACGCAATGCTTGCTATGTTCCCCGGAACTCCGTATCTCGACCAGCACGAAGGTCGCAACAGTATGCCTTTCTTCAATCAAGATGCCATGCTGTCATTTGATTTGGATGCAGGTAGTGGTAAATTCAAAACTGCTACTGGTGTGACATATACAGACAGTTCAACCACTGTTCGCTGTCAACGACCAAGCCCAATTGTTCTACGATTCTCACACCCACACGCACGATACAGTGTGACAGGTGATTCTACTGACCATACAACATACATGATTTTTGGACCCGGTCAGAGCGTGCCTCACAACTTTGCAGCGCATGAGCCTCAGTTGTCAAGCATAGTTACTGGAGGAAACGGCTACAGCGCTGTACCTACTGGTAAAAATTTACCTAACGAGATTGCACACGGCGGAAGTAGTCGTAACGGATTCAGTGCTCATTTACCACCTACGGCTGAATATCAAAAGGGCAATGTGCAAGGTTACAACTACGTTATGAATTGGGAACCATCGAAAGGTCAACCAAACAGCACATTGTTTGCTCAGACAGCAGGGCAAGGTTTGTTTTATGATACGCAAATGACTGCAACAAACCCACCTGCTCACGCTCATCCCATGTCGTATGTGTTTGCAAACTATGCAGGTACAAATATGGGAGCATCAGGTCTTGCTACCACACTCGCACGCTCGTGTGTTTGGCACATGGACGGAGGCTATCACCCCGGCGGCCATTTTCTTGACAACCATATTGAGCGAAATCCAATGCACCCCATTTCAGGCAACCGAGCAGGGAATGGCTCAAATGCTCAACAAAACCCTACAGTATTCCGTGTGTCGTCTTTGTTAGGAACTGCTTACTTAAGCACATTCGGTAGTGAAACAGACATGACAAGCAATTCAGATTATGTGGTCATTGATGCTACTCGTGCACAAAATGCAGAAGAACTTGCAGCGATTGTTGCAGCAGGTGTCAACACATTCCCCGGAACAGACCCACTAAAAGCCATTGGAGGAACATTCCTTCCTTCATTCCAAACAGCATCCAAGCAAGACCGATACGGTTGGGTTGAATTAACGTTTGACGCTAATGGATATACAGAAGAGAGTGGTGCAGCCGCTACGTTACAGGCTACGACTGCCATACCAACGACACTACCACAGTATGGCTGGCTACGTGTTACTGATGGTGCTGCCATCAATGGATTTGCTTCTTATACATCATACGCAGGTGCAGTATTTACGCTGGGCAGTAATCTTTCGGGAACAACAAACATCGTTGACCCGACAACAAAGGCTGCAATTTTGGCCCCTCCTCTCAATATGTCGCCTCCCGGTTTAGTCAAAATTTATGTATGGACAAAAGCAGGTACCCATCGCTACAACAACACTTCCGAAGCCCGTGACCATATGACGCAGGTTCACTACAGCGGTTATGTCGATGCTGTTGACAGAACCAAACCAATAGGAGCAGTCGGTTGGTCGGGTGAAGCATATTCGTATCTTAACTCATACAACGGTACTCAAATTGGCAGTACCAAGTTCCCTGCTGGTAAGGGTGCTTGGCACCCCTTCCTCGGATTCAATCCATACGGAGCAGCCGAATCTTGTTTGTCGGGCAGTTCGCCTGTAGGCGCTGATTCGATGCCTGCAAGCGTGTACGAGCAATCTTGTGAAGTCGGTTTAGCCTCGCGCCATTTGATTGCTATTACGCACGAAAGTGAGATGCCTTTGATTGCAAAGGCTGACCGTGACGGTATTTTGTGTGCAGGTGACTGGCTTGACCTTAAAGGAAGCGGTACTCTTGCCAACGCAGGTACAACCCAGTGGGACACTGCGAAGGTACACAACCGTGACCGATACGTTGGACCTGCTACCGCTGGACCGCACGTTGAAGCGATGATGATGACTGATGTAAGTTCTTACCCACAAACAGCCTCATACCCTTCTGTCGGCACAGAAACCTACTGGCACAGCGCCCTTGGCACCAGTGCCATTGAACGTGCTGACCCTTGCCAAAGTCCTACGGGCGATTTGTTTTGGGATGAATCAAAGGTCACTGCGAGCCAGTTCCATGAAGATGCTGCTACATACGGAGTTACCTGCAAGGGTGTCTCAACGCCGACTGAGTACAGTGCGACTGCTACTGGTATCTACAAGTTTTACGACGACCGACACCCTGCTCGCAACTTCAACGAAGAACACGTTGTATGGAAGCGCATGGACGGAGGCAATCTCACTATGCCTGCGGTCAACGCACGAGGTCTTGGTATGGTACCGTGGGTCTATAGAAAGGATGGCGGAGCCTACAAGAAAGTCGGTGAGAAGATACTTGGAAATAATCGATTTTCGTTTGAAACGACGAACGGTGCGATGTTCCCAATCATTCAGGCACAGGAGTTGTCACATCCACAACTGGCTGAGCAAAATCAATTTGCCACAAAAATCGAAGATGCGTTGCTCATTCCAAATGAAGAGATACAGTTCCAAAGCCTACACGTTGTCGATGACACTGGGCAAGAACACAGAATCGCAGGTGGTAGTCCACTCGGAACAGTCATCCTTGATTTCAGGCATCTGAGCGACAGGCAAATCGAAGGACTGTCACCTGCTCTTGCAGGCTCAGGTATATCACCCAATCTGAAAATACGACTACCTGACCCTGACGATATTCCCGGCAACATCATCGTTCGACCAAGTTTTGACCGCATACAAGGCTATCAGAACGAAACAATGGGTAGCGGTGGTATGCAACATCCATCACAACCTCAACAGGCGATTACAGACATGTTTAGCAACGCTCAGCCCGGACCACGGGCTTGGCCTACGTGGGAGAACAACGGATGGGAACACCTAAGTCAAGACGGTACAGATGTATCTGCAACACGGCTTGGTTCGCCTGACTCTTCTGTCGAGGGTTGGTCTGACCACACAAACAACAATCCACTTGAGACAGCCTACGAGCCACATGACCGTTCACTACAGTTCCACGTTACACGAATGGGTGTAACAATGACGCATCGTGACGACGTCGATGAGTTGTCTTTCACTTCGCTGTCAGGTGACGAAATCAACGTAGGTTCAACACCTGAACCGGCTGTTTGGAAAGTCGACAGTGAGAAGAGTGGCGGACGTTGGTTCTTGCGAGTCTATGACCCGACGACAAACAAAGGTGTTCTTGCATCGTACGAGAATACAGGTACAAACAAATTCACTGATGTTGTTGTTTCCCCCGACTTTGTATCGTTTGTCACAGGCAAGGCTGGCCTCAAGGTCGTACCTTCATACTTCATGCCTGCGGGTAGCACACGGTTCTTCGCTTCACGTCGATTGCGTGACCATAGCGAATACAGTGGCTCAAGCCCTGACATGCCGAACATCGACTGGGTAACAATGACTTCTGACATCGCTAATCCGTATCTTCACTTAAGCAGTCCAAAGATGACGCCTATGCCAATCCCTCGTATGGGACATCATTACGTTACGCCGACAATGGCATTACTACCCGGTCATTACGCTCATCCTGCTTATCAGCGAATGTACGATTTACACCTTGCTTGTCGAAGCGCATCAAATAAGCCGTTTGAGGATGCTTACTTGGGCGAAGCAGTCAATGATAATGTACCCGGACGTGACCCGCTTGTATGGTTCAGTGGGCCAACGGCTGCGTTTGCACCATCTGACATTCACGGTGGTGCATTTACACTCATGACCGAGACGAAAGTCAAGTACGATGGCTACGGTATCGCTGCGTCAAATGGAACAGCAGGTACAACAAACTCACAAGGTGGTCATTCGATTGTACTGGAAGCAGCGGGTACGTACACGCTTGACAACCACTTCCCTGACCCTATGGAGGTCGGTGCTTATCAGATTATCATTCAGCCGAACGTGTTCTCACAGCAGATTACTGGTTACCATCTCAATCACAGCGATGCAACCAAAGCCCCATCCGAATCAGGAGACAAAGTTACAGAATTGACAGGGCAACAAGTCAACACAGTTATCGCTATAGAACACGATACGTCAAGCCTTGGTGGTATGACACTCGTTCTCGCCGAAGCAACCATGGCCGACGTACGAGGGTGTGAGATTATCATCAACGAAGTCATACTTGACTTGGAGCCTGATGCGGGAAGTCAATTCACCAACATACCTACACTGGGATTGTATAACCCACTTGGCGTTGACGAGACTGCTTCACCAGCGTTTACACGTCGCAGCCTGCCGTATCGACCCAACATGTTTATTCAAACAACACCGGGTATGACGACCACTGTGCCATGGTGGGCACAGTTGCACAAAGACGGTGCACGTAACAGTGCGGCTGACCCGTTCAAGTTCCTTGAATGGCACACGCCTGACCACTACTATCAACTCAATCGACCTGCGTTTGGTGCCGTTGGTGCACAGATTACGCTTGCAGGTTTCTCGACAATCTACCCTGACATTTATGGCGAGCACTATCGGGCACGTAGCCTCAATCCAAGTTGTGTCGTCATTTCGTCCGATGCAAGTGCACAGACAGTCACAGTCGACAGCAATGAGTTGTTCCCAGTGGAGCCGTACTACGGTGAAGTATTGGAATACACTGACGCAGGTGGAGAGCGTCGTACGGCTACGTACACAAATCGTACGGGTACATTGGCGCACGCTACTCTTTCTGCTGCTACCACATTTGAAGGGGTATCGACAGCCAATCTATTCTTCACTAATTTGACTCCGGGTACAATCATACGACTCAGTGGACCATACGACAACAGAAAAGCAGGGGAGGTGTTCAAGAACTCAGAATCAAGTATCGCTACCCGAACGCTTGCACAGACATTCGCAGGTACACGAGATACAAACTCATTGCACACACCTGACGCATTCTTGTGCATGTGGCATCCAAACCTTGGGCGCCCGTATACATACTACTCAGATGACAGCAGTCGTTCGTTCTATAGCGCTACAGGTACAGCCGACTCACCTGTCAACAAAGCATCGCTCAACAACATCCCTGAGCACTTTGAGACAATTCACTACCATGATTTCTTCTATGCAGCGTCAAAGGGTCCGTTTGCTCTTGGCATGAAGTGGGTTGCTCCACCGCACGATGCTGATAACGATGGGGCTACGGTTGACTTGCACGACGGAACGGTATATACCGCTGCACAAATGGATGCATTGGTCGACGGAACGGGTACACTTGACCATCAGGGCGGTACAGACGGCTCAGACAAATACAACTTTGCAGGCTATTGGCCGAGTGGCTCTCGTGGAGGTGCAGGCTCAAGCCGTCTCGATGGATTCCTTGAGACTGTCATCGGATGGGGCGGTAAGTTGTTTGGTATTGATTGCGTTGGATTCCGTGACGACAGCGGTATCGAAGAACGCACCTATGCACAGATGACATCAGATTCGGATTATGCACGAAACACATGCTTCGGTTACCGCTTTTCGGTAAGACAGCCATACAACCGACCACGATGGTCGCCATACGTACGAGGCTGGATTGAGGGGACACAGACCAATGCACTGCTTGGTTACTATCACGGTCCGTTTGTTCAACAAGACAGTGAAGTCGATGGTTGGGATTCAGGCGAGGACTTCCCTGCCACCTACACTGGTATACTGGAGCGACTGACGCAAATCAGCGCTATGCTCAATCAAGACCAAATCGGTCGCCAAGTACGATACAGCGACGGTCGTCGGATGACACAGCCGTTTGGTTGTCCTGTCCGAACGGTGCGTAATGCATCGACAGTACGGCGCATGTACCCCAACGACCACGCAGGTTTGGGTATCGCTGAACTTGCTCAGGCTCATCGCTTCTATCTAATTGACTGGTGGGGCAACACACGTGGTGAAGACGTGCGTCGATTCCCAGTACGTGGGTTTGGTATTCGACCTGCATGGGACCCTGAGGATGCTTACGCTGACACCAACGTCACACACCGACCTGCTGCGAACAACCTGTTCGGTGGCGATGGCACTGACCGCTATAGCGGTAACGCCAACAACGACAACAACGCATCTTCAAACATGGGCACTGCGGACTGGTTTAACCCTGCAAGTGCTATGCGAGTCGGTGACCGTGGTGACGGACGTGGTGTTCGTTGGCCTACACACTTCAACGAGAGCCTACTAGCCGACGTGTCTGAAACAGTCGAGCCAACAGGATTGGTTGTCTCACAACCTACTGCTGAGCCGACTGTAGGAAAAGGATTGATTCGTCCACGAAACGACGTACTGCAAACAGACGAAGTTGAACGTGGTATCAGCAATCGACTTGGCCTTGCTGATGAAGATGGATTGCTCAAGCCGACCGCTATGGTCAGCGAAGGAGTTGAGTCAGTAACTGCTAACTCGCTGTTGGCTGAGCCTGTTGGCGGTGACGGCGTACGTGCGGGACTCGACGTCGATACCCTTGGCGAACTGAATGATGGCATCAGTCGTGAGTACGTCATCATGAGCACAGAAGCACACAGCCTGCACACTGACCGTGAGGTCGGACAACGTACAACACTACGTGGAGCACTCGACATCGGTAGTCAGACGCTTGGACATCTCGACATGACATCACTCTCTTGGAGTGGACAGCCTGTCAAGGGCGTACTGCGTGTATCGAACGCTCACGCATTTTGGGCGCTTGGCGGTACATACGTGATGGACTGGTCGGTGCGAGAAGGTGTGCTGTCCGACTTCGGCTGGGGCGCAACTGCTGCGGCTGACTCAACCAACCCGTATCAGGATGCGAACCATTCGCCAAAGGTTGACCGTACGAACAACACGGACAGCGCAATTGAGTTCTTACTGCGTCCAGTCATGACACTTGACAAGTCACACATCCAAATGTTCCGACACAACCCTGTCGTGACAGGCAGTACGCCACAGGCCAGTCCAAACTTCTATGCAGCCACAGGTGGCTGTAAGTACGGCTTCTATGTCAGTGACGCACCGTCAGCCCGTACAGGCACACCATCGTCGCCTCCGTACAAGCCAGTGTATGCTATCAAGCCTGACGGCACAGCGTCCAGTACAACGACATCAACAAGCGACGGTCCGAAGATTCTCGGCGTCGACGTAACAGGATATACGAAGACCGATGTAACACAGCCAGTCGCTCGTATCGTCATGAGTGAAAACACGCTTGAGCACTTCCGTAGCGATGCACCTCGTCGATTGGCTGAGGACGGTGAGTCTGACTTCTCAGTGCAACCACGTCACAGCCAAACCCTGCACCCGAAGGGTAGTTCGGGCGATACGTCTTTTAACACAGGCGACCACAGTGGAGAGTGATAGCATGGCTGACGCATACAACAGAACGACAGGGCGATTTAGCGAAGCCCAGTCAACTGTCATGAAGCGTGTTCGCAAGCCGTCGTTTGTCGACAACGCTGTGCGTCACGCTACGTACGTTTCATCGGCTACCAAGCGTGTAGCAGGCTCGCCTGTGCGTACGGACTTTGAGTCGTCGACCGACAAGACCTACACGCTATCAGAAGAGGACGACACCATCCGAATCGAGCACACCTCGTCGGGTGGGAACAGATTCAGGGGCGGTGTCTTTCATGGAGACGACCAGTTCGACGCTTCGTCGACTGTTCCTTCACTGTTCGTCAATGTCGACGACAGCAAACAACGTCTCGCACCACATTCTATAGAAACAGCAACGAAGGGCACACGCATTCGCCTCAACAACCTCAAGGGTCGTAGCCTAATCGACATGGGATTCGACGGTAAGCGCTTGCAAATCGCACAGCCAGTAGCCGTCGGGCTTCGGACGAGTGACTTGGCTGAACGAATCGTCACCGAAGGTAGGAAAACACTCTCAGGCTTCCGTATTTCGGCGCCAAGCAACGTGTTTGTGGCAAAGAATATCAACAATGTGGATGCTTTGACCGCTTTGAGGTACTTAGCAAGGCACGATGGCTTCATGACAAAGGCTGATTCACACGGAATGGTCAGTTATGTGCATCAATTACGTGGCAATCGGTCGGTTTACATCCATCAAGACATGGTTTCTGACGGTATTACCGAAGAAAACATGGATGCAGCCCCGAATCGAGTCACTGTACGTGGAAAACGACGTGCGAACAACGATGATAACATCATTCAAGTCGATGATATTGAGTCTCAGAAGGATGGAGTCCGTGAAGTGCAGGGTGGTATCTTCGCACCGACCGCAAACAACCGCAATGCGACGAAAAACATCGGTCGAAAGTTCTTGGCTACCGCAAAACGTGCAAAAGGCGCCAAAATGTTGACTGGAACCATCAATTCGATGGCTGTACGAGCCGGTGACATCGTTTCGTTCCAAGATATTGGCGAAAAGACCCAAGATATTGTCCTACGAGTGCGTCACAACCTTACTGAGCGCCGTTCTGACATCAAAGTGTCGTCAATTGAGGGTAGTTTGGAAGATTTAATACAACGAGCGCAAGAAGGCGACATTTCTTCGATGTTTGACGACGGTCAAGAGGAAAAACAGCAGGTCAAGGAGAAAAATTACGCTGTCAGCGCCACAATGACCGTAAAAACCACTTGGGTCATCGCTGCAAGGCAAGTCCGACCCGAAGGGATGATAATCGGGCACCCTACAAGGGGATTGATTAAAGGAGATGGCTCAGTAGCCGAAGCAGACAACGCATTGTTGACGTTAGGGACATCTCAGTCAAAATGGATAGTAAAGGGGAATGGTTGAATGCCGTTATTGACATCAGGGCACCGATTTGTAGTGGATAAGTTGGCTGAGGAGATTACACAGGTGGTCTTTGGCTTCGATGGGGGCATTGCCACCAGTGAAGACGGCGGAGCAGGTCGCCCTGCTGTCACAGTCACGCCTGTTGTCCGTATTGTCGACGACAACACCATATCAGTCGAAGCCAAGTTGACGACGACTGATTCATTTACCTTACCTCTCCGAGAGGTATGCATTCGCTCGGCTGACCGAGCGTTGTTCCGATACACGTACGACGCAATCACGAAGTCGTCTGATACGGAACTGATATTCTCAACAATCATCGAGGTGAACTAACATGGTCAACCCACTATCAGGACATACAACTGGACAAACCGCATCATCTGAATCGCTGAAAGATGGAGCAGGGCTAACGAGCACATCACTCACCAATCTGTACGAAGGACTGCATGGCAACGGTATCATTCGACTCGACGACCGTGCCTACAACGACAGCAATCGTCAGAACACAGGTACGAACACTGCGGGTCACGTCACCGTGTCCGGTAGCGGTTCGGTTACTGTGTATGGTGGCTATGCCTCGCTTGGTGGCGTATTGTATTCGTTCGCTAACGGTCCAAACTCATCGAAGACCTATACAGCAGGCGACACGACTTGGCATCTTGGCTCACTACCGGCTGTACCTGCATCGAACTCAGACGTGATTGTGACTGTGTACGTTGTTGCTGACAACAACACTGGTGTTGCAAACGTCAAGCATCACTTCGGTACACCTGTCGTAACATCAACAGGTACGCCTCTCACATCTGATACTTTCTTGTCAGCACCGGGACCTACGAACAACCAAGAGGTCACAGTGCTTGCTGTCTTACGCTATACGATGACAGGTGGAGCAGCAGACGTCACTGCTTCGCTCAACACACCTACGGTTAGCGACAAGCGATGTTTGCTTAGCAACAGCCCGATGTACTTGACTCCACTGACGTCGGGTGCCACAGGTGGCTACGCCAGTGGAGAATCAATCGACCACGCCAATCGTTCACTTGATACTATGAACTCACGCATTGGTGGTGCTGAATCAGGTGCGTTCAACGCTTCGCCACTTGGAGCAATATGGCAAAGTCACAGCCCTGACGGGCACGCAGTCCTGTACTACAGCGCTCGTCGTGACCAAGGCGGTTCGCCTGCTCGCAACACGTGGAGGCTTGCACCGAATGAAGTCAAGACCATCACAACTGGTTCCAACCAAACTGCTACCTTTGATGGTCCAAACATATGGGTCATCACAACAACTGGCAACATCACACTGACGCCTACCAATACATTCCCACACAGTCATACAATCCGTGTGTACCATCCGTCGGGTAGCCACACGTTGCACTTTGACCCATCGGGTATCAACTACGACGTAGCGGCAGGGAAGTCAGTTACATTCGGCTACAACGGTAGTGCGTGGAGTGTGATTGGGCTTTCGGGTGCGGGTGTTGGTACGGTAACTTCTATTGCAACTACTGCACCAATCACTGGTGGTACAATCACAACGACAGGTACAATCGGTATCAGTGCGGCTACAACCAGTGCGGCAGGTTCGATGTCAGCCGCTGATAAGACGAAGTTAGATGGTATTGAGGCCAATGCCGATGTGACAGATGCTACGAATGTAACCGCAGCAGGTGCTTTGATGGACAGTGAAGTAACAAACCTTGCTCAAGTAAAGGCATTTGATTCAGCCGATTATGCTACTGCGGCTCAAGGAACCACTGCTGACAACGCTTTGCCCAAAGCAGGTGGAACAATGTCAGGTAACATTACAATGGCAGGTAGTCAAACTGTTGATGGTCGAGACTTATCTGTTGATGGTGCAAAGTTGGATGCGATACCTACTACGAGAGCACACATGTTTGCAAAAATAACAACACCGGGTTCGGCACTAACAAGTACTGTCCCGGCTGTCATACAACACAGTACGACAGAATACGATGAAAATAGCGACTTTGACGCCAGCGACTATGCCTTTGTCGCACCAAGAGATGGCTACTATCTTGTCAGTGTAGGATTTTATCTGAATCTTACCCCCACTTGGTCATTCTCAATGGTCTATAAATCGACAGATGGCGGCTCAACCTACCCTGATATTGTTGTACGAGAAGTATCGGGTTCGGGACAAAAAAATCAATTAACAACCGTAGTCAAATTAGATGCAAATGACAGATTACGCCACTACGCTAATGCCAGTTTTTCATCAGGCACGTACCAAGTACAAAGTGCTAACACTGCACTTACATATTTTAGAGTCTCGGAGTTGATTTGATGCCGTCAGTAAAGGAAGCAATGGAAGCAAGATACCCTCTCTATGTTTATGATGAACATTTGCACTTAATCCGTGATGACGGAGATGGACTCGTTATCCTAAGTGACGAGTGGCCGTCAGGTTGGGGCGCATGTCCTACGATACAAACAGTACTGAGTTGGCTATGACGCTGATTGTAGGTTAGATTCACATGGGCGAACTGATTGACCAACTGATGCAGACGTGTGAAGTCTGTAAGACGACGGCGTTGCCACTGTCCATTTCAGGGAAGTACACCACAGGTCCAGCAGTAGTGCTCCACGAGTGTCCGAACTGTGGCTACATTCGCAAGCACGGTGGCTTGGGTCCGATAGCCGAGCGAGCGTCTCTTTCTAACATACGCAAACGGCTGAAAAAGTCAGGGCATGGGCAAATGTCACTACTGCTACTACGCCATGCACAGGACACTATCATCAATCAGCGGACGCATTAGTCGTCGGACTTCTTGCCGATGATGTCGTCGATGCGAAGAATACTGATGCTGACTTCGCTTGCTGACAGGATTGCCTGCCTTACCAAACCAACTGGCTCCCATACGTTTGCCTCAGTCATAGAGCAAGTGCCACCGTTCTCGATGTCAGGACCTGCGTCTTGATTGCCTTGTTGATGCTCGTTGCGTAGCGCAAGGATGGTGTCCAAAGGCACGAACCCTGCGTTCTCAGCGATGGTAGCAGGGATGGTCTCTAAGGCGTCAGCAAACGCTTCGATAGCCATCTGTGCTCGACCGCCAATCTCAGCAGCACGGCTGCGGAGGTTGAGCGCTGCACCGACATAGGATGAGCCACCACCAGTGACGACTCTGCCGCTGTTGTAGGCAAGGCATACTACGCCGAGAGCATCATCGAATCCACGTTCGGTCTCATCGAGAGTCTGACGCGTAGCACCACGCAATACGAGCGTGGTCACGTTGCCATCGCCCTTGACGATGATGTAGTCCATGTCACCAACAGTCGTTTGTACGACTGAGGCATCTGAGGCTGTCAGAACACCTTCAACTGAATGGCTGACTGTTGTACCCAGTAATGTAGCCATAGCATCGAGGTCGCTTGGTGGAACACGGTGTGCTACGCTGATGTTGTTCTTGGCGAGCAGTGCTGCTACGAGTTCGTTGACGCTGTCACGACAGAACACGACACCGCCTTTTGGCAACTGTTCGACGATTGCATCGACCTTACCTTGCCAAACATCCTTGTCAGCATACTGCTTATAGGACTTAATGTCGCTGACGCTTTGCAGGTTGACCTGCACGCCCTCTTCTTTCTTGACCGACAAACCAGTGTTGATGAGAAGCACTCGTCCCTCAGGTTCGGTTGGCATGTTCGGCGTCAAGAATGTCTGATTGAGCATGACACCACCAAAGCAGTGGGAGTCATCGAGTGAACCACCCGGTTGCCCGATGACACGAATGCGCTTGATGTCACCCTTCGCTTGTTCCGCCGCCTCAACACACAGTGCTGATACGTGTTCCATGCTTGTCTCAAGTGACTTACCAGTGATGGCTGTCCTCGCTACGTGATTGAGATATTCCTTTGCATCAACCGCAGTGCTTTCGATGTGGTCAACTGCCCATTTCGCTGCCTGACGATACCCTTTGCAGATGATGTTAGAGTGTAGTCCTTTGTCGAACAGTGGTTCACTGTTGCCGAGCAAAGAACCCGCCAATACGGTTGTTGTCGTTGTGCCGTCATAGCACATGCTTTCTTGCGTGTTTGCTGCTTCAACAATCATCTTCGCACCGGGATGGCCGATGTCCAGTTGCTGTAGGATAGTCGCACCATCGTTTGTTACGATGACGTTCCCACCTCCGTCAACCATCATTTTGTCCATACCCGCAGGGCCTAACGTCGACCGAACGGTGTCGGCGATTAGTTTGGCTGCTCGGATGTTGTTGCTTTGTGCTGTTTGTTTCTTTTCTCCAGTCATGTTTGTCCCTCTTACCATGTCACCTCATATTCAGTGACGGCTCC
>Ga0208645_1000311_pt1 | contig 57123 bp, 92 predicted proteins | sample VirMetDEL_Sep_01_FD_184519 | JGI IMG/M metagenome (GOLD analysis project Ga0208645, IMG submission 184519) | Aqueous microbial communities from the Delaware River and Bay under freshwater to marine salinity gradient to study organic matter... | ecosystem: Environmental > Aquatic > Marine >... | reverse complement strand
GCGAGGCTGGCGATTATGCAGTCGCAACTCCGGCTGTCAAACGCCTGCTCAATCGCTACAGAGACACGCCCCGGCAATTCAACTTTGAATTTGACGCCAAGGACGAGGCCAGTGTTGCCGTAGCTTCCCCGGTAACAATTCAGAGCAGGTTGATACAGGACGAAACCGGGAACAATCTTGCTACGCAGATGCAAGTCACCTCTATTGAGGAGGTTGTTGGTGGTCACAGGTTTAAGGCCAAGGCACAGGATTACCAGTTTGATGGGCGCTACGGCTTTATCACTGGAAACAGCCGCCCAGACTATAATGGGTCTACAGACAACCAGCGAACCAAGGGCACTTACTTCGTGGACGAAAATACGTTAGAATTCAGCGACGGAACCGGCCCGTACTTGTTTTTTTAAGGATGCGACCTGATGGCAACTTGGACAGACCCAGCCACGATTAACACCGGGCCAGACGATCCGGTGACTTCGGAGTTCGGCACGGCTGCGCTGGAGAATGTCGAGGCTTTTGCAGAAGGCGCATCAGGTGCGCCTAAGCTGGCGATGAAGCACGAAACGGGCGCAGGCACCACCGGCAACGTTGATTTCACTGTGACCAACTATGGCGGGGCCAGCTTTTTCATCAACGTGACTAATTCTTCCGGCAGCACCGCGCGGAACCTTTCTGTCAATGTCAGTGACGGATCATTTGGCACGGCTCAAACGATTATTAGCGTTCCGGCAAGTAGCAGCCGCGTCTTGAGCGGCTATTGGATCGAAGCGACGGGCGAGGTGGAGGCCGTGTCAACCACCGCGCATTCTGCGACTGTCACCAAGACCAGCGGCATCACCACGCTGCGGTTTACCGGCGCGACCGACTTGACCTTTGGCGTACACGTTACCCTTGACGGCGGGGAGCCTGCGACATGAGCAAGGAACCTACCAAGGCTGAAATGAAGCAACAGTTGCGGCTGCAAAATGACGTGATCAAGCAACTCAAGGCTGACCTGCGAACCGAGCAGTTGCGGAAGATGCCAGTTGAAAAGATCGTGACCAAGACGGAGCGCGTAGAGGTTCCGGTAGAGAAGATCGTGACAAAACGGGTCGAAGTGCCGGTTGAAAAGATTGTGATGAAGCGGGTTGAGGTGCCAGTTGAGCGGATAATCACCAAGCGCGTTGAGGTGCCAGTTGAGAAGGTCCGCGTTGTGCAAAAGCCGCGAATGGAAGACACCGCAGAGATTGCCCGGCTGCGGGCGTTGGTTGACAGGATGGAGAGGGAGGCTCATGCAAAATGATTGCTATTCCACAGCGGCGCGTCGTGCAGGGTCTGTCTTTGCTTCCCTGCGTTGCACCAATCAGAGAAAACGGGCTGCAAGTGGTGGGGGTGCGTTACGTGTACTGTGATGGAATTTTCCCGCTTGATTTGAGAATCGCCCAGAATGCGGACAAGACGTTTCAGTTCAAGGATGCCGCAACGACCGATTACAGTCTGGCAACTGAAATCACGTTTGACATATGGCAAAATAACATATCTGGCGCGAGCCTCTACAGCGCCAGCTTGACGGGCGGTGAGATTACGCTGATCGCTGATAACGTGTTCTCGCTGACAATTGACAACACCGAGAGCGGGGCATTCCCGGCGCGGCGGCATTATTGCGAGGCTTGGGTGACGCTTCCCGGCACTGTAAAGCGATGTGTAGGTGCTGGCGGGTTTCTGGTTATAGACACAAGGAAACATGACTGATGGCACTCCCCGGTTACAAGGCAACGGCGGTTGATGGCTCTGGCGACACGATTGGCAGCACGCAGGTTGAGGTGCGGCGGCGGTCAGACAATGCGCTTGCCAGCCTGTTCGACGCAGCGACAAGCGGATCGGCACTGACAAACCCGTTTAACGCCGGTTCAAACGGCGACTTCGAGTTTTTCGCGGCGGCTGACGATTACATCGTCACGCTGGGTTCTGGCTCTTCTCCGCAGGTCTTTCCGCTGAGCCTTATCAATTCAGACTACACAGACGACCGCTACGCCCAACTTTCTGGCGCAAGTTTCACTGGGAATGTTGACACCAGTGGAAAGATTAAGGTCGGCGCTGGTGCAGACGGAAATTCAAACGCTGACGAACTTGTTATTTCTAAAGATGGCACCAATATCGGCATGAGCATTTTGTCGGAAGACAGCACAGGTTTTTCGCGTCTGCTTTTTGGTACACAAACAGACACGTCTGCTGCAAAAGTTCAGTACGTAGCCAGCAGCGATGAGATAATTCTTCAGTCTGGTGGTATTGTAACGCTACAATCGGGCGGTACAGTTGATCGAGTTACTATCGACAGCAGCGGCAACGTGGGCGTCGGAAACACAAGCCCGTCAGACCCTCTGGACGTAACTGGCACTGTAAAAAGCACGGTGTCGTCTACAGGCGATTTCAACTTCAACGCAGTATCTAGTGGCGGCGGAAACTATCGAATTTATCCTGACGACGCAACCACTGCCAATCCTACGTGGTTACATCAATCCAACAGTTCCGAGGATCAGGCGTGGGTTATTGGCGGTGTTGAGCGTATGCGCATCGACAGCAGCGGCAACTTGGGCATTGCTACGTCTAGCCCAGCAGAGGCGTTGGATGTGACGGGCAACGCTGCGGTCAGTAACAAGATAAAAATCGGCGGAGGTGCAGACGCGGATGGTAACGCCGACGAGCTTGTCGTTTCTAAGGACATCAACAATGTGGGCATGAGCCTTTTGGCCGCTGATGCCACCGGTGTTGTTCGGCTTTACCTTGGTTCGCAGACAGACACTACTGCTGCAAGTATTCGCCACAGCGAAAACCTCGACCGGCTGTTCCTTCAGTCCAAGGGTGACATATATTTCCAGACGACTGGAAACAGCACCATCGCAACACTTAATAGTTCGGGCGACTTGGATGTTACCGGCGCACTATCCAAAGGCTCTGGTTCGTTCAAGATCGACCACCCGCTGAAACCAGACACGCATCACCTCGTTCACAGCTTTATTGAGGGGCCGCAGGCCGACAACATCTACCGGGGCCGCGTGGCGCTGGTGGATGGCACAGCGACCGTTAATCTGGATACAGCAGGCCGCATGACCGAAGGCACTTTTACTGCTTTGAACGGCAGTGTGCAGTGCTTCACAACCAACGAGCAGGGCTGGACTGCTGTTCGCGGCAGCGTGTCGGGAAACCTCCTGACAATCGAAGCGCAGGACGCAGCTTGCACTGACACTGTGTCATGGATGGTCATTGGCGAGCGTCATGACCAACATATGATTGACACCGCGTGGACTGATGCAACGGGGCGCGTCATTACTGAACCAGAAAAGCCTGCTGTTGAAGAAAACGATTTAGATACCGAATGAAGGCGGAAACAATAGCTGGTTCGGTGACTTATGTTCGGCTTTAGCCTCTAAGACTATAAACAATAACCTTTAAACTCTAATAAAGAGGAATCTTTATGTCAAAAAGAAAATATCGTAATCAAAAGCGTGATGAGCACATTCATATAATTTATTCTTTTAACATCATCCCTAAAAATGAAAAGCAAGATAACTTGATACGTGCTATTAAAGCTTATCCTATTACGATAACGATTGGTTGTGCCGGTACTGGTAAAACTTACTGTTCTGCCGGTACTGCCGCACAGCTATTTCTTAAAGGAGGATATAAGAAAATCGTTTTGACAAGAGCTAATGTTCCAACAGGGAAATCCCTTGGTCATTTCCCCGGCGACATTAAAGAGAAAATGACACCTTGGCTAATGCCTATGCTTGAAGTACTAAGCAAGGCTTTCGGGAAAGGTAAGTTTGAGTATATGCTTAATAAGGAGCAAATTGAAATACAACCGATTGAAACAATCCGTGGCCGGTCTTACGAAGATGCGCTGGTTCTAGTTGATGAAGCGCAAAACCTTTCATTAGATGAACTAAAAGCAATTACTACCCGTATTGGTGAGAATACAAAACTCATCCTAATGGGAGACCCTGCTCAGTCAGATGTCAAGAATGGTAAAGACCTTACTGACTTCTGCTACTTGGTTCGTAAGAACGGTATTGAGATGCCGGTTGTAGAGTTTGGAGTTGATGATATTGTAAGGAGCGACATTGTAGCGGACCTCGTAAAGATGTTCCTACAAGAGAGGCTCTGAGTATATCACAGGAGCAGCGTTAGGTGTGATTGGATGGTAACCCCCATCTGACAAGCTTAGCGTTGCTCCTACCTATCACAGAGAGACAGTATTATGGAATTTACAGAAGATGAGCGAACATACGCTTTTATAAAGGCTAAAGAAGAGATAAATGAACGCGCAAAGTTTGCAGGGGACTATAAAAGAGGTTTCAACGACTGCATAGCTTTTCTTATGGTTTATGACTCACATCTAAGAGCTAAATACTCTGAAGCTTACAAGTTTATAGACTTTGAGTGGAAGACTTCAAAACAGTTTTTAGTTAAACTGTATAAGAATAAAATGACTCTCCCCAAATTGGCCCAAACATGTGGGTATAAGGTAATCACAGGCGAGAGACCTACGCTTGGTGATATTGCTTTTGAACAAGGAACAGCAATGGTCGCAGAGTTCACTCACTGGTATTCTCCAGCAGAAGATAACTCTGGAATCAAACAAAAACGCAGGCTAAAAGTGAAAGAAACATGTGATCTTTTAGCTCGGCCAATTAGGAGTTAACTATGGCAGTTTATTACTTTGAAGGTGCTCAAATTCTTGCACCAGTGAATTTTATATCCAATGAACCTATTTACGACTCGGATACAGTGTCGTTGAAGAAACAACGTGCAACTCAAAACGCACAACGATGGGAGCTATCGTTTAATACGCTCCGTACAACAGATAGCACAGACGCTATTATCGCTAACCTTACTAGCGGTATTACTTCTACGGCAACAATGATTATGCCACAACTACGAAATGTAGCAGAAAACACTACTGCTTCAGGAACACCCCATGTTGATTCAACAACAACCAAAGGGACTTCTGCTATACCTATTGACAGGAGCACTTCTTCAGGTATTATACCTAAAGGAGCCTTTATTAAATTTTCTAACCACGATAAGGTTTATATCACAACTCAAGAGTTTTCTCTTGCAGCCGGTACAGTGGCTAACTTAGCTATCTTCCCTTCTTTGCGACAAGACGTTCCCGCAGGAACTAATTTAGAAACGGGAGACGACTGTGTTATGACTTACTACCGTGATCTGAATGGTGTTAGGGGTATTCAATACACAGATGGTATTCTTTCTAACGAAGGTCTTATTGTACTAATTGAGGCGATCTGATGAGAAGTTTTAGTAGTAATGTTCAAACAATTTTGAATTCAGATAACTTGGAATTCTTTTTCCTTGTTGATTTGTATTTTAATAACACGTACAGGTTTACATCCTACAGCACAGACTTAACAGTAGCTAGTAATACTTATATTTCTGATGGAGGTCTATTTGAAGTAGACTCCCCTGATTTTTCTAGTGTGCTAGACCGAGAAGCGTATCGTATTGTCATTTCGGATTTGTCTAATAACTTCTTAGCGGAAATTCGCTCTAATGTTGTCGGCAAAGCTGTAGAGGTTCGTGCTGGATTCATTCAAGCAGATGGCACACCTAATACTACAACCTCTGATTTGGTTTATATTTATCGTGGAACTGTAGATCGTCCGACAATAAACAATGACTTTGGTGAAAAGAGGGTTGTAATAGAGGGTACTTCCCCGCTATCTGATTTGGATGCAGTTAATTCATTTATGACTTCAAAAGCAGGTATGGATAACGTGAGTTCGACCGATACATCCTTTGATGAAGTCTTTGACAACAATGAAATTGAACTTAGGTGGGGGAAACTGTAATGGGTATTGAAACAATTATTTTCACGCTTATCTCTACGGTCTACCAGAGCATGTCTTACAACAAGATGAAACGTGCTCAAGAGGCTGAAGCAGACAAGCGTAGAGGCTCCGTTTTCCCAATCCGTGGGCAGGCAGAGAGTGTTCCAGTAGTTTACGGTCGTGCTGCCTTAGGTGGTATTGAAGTTAAACACAAGACAATGAGAGACTACGTTCATAGCACAGGTACCTTTACAAAGAACTTAACTGCTGGTGCTACAGGAACAAAGAATGAGTTTTTGTTAGTTCAATCTGTTTTGGCTCAAAAAGAGATTGAAGAAGTTCTTTATGTTAATGTGAATAATAAAGACTATCAAGACAAAGATTTTAATCACAACTTTCTAGTAGGTGCTCCAGATTCTGCAAATGCTTTAGGCACTGCTAACGGAATTCCTACAACTGCAACTTTCTCTAACTGTACAAACTTAACTTCTGTCTTCAGACTTAAACGGGATAAGCCTCAATACTCAGGCATTCCTGCTGTAACCTCTTTTGTAAAAGGTCGTAAAGTTAGAACGATTAGCGCGTCTAATGTTTTGTCTACATCTTACACTTATAGTAATAACCCTGCTTACTGCTTATTGGACTATCTTTTAGATGCAGACTATGGGCTTGGTATTACTACCGGTGAAGTTGATCTGGCTAGTTTTAAACACGCAGCAAACATTTGCGATACTGTAGTTTCTTCTGGTCGGCTAGTTGGCGGCAGAGTTCATGGTGTAAAACCTGTTAAAGAGTACGCAACCGTTGGTAACTTACCTACTATCGGTGATGATGCTTTCTTGTATAAGATTGGTGAAAGCACATATAAAGAGTGGATTTGGACTGACGAAGAAAACGAGGTAGGTAGCTATTCGGACACTACCGCACCTACTCGGAATATTCCTTTGTATGAGTGTAATATTGTCCTAGATACTTCTGCAAAAATTCGTGACAACATACAGCTAATACTCAACACAATGGGTTTAGCAGAGTTAACTTGGACCAGTGAAGGTCATTATAAGCTTCTCTTGGAGTATCCTGCTGACCAAGCCGCGCTAAACGCTCTTGTTCATTCTGACCACGAGTTTGATGAAGATAGCATTATCCGAGAAGAAGTGACTTTGTCTTGGCCTTCTGCTGAAGAACGCTTGAATCAGGCAACAATACGGTTTGCTAATGAGCATGAAGACTTTGCCGAAGACTCGGTAACTTGGCCTGTGACAGACAGCGCAGCGCATTCCGCTTATCTAACAGAAGACAACAATAGACCTTTTGTCGCTAACGTATCTTTAGATGGTATCACTGACCCTTATCATGCCCAAGCTCGTGCAGAGCAGCTTGTTCGAGAATCTCGCTCTACCTTTAATATTTCTCTTACGGTAAATAAAAAGGGTTTGTCTTTAGAGCCGGGTGACTTCTTTAAGGTTACTTTACCTCAACAAAACTTGACAAACGAGATATTCCGTGTAACTAGCATTAAAGTTATGTCAAACTTTACTGTGGAAGTTACTGGTATTTATTTCGATGTTAATACCCTAGCTTGGTCGGTTAACGATGACATTGCTTATGTAAGCCCTCCTGCTTTTGAGTTTGACTTAGATCCTCCAGAAAACTTGTCAGTAACCTCTGGTACTTTTGTCAGCGGTGATGGGAGTGTATTTAACTCTTTCCAAGTTGATTGGGATAACGCAGACGACTCTAAGGTACGTGACTATGAAGTTCAGTGGAAGCAGTCAACAGATTCAACTTACTTCTCCGCAGTCACTCAAAATGAAAACTTTGAGATTGTAAACATTGTTCCAAACGTCACCTATGATATACGAGTTCGCTCTCGTACTGCTACAGGTATTCTTAGTGACTTTGTTTCAACAACTGATTCTAACGTTGGTAAAGATACTGCTCCAAATGCCCCCACCGGGTTGGCAGTAGAAGAAGCCTACCAGCTTCTAAAACTAACCTACACTGCCCCAGCAGACAAAGACTTAGCCTATATTGAAGTCAACGAAGGTTCTACAAACGTATTTGCTAACTCTACACAAGCAGGGTTCGGTGAGCGAGGTCAGTTTATTAGACCTAACCTTGCTAATGAGCAAACTTTGTATTTCTGGGCAAGGGCTGTTGACTTTTCTGGAAACACCTCAAGTTGGGTTGGACCTGTTAATGGTACTACTACCTTGATTGCTTCAGGGTCTTTCGATGAAAACGTTCAAGACATATTAGACACAGCTGGATTGGACTCTGTTAACTCGCTCCCCGCAAGCGGGGACTTTGACAATCAGATTGTATTCAATCTTGCTGACAATATGTTGTATCGTTGGACAGGAACCGCTTGGACAAACGAGCTTTATACTGGAATTGAAGATGGTAGTATTGACTCAGATGCTATTGCAGCATCAGCGGTTACAGCAGCTAAGATCGGTAATAATGCAGTTACAACTGCTAAGATTGCTGTAGAAGCAATTACAAGCACAGAGCTTGGGGTTGACGCTGTTACGTCTGCTAAGATTGCAGCGGGCGCGGTTACTGCTACTGAGATCGGAGCATCGGCGGTCACCAATGCTAAAATTGCAGTTGATGCAGTGGATGCTGATCAGATTGCGGCGGATGCGGTTACTAATGCTAAGATCGCCACTGGAGCAGTAGACGCAGGTCAGATTGCGGCAAATGCGGTTACTAACGCTAAAATTGCAACGGGAGCGGTAGACTCTGGGAAAATAGGGGCAGGTGCAGTTACAACTGCTAAGATTGCAAATGAAGCAATAACTGAAGACCTTATAGGGCTAGATGCAATCACAGAAACTAAAATTAGTGATTCCGCAATTACAACTGCTAAAATATCCGCAGGAGCGGTTACTGCAAGTACTATAGCAACAAATGCTGTTACTGCTAATAAAGTAAATGCAAATGCAATTACAGCAGGAAAAATTGCAGCAGGCGCAGTTACAACTGCCAAACTTGATGCTGATGCTGTTACGGCGGATAAAGTAGCAGCTAATGCAATTGAGGCAGGTTCTATCGCAGCAGGTGCAGTTACAGCAGCTAAAATCGATACAGACGCAGTTACAGCCGATAAAGTAGCAGCTAACGCTATTGAAGCAGGTTCTATTGCAGCAGGAGCGGTTACAACTGCCAAACTTGATGCTGATGCTGTTACAGCAGATAAGGTGGCTGCAAATGCTATTGAGGCGGGTTCTATTGCATCGGGTGCTATTACAACTGCAAAGTTAGCAGCGGGGGCTATTACAACAGGTAAGCTAGCAGCGGGCGCTATTACAACAAATAAAATTGCAGCAGACGCTATTACAACAGATAAGATCGACGCTGGAGCGGTTACTGCTGCTGAGATTACTGCGGGGGCTATTACAACAGCCAAGATTGCAGCAGGGGCGGTCACTGCTACTGAGATTGACACCGGTGCAATTACAGCAGGTAAGCTGGCTGCCGGAGCAGTTGAAGCTGACAAAATTGCCGCAAATGCTATTACAACAGATAAGATCGACGCTGGAGCGGTTACTACAAACTCTATTGCTTCAAATGCTATTGTGTCAAACAAAATTTTAGCAGGCGCAATTACTGCAGGTAAGATTGATACAGATGCCGTTAGATCAGACAAAATTCAAGCGAATGCAGTTACAGCAGACAAAATTAGCGTAACTGATCTTTCTGCAATTTCTGCTGACCTTGGTACGATTGAAGTTGATACAGCTAATATTGCTGACGCTGCAATCACTAATGCTAAAATCGGTAACTTAGCGGTAGATACTGCTCAGATTGCAGGGTTTGCGGTTTCTGTTGTTGAAAGCTCTGTTGGAGGTACTGCTGACAAATCTATTGCTTTTACTAACAACAGTGGGGTGCAAGCTGAAATTCTTGTTTTCTGTTCATACAATATTTCTACTACAGGTCCGGGTTCTGCGACGGTTGGTATTGAACTTTTAAAGAATACTACTAGTCTTGATTCAGTAGATGTTACTCGGCCCGACTTGTCTCCTGACTCCAGTAGTGCAGGGATAAAAGGTACGCTTGTTGCGAACACTACGGTTAACAACGGGGTGAGTAGAACCTTTTACTCGAATAAAACTGGATCAGGTACTACTGTAAAAAATGATCTAATCCTATTTATAAGGTTTAAGTAAATGAATTATATCGGATATGAAGTTGACACAGGTATAACATGTGAGCTAATTACAACGAATAATATTGAAGGCAGAAAAAGAGAAGGTTACGGTTACATTGAAGCCCCTGAGTCTTTTTCTCCTAAGATGGTAGGGTTAACAAAAGTAGTGGGTGGAGAAATTCACCCCTACACACCTCCTGTTGATGAGGAAGAGCTTTGGAACAAGCTACGAATAGAGCGCAACAGACGACTTTCTGCTTGCGACTTTACTCAATTCCCCGACAGCCCTTATAATACAGAACTTTGGGCAGAGTATAGGGAGTTGTTAAGAAACCTACCTTCTACAATAGAAGATATTACACAACCTGTTATTTGGCCACAAAAACCAGAATAATCGAAAGGAAATATTTATGTTGAACCTATTGCCGGTTCTTGCACCAATTTTGACTCAGCTTATTTCTAAGTTGGTGCCTGATAAAAACCCCGCTGAACTTGATGCAGAAGTAAAAATGGCACTATTGGAACACACTGACTCTTTGGAAAAAATCCGAGGTCAGATTGTTATGGCTGAAGCCAAGTCTGAAAACTGGATTGTTTCTGCTTGGCGACCGTTGCTTATGATGGTCGTTGTTCTTATTATTGCTTGCAACTATTTGCTCTTTCCAATTATCGGTATCTTTTACCCTGAAGTCATTACTCTAGACCTCCCGCAAGAACTGTGGCAGTTGCTAACTATTGGTGTTGGTGGTTACGTTGTTGGTCGTTCAGGTGAAAAGATGGTTGATAAATGGAGTAGCAATGGGGGTAAAAAGTAATGGAATTTACTAGAATGAAAATGACTAGTATGTTTGAAAAACCAGTTGAAAAGAAAACCTACAACTGGCGCTTTGGAAAACGTTCTGAGTCTAAGATTGAAGGTATTAATCTTGAACTCGAAAAAGTTACTCGTCGGGCACTTCAGCTTTCTCCTGTAGACTTTGGTGTTACATGCGGTCTTCGGACTCAGCATGAACAAAACCAGCTACGGGTTCAAGGTAAGTCACAGATTAAACACTCTCGTCACCAAGACGGTATGGCAGTAGATGTTGTTGCTTACGAAGGTTCTCGTATTACTTGGGACTTAGATAAGTACATTACTATTGCTCAAGCCTTTGCAGAAGCTGCTCGAGAACTAAATGTTACAATTCGTTGGGGCGGTGCTTGGACTCACTACTTGAATGACAACGACGCTAAGGCTGCACACGAAGCCTACGTTTCATTAAGAAAATCACAAGGGCGGCGTCCTTTTATTGACGGACCTCACTTCGAAATTCCGAAATAATAAATACTTGACCCTTATGATACAAGAGGACAGATTTATAGATCTGACAGTCCTCCAGAAGGACGACCTGCTGGGAATTACCCGGTAGGTCTCCTTTGTTTTTAAAGAGTAAAAAATACTTGACCCTTATGAGGGAGGCCCCCTTAAGATTATATTTAAAGATATAACTAAAGATACTATTAGTTCTTATGTATCTTTTAATATAATCTATTAACAACTACAACATAAAGGCATTATGCCTGATTACAAAATAATGAGGTATCAATATGGCGCTCGTTAAGACAGCTGCTAATACTATTAAAAGAGGACCAGAAACACCTAGTGCTTCTTATATGTCTCTTAAGCCTTTGTGGAAAAAAGCCCGTGCTGTGCTTCAAGGTGAAGCTCATGCTAAAGCACATGATGAATTCATAGAGGTTGATTACAATAACTTGCTACTGCCTTTTTCACCTAGCATGACTCAAAACCAGTATGACTTCTACAAGTCAGAAGCAGAGCTACCGGGGCTTACAACACAGTATGCTCGTGTGCTAATTAGTGCTTTGCTTCGTAAGCCTTCACAACTTAAGTTACCTGAAGAGCTTGAGCAAGTACAAGCTTATGATTGGATCACAAAAGACTTTACCCTTGATGGTGCATCCTTGTTTAATTTCTTAGATGCTGCTATCTGGGAAGAACTTCAAACTTCTCGTGCTTGGGTTTACATTGATCACCCTGTTGTGCCTGATGCTGAACTAGAATCAATGATGCCGGAAGAGCGTATGAAAATTTCACCTTACCCTGTTTTGATTAAGGCTGAAAACGTTATTAATGTTCAAGTAAAGACTCATCCGATTACTCGCGCTAAGACTCTTACCCGTATGGTTACTCGTTACATTATGGAAGAGTATGATTCAAACAACCCTTGGCATCCAGACTATGTTGATACTGTTTGTGATCACTATCTTGATGAGCAGGGTTTTTTGGTACTTGATTACTATAAGAAAGCTCATGGTTCTCACGAAGTAGAAGCTTTGAATGGTGTAATCACTCAAGAATACATAGATTCTGCTGATGGTGGTTTCCAAAAATACGACACTGTTTATCCTATGAAGTTTGGTCAGCGTTTGGATCGTATCCCGGCGTTTCCGCTTAACGGACAACTAGAGCCAATTGAACCAGTACTTATGCCTCTGATTGACAGAGAGGTAGCTCTGTACAACAAAGTATCTCGCCGTAACCACCTGTTATACGGTGCTGCGACCTATACCCCTGTGGTGCAGTCTGACATGACTGACGAAGAGTTTGAAGAACTCGTGAATGCAGGTCTTGGTACTTGGCTACGTGTCCGTAAAGATGAGTCTATTACTGTCCTTGAAACACCTACAAGTGCTTTGAGTGACATGGATCGAGCTATTGAAGCTACTGTTTCTGAAATGGCAAAGATGGGAATTCGTATGCTCTCTCCCGAACAAGCAGCTTCTGGTGTTGCTCTTGAAATCCGTAATGCTTCTCAAACTGCTCAACTTGGGACCATGAACGCTAAAATCTCAAGCACAATGCAAGAAGTTATTGCCTTCATGCTGAATTGGAAGTATGGCACCGAATATACAGGTAATGACATTAACTTCCAACTATCCTCTGACTTCTCTCCTATTGTTGGCGGTGAAGGTGCAATGCGCCTTGTCAGTGAATGGTATCAGAGTGGTATTATCTCTCGTAGCACTTGGATTAATATTGCCAAGTACAATGACTTCCTTCCGGCTGATTACAACGACGAAGAAGCGGTTGAAGAGATTCAAACTGATCCGTTAACAAATAAAACACCGGATGAAGAGATTCAATTAGAGGAAGAATAAGCTGAAATAGCTCAACGGCAGAGCAACGCTCTTGTAAAGCGTAGGTTCTCAGTTCAAATCTGAGTTTCAGCACCAATAGAGACCTAGGTAAGTCTAAAAACTGCCTATCCACGAAGTAGTAGTACTGGAGTAATTATGTCTACAATTAACGAAAAGATTTTTGACAGGATCGTAGATCACAGCACTGATGTTCGACTCTACGAGAATGGTCAACAAAAAGCACAACGTGAAATACTAAGAACACATCGTAAAAACTTAGCAGAAGTTTTAAAGAAGAACATTCGGAGCGATGTGAAACCTGAAGTTAACCGTTTTGCTAAAGAAATTAACAAGTCTATTGTAGGCTCTGTTACTCAATTTACAAAGGCAAATAAGAGTTTTCACTATAATAACCTTCACGCGGAAGTGAAAGGGTTTTATCGTACACAAAAACCTAAGACTGCTGATCTTGTGAAAGAGATTACTGGCCCAAACATTAAGGGTGCTAAATCTATTACTAGAAACGTTAGCAATATCTCTTCTGGAGAACTAGTCCGCATACAATCTAAAGTTAAAGCTGGACTTGCTGCGGGGAAAGCTAACAACGAAATTATTAATGATGTTCTGAAAACAACTAAGATTACAGAGCATCAAGCCAAGACACTAACAAGAACTTCTATTACAGCGGCTCAAACTCAAGCTTTGAATGATGTTGTACAACAAAACAAAGAATTGTTTGAAGGCTACATGTTTACTGCTATTCTTGATAGCCGTACCAGCCCTATCTGTACTCATCACAATGGTAAGGTTTATGATGTTGATGATAACCGTTTCCAACCGCCGCTTCACTTTAACTGTCGATCAACTCTTGTTCCGGTAGTAAAGTCTAAAGAAGCTCTGGAAGGCGTGACCTCAGATAAAATTAAACCAAGGAAACTAAACAAAGTTCATTCCGCAGACCTGGATGGTCAACCTTCAAAGATTAAGACCTATGGAGAATGGCTAAGGCGTCAAACAACTGAAGTTCAAACTAAACTACTAGGTGGTGAGCGTCAAGCCTCGTTGTTTCAAAAAGGACGACTGAAGGCTGAAGAGTTTGTTTCTCCTGAAGGTAAGGCTTTGAGTATTCGAGGACTAATGCGTCGTGCTAATAGAACAGTTAGACGCCCTACTACAACCAATGAATACACAGGTACGCTTAGGTTTAACACCCCAGATGAACTTATGAGTTCTAAGGCTAATACCGAAGCACTAAAGGATTTCTTTAAAAATGATGCTGGTGAAAACGCACAAGCTTTGTCCCTTGTCGATTACAAGGGAAACTCTTTGTCTCAAAAACAAGGTTCAAGGCGCTATTTCAAAAACGATCGCAAGGGTGCTGCCTTTAGCGCCGATGGGACAGACTATGGGGATGGGCCTTACAAGCATTTACAACCTCCTGATCCAGAGTTTCTAGCGGAGAGGCTTGAGAAGCTTTCTTTTGAACAGTATGCTCTAACAACTAAACAACAAGACTATATACGAGATTTTGTAAATAGTTTAGACAGGTCTCTTTCTGTAAACCAACGATCAGTTGTTGTTGATGTTCTTCGTCAAACTTTTTCTCGGGCTAACAAAACCGGAGAAGTCTGGGGGACCCCTGTTTCTGTATTCCGTAAGTTTACTTTGAATGCTGTTCAGGACCAAGGTACTACACTGTTTAACCGCGCTGTTGAGCGAGGTAGGATGTTTGGTACGCTTAACAGTCGTTTAAAAGACGATCCAGAGGTTGACATTCTCGGTAAAAAGTTTACAATCTCTAAGTTAGTTGACTCTCAAATCAAAGATAACCGCTACATTGCTCGTTGGCCTGAAAAACAAGGTGCTAACTTAGCTCGTAGAGCCTTCTACAATCGCAAGGCCCCTATCGCTGCTTACACACAGCCTATCATTAGGCGTTATCCGAAGTTTAATGCTAAGAAGTTTCTTCTTGAAAAACTTCCCGGTTATAAACTATGGAAAAAGCTAAACAAAGAAAAACTTCCAAGCGACTCTTGGATCACTCAACAAATTTCTAAACTCCGAGGTAATACCCGTAAAATTTTAGACGGTGAGTTTTTGGATGAAACAACCCTTGAATCTATTATAGAAACACTTTCAGAAAAACTTTCTGCTTCTGACGTACCCAGCATCGCAGATTTTGACGCGATTGCTCTAGATTTTTTATTTAATTTTTACCGAGAAAGGGTTACTAATTTTTACCGAGAAAAGGCTATTAAAACCATAAACGACAAAACCATTAAAGCCTTGTCTAAGTCTATGGAAATGATTGCCGCTGCAGACGGTGCAGACTACGATCAGCTTGCTATTAAGATTGGTCAGCTGTTTGATGATGAGCTTGGTAGTTTAAATCCTTTTAGATCTAAAACACTAAAAGAGTTTCATAAGGATGGGTCCAGAATACTTGCAAATCTTGAGCGCCAAGGGATAATCCGTACTGATGTTTTTCGTGATAGTGGCACAAGCTCTCCTATTGACTTGGCTACAGGTTTAGCTTCTCGCGATAAGTCTTTACGCGGTGTTTCTGTGTTTAAACAAATTCAAATTGTTGATGGTGATTTAAGACAACTACAAATTGCTAATGCTAAGACTCGTGCTGCAAGGCGGTTTGGGGTATACCATAGACGTGATCAGCTTTACGCTAAGGCGGGAGAAAAAGTTTACTTTGATGCTCGTAATCGTAAAACCTCTCAACCTGTCGTATCTGAAAACGTCTTTGCTGACTATGATCCAAAGCAGATTGATCGTGATATAGCTAAAATGCTTAATCACGCTAACTCAGTGAAGTACCAAGTAGACCCTGATTTCTTTGACTTTGCCGAAGAAGTAATCTACTTTAAAGCTAAACGATCAGGTGATGCTGCGTTGCTTGAAAAGAACGAGTGGAAGAAACTGTTTATCGATGCTCGTGGTAATGATGGAAGAGGTGTTCTTGCAACAGCTAAATTCCATAGACAGCGTAATCAAGCCTTCTCGGTAGACGCCTCTATTGACTTCCGAGGTCGTGTTTATCACCGTGGTCTTTTAACTCCAACTAAGGGTGAAACCGTGCGTCCGTTCTTAAATACGGCAAAAGGTGTTTCTATGACACCAGACGCAGTAGAAGAGCTTATGACTCAAATAGGTGCCGCTGTCGGGAACCCACTAGATGTTCTTACAGTGCAAGGTAGGTTAAAAGCATTTAAAGCTGTAGAAGATGACTTACTAGAGCTTGGTAGCTATATGCTAGACAAGCCTTCCCAAAGAGCAGGTCAGGTTCGTAAGTTCATTGAGAAAACCCATCAAATGGGTCTTGATGATGAACACATCGGCAAAGTATCTCGTTTGGCTCTAGAATACACTCGTATATACCGTCACATGGATGGTAAGATGCCAACAGATAAACGGCAGTTTAATTCAGCAGATATCAGAAAGCTTGCTAAGTACAAGACCAAGATGATGATTGAAAACGACGCTAGTTCTTCTGGTGCGCAGATTATTGCTCTTTCCACAAAAGATAGAGCGGCTGCTAACCTCTCTAACGTTGTTCAAACCGATAAGAAACAGCGTCTGTACGACGAAATTGCTAAACGCACTGTCAACGACCCTGAGTTCTTGGCAATACCTGAACTTGCTGAATTAGACCTTGATTGGTCTGACTTAATGAAAGCTGCTAAAAACCAGAACATAAACTTAAATCTGTGTTCTTTAAACTCTGTGAATTGCTGGAAAACCTAAACGTGTAATGACGTAGGCAATCAGCAGCGAAGCCCCACAAGGGGAACGTTCAACGACTATCCGAAGGGAGTACATCTAAATGTCAGATGGAAGCGCAGAGCACTTGTACTATGGGCTGAAAGGCCATTCATTGTTAAAACTTTAACACAATGGAAGAGGTATTACTCTAATCCTGCTTGGGCAGTATTTATGGGTAAGCTGAAACAAGTCAAGTGATGATATAGTCTAAACTATATGGAAACATATAGCAGTGAAAAAAAAGGAAAATAAATGAACTACCAATACCATTACGATGAACTCATACGAAAATACGGACGTAATGTGAAACCCTCTGATATTTACACAGAAGGTCATCACATTATTCCTAAATCTATGGGCGGCTCTGATGAGAGTGATAACATCACTTACCTGACAGCAAGAGAACATTACCTTGCTCACTTTTTGCTTTGGAAAATACATAATAACTTTGAAATGACCTATGCGTTCAGATTTATGAACTGTGGTAAAGATAAGCTAATAGGTTCGACTCAATTCAAAAGGTTGAGAGAAGAATATTCTAAATTTTCAAAAGAACATTTGTCAGGACGGAAAAACACAGAAGACCAAATGAGAAAACAAACAGAAGCGGTACGTTCTTACTACCGTAGAATTGGATCAAAAGGTAAACAACCTGCTAAGGGCGTTTGGTCCGAAGAAGCTAAAAAGGCACAGTCGAAAAGAATGTCCAAATCTCATCATCGCGCAAAAAAAGTATCGGTAGATGGCAAAACATATCATTCTTTACGCAATGCTGCTAAGGCTCATAACGTTTCTCATAGAACAATTAAACGTTGGTTTTCTTCCGGTAGAGCCTTTTACACGGGCAAGGAGTGACTACCTTGCTGAATAATTTGGGTAACATTCTATGGGGCCGGATCGGCTACCAAAGCTAAAAATATTGCGGACGCTTTTGCAAAGGTGCTTGCTAAAAAAGGTAAAGTCTCTATCTCATCTAAAGAAGTTGAAAAGTTTAAGAAGGCTATTGATGCTAAGATTAGCTTTGAAATGGACAGAAAAAATTGGACACGTATTGACGAATTACGCGACATTAAGAAAGATGTGGTACTAGCCTCTAAGTCAGGCAAACCTATCACAGAGTCTCTGTATGAAACCGCTAAAGGTGAGTTCAGAGATGGAATTAAAAACTCTGAAGAGATGCATACATTTTTGTTTAAGCTTAGAGATGAAACCGGAGACCTTGTAGGTACTCGGCTATTCGATAAGATTTCATCAATTATGTCTGGTCATCTTGAAACAGAGGTTCCTGTTACTGGTAAGTTTATCAAGTTCTGGAAAGACATTGCAAAAGATTTTGCTCGTGAAGCACAGACAACAGATATTCCTTGGGTAACTTTCGATGGTAAAACAATGATGCAACGCTATCGTACAAAGGAACAAGTAAGGATTGATTTCACTGATCCTGTCACTGGGCAGAAAGTGTTCAATATATATGAAGCACCTGCAAAAGACGGTAAACTTCTGTCTGAGCAATCAATACAGGACGCTGCTATTGGTCTTGGTGTTAACGGTAACCACAGTAATGACGCTGTGCTTGTCCGAAGATTTCACCTTTGGGGAAGAGAGAACAATATCGATACGGGTACTATCCACGACGCGTTCTTTACAAACTTAGGTGACGCAGTTCCTGCGAAATTTGCTTTACGCCAGTTGTATGCAGATGCACTGAAGTCAGGCACTATTGACAAAACTCTCAAAGAAATGAGACGTCAGGGTTTGTCTAGAAAGACTTACCGAAAATACTTAGAACGTGCTAAACGAGATGGGCTGCTACAGTCTGGACCTGACGCACTTACTTATCAAGAAATCATTGAACCGATAAAACCGGGATTTGATTTCTATGGAATTGGGCCATAATATTTGTAATATTTACGCCTTCAACTAATTAATAGAGTCTGTGACTCAAACTTACACATATAACCCAAGCTGTGCTTGAAAGGAAATAACATGACTGAAGATAATCAGAACGAAGTAAACACAACAGAAGAAACTGTTGTAGAAGAAACTGTAGAAACTCCTGAAGTTCAGGAAACTCCAGAAACCCCTGAAAACGACATTGAAGCTATCGTTCAAGAACGACTGGCTAAGATGAAAGCAAACATGGACCGCATGTCTAAAGAGCGGGATGAAGCCCTGAAGCTTAAAGCGGAAATGGAATCAAAACAAAAAGAAGAAGCCATTGCCCGTATGAAAGAAGAAGGTAAAATTCAAGAAGCTCTTGAACTGGAACTTGCCGAAGCTAAAGCTAAACTAGAAGTTTACGCAAAAGAAACCACGCAGCTTAAGCGAGACAGTGTATTGAATGATGCACTCGCTGGTATGGATTTCCGCAACGATAAATCACGCGACATGGCTCGTCGTGAAATTGTTGAACAACTGGTTCAAAACGAAGAAGGTCAATGGGTTCACTCTACAGGTTCAAATATTCGTGATTATGTAGAAGCTTATGCTAAATCCGAAGACAACTCATTCCTGTTCCGTGTTAAGTCTAACACTGGTGCAGGAACAGGCAATCCGGCTGGAGCGCCTTCCACTGATGTCACCAAACCTATTGGTGAACTAACAACTCAAGAAATTCTAGCTCTTGCCGCGAAAGGTAAACTAGGTAACTTTAACCTATAATTTATAGCATTCTAAAGGACTAATAAAATGCCTATTTCTAACACTGATTTCCAGAACATTGCTCTGGCCATCTCCGCTTACTCGGACGAAGCCTACACCACAGCTAAGAAGCTGAACGGCACAGGTATTGTTGCTGCTGATCAGCGCATTGACCTGTCGGGAGAATCCTTCATCGGTCAGTTCCGCTGGTACAAGCCTCTGTCGGCCACTGTGAACGTTGCTTCGCTGTCGTCCGCTACAGACGGAACCTACACCGGCATCAGCACAGACGTTGCTGACTTTGTTAAGACTGTTCGTACTTTCGGTGCAGAACAAGTTAACATGCAGGAAGTTGTCTCCAAGCAGGACGGTCTGGCAAAGATCGCCCGTGACTTCGCTGAAGTTCGCGCACAGGACGAACATGACGCTCTGCTGGCAGTTCTCAAAGGTGTTGCTGCTCACGAAGTTAGCCTCGGCACGACTTCCGGTATGATCGACTTCGACACCAACGCAGATACAGCAGGTGTTGGCGCATTCGTTGACGTTAACGCTGCTGGCCTGCACGGCGCAGCCGCTACTGGCGCTGGCGATGCTCGTAAACTGTTCGATAGCTCCGCTATTGGTGCTGCTCGTGGTGAGCGCCTGTTCCGTTCCATCGGAGCAGCTTTCAAGGACTATGAACCGGACTTCATGTACATGGTGACTTCGCCTGAAGTTATGGCTGAAATGCGTGCTGCCAACCTCGTTGACGAAACAACCGTCACTGAAGGCAACATCGAATTCACGACCATCTTCGGTGGTAAGTTCCGTCTGATTATGACTCGTGCTAACCAAGGCAACCTGTCGGCTGAAGCTGAAGTTAACGCTCAGTCCACCAAGACGACCTTCATCATCAAGCCGGGTTCCGTTGCTTCCGCAGCTATGCCTGTTCCGACGCCGGTTGAAGTTGACCGTAACGCTGCTTCCTACGCTGGTGGTGGCTCAACCAACGTTTGGTATCGCTGGGGTTATGCGATGCACCCGATGGGTTACGACTGGGCTGGCGCAACTACTGCCTTCGCTACAGACGCTGCCTTTGGTGCTGCCGCTTCGTATGCTCGTAAAATGGACGCACTGAACTTGGGCATCCTGCCGATCTTCCACGCTTAATAGACTAGGAGAGTGAACTAATGGCACTTGTACTCAATACAAACAGCTACGTTTCGATAGCAGACGCTGATACATACTTTGAGACTCGTATCGATAGTGCCAACTGGGTTGCCGCTGAAGACGAACTCAAAGAACAAGCTCTTGTCACAGCTACTTCGCTGATTGATGATAATGCTTGGATTGGTTCTGCTGTTAGTTCCTCTCAAGCCTTGGCTTGGCCTCGGAAGAACGCTATTTACTATGATGACCGTTTGGGTCTTCAAGTGACTATAGCTGAAACCGAAGTACCGAGTCGTGTTAAGACTGCTATATACGAACAAGCTTTGCATCTGGTAGACAATGAAGACGTCCTTATGGGGCAGACTCAGACCTTTGAGTCTATCTCTGTAGGGTCTATCAGTCTCTCAGATAGCAATGGTGACACAACACGAGTTCCTATGAAACCATCTACTGCTCTTAAACCTATCCGACCGCTTGTTCGCAAGGGTGCAACAGGTGTTGGCGGTATGTGGTGGAGGGCTAATTAATGTCCCTTAAAGCTAAAATTAACGCTGCTGTGGATAAAGCTTTTGCAGCAATCGGTGATTTGGCTGTTTCAGCAACTATCTCTAATAAGACAGTATCTTCCTACGATTTTGCTACAGGTAAAACCGTAGGAGGAACTTCTTCCAAAACTGTTAAAGTTTTTATAGAAACAACAAACAAACCTTCTGATGGTGCTTTTCAAAGTACTGCTCTTATGAAGTCTAATACGTCTGTTGATGGATATGATACTTTAACTGTTGGTAGCACTGTATACAAAATTACTGATCACGTAGACGATGGGTTTGTTATTACCCTGTCGTTAACACGGGAGCAAGTATAATGTATGACACGATACTTAGAGATATTGAAACAGTCTTTGGTTCTTCTAGCTGGACTACTCATAACATCAAAACTGTACCTGATAACTACTTAGGTACTATTGGTAGTAACGATGAGTATGTTCTAGTAAAGGTTATGCCGTCTGATGGCTTTTACCTTGCTTATGGTGTAGAGAAACAAACAAATGGCTTAGTAGCAGTTAAAATTTTTGTTAAAGCAGGTGAAGGTCAAAGTCGCGTAATGGTTATTTCCGACATACTTGACACCTTGCTTGAGAATAAAACATTACCTAACGGTACAAGGCTTAAGACATCCTATTTAAACGTAGAAGGGCTAGACCCCCAAAACAAAGCACTCTACAGTGCATCCTATATAATTCCATTTACTAAATTCGGAGAATAAATAAAATGGCTCACATTTCATCTTTGGGTGCAGGTATCTTTACATACCTTGACATCTTTACAGGCACGATCCCTGCCGGAACAGACACAGCTGCTGAATGCGCGGCTCTGTTTGTTGGCAGCACTCCCGGTACTGTAGACGCAGACGTTAAGCGTATGCCTTCTGTGCGGGAATTCCCCGCTGTTGGTACACCGGCAAACATCGTTAACGTTCCTGTCTATGGTCAAAAGACCTCCTCGCAGGTTCAAGGTCAAGCTGATGCTCCTAGCCTTGAAGTTACTGTTAACTACAATGCTGGCGACATGGAAACCTTCCACAACCTGATCGGTCAACAGTGTGTTTTCCGCTTTATGATGTGCGCAAGCGCAGTCACAGAAAACGAAGGTGCTGACACAACTCTGGCTGTTGATAACACAGAGTTCTATTTCACAGGTAAAATCGAAGCTATCCTTGTCAACGCTGCTTTGACAGACGCTACGACAGCAACCGTTACCCTGTCTACTCAGTCTGACTTCTTCGGTCCTGCAACTATCGCAGCATCGTAAGTTTTTTTAAAGGAGGGGCTTAATGGCCCCTTCTTGCTTGACCAGAGATATATGACATGGATAAACCCTTTAGCAAATCCTATGTTATGCGCACGACTTTCCGTCATATGCGCAGAAGCGTAGATATTAGTATTCGAAAATCATTTGAGAGATTCCAAGACTTTGATAATGAGTCTGAAATGGGTCGTGAAATTATGGAGACCCTTTCCGTGCTACATATGGTGCGAAAAATGCTGGATGACTTTCAATCAAACAACCCTAATCTCTTTTCAGAAAAAGATAAACTAGATTAATAAGAAAGAAAAAGAAATGAAACATCTCATTAACAAAGAATTGACAGAAAAAGTCCCTTTCATGGGCGACGAAGTAGAAGTACGTAAACTGACCGTTGGTAAAATCATGGAACTTCAGAAAGTCATTAAGGCGTCTGAAAAGTCTAAAAGCGACAAAGCTCAGTTGAAACTCCTTTGTGATATCATTAAGGTCGCAGTCATAGGTGCAGAAGACCTGACCGAAGAAGACTTCGACTCGTTCCCTCTGAGTGAACTTACCGAACTTTCGAGCCACGTTATGCGCGTGTCTGGTTTGGGGGCCTCTGAGGGAAACTAAGCGGTTCTGAAGAGACGCTTTATGAAATAGCTTTTTGTTTGGGTATCCCGGTGTACAAGTTGTTAACCGAAATGCCACAGGAAGAGCTTATGAAGTGGGGCGACTACTTTCGTAAAAGACCTGTAGGGTGGCGGGAAGACCAAAGAACCTTCCTGCTACTCCAAGCACAAGGCTACAAAGGCAGACCTGAAGATGTGTTTGCCTCACTTAAGCAACTTAAAGAAAATATTCCAGCCGACACTAAGAGCCTACCTAAAGGTAAGTTCTTAGACATGATGATGGCCTCTGCCAAAAGAGAGGGGTCTGACTGGACTCCATTTTGGGTAGAAAACAAATGAGCGGAATTGTCTCTTTAGAAATAGTAAACTTTGAAGAAGAAATGCGGCGTATAGAGGAAGAAGTACTCGACCTTGCTAACGCTGAAATTGAAGAGCGTATTAATTACGCCGTAACACAACTTAAGATAGTGACTCCTGTTGATACAGGTGAAGCACGTAGTGGATGGCGAAGCCTAGTTATTAAAACTAGACGAGGTCAGTATCTTAGCGGTTCAATCTTAAACCCTGTAGATCATATCTCACATCTAAACAATGGGCATTCGAAACAAGCCCCGCAGTACTTTATCGAACAAGTACTATCAACAATTGGTCTAGTGACCCCTATCTAATACGATATTAGCCCCTGATGGTGTTCCCGATATACGGGTTCTATCATTAGGGGCTTTTTTATTTAGAGGAAAACAAATGACAGGTGTCAATATCAAAGTCCGCGCAGATGCTCGGCAAGCTCAAAACGAGCTACGTAAACTTAATTTATCTATGGATAGCCTTGATAAACAGGCTAAAAATGTAACACGAACTTTTCAAAAGCTTGCTATCGGGATTACTGCAGCTATTGGTAGTGCAACTCTTGTAAAAGGGATTACTCGCGCAGCTGACTCTATGACTAACTTGAGTAACAGGGTAAATCTTGTTACTAAAGATGCAAAACAAACCCAAGTCGTACTAAAGAAGTTGTTTGATGTTGCTGCTCGTTCAAGGGGTGATGTTGGAACAGCAGCCGAAACATTTAACCGCTTTGGTCTATCTTTGCAAGGATCAGGCAGGTCTGTTCAAGAGCTTCTAGTTGTTACAGAGGCTGTTCAGAAGGCAGCTACTATTTCTGGTGCGTCGGCTGAGTCTGCAAAGAATGCTATTATTCAGCTTGGTCAGGGTCTGGCTTCAGGACAACTTAGGGGCGAAGAACTAAACTCTGTGCTTGAACAAATGCCAAGGCTTGCTCAGGCTATCGCTGATGGTATGGGGATTCCTTTTGGAAAACTCCGTGAAAAAGCGAAAGAAGGTAAGCTTGAAGCAGAAGCAGTCTTTGACGCTATTCTTTCAGGTGCAGCAGAAATTGAAACCGAATTTGGGACGCTTAATGCGACCGTGGCAGGGCTTGGTACTGTCTTTGGCAACGAATTTACTCGTGCTGTAGCTGAGTTAGACAAGGTAGTCGGTGTCTCGGAAAAGATCAAATCAGTAATTATCGCTGCTACAAATGCAGTTAGATTCTTTGGTGAGAACATTGGTGATTGGGCATTTGTGCTTGGTTCTCGACTGTTAATTGGAAAAGTTAGAGTTATTGCCTTTACCGAAGACGTTAAAGACGCTTTGGGAAATTTGTTTTCAGGAAGCATTGATGGAACCCAGTTAGCAGAAACTTTTATAGCTTCGCTAGAAGGGCTAAAAGAAAAAATAAAAACGAAAGTAGAAGAAGTTAAGGGAACTATAAGCGAAGTCTTTTCGGATTTCTCTCTTGAAACTATTATACCAGAGGCTATAGACCTGTCTAAAGGTTTGTTTACTAATCTTGGTGCTGCTATCCAAACTGTTAGTACTTTTGTTGGGACTATCATATCTTATTTTTATGAGTTATGGCGAGCTGTCAGTGGGAACAGTTTTTGGCCAGCAATCTTTGACCCCAGCCGCGAAAAAGACGGAAAACCAGCTATCGGTAATACTGAAGTGTGGAAAGGGTTTCTTAATAGTGTTGCAGAAGTTATAAATAATTGGAAAGAAGCCCTTATAGCTCTATTCCAGAACCTTTATAATGGTGCTACAAAGAAATGGTCTGATCTTGTCAATTATGTAAATAACTTGAGCTTTGACGAAGTTACTTTCGATAGCCTTCCACAAAACTTTAATGATGCTCTTTCACGTATGCGAGAGGCTTGGTCTAATTTTACTTCTTACTTAACAACTAAAACTGTTCAAACCCCCGGTGGGCCTGAAGAAGTTGAAACTAACTTCGGTAGGGCGCTTCGTACAGTTGGTGAAACTTGGGATAAAGTTGTAGTTGAAATGGAAACCCGGTGGGGTGAGTTTTATGGCTTTCTAACAACTAAAGAGATAGACACACCCGCAGGTATTAAAACAGTAGAGACCCAGTTTGGTGTTGTTTTGCGACGTATGGAGGTGGCTTTTAACGGTTTCTTCCAAAAGGTAATGTCTTTTGGGCAAGGTACTGAGGCACTTACACCTCTTGAGGCTCCTGATACTGCTACGCCTGATGATACTCAATCTGTTTTGATTGAGAAACTTAGAGAAACAATCAATAACGTTACAGAAGCAACCAAAAGCACTCCGATCTTTGTTGGTGTAAAGTTGCTAATCGGGGATATTACAGAAAGCCTAACTGAAATTAAAGATACTATTACAGGCTTCTTTGAAGGTAACGCAAATATTATTTCGGCTTCGATTACTACTGCCCTTGCTTTAGCTCTTAACAAGCCTCTCCGAGGAATAGCAATTAGAGGTGGTATTATCGGAGCATTCTTGCTTGCTGCCGCTAACCTTGGGGACGATGAAGCCTTCCTTGCAGCAGTCAGAGACACCGCAAGTGGTTTTGGTGAAGCCTTAGGTAAATTTCTTTCCGAAGGCGAAGGAGATATAATAGGTGATATACTTAGCGGCCTAGGCAACATAGCAAATGCTATAGGCACAGGTCTTCTTGAAGGTTTGTTTGGTACCGAGTTTGAAGAAGGTTTTTCTTCAAATTTAGCCACCGCTGTTGGTCTCGCTATTGGTGCTTTTATAATTAATCCCGCAATTGTTCTTAAATTTGTTAAAAAGCTTTTATCTGGATTGTTTGGTAATGTGGCTAAATTTGCTATTACTACCCTCGCTCCTGTGATCTTAAACCCTGTTGGTGCGGCTATTATCGCAGCTCTTGCTGCAGTATTGGCTATTGAGAATTGGGATTTAGACGAACTTGTTGGCGGTTGGGTTTCAGGAATTGCACAAAAAGTTCTTGAATACTTTGGTATTGACAGTCAACTCGCTAAAGACATGGCAGGTGCTTTTGATGGGCTTATTCGTATCGCTCTTGCACCTTTAAAGACTCTTGGTAAGCTTCTTAAGGCAGCAGGCTCAGATAGCTACACAATTGCTGATGCTATAACGGATATGAAGAGTGAAGTTGGAGAAGCTGCCCAGCTTGTTGTTGACGCTATCAAGGCCCCTTTTATCGTTTTCTTTGATTACCTTGAAGAAAAGTTCAACCAGGTGAAAGACTTCTTGTCTGGGGTTGCGGAAGCGGTTAAGTCTGTGGTCAACACTGATCAAGGCAGTTCGGCCAATCGGGTAAAAAGCCGTAAAGGCTTCGCAACAGGAGGCTATGTAAGTGGCCCCGGTACAGCCACTTCAGACAGTATCCCTGCGATGCTCTCTGATGGTGAGTTTGTAATGAAAGCCTCTGCTGTACGGAAGTTCGGCGCTGGCTTTATGGCTAGAATCAACGCCGGTATTATGCCTCAAAAGTTTGGTGACGGTGGTCTGGCAACCTTAAAACGAAATGTTGAAGCTTTAGAAGCCGAATACGAAGCACAAACTAAAGCTGACAACTGGCATTTGGCCGGAGATGTTCTTCTTGAGCTTAGAAAAGCCCGAGAGCGTTATAACTTAAGAGCCGCTGAACTTGCAGTTGAAAGTGGTACTAAAGATCCAGAAGGTATAGAAGAAGCTGCACGCAAGCGTAATTCAGGCTCAGAAGACGGCTCGGACGGTGCTACACGCTCTGGTAAGCAAGCAGCGGAAAATTTCGCTAATGTCTTTGCTTCCAGCTTCAAAGACGCACTGAAGACAGGTGATTTTAGTAAAATCCTCCCGGCTCTGGCTGATGAGTTTACCAGTTCCATTATAGACCAGTTCGTGGACGGTTTCACTAACAGCCTGTTTGAAAAGGCAACAGCTGAAGGTGGTTTCCTGTCTAAGATCTTCCAAGACCAAGAGGGACTTGGTGCTGATCTTGCTGGCTTGCTTCAAGGCACTGACGGTGAAGGAGGTATCTTTGAAGGTATTTTCTCCAGTCTCAAAGGCTTTGGGGAAACACTCTCTGGTTTCTTTGGCGACTTGTTCAGCAACATCACTCAGCTCTTTGCTGGTGGTGGTGGAGGTGGCGGTGGCTTCCTTTCCACTGCTATTGGTTTCCTTGGTAAGATTTTCGCGTTCTCCCAAGGCGGTATTGTGCCAAGCACACCCTACTCCCAAGCAGGTAAAGACTCTGTCCCTGCTATGCTTATGCCGGGGGAAGTAGTGCTGTCTAAGAACGATGTTGCTCGTCAGGCTATGAACCAACAACAACAACAACAAGTGTTCAATATCAATGTGTCTGGTGATGTAACGCGGCAAACTCGTCAAGAGATTGTCAAGATGATGCCACAAATTACTGCTGGTGTAAACAATCAAAATCGAGAACAGAACTTTAAATCTCGTTAACAAACACAGGTCATCCCTTCGGGGGTGGCCACAAAGCCCGTATAATACATAAAAATTGGGGAAATTTGGCCTCTATAATGAAGAAAGTACGAAAGGATTCCATAATGCAAAAATGGAATAAATTGTTTACTCGAAAAGGAGGCAAACTTTTCTGGAAAGAATCTCGTGGCCGAAAAGCCGCTGGATCTGAGGCAGGAACTAACCACGGTGATGGTTACAAAACTGTTCGTATTGACGGAAAAGCGGTGTATGTCCACCGTATAATTAAAGAAATGTCTACCGGAAAACCTATGGGTAAACGAGAAATAGACCATAAAAACAAGAAACGGTCTGATAATCGTCCATCCAATTTGAAACCCTCTAATCGATCAAAAAATAATAAAAACAGATCTACGTGGAAGCGTAAAAAATAAACTACAGCCATCTCTATTTGAGGTGGCTTTTTTACCAAATTTGGGAGTATTTTATACTAAAAATTGATAAATTTGACCAAAAAAAGTGGGGAAATTTGGCCCTCTATAATGAAGAAACCAAGAAGGAGAATCTTCATGAAAGCCTCAATCGCAGCTACCGCACTGGTAATCGCAATGGCAACACCTGCAATCGCAGACAATCGACTGGAAAATAACCAGTATTACTTGGAGACAAATAGTCTCGAACAGACTGCGGAATGCTCTAATACAGACGCCGCAATTGGTATTGGTGCCGGTATCGCCGGATCAATTTTGATCGGTATTGGCGTAGTTGCCGCTTCTCCGATCGTAGGCCCCGGCGTTGCCGCAGGTTCTACTGTCGGCTGGTCTGGTGCGCTGTCTGCGCCATTTATTACGGGGGCCACTGCAAGCTCAGTTGGGTGGTCTACTGTAATAACTGGACCCATGCTGGCGACTGTTGGGTATTACGGCGGCTGTGCGGTCGGCGTATTCATGGACTAAAATAAAATCCGAGGGGCTGCTATACCAGTGGCCTCTCGGAAAAATTATTGTACGGGCTTTGTACAATAAAAACTGGGGTTTTTCTACCCTCTATAATGATAGAATCAAATTAGAACGTATTAACGCAGAGAAAAGGAGGACATCATGTCAATCTTTGCAAAGGTTTGGAACTGCCTCACAGGTTCCACTTGGCGTTCCGAAGCGCTGGAGGTTGTCAACTCTACCTACACCGAGGAAGAGGTGCTATCTCTGAAGCATGAGCTTGCCATGGCCCGCGCAGGGGCTTGGGATGCTCGGCACGACAAGGAAGTCCTGTGGCTGGCTCTGCTCGAAGCGGTCCCGTGCGCACACGAGCGGGAGTTTGCTCTTGAGGTCGGTGAGCGTTTATGCGATCCTTTTTTCGGGGAGGAGTCGGATGAGGCTTGGCAGGAGGCGGCAGCATATGCAGCCGATCTCTTCGGCCCTGCGGAGGACTAACAAAAGGGGCTGGCTTTGGCTGGCCCCTCTTAACCTTTCTACTTTTTTTTTCTGCACAGAATGGGAACAAAAGCAAATGCTGACAGTTAAAGAACACCTCAAAACACCACCCTATCAATCCAACGGGAGCCTATCTCTCCTTCACGCATACCCTGTAGGTTTAGGTGTAAAGGTCTCTATCCAGAACAGTAAGGAACACTGTTGCGGTGAAGGACAGGTAGAAATCTATACAGGAGATCACCCTTTTCTTGAGGGTTTTTTGCTGGGATATTGTGATGGACACGGTATAGCCGCTTGCGTACCCATCGAAGTCGCTGAAGAAGCAATGCGAGACTACGCTAAGTTCCTCGCAAGAAAACTAGTCGAATAAGAAAGGAAGCTGTCATGCGAAAGGAAGCTGTCATGCGAGTCATCGAAGACTATAAATTCTCTCCACTCAGCGGTGGGGGAGTTGTCCTGAGAGGGAAACTCAATGGTGTAGAGTGGATAACCACTCGCATCGTAGCTGTTCATAACGATCGTAAAGTTCGTACTAAGAGTGGTAGTGAGTACCACCTTGGCACGATGCATCCATCGTTATGGCCTGTAGGGTTACAGGTTAAAAGACCCAACGAGTATGAGGTGTTAGTCGAAAAAGGCTGCATCTAATACTCACACCCTGAGCATGGTGTAAAACTGCTCACACTGAACCTCAACTATACTAAGCGAGAGTACTACCATGCCTAATATGGAAGAAGTAAAGGCCGTTAAATTTTACCTCGTATTTGATCACGACGAGGAAGACGGTGAAGTCTACGTCGTCGATACATACAGAGCGTACGAAGACGCTATCGAGTGTATAGCCGATAACGGCAGCGGTTTTATCCGCACAGTAGAAATATAACGCAAAGAAAGGAGACTACCATGTACAAGTTTTTCCGTGGCACCTGCCCTCGTGAAGCAAACGAGCTGGCAAACGACATTCAGACCCGTGACTTCTCTCACTGGACTGACTCTTACGACAACGCCGCCAAATACTCTAAAGGCGCTGTCATAGAGATTGTGATGGACGAATTACCCCCTCACTTTAACGCATACCGTGGTGTATGTGAAGGAGACGCTATCCACGGCACGTTTGCTGAATGGGTACTTCCCCGTGAATACTTTGAAAACAGAGCATCCTGCTTTGTTGAGGAAGCTACCGTACATTTCGCTTGATTTGTACGGGCTTTCTCCCATCATAAAAGGAAAATCCAATGGATTTGTTTCTAATTGGTGTTAGCTACCGGCTGTTTTTAACTGTTGTGTTTTATGCAGTAACCAAGAAAGAATGGTTCGTTAAACAGTTTCCTATTCTTGGAACTCTAGCGATGTTTTACTCACTGTTCTTTCAATCGCCACTTCATGAAATGCACGTATTGACTATAATTGGGTTTTTCTCTTATGATGTTATTGGCTTCTTGTCAAAAACAAATTCAAAGAAAAAGCCAAATAAAAGAAAGGAAAACGCATGACTCAGATCAAACGAAACGAACTTCTTGAAGGTATCAAAGAAATCGCCGAAGGGGACTACTGTAAAGAAGTTGGACAGTTGAGAGGAACTCTTTCTTCTGTCTTGATTGCGTTAGAAGTACATAACCCAGAGCTATATGAACAAGTCTTGGACTTCGAACTTGCGGTATCAGAAATGATGCTTGGTAAGCTAAAAGAAGACAAAGATGAGCATGGGTTGGAAACCAAATGAACAACTACACCGAAACATCTAAGAAAGTGACTTGCGTCCACGCCGGAACAAGCTGGTACAAGGTTGGTGAAAAGTACACTGTGTATACAAACCCTGCCAAACCTTTCTCTGAGTTTGTAAAAGCCTCTGACGGTTTTTTCGATGATATCCGCTCAACGGTTTCAAAGTTTAAAAAATACAAAGGAGACAAGGAATGAAACAAGGGGACAAGTTGATATTTTCAAGCCGCGACTTCTTCATAAATATAACAATAGGGAAAACCTACACTGTTTTAGAGTTTGACCCTAACAACGGTACAGAGTGGCCGAAAGGCTGTTTTGGCGCTCCTATGGTACTGGTGCATAACGATAAAGGTCAGCCGTCTTGGTGGCGTGTTACTCGATTTAAAACAACCACCCCAACGAGGAATAACCAGATGACAACAAGCTTCGCGAGTATAGATGGAGATGTTAAATGAAAATCGAAAGTAAAGCAAAACAGCGTAAATCCCCTGAATACCTAAAGAAAGTTTCTTTCAAGGAACTAGTAAAAGAAATAGATGCTAAGTGGGGTCACACCTACGAGGACGTAAAAGAAGGAGAAGAGTAATGGCAGTTGGTCGTAAGTACTTTGAAGACCTCACTGTAACTTACGAGTGCTACTTGGAACTCTGTAGTTATGGGGTTCCCGGTAGTCCTCGTTGGTTTGAGCCAAAAGAAATCGAAATAATTGAATTAGAAATCTTTGGCCACAAAATAGATGTAAATTGCATAAAGCGTAATAAGCAACTAGAGAAAGAGTTGTTGTATTATGCGGGTGAAGTAGAAGAATGGGACTAACCGACGATCCTTGTGACGACGTAAGTCACTGGTTTAGACAAAAACGAAAGGAACCAAAATGACTGAACAAAAACTAAAAACAAATATGACGCAAGACCAACTGGATCAAATTGCGGAACTCATCACCTTTGTCGAAGACGAGGATGGCAAGCTGTATATCGATGATGTCCAAGGTGATGTCTTTGGCGATGTCAGAGGCAATGTCGAGGGCAGTGTCGATGGCAGTGTCTTAGGTGATGTCGTGGGCGATGTCAGAGGCAATGTCAGAGGCAATGTCAGAGGCAATGTCAAAGGCAGTGTCTGGGGCAGTGTCTGGGGCAGTGTCTTAGGCAGTGTCCGGGGCAGCGTCGAGGGCAGTGTCTTAAGCAATGCCAAAGAGTCCGAATAGGACGACCTTGAGGAATGTAAGAAAGAAATCAAGGAGAAACAAAATGACTGAACAAAAACTCGAAACCAACCTGAGCCAATCCCAACTGGATCAACTCGCAAAACTAATCACGTTCATTGAGGATGATGATGGCAATCTGCACATCAGAGATGTCTTAGGTAGTGTCGATGGCAGTGTCTGGGGTGATGTCGGCGGCGATGTCTACGGCGATGTCGTGGGTAATGTCGAGGGCGATGTCTACGGCAATGTCGGGGGTAATATCTGGGGCAAGGTCTGGGGCCTGCTCGGGCAAAACACCTACTTATGGAGATACAAATGAACATTAATCGAGTACCTGAACGCTACGAAAACCCTTACCTTTTCGCGGCAGTACCGCACAACGCTACTAGCGCCTCTGACGTTATCTTCTGCTTCCCTGATGGCACAGCGCTATACGATGACGGTGAACATAACTTGTACCGTGTCTGGGCGAGTCAAATCAACTACACAATCACAGTAGAAGCTGTAATGTGGTTCACAGATAAAGGTTTGTTCCGATTGACCCTATCTGAAGAGGAAGCTAATACGGCTGTCTTTGCTGCGGACTCAGCGTCTAAGTCAATCATAGAAGCCTGTGGTTACTAAAACAACAAAGGAGTAAGGAATGAAAGAACCCGTGTTCCACGAAGAAATAATAGAAACTAAAGGTTGTAAAATCGCTGTGTTTCGATCCTCTGGTGAACCCTTTTTCCAGATTTGTGTTACTGAATACGATAATTATAGTACTACGGTGTTACGTCGTAATCAGCTTTTGCAACTCAAGCTGGCAATCGAAAAAGCCTACGAAGAACTCGACCACGAGGTTTACAAAAACGAACATCAAGGACTAAACGACCTATGAACAAAGCTGAATGGCTCCTGTTCCTTTTAGCTGTAACTGCGACTATGGTTGCTATAACTCTTGTATCGGGAAACTAACAGAAATGACACAGAACAACTCAATTCTGCCACCGTTCTATCTCACCTTTACTCCAGAGCGTCTCAAAGAAGTCCTTTTTGCAGGATTGCAAGCCACCTACGGAATGGGGGTTGAAGGGTCTTACGCAGGAGTTTCGGAGGTACAATTCGCAAAGCGGCCTCAAGGACCAAACAACGAACTTACGGAAGTGTATATCTTCACGTTCCCTGCTAAAGAAGAAGGGAAAGAAGAAACCTTGGAGGAGAAGCTGGCTGGCTATGCTGATGAAGCAGAACTCCTCCCCCTCTTCTTGGAAAAGCTACAAAAGCTAGAGGACATGTGGATAAACGAACTACCTGTCACTGTACCAACTACGTTAGAGGGGTTGCTCAAGCTGGAGTGTGAGCGCATCCCCTATTCAGACGGTTCCTGTGATTGGCACTTCTCTCTGGGCGAGGGTTGGACGTTTGAAGTTCTTGGGGATATAGACCCAGAGGAAATTAACTATCGCTTTCACACTACTTTTCTGGAACGCAACTACTGGTTCTACCTTGATGGCACGAAGGACGACGACTGATGCAGAAGATTGAAGAAAACACCTTCTTTGGAGTTAAGAGGTAGGAAATGAGTGACAAGACAATCCGGTTAGTAATCGATCTGACTTATGATGCTGATCTTATTCACGGTAACGATGAGGAAAGCATCGATTGGTTCAATAGGATGCTGTTTGGTGACGACCTGCAACTAGGCGACTTTGGCGATCTGGGAGATATGATTGGGTCAGTAAAAGTAATCAAGAAGGAGCTAAACAATGATCGAACAACTTAGCGTATGGGTGATTATGTCCGGGGGTCTTGGCTACGTCCGTTCTGATACGTTTGTGGAGAACCCTCGCCACTACAGTATCTTCCGGTCTAGAGAGGCGGCGGAGAAGAAAATACGTGAAAGAATACGGTATAGCAGTCATTACTTGGAGAGAGCATTGGAGATAGGACCACCCTATTCATACCGTGTTGAGGAACTGAAGGAAGAACTTAGCGTGTGGGAAAACGCAGAAGTTATACAAGTAGTGGATTGATACAGAGCTAAACTTAACCACCTACTTACGAGGTTTAAACATGGGAAAGGCGAAAAAGATCAAACCAAGAAACCACCTTGCGAAAGAACTTTGGCAGTCACCTGAGTTCAGACCTAGGGTGGTGACTTCTAAGAAAACAAAGCAGAAGCTTTACAGGAAGAGGAAACACAAAAATGATCAGTAAGGAAGAAGAACTTGATGCTGCCTTGGCTGCTTACAAAGAGATCGAAGCATCTGCTTGGGCTGCTTATAAAGAGACTATAAAGTCTGATTGGCCTGTTTATGAAGAGGCTGTGGCAACTGCCAAGACTGCTTACTACGAGGAAATGGCGAAGATTGAGGAGAAATACAAAGATGAATGAACCTGTAAAAAACATCTACGACTACCTCGCAGAAGAGCACGGTTTTCCTCGGCAAGAAGTTAAGTTGACTATAATTGGGGCACCTTACGGTCTACCTTTAGCAGAAGGAAATCGACGAAAAATTTGGGAATCGTTTTGTGAACTTATAAGCGAACAACCCACTCTCTTGAAAAACAAAGGATGGATTGAATAATGAAGGACTTCTACAAAACAGAACTTGGTAAAGACTGCGTTAATCTCGACATATCTCTTTGTCAATGGCTTGGTGAGCGTATGGTAGAGTGGTCAAAGAACATAAACTCTTATCCGTATGAATACCCAAATGTACATGTATGGCAGGAAGAACTACTTATTCACGGTAGTAACCTTCTTGAATACACTATATCAGACAAACTTGAAGACCACAAAGTAGCACTTGCAAAAGAAGCTTTGTACTTTGTTGCTGAAAACCTCACAAACCTCTGGGACTGAAAAATGAACCCTTATGGAAAAGACTGTGACTTCGATCACTGGGTAAAAACCTCTCATAATCGTCGTTGGTTAATTGATCAGAATGCTACAGAGATACACCGGGAATACGGGTTTGTATTTTATGAGCATCCAATCTATGGGGACCACTCTCCGCTCCTAGCAGTAACATCAGGTGCGGTTGATCTAGGGCTAATTCCTGAAGATGATGATGCAGTGTTTAATACACTCGACTTTGATCTACCTACACACGACCCAATGGAGAAAAACTAAAACTCCATAAAACTGGGGCAGTATTCCCCTCTATAATAGAAAACTTAAACCGAAAAAGGAAAACCAACGATGGATATCTACCTCGTAATCTTCATTATCATCTTTACTATCATTTCCTACAAAATGGCAAAGAATCGTGGTCGGAACGGTTTTGGTTGGGCTGTGTTTGGGCTTATTGTTTCTCCTTTGCTTGTATGGGTAATTCTCCTTGTAATTGGAGATACTGAGGAAAAACGAAAAGAGAAAGCTGACTTTAAAGCTTTCAAAGAAAACTGCCTGTAATAGAAAGGAACACGGCATGACAACTATCTTTAAATCTATCACCGCCTTTGCTCTGATCGCTTCTCTGACAATCTCAATGTGGACTACTATCGGTGAAAAAACTTCTGCCCAAGAAGTACGTACAGTTGAAGAATGCTACTACATCGGTGATGTTTCTGAGTCTACTGCAGAAGCTCGTGATAATGGAACACACCCTATGGCGGTCTTCCAAGCTATCTATGAATCATCAGAGTCGCGCTTTGTAGATCTGTTTATTCAGCTTGCTTCTGTTATTTATCAAAATCCCGAAGCAACTCCTGAACAAGTTTACAACACTGTTCTTGAGAACTGTCTCGGTGAAGTTGCGTGAGCGACTACGTAATGTTTAACATCTTCAACATAGCAGGTCAGATCCTTGCAAAACATGAGGACAAGCTACCTGAACCAGTAGACCTTGACGGCTTTGTCTATAACGGGCAAGAAAACGGTACCTACTACTGGTGTCACCCTGAACAACCTCTACCCGTTATCTGGGCTGATATCTGTTATGACGGTGAACTCTTTGTAGTCGTTGACTACGGGGAAGAATCTGGTATCGCCCCTAACTACTACGGACAACTAACCCTATAAAAGAATGGAGATTAATATGACTAAAGCTATGAAAAACACCCGCAAGACACCTAACTTGACCGGCTGGGGTAACAAGTTGAACGCTCTGACCGACGCTCAAATTAAAGAGGCAATTGCAATCCGCAAAATAAACCTCATGCCTTATAAACAGTTGGGTGCTCTCTACGGGGTATCGGGGTCTACTGTGTGGCGTTCTATCCAAAAAGTAGAAGCTGCTTGTGCAAACAAAATCGGTTACTACGGCGGTTTTACCGATGCTGAACGTATGGCTGCGTGTAAGGTCGCAGTTAAGTTCAACCCACGTATGGCAGCAGACATCTTTGGTTGTTCAGTTGGTTCAATTTACAACTGGGTAAAAGTCTACGACATGACTAGCGCCTACTTCAACCGTGTAAAATAAACCAAAAGCCCTGCTGCCCCTTCGGGGGTGGCGGGGCACCTTTAATCAACTAATTTTTTTTTAAGAAAGCAATTTAAAGTATGATAACCGCATTTTTCGTAATTGTAGTGTGTCTTGGTGTTTCAGGCAAACTAGACGACTAAAATACGGTTATACAGTCCTAAACAAAGTGGAGTGAAAACTCACCTAGTCCACAACAAAAGGAATAACCATTGCATGAATGTTATAGAGCTACTTGCTGAAGACTTAAACTTCAGACAACAATCAATGATAAGTAAAACTGGCTCTGTTGACAAAAGAAACAAAGCTTATCAAGTTGCAGAACTAGATCCGACTTACTTAATAGAAATGACTTACGGTCATGTTCTGCAAGCAATTGAGAGACAATCAACCCTATCGAACCTTGTTAAAGGCATGGGTTCAGCAGTTATGCGTCGGGAAAAACTGACAGAAGACGCTGTTACTGCTTGCCACATCGGTTGGTTTATATTGATCTCTTACTTCGAAACGAACATATTATCTTACAAAGGAGAACACAGGAAGAATTCAAAGGGGAAACGCGACAAACACCCTACTTACTACATTCAAGTCCGCAACATGGATGCTATTCAAGAAATGATGCATCTAGTAGACAAAGGGAACGTTGATTTGTTTCCTCTTATCTCTGCTCCTGAACCTTGGGAGTACAATAAGTTTCTACACAAGCAAACTGGGGTTAGTCTAATCAAACACGCTCACGAGAATGCGATTAAACAGGTAAAGAATAATGACATGTCTTATCTTATCGATACGTTAAACAAGCTGGGACAAACCGGCTGGCGTATTAACTCTTTCGTATTTGATGTGTTCAAGAAAACACGCAACCTAAAAAAAACACCCTTCAAGTATTCAAAAGAAATTGACAAAGAAAAGAAAGCTTCTTTGCTAATTGAACTCAACGCCATTGAAGCTCTGGCAGAAAGAAACTTAGACAACACTTTCTACCACCTTTACAACGTTGATTTCCGAGGTCGTATCTACCCTAATACAGCATTTCTTCATGAGCAGTCTTCAGATAACGCAAAAGGTTTGCTGCTGTTAGACACACCAGTACCCCTAGGGGAAGAGGGGTTATACTGGCTTTCTGTTCATACGGCTAATATGTGGGGTAACGATAAGGTCTCTCTTGATGATCGTGTCCAGTGGGTTCAAGACAACATGGACGACATCTTGCTTTATGTTGATGATCCTGTTGGTAATAACGCTTGGATGGATGCTGATAAACCGTTATGTTTTCTTGCGGCTTGTTACGAGTTCTCTATGCTATCAAACTGGCATGGTGATGGCTTGCCAACAGAAGATTTCCCCTCATGCTTACCTATTTACATTGATGGGTCAAACAACGGAGTACAACACCTAGTAGCAATGTCTAAAGACGAAGAGATTGCTCCCTTGGTTAATCTTGTTCCTCAAGACCTACCCGGTGATGTTTATATGTTTATTGCAGACCACACAATAGCAAAAATAAAGGAGTTGCTTGGAACAGTAAAGAAATCAGACAAAGACAAGTTTGATAAGTTCTTTGAAGAGTGGCAAAGCACCTTAGAAGACTTGCAGAAGTATCAACCTAAGACAGAAAAGAACAGGCTTGCTTGGCAAAAGTTTGGGAAGTTTAAAAACCACAACTATCAGTATATTCAAGACTCAATGCCTATCTATTGGTCTAAGATTACTGACCGTAAGGTCTGGCGTAAAACACTCAAACGAAATGTTATGACACTAGCTTACGGAGGTACTGAGCGAGGTATGGGTCAACAAATCATTGACGATACTCGTGACCTATCGGAATACCACCGGGACATGCATGACTCTTGGGGCTACAAGTTAGGTCGTGTTGTCCATTCCTTGTGCTATGAAAAGCTTCCCGGCCCCGCTAAAATGCTTAGTATGTTTGAGCAGCTTGCTGTACAAGAGAATGAAAAAGACAAGCCTATTACCTATAAGCAAATTGTAACAGGGTTTCCTTTTGTACACTCTTACAGAGACCCTGAAAAGAAGCGTGTTCAGCTTTATTATGGGGATGACATACTTAAGCTTAACATACAAGTATGGAAAGAAGCGACACTTAAAAAGACTAAACAAAAGACAGGCGCTTCCCCAAATATTGTTCATAGTTTAGATGCTGTGCATTTGACTATGGTTGTACATGATGCAGACTACGAAGTGACTGTTGTACATGACTCCTTTGGTTGCCATGCTGGTAACATGGGACACATGTTTAATCACGTCCGTCAAAAGTTTGTAGAGTTGTACGAGATGGATCCTTTGTATCATATCTTGGTGCAGATGGATGCTATCCACCTAATCCCTGAAAAGGGTAATCTAGACTTAAACGCTGTAAAGGAGTCTGACTATGCTTTTGCCTAAGATCGGAAGCACAATCATGGTAGAGTTTGAAGGAGAAAGAGCACCCTGCTATGTCCAAGCTATTGGTCCAGAGGAAGAGTATCTTGAGGTGCTGGTTAATCCCGGCGACTCTGAATTTGAGTTCTACGCAGAACTCTACACTGAAGACCTAAACCGTAGTTGGTTTATCGTATAAAAATAAGGGCAAAAAATACTTGACCCTTATGACCACAGAGGTCTAAAACTACACAATACAAATCTCAATTTATATCCCATAAGGAAGAAATATCATGGCTAATAACACAATCATCCTGAACGACGTTGAACTGTACTTTGCTAAACTGGATCCTCAGTATCCTAATGCTCGTTTCAACAAAGAGAACCCTACTTGGGAAGTTCAAATCCGTACAAAGGATAAAGCAGTAGCCAAGTACTGGAAAGAAAACAACCTCAAAGTAACACCAGATGAAAATGATGAAGGTGTATTCTATCGCGCTAACTTGAAGAAGAAGTCCAAGAAGCGTGATGGCTCTGACATGGCACCTGTAAATGTTGTTGCTGGTGATCTGTCGCCTGTTGACCCTTCTACTATCGGCAATGGTTCTATTGCTAACCTTTCTGTGTTCCAGTATTCTTACAGTGTTAACGGAAGTGATGGTGTTGCTTCTATGCTGATGGGTGTCCAAATCACCACCCTTAATGAGTACAAGCCTGCACCAAAACAAGGTGGATTTACCCCTACTGAATACAAGGTAAACAAAGTCGCAGACAACCAAGAAGTTGATGAAGACATGTTCGAAGACAACTTGGACGATCTTGACTTCTAAACAATAAGAATCGAAACAATCGGTCATCCCTGCGGGGGTGGCCTTTTTTATCAGTTAGGAGACTAAAATGAAAATACAAGAAGTGGGGTTTTTCCATACACCTGAGTCTTGGGAAGAACTCCAAACTTGGCTTGACAACCTTAATGGGTCTGAAAAAGCTATGGCAACAACTGCTGCAATCATGGCTTGGAACTTGGCTGCTAAAATCACAAACGAGGAAAAATCTTAATGTGTACTAATCGCGCATTCCCAAACGACTGTAGGCATACAGAAGAAGAATTCTATGGTACTGTCGAAATCGACGGGAAAAAGTATGACTTGTACTTCTTCCATGACAACTATAAAGGTTACGAGTACTGCCTAAGATACGGTGAAATGGGAGACTACTCAAGTTTTCCTATAGATATCCTGTTTAACTTTGTTAAAAAAGGAGACAGTCGTGAAAGGGATCTCGTGATTATTGGCTGCTTCATCGACCACATAAATAAACTACATCAGGAGAAGTAAATGAAAGACCATGTATATCTTGCCGGTCCAATGGAAGACTGTTCCCGAGAACACATGACAAGTTGGCGAGAATCAGCGGGAATTGATCTTGCTTATGCAGGTATTAATGTCCTCGACCCTACCCGCCGTGTAAGCTTCCACGACCAGCTAAGTGAAAACCTGCAAGATGTTACTAAGACTATGAACGTCTGTAAACGCATCTTTAAACAAGACTTGCACGATATTGCCCAATCCCGTGTAGTACTTGCGGATGTTAGGCGAGACTCTGGTCGAGGTACAGGAACAGCAATGGAACTAATGTTTGCTCACATGAAGAATAAGATCATTATCCTGTGGGCAAATGAAGGTGACCTTGTTCATCCTTTCTTAGAGTCAATGGCTACTGAAAAACACTACACACTTGAAGACGCAGTTGAAGCAGTAAAGGAATATTACTGATGAAAATGACTGGTAATATGACTAAAGTATATAAGGAAAATCCTGGAGTTCGTAAAGGGCGCGACCCCGGTAGTTATATGGTTTATCATATTTTCTGTCCGGGAAAACATCGTGGGATACACCAAGGCTATATTGGCGTTTCTAAGCTAAATATTGAAGGGGTTCGTAAACGTTATGAGTATGAGATTATTGAAGGTTTAGATGATCGTTATGTACGTAAAACTCGACACGTCCATAATCAAATGGCTAAATATGGTTGGGATGTTAAAGAGGTAATGACAGGTCTTACTAAAGAACAAGCTTACTATTGGGAGGGAAGGCTACGAGAAGAAGCTAATCCCGGTGGTCTGGATAAGTATAACTGGAATATTGCAAAAGGAGGTTAAAATGAAAGTTGCTGTCTACTATAATCTTCACAAAAAGACGTTTTCTTTGCAATCTCGAAACAAAGAGGACTACGGTAAAGTAATCAAGCACACTGATCACGTCATCTTGAAGAATTCGAAGTTTGTTGTTCGTGAGGCTGGTCGTCAAAAAGTTCTGAAAGAGCAGTGTAAGAATGTACATGCGTTTGTAGTGGGTGAAACGGTAGACAGCGTAGGGGCAGAGAGTGGCCCCTCTCTGGACGTTTCCTACAACCCATACCTTGGGGGTAGTTTCTACGTCAAGGCTACCAAAGCGCCTGCCTCTGAGGCTCTCTACACAGTACTTAAAATGAGTCTTAAAGGAACGCCCGAAATCAAAGCTTACACGATAAACGGAGAGGTAAACAAACGTGAACTACCGGATTGCTGAGTGGGAACTACTGGAGGATATGTACGAAGAACGTTGTGCTATCCTTGAGTACGAGGCATGTTATTCCCGCTATGAAGCAGAACAACTTGCCGCACAAATGTATGGCTTTGACAACAAAGCTGACCTGAAACGACACATTCAAAAGCTGAAAGCAGAAGAGAACTATGGAAACAATCTATAAGGTTTGGGTGTATTTTTCCCAGCCCGAACTCATCACCACAGATTACAAAGCAGCTCTTTTTTGCTGGAATAACCACCTGACTCACCCTCACACAAAGACCCGTATAGAACCGTTTATGGAGATAGAGAGACCTAACAGAGATACGGTATGGCTCTACACACGAGAAGAAGTTAAAGATTTCTTTAAAGACACTGGCTACTTCAACAAAAAAGAGGAAAATCGAGTGATTAAACGCCTGAAAGCAGAAGAAGAAGAAAAGCACAAGGATAAACTACCCACTGAAGACCGCAACTATCATTACTACGTGGTCTACAATGATGATGAGGTGAGAATGCGCGGTCCCTACACCTTTCAATTTGCTATCGACTCTCTAAATTGGGAGTATGATGAAGGAGATTTTCAAAACGTAGCAACCGATGGCTACATTCTGGCCTACTGTAAGGACGGAGAAATACCTCTAGCCGAACTCAGGTGTGACCTCAGCCTTGACAGTTGGGAGGGCAGGGTTACAAAAAAAAGGAAGAAGAGCGTTGTTTTGACGAACAGGAGAAGAAAGTGGAAATGATCGAACAAGAACATGACGGTATGGAAATTGTGGAGCCGGTAGAAACACCACTTGAGTTTCGTACTGATGCCACTGGCGTTGTTAACGGTATAACCTGGATCGGGGATCAAGAAGTTAAGAAAGTAAAAGCATCAGAAGTAGACTTTCATGGTGACTTTGGCGACATGAACGATGAACAACAAGATGCTATCATTAATCCTGCTCACTACAAAATGATCCCACCAGAAGCCTATGAAAAGTTCCCAGAAGGTCTTGAATACATGGATCTGATGGAATACATTTTGGCCCATCACACAGGGGTCGAAGCACATGCGCTTGGTCAAATCTTCAGGTATGCTTGCCGACTGGGTAAGAAAGATGCAGACTTGCAAGATGCCAAAAAGATTGAGTGGTATGCCAAGTATCTCGTAAACACAATTAAAGGGCGTTCTTAATGCTAAAAGACATAAAGACATCGTTAAGCATGGTCGAAGCTGCGCAGCATTACTTACATGAAACTCATAAGCTTGAGTCTAATGACCTTGATGCTGCATTTGATCATCTTGTAGAGGCCAAAGCCCTTCTGGAGTGGGTAATTAAAGACTATGAAAATCGACACTAGACTACGCCAAATCCGAGCTATGGCAAAACTGTATCAGACTTTACACGACGGATGGACTATCCATACTTGCGTGTATAAGGCTAATGAAGCCTATGAGCTTTATAAAGATGCGGAAGCTCGTGTAATGTTGTCGGATATGTACGGCGACTAAACAATAATCACTAACAAGCTAGGAGACCTTATGAAGTTAGTATTCGACATTGAGGCAAATGGCCTCTTAACGACTGTATCTAAGTTCCACTGTGGTGGCGCTAAGGATGTAGACACCGGAGAAGAGTATTGGTTCAGGCCAAATCAGTTACAAGAGTTCTTGGACCTTCTTGACTCCGCTAAAGTAATCATTGCTCATAATGCTTTTGGTTACGATATTGAAGCACTGCGTATCCTCTCTGGGGGTACGTGGAAACCTAAAGCAACAGTACAGTGTACTAAAGTTATGTCCCAAATGCTTAACTATCGGCGATTTGGCTTTGGTCACTCTCTAAAACAGTGGGGTGAAGCTTTCGGAGATCAGAAAGGCGACTACAACGGGGGTTGGGATGAGTTCAACGAAGAGATGTTTGAATACATGAAGCAAGACGTCCGGCTGGGTACTCGTGTTTACAATCATCTTATGCAAGAAGTAAAGAACTTCGTTGAAATGAGTGGTTCAAAAAATATTCTACGGGCTTTGCGGTCTGAGATGCAAATGGATCATATCATGGTAAAGCAAAACCGTAATGGCTGGTTGTTCAACGTTAAAGAAGCAGAAGAACTTCTTAAAACAGTTGAAAACAAAATGAAGGCTATCGAAGGCTTTATCAATCCGAATCTTTCTGCAAGAGTAAAGGCAGTAGACAGTGAACCGAAGTCACCTAAGTTTACAAAAGCAGGGAAGCCTGTTGCTTGGATGAGTAAGTGGTTTGAGCTTGACGATAAGTGTACAGTTGAGGATTGCCCCGTCTGGGGTCCGTTTAGCCGAGTTGAGTTTATACAAGGTGATGTGGGTAACACTGATACTGTTAAGCGGCACTTGTATAAGCTTGACTGGAAACCTGACGAGTGGAACTGGAAGAAAATCAACGGCCAGTTTGTTAAGGTATCCCCAAAGCTTTCAGATAGCTCTCTGGAAAAACTTGGAAAGACAGGTCAGGCTCTTATGGAGTACTATACTCTACGGTCTAGAGGCTCTATCATCAAAGGTTGGTTCGAACACGTAGATAAAGACTCACGACTGCACGGTGATGTATTTAACATCGGCACACCTACCTACCGACAGACTCATAAGATTATCGCTAACCTACCTAGTGGTAAAGCTGTATTAGGTCCAGAAATCCGTAAACTGTTTATTTCTAGAAATGGTTACAAACTAGTTTCGGCTGACTCTGCTGCTTGTCAGCTACGTCTGTTGGCTCACTATCTTAAAGACCCAGAGTTTACTCACACTATCTTGGAAGGGGATATTCACCAAAAGAACGCAGATATTCTAGGTTGTTCTCGTGCCACTGCTAAACCGTTTATCTTTGCTTTCTTGTATGGAGCTGGTGGTAAAAAGCTTGGTCAAATTCTTGGAGTAAACGAGAAAGAAGGTAACAAAAAGAAGAAACAGTTCCTAGATGCTATGCCTCAGTTGAAGGCATTGATCAGCAAGGTACAGACCATTGTTGATAATCAAGGTTATATTCTTGGTTTAGATGATAGACCAATTTATACTGAATCTGCGCATAAGGCTCTCAACTACCTTATCCAAGGTGCTGAAGCCGTGGTTATGAAGTATACTATCATTATGATCGAAGAAGAACTCAAGAAAGCAGGACTAGACGCTTCTATCCTCTTGTTCTACCACGACGAAGTAACCTATGAAGTAAAAGAAGAACAAGCTGAACAAACAAAAGAAATCATCATGCGCTGTTTTGAAGAAGCACCTAAACAACTAGGTGTAAATATCATGACCTGCGGTGATTGTAAAATAGGAGAAGACTACTATGCCGTTCACTAAGCTTATCAACAACCACGTTATCTTTGCAATTGATAACGACAAAGACCTTCACACTGTTGCAAAGTTCACTAGGTTCCTCGATACACAGCGTGCTCTTGGAAAGCTTCGCTATACCCCAAAAATTGGGATTGGTAGTTTTGAAGGAGTACTTGAACAATGTTACATGATGTGTTACAATGATTACTACGAGTTTGTTGCAGAAAGCGGTTACGTAGACGATCAAGGCTGTGTTCTTATTCTCAATCCACGTACCCCCCGTTCTAGTGCTTACCAAGGCACTCTAAAATACTTGGATGGTACTGCTGAGTATCTAGGTACTTGGACTGATGTAACTAGTTGTATCAGTTGGCTGGGGTTAGACAGTTATACAGTCTTAGACAACCGTGTCTACACCTGTGTTCGTTAACGAGCAAATAAGGCTCCGTATTAGACTAGCTGTTGCTGCTTATGCCTATGAGTATAGAAACGATAGCATAATGTCTGATGCGGAGTTTGACAGTCTGTCAGAGCTAGTTGACACCAGTATAAGCACTGGTAACAAGAAGCTTGACAACTTCTTTAAAAAGAACTTTGAACCCGCAACAGGTATGTGGGTTCGAAAACACCCTGATAAAGCGGGGCTTGTGAACATCTATGAAAGATACTTCAACAAAAAAGGGAAATACTACTATGATTACGACACCTGTATGTGAAATAATCGGTGGACGCTTTGACAAATTCTTCGACGAACTTAAATTTAAAGGTATCTATGTTACAAACGACTTGGTAGACCTTATTGAAAACCTCGAAGCTGATGTAATTGAAGCAGCAGAGTCAAAGTACACTTCGGAGTATGAAGCTGCTTATGACGAGGGTTATGAGCAAGGTTATGACAACGCTAATGAAACAGAGTATGAGCAAGGCTACAATGACGGATACGAGGCAGGCTACGAAGAAGGAATTCAAGACGAATTAAACCAATGAAACAGTATTTATTTAAAGTCGGAATAGCCAGCTCAATGTTGTTTAATGTTTTGTTGGGGGGCGAGATTGGTCAAACTTTCTCGGCCCGTCAGCATGAATCTAAACGCCAAGGAAAACTCAACCTAAGCAAAGTTATCGATGTGATCTTTGGAGCAAACCATTGTATGCGTTGCTGGGCTTATTGGAAAGTAAGGAAGTGGTAATGTACACAATAGAGCACTTTGACGAGGATACCGTTATCACAACGTTAGACCAAAGCGGTTCGTTAGGTGATGTAGAGGTCATGATAGACGATGCTTCTGTGGTTATTCGTCAGTTTAGCGAAACTCGGAACAGTTACGACTTAATCATAATGTCGGCTCAACAATTCAAAAACATCCTTGATGCAATGAACAAACCAGAAGGGGTTTACTATGCGTAAAGAAAACTATGAGTTTCTCGTTTCAGACTTCCATGAAACTAGCCATCGGCATAGTAATAATCTTGCAAATGGTCTAATGGAGGAAGCTAAGGAAGTAAAAGCATCAGAAGAAGCAGGAGACACTGAAGCAATGTTAGATGAACTTGCCGATTGCCTGTGGTATATAACTAGTATGGCTTTGGGAGAAGGTTGTTCCTTGGAGAAACTTATGAAACGAAACATAGCCAAGTTAGAGCATCGGGCTTTAAACGGGAAAGGATAATATGGTTTGGGATCAAATGTTTATGGAGATAGCTCATGCTGCTGCTAAACAATCTAAAGCAAACAAGCTGAAGGTTGGGGCTATCGCTGTTAAAAATAGTAATGTAATCGGAATTGGAATCAATGGAACACCAACAGGGTGGTATACAAATGAAGACATCGACGCGGCTACAGGAAGAACTAAGGATTGTGTCCTCCACGCAGAAGAAAATCTCATCTCTAAACTTTCAAGACAGGGTAATAGTAGCGACGGAGCTACTTTGTACTGCACTACTGCGCCTTGTATTAAGTGTAGTCGTCTTCTTGTACAGTCTGGGTTCTCTCGCGTGGTCTACGATAAAGAGTATAAAAACGTAAAAGGTCTAAAACTTTTAGAGCAATTAGAGGTACAAGTAGATCAAATTTAAAGGAAAAAAATACTTGACCCTTATGACCAGAGGCCCCATCGGAGGGTTAACTAAAGGAGTATTACTATGACTATAGCTATCATTGATGGTGATGTATTATTATACATGTCTATATGGAATAGCGAAACACTAGAAGAAGGAAAATCTAAGTTTAAAGATCTTCTTGATGGTGTTTTAAATAGCTTGTTTACTACTAACTATGTTATGGCTATTGGCGGTCCTGATAACTTTCGAGTAGACTTGTTTCCTGACTATAAAGCAAACAGGAAGAAAGCCAAAGACAACAGACCTGATTGGTTTGGTAATCTAAAAACTTGGGCTGCTCAACTTGAAGGTTGTGAGGAAACTAACAACTGTGAAGCTGACGATCTTGTCCGTATATGGTCTTTAGAGTGTGATAATGCAGGTATCAACCGTGTTGTTGTGTCTGTAGATAAAGATTTGGATTGTATTCCAGGAACTCACTATAATCCTCGGACTAAACAAATCTATCAAATCACCGAAAAATACGCTAATCGTTTCTACTGGCAACAAATTTTAACAGGTGATAGTGTTGATAACATACCGGGGCTAAGGAGAGTAGGTCCGAAAAAGGCTGAAAAACTTTTAGCTGACGCTGGCACTCACGAAGAGCTGCGCAACGCTGTATGTAAAGCGTATCACAACGCTCACGGGGATGAAGGTTATTCTTACCTTCTTGCTAACGGGCGTCTTATCCATATTTGGAGAAAATTTAATGATCACTTCCGAATCAAAAGGGAAGTATACGAAGCCGCTATTAAAGAATGAAATGGGGCATTGGACTTCTAAAGTCAAAGTCAATCCTTCTGAAGCATTTGGTTTCTTGTATTGTATTCAAAATAAATCTAGCAATCAGTTTTACTGGGGTAAAAAGCAGTTCTGGCGTGTAGGTAAAAAAGCAAGTGCCAAAGGTCATGGAAAAGAAAGCCTTTGGCGAACTTATATAGGATCATCTACTCACCTTCAAAGCGATATTAAAACCCTAGGCTACGATTCTTTTAACTTTGAAATCGTGGATGTTTATAAAACAAAAGGAGGGCTTTACTACTCAGAAGCTTACTCCCAAATGGTTTCAGAGTGTTTAACTGAACGACTACCTGACGGAAAAACGCCTAGGTTTTATAATCGAGTTATCGGTCAGGTTAGGTTTATACCTAAAGAAGCTATTACAGAAACTACTAAGAAATATATCAAAGCAATTAAAAAGAGGTATTAGCTATGAAAATGACTACAAAGCTTATGTCGGCGATAGTAATTTATTTAGCTGGGCTAAGCGCCCTAGTTATGGGTTTGCTTGGTTTTCTAGAAATTGTTAATTTTAACATGTTGGTTGGTATTACGCTGTTCCTGCTATTTCGAGAACTAGCGGATATTGTTTTTTCGATAAAATCTCAAAAGGAGTAACCTTTGGGCCGCATTGTTACGAAGAATCAACCTTGCGATAGTTGTGGTAGTTCAGACGCTCGTCAGATTTATGAAGACGGTTCATCTTTCTGCTTTAGCTGTCGCAAGTCAACTCAAGCTCCAAAAGAAAGAATTTCTTTGGCAAACAATAACAACACAGACTTTGAACCTGTTTCTTATGGCCCAAGCCTACAAGAAATACAAGAAGACTTCGCTAGTCGAGGGTTTAAAGAAAGAAATATTTTTAAACAAGTATCTCAACACTACGGTGTTAGGGTGTCTTACGACATGGATGGAAACATCGATAGTCATTACTACCCTTACTACAAAGAAGATAATCTGGTAGGGTATAAGATTAGAAAGCTACCTAAAGACTTTACCTCTGTTGGCAAAGTCCGAGGTGGTTTGTTCGGTCAAAACCTCTTCAACGGCGGTAAGCGGCTGGTTATTACAGAAGGTGAACTAGATGCTATGGCGGTACAATCCGCATGGTTCAAACGCTATAAAACCTTCTATCCTGTCGTATCTCTTCGTTCTGCTTCTTCAGTTAAAGACTTAGTTGAAGAGCGAGACTGGGTTCGAAACTTTGATGAGGTTATCCTTTGGTTTGATAATGACGATGCTGGCCGTAAAGCTACAAAAGAAGCAGCTCGTATTATTGGCTATGACAAAGTTAAGGTGGCCAAGTCGGCAGAGAAAGACGCATCCGACCTTTGGATTAAAGAGCCTGACAAGCTTCTTAGTACCATTTATGACTCGGTCGAGTACACTCCTGCCGGTATTCTTACTAAAGAAGACTTGTGGTCTCAACTTGAGTCTTACAACGAGCTAGAGTCTATCCCTTACCCTGACTTCATGGGAGGGCTAAATGACAAGCTTAAGGGTATGCGATTCGGTGAAATTACGCTTTGGACCTCTGGCACAGGCTCAGGTAAATCTACACTACTACGTGAGATTGCTGTTCACTTGCTAGAGGCTACTGAAGACAAAATCGGTATCGTATCTCTTGAAGAATCTCCTGCCGAGACTGCTCGTAAAATGAGTGGTATGGCTTTAAACAGAAATCCAGCAGCAGAGGAAATACCACTTAATGAGCTTAAGGAAGGTTATGAAAAAGTATTTGGAGACGATCGCGTTCTCGTATTGGACCACCAAGGCTCAATCTCTGATGGTTCTATTATGGACTTCCTTGAGTACATGTGTCTCAGCGGTGCTAAGTATCTTTTTGTGGACCACATCACAATTCTAGCCTCGGAAGGAACAGAAGGGCTTACAGGAAACGAAGCAATTGATAAAATTATGAACGACCTGCTTCGGTTAGTTAAGAAGCATAACGTATGGATTGGCCTTATCAGCCATCTTCGCAAGACTGATAACAAAGGTAAATCCTTCGAAGAAGGTAAACTTCCTTCTATGGACGATATTCGTGGTTCTGGTTCTATTAAACAGATTAGCATGGACATCATTGCCTTTGCTCGTAACGTAGGTAGCGCCGATGAACTTGAAAGAAACACGATTAAAACAAAAGTCCTCAAATGCCGTTATACTGGTCTTACAGGTCCATCCGGAGCATTGCTATATAACTTTTCTACTGGAAGACTCACACAAGGAGCAGACTTCGAAGAAGTAGCAGAACACCAAGGCTCAGGTCAATTTCAAAGGGTATAAAATGGACGAAAAAGACTACCTTCTACTTAGTATAGCTCTAAACTTAGCGTTAGATGGAAGACCTAATCTAAATAATGTATCTCCTGCTATCGCAGCATTTGTGCGAGAGTCTATAACTGAATATATGGACGCGTTAGACGAACCAGAAGAAGAAGAAGGAGCAAAACAAATTTACGAGTATGCTAACAGCGTGCTTTCTAAATCAATCACAAACTTAAAACTAAACTAGGAGAATAAGATGTATTCTATTAACGACATCCCTGCAAAGTTCCAGAAGGCTTGGCATTACGCAAATTTTTTCATGCATGGGGCAATCAAAACGCCAGAACACTGTGTCAAATTTCTTGAAGACTTGAATAAGTTTAATCAAGAAGAAAAAGACTTTATGCTTTGGGCTTGGGTATTGATTAAGACCGGCCAAAACATCGGTTCGCCTTTGGAAGATAAAGAAGAACTTGAAACACCCGAAACGCCTGTAGAGGCGGATAATTAAGTGGAAGCGACAGGTAAAATACTTAGAATTTTAGTGGTTTGTACGGGCTTTGTAGCATTAGCCGTTCAGACATTGACCGTATGGTATGGCTTAAAGAAGACAAAGATGAGCGAGGACTGGAAACCAAATGACAAACAACATTCTACCAACTGACTATCAATCTTTCATTGCGCTTAGTCGTTATGCCAAGTGGCTTGAAGACAAGGGGCGACGTGAGACCTTCGCTGAGACTGTTGATCGGTATATCGACAATGTAGTAAATAACAAGCTAAAGCCTCTGAATGGCAGAGACAGTGATATGCAAGGAGTATCATACGAACTCAAAACTGCCATCCTTGACCTTGAGGTTATGCCCTCTATGCGGTCCTTGATGACAGCGGGCAAGGCAGCAGACCGTGACAACACCTGTATGTACAACTGTTCGTACTTGCCAGTAGATGACCCCAAGTCCTTTGATGAGGCTATGTTCATCTTGTTGTGTGGTACTGGTGTAGGGTTCTCTGTTGAGCGTCAGTTCATCAGCAAGTTGCCTGAAATTCCTGACCTGCTGTTTATGAGCGACACGACTATTGTTGTTAAGGACAGCAAGGAAGGTTGGACTAAGGCTTACCGGCAACTGCTGTCTCTTCTGTGGGCTGGTGAAATCCCTAAGTGGGACGTGTCCAAGATTCGCCCTGCTGGCGCTAAACTCAAAACCTTCGGGGGTCGTGCGTCTGGCCCTGCTCCTCTGGTTGATCTGTTCCAGTTTACTGTAGAGAAGTTCAAAGGTGCTACTGGTCGTAAGTTGTCCTCAATTGAGTGCCACGACATCATGTGTAAGATTGGTGAAGTTGTAGTTGTAGGTGGTGTACGCCGCTCTGCTATGATTAGCCTTAGTAACTTGTCTGATGATCGTATGCGTCATGCTAAGTCAGGACAGTGGTGGGAAAACCAAGGACAACGTGCCTTGGCTAACAACTCTGTAAGCTACACGGAGAAGCCTGACATGGAGACCTTCATGCGTGAGTGGCTTGCCCTTGTAGAGAGTAAGTCAGGTGAACGTGGTGTGTTCAACCGTCAGGCCAGCAAGAAGCAGGCAGAGAAGAATGGACGTCGTGACCCTAACTTTGAGTTTGGAACAAACCCTTGCTCAGAGATTATCCTGCGGCCATATCAGTTCTGCAACTTGACCGAGGTTGTTGTACGAGCAACAGATACCATTGAGGACTTGGAGCGTAAGGTTCGCCTTGCTACCATCCTTGGTACTATCCAAAGTACATACACACACTTCCCGTATCTGCGTAAGGTATGGCAACGTAATACTGAGGAAGAACGCTTGTTGGGTGTCAGCCTGACAGGTATTATGGACAACCCGCTGATGACTTCAGCAAACGAAGGATTGGAGAAGACCCTTGAGCATCTTCGAGGTATTGCTGTCGCTACTAATGCTGAGTGGTCTGATCGTCTTGATATCCCTGTTTCTGCGGCTATCACTTGCGTTAAGCCTTCTGGTACTGTTAGCCAGCTTGTGGACAGTGCCAGCGGTATTCATACCCGTCATTCTCCCTATTATATTCGGACAGTAAGAGGAGACAATAAAGACCCTTTGACACAGTTCATGAAGGACCAAGGTATCCCTAATGAGCCTTGTGTTATGAAGCCAGATACTACCACAGTGTTCAGCTTCCCTGTGAAGTCACCTGATAATGCAGTGGTTCGTAATGATGTGTCTGCTATGGAGCAACTGAAGACTTGGTTGATCTATCAGCGTCACTGGTGTGAGCACAAGCCTTCTATCACTGTGTCCGTAAAAGATGACGAGTGGATGGAAGTAGGTGCTTTCGTCTATGAGCACTTTGATGAGATGTCTGGTGTATCGTTTCTGCCGTATGACGGTGGTACATACCAGCAGGCACCTTATCAGGAGACAGGGGAGACAGAAGGGGTGTATGATGATTACACAGAAAAACTTGTAACCCCCGCCTACAAGGACTTGCTTGAGGTTATGCCTAAGTCTATTGACTGGTCTAAACTTTCGGAGTATGAACAGGAAGACAACACCTCTGGTATGCAGACTATGGCCTGCTCTGGGGATAGTTGTGAAATTGTAGACTTGACATAAGGAGAAAATAATGAAAGACCTTTGGCAAAAATATTGGATGTTCTATATACTGGTTATCGCCTTGATGCTTGCAGCAATCTTTGCTGATACTGCATATGCCAGAGTGGTATACGAGAAGGAGTCTAATCAGCTACAGATCAACGGCCCTACAACATGGGACCAATGGAGGGAGATTAATGAAGCTCTTAAGACAGAGGATGTGCTCTCCATCTCCATCTGGGGACCGGGAGGCTACGTACAACCTGCCTTGGCTATTGCTCGGCTAGTACGGGAGGCTAACCTACCTATGATTATCCCAGAGCAACGCCTCTGTATCTCAGCCTGCGCCTTTATCGCAGCGTCCAACCATAACAAGGTTATCGTAGAAGGTGAGGCATGGTTTCATGGACCGCACACAGGTTCCTTCCCTGTCGTTGCCTCTCCTGAGACCTACGGTCGAGCTATGTCAGAGCTTAACATTCGCATGGCTTTCCTGTTCCAAGACTGGGGTTACGGTAAGGAGTTCTATCGTTGGATGGTCTTCCGTACTTCAGCCTGTCGTTTCTTCGCAGTCAAGAACACAAAAGACTTCAGGAACCTGCGTGAGAAACACCACTTCTCAGGTATCTTCGTAGACCAATGTCCAACACAGGAGCAAATCATAGGTGCTTATTAAATACAGTTCCACACCCTAAAGTAAAAGAGTGTTGGGTTAAACTTGAGGACAATACTTCTGGTATCCAGACTATGACCTGCTCTGGGGATAGTTGTGAGATTGTTGACTTGACATAGCCTACGAATCACCGTAGAAGGAACCCACCTGAGCAAGTGATGAAACTGCTCGTTAACCCAAACTAAACTAGGAAAACTGTAGAATGAAAGCAACATACATCGACCATATGGGAACTGACCTGTCTGTAGTCAATGCAGCCAAGGTTAGCTTCGATAAACGTAGTGAGTGGCTACCCCGTATACACACAGGGGAGGAAAAGGTACTATCCAAGAAAGACCAAATCCTAATCCAGTTCCTTGCTCGTGGTTGTACGTCTGGTGATTGGGCTAATGTGCGTCATAAGGTTGGCAACGCCGGGTTGGGTTATGTCACTGGCCTTGATACTGAGGAAGACTTAGAGGGACTACTAACCCACATCCGTAAGATACCTAGCCATTGGTCGCCCTTCGCTCATACAGCTATCACGTTGCACCTCAAGATGCCTATCTTTGTAGCTCGTCAGATTATGTTACAAACAAAGGACATTGATTTTAGCGAGATGGAGTTTGATAGTGAGCCTGAGTTCTATGTGCCTGAGTTATGGCGTAAGAAGTCTGATGAGGCTGTAACCAACCTCGGAGACTTTACAAACAGGAAATCCCCAGAGTATTTGTACGGCATTGAAATGAAAAGGTCTATCACCTTGTACAATCGTATGATTGACGGAGGAGTAGCACCAGAACAAGCACGTATGGTACTACCACAGTCCATGTACACTGAGGTGATCGCTACGGGCAACTTGTATGCTTGGGCTAATATGTATATCCAACGTAGTGACAGTCATGCACAGAAGGAGACACAAGACTTGGCTAAACAGATCGTTGAGATTATCCAACCGTTATACCCTGTATCATGGGAGGCACTTACAGCATGAAAACTGTCGTTTTTACCGGACCAGAAATAGACTTTCCGTATGGTAACAAGACCGCACTGATGGACGACGAAGGTAGAGTCCAACTCTGCGGACCGAAGGATATGTGGCGTGGAGGCCCTAGGCACCACCCCCTCTGCTACGATTGGCATGACATACCTAGGTGGAAAGTCTTTTGGAAGGAGTTGACTAATGAGTAGACGTGACGTAGACTCGAAAGACACTATGTACACCATAACCTTTCCAGAGGACGCAAAGGACTCTCTTCAGCGTCTTGCTAGGGTTCTGGAAGGCCTTCTGCCTGAAGAACACATTGAGGTAAAGCAGGAGACAGGCTACTGTCACATCGGAATAACTATCTATGAGGAGTTATGTTAATGACTACATTCACCACAGAACAGCGTGTGAAACTGGAAGACTATCTTGCCAACCACACCTTGCCATTAGGTCTTGGAACGGAAGAAAGCGCCTGCTCCATTGCTGCGATCAACCTAGCAATCAGCGGCGAACTAACCGACGAAATCCCAGATTGCATGAGCAAAGTTCTCGGTAAGGCAACAATCACCTTGCAGGATGCCATGCCCGGCGAGATGCGCAACAGCGCCCGCTATAAACGCCTTTTACCAGAAATGGCAGGGACAGGCCGAGCCAAAGAGAAAGAGCGTCTGGCGGTCCTAATGGACTGGATGTGGTCTACTGTGCTTCCGCAAATACAGCCGCTGGCTGATGAAAGAGGATTCGGCGTAGAGTGGAGTAATATGTGTCGCCTAAAGACAAGCGAGGCGACCCGTTGCGCTGTTCGTGCTGCTAGTGCTCCTGCTGCTGCTTATGCTGCTACTGCTGCTGCTGATGCTGCTAATGCTGATGCTAATGCTAATGCTGCTGATGCTGCTTATGCTGCTAATGCTAATGCTGATGCTGCTAATGCTGCTTATGCTGCTGCTTATGCTGCTTATGCTACTGCTTATGCTGCTGCTGATGCTGCTGCTGATGCTGACACGTTTTGGAACGCCGTGGACCCTATCGGTGTACTTGAAAGAATGACCTATCTGGAAGGAGATAAGGAATGAATGACGCACCTGAACGGATTTGGATGGACCCCGATATTCGGTTTTCTGAATGCGAAAAACAATACAGCTGCGACATAGGATACGTCCGCGAAGACCTTTACAAAGAACTGGAAGCCAAGCTGGCTAACGCGGTGGCGTGTATTGAAGATTGGCAATCATCGGGCTGTCCATATTGTCACGGAGACTGCTCAGAGGCTAACCCACCCGTTTCATCCTGCACCATGCAAATGACCCGCACCACCCTCGCAGAACTGAAGGGGGACAAAGAATGAGTGCAGCTGACCACATAGAAGAACTGGAAGCCAAACTGACGAAGGCTCTGACTGCGCTGAAAGAAATAGCGCGATCTAAAACTGGACCTGACGTTGATTGGACAAAACCAGAAATCTACAAGTGGAGGGCAGGTTGGTATCTACGGTATGAGGAAATCGCTCGTACCACCCTCGCAGAACTGAAGGGAGATAAGAAATGAAAGAAGAAAGTATCGAAGTAGGACTGGAATTTCTGGAAGAGCAATTCGAAGAGTTCCTTAAAGACTATGAGCTTGACCCTGAAGGCTCTATTAACGACATGCTGTTCGAGGTGTTTTGCGCAGGGGTTGAAACTGCTCTCACAATAGCTGAAGAGGAAGAAGAATAATGTATCTCGTTATTGGTCGGCAGAACTGTCCTTATTGTGATAAGGCAAAAGAACTGTTGGACTCAAAAGAACTAGAGTATGTTTATGTAGACATCACCTCTGGGGATTGTATCTTAGACTCTGTATGGAAACACTTTTTGGTAGATGACATGAAAGTTAAAACCGTACCTCAAGTTCTTAAACTTATCCCCGGTGGTTATACAGGACTGAAGGAAGAGCTGGATGACTGAACAGAACGAAACTAAACGTAAACCGGGGCGTCCAAAGGGTTCTACTGACAGTAAACCAAAGAAGATCCGGTTGAAACCTCGCCCAGACACAGCTAAAGAACAGTTCAAGCGAGACTACAAAGATCTTTCTATCGTAGCTATCTATGGGGTAGATGACTTTACAGAAGAACTTATCCGTTACCTCTGGAAAGACATGACTAAAGAGTTTGTTGTAACAGACCCAGTTGAACAGAAGTCTGCTAACCTTACTCGGAGTATTGGCTCTCTTCCTTACTCTCTACACCGGTATGAACAAGTACACCACGTAGGGTTTATTGAAGAAGGCTATTACCCTGTTGTAGTAGTAGCAGAAGAGTATTGGGAGGATGTAATCAAACTCCCTAACCCTGAAGAAGTAGAGCTTGTTTGTCTCTCACATTGGAAGAAGTAAATGTCTGAAGTATTTTACATGAAAAGGGGCGGTGAGCTTATCGTCAAGTGTTTGTATACTGACTACATTAACGATGTAATGATCGTTGAATACAACACACAAGAATACACCTTAAACTGGAACACCTATTATAGCTACTACGAAGGTACTGTAGCTGGACAAATAGGGTTCTTGGTTTAATACCTTAGATACGCCTCTGCTGCTCTCTGGGAGACCCTTAACGGGGTTTCTCGGGGGGTGGTGGGGGTGTATCTTTATTTTTTTTTTGCAAAAAGCGGGGCTAATTACCCCAAAACTAGGTACCAAAACTACCTTGTTTTTATAGAATAAAAAAATACTTGACCCTTATGATAGAACGGGGCTACTCCCGATAGGAATCTTTGGGGAGGGTACCTGTGGGGGGTGGGTAATAAAGAATAAATTTAAGATGTATAATTTAAAACTTATTTCTTTTGTTTTTGTATTATTATGTTTGTTCTTTTTGTTTTTTTTTTTTATACTACATAA
>Ga0208645_1000307_pt1 | contig 58249 bp, 79 predicted proteins | sample VirMetDEL_Sep_01_FD_184519 | JGI IMG/M metagenome (GOLD analysis project Ga0208645, IMG submission 184519) | Aqueous microbial communities from the Delaware River and Bay under freshwater to marine salinity gradient to study organic matter... | ecosystem: Environmental > Aquatic > Marine >... | reverse complement strand
TATTAAGGAGAATAAATATGGCTCAAGTATCTTCAATTAGTAGGGTTGGCACTACTGAGCCATTTTATCTTCAAATAGCTCGTAATCAAATATCATTTCACAAAAATATTTTTAAATTTGGTAATAATACAAGTGTTGGAAATACTTTAGAAACAGTATGGGCAGAAGGTGGTCTTTATAGTTATCTAACTTCTGCTTCTGTACTAAAAGTCTCTAGTTCTTCAACTGCAGATACTTCAGCAGGAACAGGAGCAAGAACTGTAGAGCTATTTGGTTTAGATACAAACTATGATGAAATAAATGAAACAGTTACTTTAAATGGTCAAACTGCAGTAAATACAACTAAAGAGTATTTAAGAATAAATAGAATGGTTGTTAGGTCTGCAGGAACTGGTGGTGCAAATGCAGGTGTTATATACGCAGGCACAGGCACAGTTACAACAGGTGTTCCTGCTAATGTTTATGCTTCTGTAAATGGAGTAACAGGAGCAAATCAAAGTCTGATGGCTCTTTGGACAGTCCCAGCAGGATACACTGCTTACATTCTTCAATATGATATATCTAATGGAACTACTTCTAATACTCCTGCAGTTTGTAAAATGGTACTAGCAGTAAGACCTTATGGAGAAGTTTTTCAATCTAAAGATGTTAAATCTTTAACAACAAGTATGCACGTTGAAGAAACATTTTCAATTCCTTTAAAGGTTGAGGAAAAATCAGATATTGAGGTAAGAGCATTATCTTCTTCAGGTAGTGTCAGCTTTGATATTTCAGCAGCTTTAGAAATTATATATATTAAGAATGAGACATTGACATGAGTACATCAGGCACATATGACTTTTCTATGGACATAGATGAAGTCATTCAAGAAGCAATGGAAATGATAGGTGGTGAGCCTACACTAGGACATGAACCTAAATCTGCAAGAAGGTCAATTAACTTACTACTATCTGATTGGCAAAACAGAGACATAATGTTATGGACTGCAGAAACTTCTGTGTTTACAGTTTCTGTAAGTACAACTACATATTCACTTGCATCTTCAAGCATTGACGTATTAGAAGCAGTTGTTAATAGAGATAATACTGACATACAGTTAGAACGTATATCTATGCAAGAATATTTAAAGATACCTAATAAGAGACAAACAGGTAGACCTACTCAGTATGCAGTAAGACATGAAAGAGATAACCCTGTAGTCTATCTCTGGCCGCTACCTGAAAATTCTACAGACCAAGTAAAGATAGAACTTATAAGATATATGCAGGATGTTAATAAGTCTGCAGTACAAACAGCAGATATTTCAAGAAAGTTTTTACCATGTTTAAGTGCAGGTCTTGCATATTATATGTCAATGAAAAGACCTAATGTAGACATGAATAGAATTACAATGATTAAAACAGAATATGAAGAAAGACTTGCAAGAGCTTTAACTGAAGACAGAGAAAGAGCAAGTCTTTTTATAACACCAAAGATTAGTATATAATGGCTACAAATAAAAATGTATATGGTTTGTGTGACACTTGTGGTTTTAGATATAAGTTAAGACAGCTTAAAAAAACCAGTTATGGAACAATGGTATGTCCTCAAGATTATGATGGAGCATATGATTTAAAGAACCATCCACAAAATAAAAGTCCACGAATACAAGAAAACTTTTTTATTAGAGATTCACGACCTGACCCTAGAACAGATATACAATCTAATTGGGAGTCATTAGAACAAAATTGGGAAGATACTAACAATGATTGGAATACAATATGAGTAATTTTACAGGGCAAAAAATTGCAAATACTTATAAACAATTACTTCAAGTTAATACAAGTAACTCAGATTTAAGTAGCACTTTAATAACTGTAGAGACAGGAGCAGGTAATGCAACTCCACTACAACTTGCAACAGACAAAGTTAATATTAATGGAACATTTCAATTAGGTGGAGAAACTTTAACTGCCAATGTTTCTGCATTAAATAACATTGCAGACCTTTCAGGTATTACAGGAATTGTTGTAGGAGATTCAGGAAGTCTTTCAGGAAGAACTCTTGTTGGTGGAAGTCCTATAACAATTACTAATGCTAATGGTACTGCAGGCAACCCTACTATAAGTCTTGCCACTACAGGGATAACTTCTGCAACTTATGGACCATTAGCTAGACTTAATATAGATACATATGGAAGAGTTATAGATGTAAGTATTGCAACTACAGTTTCTGCAAATTCATTTATAGGTGGAGTTTTTAATGGTTCTTCTCTTACTGTAGAAAACGATACTTCTATTGGTGGTGATGTAGTTATTCAAGGCACTACTAATATGAAGGCAGTTAGTGCAACTGATGTAACTTTAAATAATCTTACTGTCGGAACTAAAATAACTGCAGCAACAGTTACTGCAACTACAATAGAAACAAGTGTATTAAGAGCAACTAAAGCAAGTATAACAGATTTAACTGCAGACACTTTAAGTTTTGATAGTGTGTCTGTTAGTTCTATAAACACAAATATTGTTAATGTTGTTAGTTCTACAAACTTATCTGATAATGCCACTCTTAATTTTGGTGATGATAATGATTTAATTATTCAACATAATGGAGTTCATTCTGTAATTAAAGAAGCAGGAACTGGTGATTTATTTATTCAGAGTAACAGAATAAAATTAACTAATACTGGTTCGTTTTCAATGCTTACTCTTGCAGATGGACAAGACGCAGAGTTTCCATATGGTGTACAAGTTAGTGGTACAGTAAGTGCAACAAGTTTTGTAGGACCTACTATTACTTCTATTAATAATGTAATAGCTAATGTAAGTGCTTTAACACAAACTAATCTTGATGCAGTTACATCTATTAATACAGTTATAGATAATCTTAGTGCAACTATAGCAACAAGTATTGATAATAGAACTCAAGCAATTACAAGTATAAATAATGTTATTACAAATCTTAGTGCCACATTTGCTACAAGTATTGATAATACAAATACAAATGTAACAACTAATATAAATGCCATTACAAGTATTAATACTGTTATTACAAATCTTAGTGCAACAATGGCAACGAGTATTGATAATACAAATACAAATGTAACAACTAATATAAATGCTATTACAAGTATTAATACTGTTGTAGCTAATTTATCTTCTACAATGGCAACAAGTATTGATAACACTAATGGTGCAGCTCTTGCATTTGCTATTGCATTAGGATAAAACATCAAGTATAATATAATATAATAAGGAAAAAGAAATGGCAAACTTATTTTTATCAGAAACAAATGCAGGGATTGGAACATCGTCTGCTACCATATTAACATGTGGTGCTGATACTGAAACTACCATTATAGGTCTTAGTATTTCTAACATAGTTACAAGTCAAATCACTGTAGATGTACAGCTTGATGCTTCAGGTCGTACTAGTGGTACAGAAGACAGTGTATACATTGTTAAGGATGCACCTATACCTGTAGGTGGTTCATTGGTAGTTGTAGGTGGAGACCAAAAACTTGTATTAGAACCAGGAGATGCAGTTAAAGTTACATCTAGTCAGGCATCTTCTGCTGATGTTGTTCTGAGTCATCTAGATATTACAACATAAGGGGTAACGTATGACATACGTAGGGAAAAAACCTGCCGATATAATTGCAACTGCTGTTGACACAACTACAGGTACGTTTAGTGGTGACCTGACAGTAGACACAAACACACTTTATGTAGACTCAGCTAACAATAAGGTTGGTGTGGGTACTGTAAGTCCTCAAAGAATCTTACATTTAAATGAAGCTACTAGTGGGTCTAATTATTTACATATTACCAATAGCACTACTGGTACAACATCCACAGATGGTTTGATATTTGGTATAGATGGTTCAGAGCAAGGTTATATTTGGCATTATGAAGCAAAAAACTTTATATTAGGAACTAATAACACAGAACGCATGAGAATAGACTCCAGTGGCAACGTGGGTATTGGTACTAGTAGTCCTAGTGTTGAACTTTCAATCGCTGGTTCTGACCCGCAACTTGTCCTTTGGGAGGGAACTGATGGAGCAAGTAGTTCAAAGGTTCAACTTGGAACGGGAGCTGTTCAAGGTTTTGTAAATATTCATAAGGGAGATGGAACAAGAACAGTTCAATTAAACTCTGATGGTGATACCTACCTTAATGGTGGCAATGTTGGTATTGGTACTAGTAGTCCTTCAGAAACACTTGAGATAAACAGTGGCATAGGAAACATTGGTGCAAAACTTGTAAGCACAGACAATTTAGCAGTAATTGCCTTTAAAGATAACAGCACAACAGATGTTCAGTATTTAGGTGCTAATGGTGATAACTTAGTGTTTCATGCAGGAACTACACCATCAGAACGCATGAGAATAGACAGCAATGGAAGAGCCTTAATAAATTTAACTGGAGAAGTTCAATCTTCTAATGCAAAGTTACAGATTAGCAATACTGCTGATGATGTTGTTTTAATTAACAGAACAAATGATGGTGACCAAATAACTTTTCATGTCAATGGAAACTCTGCATCAGGAAGTATTGGTACTTTTGATGCAGGTTACTTATATATTGCATCAACTCGTACAACAGATGCAGGTATAAAAATTGGTACATCTCGTGTTGTGCCGAGTACCACAACTGGTGCAGATAGGGATGATGCTATTGACTTAGGTTATTCTAGTGGTCGTTGGAAAGACCTCTACCTATCAGGTGGTGTAGTCTTTGGTAGCACTGGTGGTGCAGTAACAAGCAAAACTTTGGATGACTATGAAGAGGGAACTTGCACATTTACTTATACTGGAAGCAGTGGTAATCCCACTGTAACCTATGGTAGTGTTAGATATGGTTTTTATACAAAAATAGGTAGAAAAGTTTTTATTGAAGGAAGGATTAGAACAGATGCTTTTAGTGGTGGTTCAGGTTTACTTCAAGTATCTGGTTTACCATTTACTGTATCAAATATAGACCCAGACAAATACACTTCAGGTGGTGGTATAGTTTCAAATGATTTTGGTTCTAATCAGCCACATTCAACAATGGCAATAGCAGGAACTACATCATTTTACTGTATATATGGAAACTATAATGTAAATAATATTTCTGATTGTCAAGATGGTTCTAATAAAAATCAAATACAGTTTTCATTTTTTTATATGGCAATATAAATAGGAGATAAAAATGGCTTTAACAGAAGAGACAATACAAGACAAAATAGAAATCGTAGGTGACTACAAAATGGTTCAGGTGAGGACAGCAGTGGTTATCAAGAGAGATGGCACAGAGATAAGCAGAAGCTTCTCAAGGCACGTTGTTGCACCTAATATAAGTGCAACTGACTTAGCCAATGAGAGTACAGAAGTACAAGCAATATGTAATGCAGTACATACAGAAGCAATCAAGACAGCATATGCTACACATTTAGCTAACACACATTTAGCTAACCAAGAGGTTTAATTAATGGCATACATAGGAGTATCTCCTTCCAACGGAGTTAGACAAAAACATACCTATACTGCTACTTCAGGTCAGACCACGTTTACTGGTTCAGACAATGCAGAGAATGTTACGTTAAGCTATAGAGATAGCAACTACGTTGATGTATATAGAAATGGTGTTAAGCTAGGTGACGCAGATTATACTGCCACTAGTGGTACATCTGTTGTACTAGGAGAAGGTGCTGCTGTTAATGATATAGTAGAGATTGTAACATATGATGTATTCTCTGTAGCTGATACAGTAAGCAAGGCAGATGGTGGTACGTTTGATGGTAATGTTGCAATGGCAGGTACTCTTGCAGTTACAGGTGAGACTACTCTAAGTACACATCTTAACATGGGTGATAATGATATTATAAAAGTAGGTGACGGTGCTGACTTACAGATTTATCATGACCCATCTGCTCCCGGAGGAGCAACAAACTTTATAAAAGAAAATGGAGGAATCTACACTTTTATTCAAGGTAATACTTTAAGACTAAGAAATAGAGATGGAAGTAAAAATTATATTAACATGGTTAGTGGTGCTGGTGTTGATATATACTACGATAATGCACCCAAACTAGCCACCACCTCAACAGGCATACAAGTAACAGGTAACATAGCTAATGCTAGTGGTGATTTTACACTTGATGTAGCAGGAGATATTACTCTTGATGCTGATGGTGAAGATATAAGATTAAAAGATGGTGGTTATGAATGGGGTAGATTTACTCATACAGGTCATTTTGGGATACAAAATCCAGTCAGTAATGCAGACATACAGTTTTTTGGCAATGATGGTGGTGCGACTATTACTGCTCTTACACTTGATATGTCAGATGCAGGTACTGCTACATTTAATCACGATATAAAACTATCTGATAATGCAATTATTGATTGTGGTGGAAACCTAAGATTAGATGCTGAAAATGCAAATATAATTTTTCAAGATACTGGAACAGCTTATGGAAAAATATTTAAAAGTAGTGATGACTTTGTAATAAAATCAGAAATTAATCACGGAGACATAATTTTTCAAGGATTTTATAATGGTTCTACTATAACTGCTCTTACCCTTAATATGGGAATTGATGGTACTGCCCAGTTTAAGGATAAAATACAATGCAATTCTATAAATACTGGTTCTTCTACTGGAAGTTTAACAATGTTTGGTGGTGGTACAAACAAGGGTGGTACGATTGAGTTATCAGGTGGTAACAATACTGGCTCAACTGGAGCAGGTATTGTATTTAAAACTGGTGCTTCTACTAGCAGTCCTTCAGAAAAAATGAGGATTGACCAATATGGTCATGTAACTATGCCAAATCAACCTGCTTTTCAAGTTTATGGTAATACAAATACAAGCATTTCCTCATTAGCAACTTACACAACAGCTATTTTAAATGTCGAAGTATTTGACCAAAATGGCGATTTTAACACAGGTAATTATAAATTTACAGCACCTGTTACTGGCAAATATCAATTAAATGCAATTGTTAGGTTAGATGATTTACAAAATGATTCTACTTTTTATATAGCACAGATAGGAACATCAAATAAAGAATATAAAGTGATTTTAGATACAGATGTTTTTAGTGCTGATTTACAATATCACACATTTACAATTAGTGTATTAGCAGATATGGATGCAAGTGATACTGCAGAAGTACAAGTCTATCAAAATTCTGGAACTTTAGGAAGTTCTGTAGTAATAGGAAATCCAAATTACACAATTTTTTCAGGCTACTTAGTAGCATAAGCCAAAGTGAAACAACGTAACATAAAGGAGTTATAAAATGGCAAACCATACAAAGACAGTAACATTAACAGATTTACAACAGAAGATTTTATCTAATGATTTGTATAACGACACAGACAATGCAGGAATAGATACTTGGATACAAGGTGCTGTAGATGGCAAGATAAACAACTGTTGGAAAAGATTTCAACAAGAGTGGACTACAAAACTAATGAACGACAGTAGCTTCACAGACCCAATACCATCTAATCAAGCAGACTTTGTTGCACTTGTAACAGCAAGAAGCGACTATCAAAATCGTAAACAACGTGATGATGCCAGTAATATAGGAGAATAAAATGGCAGTAACATATACTTGGTCAATAGTTGATATGGAAAGACAAATAACAATGGGCGATAAGTCTGATGTTATTACACAAATAACATATAAACTAGATGGCACAGAAACAGTAGATGGTACAGAATATACTGGCTCTATAAGTGAAACTGTTAGTGTTGAACTTGGCAGTCAACCATTTCAAGAATTTAGCTCTGTAACAGAAACAGATGCAATACAATGGGTAAAAGATAAGTTAGGTGCAGATGGCATAGCTAATTCTGAGTTAAATGTGTCTAATCAAATAACTGAATCACAAACACCTATAACAGCAATGGGATTATCTTGGTAATTTAGGAGTAATACATGACAAGAGCAAAAGACATATCCAAGATAGTCACTGATGCAGACCTCAGTGGTACTCTTGATGTAACAGGTACAGTGACGGCAGGTGGGCTGACTTTAGCTCCTAGTCAAGTAATTAATTTAAATTCTGGTGCAGATTCTTTTGATGATATATTTCGTAATGACTCAGAAAACGCAACAATTATTAATGCTAGAAATAATGTTAGAATAAATTTAGATTCTAATAGTGATAGCACAAGTGCTGAATTTGTTATTGGGTATAATGGCACAAACACAACTACAGCAAAGGCTTTATCTGTAGGTGAATCAGGTGACATCAGCTTCTACGAAGACACAGGCACAACACCAAAGCTATTTTGGGATGCTAGTGAAGAGGCTTTGGGGATTGGTACAACGACTCCATCAACATTAATACATCTAGAAAGAGGCTCAACTGGTGCTGGTGGTGGTAGTAATGCAGGTATAACTATGACCAACAAGTTTGACTCTCCTGATAATAGTTGGTCAATCACTCCACAAAGAACTGGTGTTAGTAATACAGGATTACAAATAAGAGATGAGACTGATAGCAGAACAGATATGGTGTTTGATGGCTCAGGCAATGTTGGGATTGGTACTAGTAGTCCATCTGATAAACTACATATTAAAGATGCGTCTTCAACAAACGTAATCATAGATGCACCAACAGATAATGCTAGTTTAACTTTGCAATGTGGTTCTTCAGATGCAGGAGCAGAGGGTGCTTTTATAAATTTTATTCAAAATACAACCTCTAAATGGCAAGTGGGTATGAACACTGACAACACATTTAGATGGTATAATTATAATACATCTTCCGAAGCAATGCGTATAGACAGCAGTGGCAATGTTGGTATTGGTACTAGTAGTCCAGATGGTCGTGCAGACATTGCTCAAGACCAAAACACAACCAAGTTTACCGCACCTCACCTTGCCTTAACAGCTACTGGTACAACAGACACAACTGGGTTTACTGGTATATCTTATGCCACCTCTACTTTAACAAACTATGGTTGGACTGTTGGAGCATTAAGAGCAACATCTGGAGCTAATTCTGCTTTTCTTTTTACTCAACACAATGACAGTGCAAGTGGTACAGAACGTATGCGTATCGATGCTAGTGGCAACTTGTTGGTGGGCAAGACGGCTACAGGTGACACGACAGAGGGTTTTGAAGCCCAAGCTAGTGGACGCACGACAATCTGTAGAGATAGCGCACAGCCTTTAAATGTTAGCCGAACAGGCACTGACGGCACACTGATAGCGTTTAAGGCGCAAGGCACAGAAGAAGGTCAAATCACAGTATCTGGCACAACAGTTTCTTACAATGGTGGTCACTTAGCTAGATGGTCAAGATTACTTGATAACAGTAAAGACACAACCATAGTCAAAGGTACAGTAATGACTAACCTTAATGAAATGGTTGAGTGGGGTGACGAAGATAACGAACAGTTAAATAAAATGGCAGTATCTAGTGTTGAGGGTGATGCTAATGTTGCAGGTGTTTTTGTTAACTGGGATGATGATGATGACTGGAATGACATGAACATTGCAATGACTGGTGATATGGTTATCCGTATTGCTCAAGGAATAACAGTCGCAAGAGGTGACTTGCTAATGAGTGCAGGAGATGGCACAGCGAAACCTCAAGGTGACGATATAGTTAGAAGTAAAACAATAGCCAAAGTTACTTCTACAAACGTATCACATACATATGATGATGGCACATATTTAGTGCCTTGTGTGTTGATGGCTTGCTAACTAACAGGAGAATAAAATGGCAGTAACTTGGACAATCGCAAATATGGAAAGAGACTTAGTGCAGGGAGATAACACAGATATTGTGACTATTTTGCACTGGAGAGCATCTGATGAAGACTCAGATGGTAACACAGGGTCAGCTTATGGCACAGTCGGTGTAACACTTGTAGGTACACCAACACCATACGCAGATATCACAGAGACACAAGCTATTGGATGGGCTAAAGATGCACTTGGTGCAGAGCAAGTAACATCAATAGAAGATGGTATAGCTGCTCAGATAGCTGCAAAAGCAAACCCAACAACAGCAAGTGGAGTATCTTGGTAATGACTGAACAAAACAATGTAATCACTATTGATGGTAAAGAGTATAATCAAGAAGATTTATCTCAAGACCAGAACTATTTTATCAATCAGATAAAAGACTTACAGGCTAAAGGTGCAAGTTTAAGATTCCAACTTGACCAAGTAACTGTAGCTCAGAATGCTTTTACAAACTCATTGATACAATCTGTTAAGGGTGAAGAAGAAACTAAAGAAGAAAAAGCTAGTTAAATGGAAATAGATGCAATGTTATTCTGGAACATTATCTTAACAATGGTTGTTGTTCCTTTTGGTTGGGCATTTAATAAAATGTTTCAAGAGGTTAAACGTATACAAATACTTCTTAATAAGACAAGAGAAGAGTATGCACGTAGGGATGATGTGAAGGATGACATGCATGAATTAATGGATGCAATGAAAAGATTAGAAGATAAGTTAGATAAGATACTAATAGGGAGTAGATAATGGCATCTACATATACAAGTAGAATTAGGTTAGAAAAACAAGCAGATGGAGAAAATCCTAACTCTTGGGGTTTGATACTTAATCAAAATGTTATAGACTTAGTTGATGAAGCAGTTGCAGGTTATGAGGTTGTTTCTGTTTCAAGTGTTGCTGTTGCTTTAACAAGTCAAGATGGTTCAAGTGACCAATCAAGAAAGGCAGGTTTAAAAATAGAAGGTACACTAACTGCAGATGTAACTGTTTCTTTTCCTGCACAGGAGAAAACATACTTTGTTCATAATGGTACAACAGGTAATTATAATGTATTATTAAAAGCAGGAGCAGGTACTGCAGTTACTGCTACAAGTCAAGGTTTAAGTATGGCAGTTGCAACAGATGGTACAACTATTAATACTATGAAGTCTGAAGATAATGATTCAAAGATATATAATCCTTTTCTTGTTACCTCAACTTTAACTTCTACTGATACAGTAACACCAAGTGCAGGTAAGTCAATATATCAAAGAGTGGACACAACTGGAGGTGCAGTTACAATTACATTAGCAGTAGGTGATTTATCTATAGGTCAGTATATTATTGTTGATAAAATTGGAGGTAGTGCAGGTATGACTTTAGCTTATCCAGGAAGTTCTCAAGGAATAAGTTTAGGAGATTCTACTGAACTAGCTATGGCAATATATAATGGTACTGCTTTTTCTTTTGTAGAAACAGTTAAAGCATAGGTTTTATATGTCAATACCTTTAATATCTAATTTATCTTTTACTAAAGTTAGTTCAGCAGGAAATTTAAATGATAAAGTACCTGCAACTAGAATTAATTTACCTGTACAATATTTTAAAAATGTAGATAATATATCAGGCAATTTAACTTTAGATGATAATACTGCTCATAAAAAAGTAATATTAGATACACAAGATAAAACTATTATTAATACTTCAGGGTCACCTTTAACTAATGATAATCCAAATACAACTATGGATTTAAAAGGTAGTGGGAATATACAGTCTGAATTAAAGTCACATACTGTAACAGAAGCTGATGATGGATATACAGGAACTACAACTGTTACTGCTTTAAATGATTCATTGGTTATTGTAGATGATTCACATACTTATGAAACAACAGTAGTAGATGATGAAAGGTCTGCAGGAGCAGGGGTTGCATTTGGTGATGGATTAACAACTGTAAGAGACCCTTCTACAAATAGTAATCAAGGTTGGTTAGTTAATGAAACTTATTATACAACTGCATATACATCTCTTATAGGTGGTACATCTATGTCAGGTGCAAATCGTTCTGATTTTGCAATGTCATTTACACATGCTTTCTTAGAAGATGGTACACCTATTAGTGGAGCATTGACAGGTCCTGGAGGACCTAGTAGTTATGATGGTAGAACTGCACCTAACCCTTCAATAAATACAACACACAGTATTGGAGGAAGTACTTATAGATATATGAAATGGGATGATTGTATTGTAGGTGTTAATAATGGTAACTCAGGAGTTTTTGACTTTTATGCTTTTATAGATGTAAATACTGGTAAGTTAGTTTTTGCAATGAACCAAGGTCGTGGAGCATTTAACCAAATTAAAAACGTAGAAATAGTAGGTACTGTTAATGGAAGAAAAATTAGATTTACAAACAACTTATTAATACCTGCATTCTTAACAGGAGATAATCCTTTTACAGATGTGTCAGTTGATTCAAGTGCAACAGTAACTGCAACTAGAGATAGTACTGTAGGTTCATTTGAAATAACTGCATCAATTACAGGTAGTGATGGTGGTGGTCAACCTTATGCACTTGTGTCAGTTAATGATGGTGCAGGTAGCCTTAATACTACAGATTATACAGGAACATTTTCAGTAAGAGCATTTTAAATATGGCTTCAACAGATTCAAAACTAACCAAACTAAATTTTCTTCCTGGATTTCATAAGGAATCTACACAGTATGCAGAAGAAGGTAAATGGTTTGAAGGCAATAGGGTTAGGTTTAGAGAGGGTAAGCCTGAAAATATTAGAGGTTACACTAAACATAATACTGAAAATATAGAAGGTATTGCAAGAGACATACTTACATGGTCTGATAATGATACAAGAAAGCATATTATTGTTGGTACAAATAAAGAAGTTATAGTAGAAAAGGATGCAGTATTATATGATGTAACTCCTATTGTAAGTGTAGTTTCTGCTTCAGATATTTTTACTACAACTAATGGTTCTATTGAAGTTGTAACAAGTATTACAAATCATGGTAGAAGTGCAGGAGATAAATTTATTGTTGAAGGTGCAGATGCAGTGGGTGGTATAACCCTTGTAACACTTACACCTTATACTGTTACTAGTGTAACTGATATTAATGTTTTTACTTTTAATGCTAATACAACTGCAACAGGAACTGCAACAGGTGGTGGTACTGCAGTGTCAGTAGCTTATTTACTTAAAAATGAATTATCAGATAGTATTCAAGGTTTAGGATATGGTGCAGATATTTATAATGCAGGTACATCTACTACAGGAGTAAGAGGTTGGAATGATGCAGCAACTGCTTCAGGTATTACATTCCAAGGCTCTCAGTGGAGTTTTGATAACTGGGGTGAAGATGTTTTAGGATTAAGAAGGGGTGGTAATATTTATTACTATGATGCAGATGTATCTATAAGTCCTGAAAGAATGAAACCTATTACAAGTGCAACTAATGCACCACATGTAACTGCAACGTCTGCACCTACACAGTCTAACTTTATATTAGTTTCACCTAATGATAGACATGCCATATGTTTTGCAACAAATGAATTTGGTACAGGTGACTTTAATAGTATGTTAGTTAGATGGTCTGACCAAGAAGATTTTACTAATTGGACTCCTGCAATTAATACAACTTCAGGTGAAACTGCACTTGCAGATGGTACAGAAATTATAGGTGCAGTAAGAACAAGAAGTGCCATACTTATATGGACTGATAATGCTTTATATAGTATGTCATATATAGGTGGTCGATTTGTATTTTCATTTAATCAATTAGGAACTAACTGTGGATTGATTGCACCTCATGCGGCAATAGACTATGATGGTGTGTCATATTGGATGGGAGATAATAACTTTTATGGTTATGATGGTAGAGTACAAAACTTACCATGCACAGTAAGAAGACACTTGTTTGAAGATTTTAATAATACAAATAAAGATAAAGTTTATGCAGGTATTAATTCTGAGTTTAAAGAAATAATATGGTTGTATCCAAAAGCAAACTCTACTGAACCTAATGCATATATAATATATAATACTGAAGAAAAGACATGGGTATTTGGAGATAGTTTTTATACAACATTTAAAGACAGAACTGTGTATGAAAATACAATTACTACAGGAAAAGTTTCTGCAACTGCTGACACATTTTTATGGGATAATGAACCTGAAGATGTGTACACAGGAGATGGTACTGCATTAAGTTCTTTTCTTGAGTCTTCTTCTTTTGATGTAGGAGAAGGAGATAACTTAATGTTTTTAAATAGAATTATACCTGATTATAAATTTGACTCAGGACAAGAGATTGAAGTATATGTAAAGGTAAAAGAATTTCCTAGTGATACTTTTAAAATTAAAGGACCTTTTACAATAAATGCTAATACTAAGAAAGTAGATTTTAGAGCAAGAGGAAGGCAGGCATCTGTAAAAGTTTCTGCTACTAATGATGGTGCATGGAAATGGGGTTCTGTAAGATTGGCACTACAACCAGATGGTAAAAGATAATGGCTAGTTATCCACAGTTTACTGTATATAGACAGATACAAGATGTCAATGATATGTATGGAGAAATTGTTTCTTGGGGAAATAGATTAACATCTGAGTTAGAATTAAGAGATGACGAAGTAAGAAACCAAGCAGCAATAAGAGTAGAGGTTGTAACAACTGTTACAGAAATAGGTAGACCTCAAGCAGGTGACGTAGCTTTTTCTTCAGGAGAAAGTAAGTTTAAAGGTTATACAGGTTCAACATGGGTGGATTTTCATTAATGGATATACAAAGTTATTTTAATTTAATTAGTAATAGTACATTTGTAGACAATATAAATAAAGGTATTACACAAACTGATGACTACTTTGGAACAAAAACAATTCAGGGTATGGCATTAAACACAGGAATGTTGTATAATAAGAGTAATAAATTAGCTAGTAATATTAGTAACTTCCAATCTAACATGACTCAGGGTCAATCTAATTATATGACACCAAATAAAGCAGGTAAGATAAATGGCATACTTAACCAATAGACAAGCACCTAATAGTGGACTAGCAAACCTTCTTGCAATGAAAGGAAGAATGGGTGATACTGAATTAGTGCATATGTCTAAGCCTGAGATTGACATGATGGAAAGAATGGGCAAGATGACTATGAACCCTATGACAGGTTTACCTGAAGCATTTAGTTTAGAAGAAGAAATATCAGGACTTGCTTCTCTTATAAATATGCCAAGTGCAAAGACTGCAATGAATGACCTTATGGAATTTGGTAAAGAAAAGTTAAAGACTTTGACTATGAAAGAAATAGAAAAGGAAATGCCTAAACAGGACATGATGATGCCACCTATGCCACCACAACAGATGCCAATGCCACCACAGAAACAACAAGGTATTGCAATGTTGGCAGGTGGTGCAAGACCTAAAGATTATTTTGAAGGTCAGGTATATGATGACAGAGGTGATGGTATGTCTGATGATATAGATTTTAAAGTTGAGGGAGACCCTGTAATTAAGGGAGCAAGGTTAAGTGCAGATGAGTATGTATTGCCTGCAGATTTAGTTGCAATGTTAGGTAATGGGTCTTCTGATGCAGGTGCAAAAAAATTAGATAGCTTTACTAAAGAAATGAGAATGAAAGCTTTTGGTACAAGCAAACAACAAAAACCAATTAATGCAACAAAAGAACTAAAGGAAATAGTGTAATGGGATTTTTTGATTCAGATGTAGAATATCAGGGAGCTTATGATTTACCTACTGATTATAAATCAGGCTTGGCAGATATATTAGGTGAAGCTAAAAAATTATATGAAGCAAAAAAAGAAACAGGCTATCAAACTTATGAAGGTCCTAGAATTGCAGGCTTTACTCCTGAAGAACAAGCGGCAATGACAGGCATTGCAGGTTTGGTAGGTACAGGTAGACAATACTTTGACCCTGCAACTCAGTATGCTAAAGGTTTAGGAGAACAGTTTACTGCAGATACTGCTCAGTCATATATGAATCCTTATCAACAGTCAGTAGTAGATGTTGAAAAAAGAAAAGCAAGAGAAGACTTTGAGCAAACTATGCAGGGCATTGGAGCAAAGGCAGTAGGTGCAGGTGGTTATGGTGGTTCAAGACAGGCAGTAGTAGAGGGTGAAGCTATAGGTGACTTAGGTCAAAGGTTAGGTGATATACAGGCAATAGGTCAGAAGCAGGCATTTGACCAAGCTCGACAAGCATTTGAAGCTCAGAAGGCAAGAGAAAGACAGGCAGGTAGTGCATTGGCATCTTTAGGTCAACAAGCACCACAACAGGCTTTAAAAGAGCTTACAGCCTTATCAGGTGTAGGTGAAGCAGGTAGAGGTATGGAACAGTCTAAAATGGATTTAGCTTATAAGGACTTCTTAGAAAGACAAGGTTTTGCAGGTGATGCATTAGAGGAATATAAAAGTAGTTTATATAAATACCCATATCAAGCTTATCAAAAACAAACTCAAGGATTTTCAAAACCAAGTTCATTTCAAAATCTTATGGGTATTGTAAGTGCAGGTGCAAAGGTTGCTCCTTTTTTAGGATTTAAAGAAGGTGGTCATATTGCCTTTAGGTCTCAAGGTGGACTGTCAGGTTTAACTGCTAATTATGAAGATGGAACAGGTGCAAGCACTGTAGGTAGTGGAACATCTTATAAGCAGGGTCTTATGGATAGTTTAAAAAATATGATGAATTTATCTAGTATGAGCAGTGACTTAACTAGATTACAAGAGTTAAGAACTAAAATTGCAGAATCTAAAGCACAAAAAGAAATAGGTAAGAATACTCTTTTAAATGCAATCGGTGAATTTGCACAAGGAGTTGCTTCAAGTTACGACCCAACTAAACCTCAAACAATGGCAGGTTCATTAGCTGCAGGAGCAGGTGCAGTTCAAGAAAGACAAGACCCTGATATTATAAAAGCACAAACAGAAGCAGAAGCTTTAGAAAGTGGTATTAAAACTAAACAGGCAATGGCAGAATTAACTAAAGATTATATAAAAGCTGCTTCAGATTTAGGTACAGATTTTGAAGTTGCAGATTCAAATGATTTAAGAAAAGATGTTGCTTTAAAATTTGGTTATAAATTAAATGAAAATAAAGAAATTGTTAAGGAAGATGGTACACCATTAACACAACAAGCTTCTGATAAAGTTTTTAATATGTATAAGAAAGCATTAGATAAGTATTTAGCTTTTGGTGGAGGTGCTAAAGGAAAACAAAAAGCAGTTGAATTTATAGCAGGACAGTCTAGTTTGCTTACAGGATTAGATGGTGATAATAAAGGTAGTTCTTTAGATGATAAAGAAACACAAGATTATATAAATAAAGTAGAAAAAGAAATAGATTATAAATAATAATGTCAACAGAAGAAAAAAAATTACAAACATTTTTACCTGACCCCTTTTCTCCACTTGGAAGAACTGTAACTGCAGGTATAGGCGAAGCTTTGTCAGATGCTGCAGAAATGGGTAGTGATGCTTTAGAGCTTATCTATGGTAAAAAAAGAGCAGACATTATTGAAGATAAGTTATCTAATGTTGTTAATTTTTTTGATGAAAGTTTAGATAAAACTGAAGTAGGTAAAGCAACTAAGCAAGCTTTACAAAAAAGTTTTTATCCTACAGACTTATCTCCTATGCAAGAAGTAGGAAAGGAAATAGTTTCTTATGTTACTCCATACACAGGTGTAGTAAAAGCATTAAAACCTGTAACTAAAGTAATAAAGAAAGTATCACCTAGATTAGAAAAAGGTGTGAGGTATGGTACTGCAGGTGTTATTGCAGATGTAATTGCTAAAGATGAAAATGAACAGCACTTAAAACCTATAATGGAATTAGTTGGTGCAAAAGGTATTAGTGAAGAAGTAGATGACCTTGTAAATAAATTAGATATAAATCCTGATGATACAGTATCAGAAAGACTACTTAAACAAACTATAGATAGTGCAGGTCTTTCAGTTGCATTAGGTATACCTCTTGCAGTTATATTTAAAGTTTTAAAATATAGTGGTGGAAAAGCATTAGGTAAAGCTAAAGCAATTAAAAATAAAGTTGACACACCTGTAGCAAATACTTCAAATAAAATTGCAAGTGATGTAAAGGTTGTAGAACAAAAGCCAGGTAAGTATTTACAGCAGGGTAAAATAAGTTCTGTTTTAGGAAAAATAAATACAGGACTAGGTAGAATACTTACATCTAAAGGTGCAATGCCTGATGAATTGTTTAAGGCATACATTAAAAGAAAAACATATTCAGAAGCTAAAGAACTGGCAATAAAAAATAATTCTAAAAAATTAGAATCAGTTTTAAAAAACGCATCTAAAGGTTTAAATGATGCTGATAAACAAAAACTATTAGATGATACTAATGAGCTTCTTAAAACTAAACAATTTGTAAAGACAGGTGTAAAAAAATTAGATGGTAAGGTTATTGACCCAGGCACTATTAAAGAAGCTTTAAAATATAGTCAGCTTTCTTCTAGACTTCCAAATGAAATAGTAGATACTGTAACAAAGTTAAGGCAATCTATTGATAAAGAAAGTAAAAACTTAAAAGACTTAATGGGATTAAGTAAGAATAGTAAACTTGGTGCAGTTATAGATGCAAAAACAAGTTTAACAACTACTCCTTCTATTGAACTATATCTAACAAAAACTTATGACTTTTATACTAATCCTGAGTGGGTAAAAAAATTAAATAAGGGTTTAAAAGAAGCTAAGTCTTTTAGGGAAGGTGTTACAGATAATACCCATAATACAGAGGTTATAGATGTTATTAATAATATGAGAACACATCTTATTAAAAATAACAAATCTATTACTGAGAATAATGTTGATGGTATATTAGATAATTTTATAAATGATGTAACTAAAAAGAATAAAAATAGTTCTGGTTTATTTGCAAATATAATGGACTTTACATATGATGGTAAACCTATTAAAGTTTTTACTAAAAGAAAAGACATAGATGAACCTGTTGCAAATTTTTTAGGAGAAGTTAAAGACCCTTATAGAAACTATGTAGAAACAATGCGTAACCTTAATAAGTCTGTTGCAAAGGCACAGTACTTACAAGATATAAAAAAGTTTGCAGAAAAGTATGCAGGTAAAGATATTAAATTAGGTGGCTTTATTCCTAGTTGGATGGGAGTTCCTAGTCAAGTATCTAAAATAGTAAGAGATAGTGAAATAGGAACAAGTACTAAATTAGCAGACTTAGCTAAAAAAGAAATGGGTGCAATAGGAAGTGATGGCTCGTCTATTGGTCTTGGTAAATATAGTACAGATGATACTTTATATAAAATGATTGATGAAGGTATAGATGTTTTTGATAAGTATCAATCTGGAAATCTTTTTACTAATATATTTACTAGACCTGCAGGATATATACAGGCAACTGAAACTGTGTTTGACCAGACTGCACATGCAGTTAATGCTTTAGGAATGTTGCAAACATTAATTGCAAATGGACATATACTAAGAGGAAGGGAAGCTGCAAAATCAGCTAAAACTTTATATCAAAAATATGCAAATAAAGATAAAGATGCAATGAAGTTTTTTGAAAAAGCAAAACTTGCAGCAGTAGTAGACACAAGTGTTAATGCAGAAATTGTAAGAAAGAATTTAAATGTTCTTGATGAAGATTTATTAGCAAGAGGTAGTTATAAAGGAAAAGATTTAAAAGAAGGTGCAGGATTAACATTTAGAAAAGGAAAAGAAGGATTTAGAAAGTTTACAAAAGCAACTGCAGATGCTTATGGTATAGCAGATGACTTTGGTAAATTAACTGCATTACAGGCAGAAATTGCTTCTTATAGAAAAGCTTTTCCTAATATGTCTGAGGATGAACTTTTTGATTATGCTGCGGAAGTGGTAAGAAACACAATGCATTCTTATAGCACTGCACTTCCTGTAGTAAGAGCTTTATCAAGATTTCCTTTAGGTACTTATGCAACATTTCCTGCAGAAACTTTAAGAACAGGTAAGAATATTGTTATAAAAGGTGGACAAGATTTTTATAATGGTATATCAAATATTATTAAAGCATCAAAAACAGGAGATAAAGAGCTATTTAAAACAGGACTTGCATTAGCTCAAATAGGTTCAAGAAGATTAAGTGGAGCAATACTTGCAGGTGTAGGTTTAGACTATATGTTTGGTAATACAGACAAAGATGATATATTTGGAATGGGAGTTTCTAAAGAAGACTCAGAAGGATTAGATAACTTACTTAGTGAATGGCAACAAAATACAACAAAACATTTTAATACTCCTATATATGAATCAAGAGATGGAAACATATATACAAAGTTTGTAGATGGAGGTGCATTAGATACTTATGCATTTATAAAAGATGCAGCTAAAGCTATGTATGGAGCAGTTCTTGCAGGTGTAAATCCTGAAGACACTAATATTAAAGATGATTTTGATGTTGAATTTAATAAACTTGTATCTCCTTTTATATCTGAAAAAGCTTTAACAAAAAGAATGTTAGAAATATATCAAGGAAGAGATGAGTATGGCAGAGAAATAAACAGACTAGATTCTACTAGTGAACTATTTACAAAAGATTTAAATCCAGGTTTTGTAAAAAATATAGGAAAATTATGGGAAGATTATAATTCTGAAAAACATAAAGAAAGAAATGAGTTGCCTATAGCAGGTTCTAGCAAAGGTTATCCTGTAGTTTTTGAAGATACTGTATTCCATAATGCTACAGGTATTAGAAAACAAACTATGAATATTACTAAAGCTATAGGTCATTTTATATATAACCAACAACAAGAAACTAAAAAACCTTATGAAAATTATATTAAAACATTAAAAGAATTTCCAACAAAAGTATATACTAAAGAAGATGAGTTAAACATTTTAAAGGCATATGCAGATTCACAGTTTGAAAAAAGAAAGTTAACAAAAGAATTTGCAGATAGATTAAATCAAATTAAAGAAATAAACTATTATAAAAAAGTAGGCGATAAAGTTTATAAACAAAAGTTTGGAATGAATGTTATAGCAAATGCAAATGCTAAACTAGGTAAAAGAAAGATAGATAAAAATCTTTTATTTTTATTGACTGATAAAGGGGGTGCAGGATATTTTAAACCTGACAATCCTATAGATAAAAAAGCAAGAGAAATTATAAGAGATAAAAAACTACCACCTGAAATAATGAATAAATTAATCTACATCAAAAATAAATTTGAAGGAAGTGCTTTAAGGAAGGACATTGACAATGAGTAAAGATTTAACAAAACTATCTAGAAAAGAACTAGAAAGTAAATTAGCTAAGAAGTATGGTGTAGATAAATATCTTAATCAGAGAAGCCAACTACTTGACTTATTAGGTACAAAGGGTGAGACTGATATACAAACAGGATTTACAGGTCCTGAGACTGAAGCCTTGTCAATTATATTAGGTGATGCTAAAAAAGCAGAAGGTGGTATTATAAGTTTGGCAGTAGGGTCAGGTGGTGTAGGCTCTGAAGATGATGACGATTATAGTGGTAGTGGTCCTTCTGCAGATGAAACAGGTTCTGCTAATGAAGGTGATATGGGAGCTTCAGGTGGTGCAGGAAATGATGGTAGTGATAATAATGATGAGTCTATTGAAGTTTCAGAAAGAGGAGATGTTTTTGGTGCAGGTCCTACACAATATGGAAAAGATTTTACTCAGCAACAAATAGATGCATACTCAGGAGAAGTTGATAGAAACCCTCAATTAAGAGGATTTTTGGGTAAAAGTATTAAAGATAAAATTGCTGAAAAAAATTTTAATATAGAAAGAAATAAAGATGGTATGATTACAGGAGTATACAGTCAGGCAGGATTACCAGGAGCTTTAGGTGTACTATCAGGTTTGCTTGGTGGACCTACAACAGGAACTGTTTATACTGGGTATGGTAAGGGTGCAGAAATTACAGGTAGTGATGATAATTCTGACGAGCCTTCAGAAATGATAAAGAAAATAGTTGAGGAACAAAAGGAAGAAGACTTACCACTTACTCAAGAAGAGATTGACTACTATACAAGAGGTATGGGTACTGCAACTAAACCTTTAAAAAGTTTAAAGGATGTTAATGAATATATGTCAAGCTTAATAGGAAAAACTGGAAGTCCTACAGGTGCAAAGCTTTCTAAGGATAAAAAGTTTTTAATATTACCTAATGGAAAGATTATCAATCTTAGGACAGGTAAGGTTCAGGAAAGCATGTCAGGTTTAGAATTATTCAGAGGAGGTTTAATCTAATGAAATATAACATGACAGAATTACTAGACCAATTAGTTGAGCATGAAGGTCTAGAGTTAATACCTTATGAGGACAGTCTTGGGATTGATACTATAGGTATAGGTAGGAACTTAGAGCATAGAGGATTGACTGAAGCAGAGTTAGGTTACATAGGTAAAGATATATCAGATATATTTGAATGGGGTATTACTAAAGAACAGGCATACTACTTAGCACAAAATGATATTAAAATAGTTGAGGAAGAGATTTGTAAAGCACATCCTTGTGTGATAGAATTAGACGAAGTTAGACAAAGAGTATTAATTGATATGGCATTTAATATTGGTGTGCCAAGACTCAAAAAATTTGTTAAGATGTGGCAAGCCATACATGACAAAAACTTTGAAGAAGCAAAGGCTCAGATGCTAGATTCTCGTTGGGCGAATCAAGTAGGTAACAGGGCAGTGCGACTCTCTAATGCAATGAAATCAGGGGAGTGGGTATAATAATGTGGGGTGCAGTTATAAGTGGTGTGACGAGTCTTGCTTCTTCTTATATGGAAGATAGAAAAGTAAAGTCAGAACATAAAGCAAAAGTAGAACAGGCAAGAGTCAATGCAGAAATTAATAGAATTGAAAAAGCAGCACAGTCAGACCAAGACTATGACCTTGAAGCTTTACGACAAACAAGATACAGTTGGAAAGATGAATATGTACTTGTCATCATTACCTTACCTTTCATTGGAAGCTTCATACCTAATATACAAGACCATGTTCTCAAAGGATGGGAATATATAAACAAAGCACCTGAGTGGTATCAATGGAGTTTTATGGGAGCAGTTGCTGCTTCACTAGGTATCAGATGGGCTTTCAAGTTCTTCAGTGGTAAGAAGTGATTCGTCTTCTTCTTCCTCTTCCATATCTTCAGGAAAAGCTTTTGACATTAATTCAAGCACCTTGTCTATCCCAAGAATTTCCATACCCTTAACAATTTCTTCCTCTAAGGAATCAGAAGTTATCTCATCTGCATCTATATTATTACCTCTAATTCTAGAGAGCAACTCTAATGCTTTTAATGCAGAAGTTGTTTGTCCTTGGGTACGTGCAACATTGTATTGATTTTCTATTTCATCAACAACGTCAATGCTTGTTGTCATGTTAACAGTTAGTTCTTCTATTCTTTCTTGAATAGCAGTATCTTGTAGTAATCTTGAGCCTGTGTTGTGTGCAGAGACTTGACTATATCCTGCATCCTTTGCGGCTCTTGTTGCATTCCTATGTAGGATATAGTTCTGACAAAACTTTTCATGCTTTTCTTTAAGCAGCATTGTCAATCATCTCGTAGTAGTATTTTTCTTTTGCCTTCAAAGAGTTCTTCCAAACTTCAGAAACTAGTGTGTTAGTACCATGAACCTTGAGAGACATGTCCATATTCTTATCATCAAATAGTTTCTCACAGTCCTGTGCCATTGCAAGCAACTCTCCTGTAGTCCAAAAGTATTCTCCATTGGTTTCCACCTTAAAGTATTTAGGTTTACCTGAAGTTTTTTCTTTTTTCATTTCTTCTGTTACTTCAGGAACTGAGCAGTCAAAACCAAATAACTCAAAGTTTCTAAAGCCAAGTATGTGAGCAATGGATATTGTTCTCATGGCTGCACAAGTTCCACCTGATACCAATGTTTCTCCTTCTTCTATGCCTGTATCCTTAGCAATTTTAAGTTTATCTTTGACAGTCTTATCTCTTAGTGCTTCAGAGTAGGCAGACCAACCTTTAATATTTGCACCTTTTTTTATAAGGTATTTAGTAACTGAAGGGTCAGTCATAGAAGCTACAAGAAAGATGGTGTCCTTGTTTATCTTTTTAAATAAATCTTTTCTTACTACACCATGAGTACTTGTGCCTGTGATAGGTCTTGGGTCAAGTATAGAACATATAAAAGGACTGATGCCATGTTCTAGTAATTTAGGATAGCTGTGCTTAACACAAAAGATTTTAGTGTTAGGTTCTCTAGCTTTCTTTTTTAGTAAGTTAAAGTCTGTGCTTGAACCACCTGAAACAATAAGGGCAGTTTCATTATGTATTCTACCATGCTTCAACCAATTAAAATCTTTAATTAACTTTTTATTTTCTTTTATGTTTACAAATATTTCATCCTTTGGTCTTGAGTCTTTAGGTGTAACCACAATAGGCATACGAGTAATTTCATCAGGTAGTTTTTCTACCTTCTTACTGTTAGCAACAAAAGCAATATGTGTTCTACCACCACCTAGAACTTTATCATTAGAGGGAAGAACAACTTTACCATATGCTTTTATTTCTTTTAGTAATTTATTAACACCCATATTTTTTTCTAAAGGCTTCTGTCCAAACTCATCCTCAGAAAAGAAATCATCAAACACAAGTATAGGAACTTTCTTTAGATTATTATAGTCAGCCTTTACAGTTTCATATGAATGACCACCATCTATAAAAGCAAAGTCAACATTACGAGCTAACTTATTTTTCTTTAGTGTAATCTTAGAGTCACCTTTGTAAAGCTTAAATATAAATTCTTTATTCTTCTCTTTCATTTTTTCTTTGAATTGATTTAGTCTTGTTTCAATAAGCTCTATTGTATGATGCTTCTTACTATTCATTTCTATATCATCAGTAAGAGCAGTTGCTTCTTCAAACAAATCAAAACCAAAATATGTAAACCTGTCTGTGTATTCAAAGGCTGCAAGTGCCATTTCTATAGCTCTGCCACCATTCCATGTACCTACTTCAGTAAGTGTTTTAGGTTTGTAGTGTCTTATAATATCTGCAAGCTGTCTATATCTAGGTAACTTTACATCCTGTGCAAGAGTATTCTTTTTGTTTTTTAGATTACCTTTGTAGTGTATAAAATATTCTGAAAGAGGTGACTGCATGAAGGCAGTAAGACCTTTACAATTTTCTGATAGATTGTTGACTACCATACCATGTGCCTTGTAGATATTAAGAAGTCTTTCAAATATAAAACCATCATGCCATTCTCTGTACGAAATAGTTTCACCTATTGTATAACAACCTCTTAGGTCTGCAAGTATTGAACAGGCATCATGGTACTGTAAGTTAAAACCCATGAAGCTTGTTTCGCTGTAGTCAACATCTTTTCTTCCTAGATGTACAAGACTTGCTTTGTTAGGTAACCACTTGTCAACTGCAGATTTATCTAGTCTCTTTGTAGTAACTGTATCTGCATCAAGCCATACTAACCACTGAGGTTCTTCAGGGTTCTTATTTTCTTCCATCATCTTGAAGGCTCTGTCAGTTAGGGCATACACTTTATGACACCACTTGACTGCATCTAGTCTCCAGTTGTAAGGCATTGTTCCACCTTCAGTACCATCATGCTTCTTCATCTTCTCACGATAGTCAGTCATTTCTTTTACATCATTAAGATGTATATATACAATGCTAGAAGAAGTAGGATGGTCAACCTTTTCAATGTCAAAATCATGGTAGTAAGCATATAGTTTAAAATGTTTTGGATTCCATTTTTCTGCCACACTTTTAAGCATTTCTTTTGCATAGGTATTATATCCTTCCTCGCTGAAAGAAGTTACGAATGTATACATATTAATTTTCCTTTGGTAATATTCTTGAGTTGTATGAGTTGTGTAGTGTATCCCACTCACCTGCGTAGTGAGCATCACATAGTCTCTTTGGTTTCCAACTGTCAAACCAAGGACCACCTGTAGTAAAATGTACATTACATGGGTTTATTGATTCATCAGTCCATCCATCTAGGAAGTTCCACTTAGGATGGATAGAACCTATCTCTTCATCTTCTAGCCAACTAAAGTTATGTAGCCATCTACCTGACTGTTCATTAACATCCTTGATTGTAAGTCTTTTGTTGGCAGGGTGTTCGCAGTTCCATAGTATAAAGCTAGACCAATTCTTTCTATTATAATTAGTCTGTATTTGATTGTCCATTTTAAAAATTTCTTTAGGCTTGTACTCATGCTTAACAACAGAGACTGCATACTCATCAAACTGTCCATACTCTTCAAAGACTTCTGTTATGTCTGCTCTTAACAACATATCACAATCCATAAAAATAGCAAGACCTTTATGAAGATTAATAAAAGGTATTAAGAATCTTGTAAATGTAAACTCACTACTGAAAGGTCTCTTGTCTGAAGAGTCTATCTTCTGATGTTGGTCATCAAGAAAGTAAGTTCTTTTGTAGAGACCTGATAAACGTAGGGATGATTGTTCAAGGGGAATGATATCATATTTATGGGTATACTTTTCTATTGAAAATTTTAATACCTCAAAAGCAATATGTTCTTTAGGGTCATACCCTACATATATAACAGGTCTTCTACTAGTAAACATTTTTACCACTTAAAAAATTGGTCAATTAAATTAAAGTGATTAGGCATGACAGTTGTTGCTCCATACTTTTCTTTTGCAATATCTCTATACTTATTATATTTTTGAGTTGCAATTTCAGAAGCAGCTTCAAACTCTTTCCATGCAGATTTTAAGTCACCATACTTTAAGTCTTCCACTTCTTTTTGTTTAGATTTTATTTCTTCTTCAAGTTTTTTAATCTTATCGTCTGACATAGTATACTCCTTTCCATTACCAGAAGATTTCTTCTATAGGAATTATAATATATATTGAATAGTGAGTCAAGGACTTTTTAATAAAAGTACTCGTCAGTATCTCCAAGCCTTTTATTCTTTTCGTTTTCTACTTGGTAGTACTCTGTACTTACTTTAAAATCAGGCTTCAAAGGTTCTTCAGGTGTGAGGGAATTATCATAGACTCTCATTCTGTTATTGGGATAGAGAGCATACTGTCCATTCACAAGTTCAATTAAATTAAAAGACTTATGCTCTTCAGGCACTTCACTTGTGCTGTAGTCTATTTCATCTGCAAAGGGATGGTAGTTATCAAGGGTGCAGATATAAAATCCCTTGACAGTTCCAAAGTCATGTGTTAAAATTTCGTAGTCCATTGTGGAGATAAACTGTTTATGTATGTTGACTACACCATAGTCCATACAATTCCAAAACTGTAAATTGTTAAGTGGCATATCAGGGTCAGGTAACTTAGGCTTGGACAGGAATGCAGAGATGGGAAGCTTGTCAAACAATGCACCATACTTAGGAAGATATGTTTCAAAGTAGAAGGCTCTTCCAGGTATTGACTTAGCAGTCACCCAGTTACCTTCTACAAATTCTCCATGACCATCCTTGAAGTCTCTTAGATATTCTTTTCTTACCCATACTTTGTTTGAAGGTAGGTTAGCTATTAGTGTTGACATTATTTTTCTTGAATACCTTTCTTCCCTTAAAGAATACTATTGAGTTTATGCAAGTGTTAATGGTGATTGCAATTAACAACCACCACTGCCACCAATCAAGTTCATTCCCCATTATGTTATGTCCACTATCTCACACGAACCTGCAACACAAGCAAACTCTTTACTGCCTGTAGTTGTATCTTCTTTTTCGTAGTCTGATAATTTAGACCAATCAATAGACTTAGGCATTATATTTTTTAACTCCAAGTATTCTTCTCTTTCTACATCTTGGTAAGGTGCTTGCTTATATACATGGTCATAAAAAGGAAGGAAGGAAATGCCTGATACCTCATCAAAGTTTTTATAAACCCATGCTCCTACTTCCATCCACTCATCCTTCTTAACAGATATAGTTACAGAAGGTTTGTGTTCACACCAATGTCTCTGAAAGATTAACCAATAATCTAATTGTTCAATAGCAGTCATTTCAGTTCTAGTTATTGCACCTTCAGGAGACTTAGTAGGAAAGCTAAACACAGTTGTGGTTTCGTGTTCAATACCTACAGAAGGTTCTGAAGGAATGCCTGCATCTTTCATAAACTGTGTGAGTGGGTCTGTGTTCCCTGCTCTTACAGTTCTTATGTAGTATTCACTATGTCTTGCATGAATACCTGATGCACTATCAACCAACTGACTAACTGTACCACTAGGTTTGACACAAGTAATTGCAGTTGACTGAGGTATACCTAACATCTTGGCATACTTTTTATTTGTTTCTACTGCAACATTCTTTAGATTTTCTAGTGTATCTTTTAATGTAATGTTGCGAGGTGTAAGTAAAGGACAGTCAAGTATACCTGTAAGAGAAACTCCTAACAGTCTTTCCTCTTCTGTATTCTGTTTCCATATCTTACGTAAATATTTAAAGTTAGTAAGTGTTGATTGAAGTGTTCCTAATATTGTTGCAACTTCTACTTTTTGTTTTAGAGATTCTATAGTGTCACCTTCTCTACAAACAACTTCAGTTAGGTTACAGAACTGATAAGGTCTTAGAATAATTTCACTACAAGGATTGCAACCAAACTCATGGTCAGCATCTCGTCTACCATTTTCTTTGACTTTGTTTTTTGCTGCCTGTCTATTGAAGATACCTCTCTCACCTGAATTAGATTCATATAGAGACAACCATTCTTTCATAAATGTTCCTATGTTAGGTTTATCTCTATAGGCAACAGAGTTATTGGCTTGACCTCTTTGACCATTTCTTATTATATTTTCTTCAGGTATATCCCACCACTCTCCTGACTTACAATGTCTTATTTGGTCATCATTTAAATTAGACAAAGAGATAAGGGCAGAACGTCTTACACCACCTACAACAACTGCCTGTCCAATCTTACACATGATATCATGGCACTCAATAGGATAAAGTCTTCTGCCTTTTGCATCTTTAAACTTATCTATAGTAAACTTACATAGATTAAGGAAAGGTTCAGGTCCTGATGCTCTACCACCCATAGTATTTAACTTAGCTCCTGCAGGTCTTACTTCAGATACGTCTATTGTAGGTATCTGACCTACATATAACATAGCAATTAACTCTCTCAAAGCTTTTGCCCAACCTGGTCTAGAGTCAGCAACCTTTATAACTGTAGTGCTGTCTTCAAAATGCTCATTAACAATAGGTAGTTTGTCAACATTACTTCTTTCAACAGAGAAGCCTACACCTGTACCACACATAAGAATGTACATACACTCGTCAAAGGCTCTAGGTGAATCTACAGGTATGTAACTGCAGTTGTAGCTAGTTACATTACAATTCTGAAGAGCAGGTCCTGCAGTCATCAATGCCCTCATAGAAGGCATAACTTCTAGACCTAGTATCTTTTGTTCTAGTTTCTTTCTAAGAGAATCTGTTAAAGTTTTACTATGCAATCCCTGCATGTAGTCAAAATATCTTGAGACAGTTTCTGTCCAAGTCTCTCTTCTTTGTTCGTCTTCCTTCCATCTTGCATAGCGAGATAAAGCAATAAAGTTTTGATAGTCTGTTGGTAGTAAGTTACTTTTCATTTTAATGTCCTAACACTGCGTTGATTCGTTTTCTTGTATATTCTACTTCACCTGATTCTAAAACTTTAAATGCAAACTCTCTCATATAATTATGGTCAATGTTTGCATAGTCACATACCATTTTAAAATCTTCTGAGGTAACACCTACAGATGCAAAGAACCATGCCTTTGCCCTGTCTCTTTCAAGTGAGGATGTCTCAGGCTCACCCTTGTAAGAAGGTTTAGTCGCATCAAGTAATGCCTGAAGGATGACACACATATATAATGTTTGTTCAGGAGTTGTTCTTTCTCTAAAGACATCTTCCTCAACAACAAAGTTTAAATTTGTATTTACTTTGTTATCCATTCTTTTGGTATCCCATCACTGAATTTGCAATACTTGAATCCATTCTTCTCACACCAAGTAGCATAAGTCATCTTTCCATTTTTGTATAGCTTCCTATTGGGATTATCAAAGACAAATCGAATGTCGTAATGAGGACACTGCTTTCTTACAAACAGATGTTTCTTTCTGTCCTCTAGTACGAACCTTCCCTTTACCTCTAGGATAATCCCATTACTTAATACAAAATCAGGAATATACTTTTTGGATTCTAGCCATTCATAATTTATGATTAGCTTTTCGTATTTAAATGATACCTTATTTTCTTTTAAGAAGCAATAGGTATTGTACTCTGAATTAGAACGAAACTTATGCTTTGGCATTAGTAATTTCTTCTACATCAGGAGTCTTGTTAACCTGTGTTAGATAACGTACTCCTGTGGAATACTTGAACTTTCTTAATCCTTTGCCTTGATTAGCATCAGACCAACAATGTTCCTTGTATCCACAGAAGACGCAACCTAGTGCAAGTTTTTTATTACCTGACTTGCCATCAGGTTCATCAGGAAAACATTTCTGAGGTGGAGAGGAAGACTTAACAACATCCTTGAGATGTTTGACCCTGTCAGAAGCATTTATCATATGTATACTTTCCACAGGCATGTAAGTAAGTTCTCCTGTAGATTTGTCTATTGCAAGAAAGCCTGCTGAGTCATCACCTGCACTCTCTGCATAGGCACTTATCTGAGATATGTAACCAAATGGGTCATTGGTAGTAAGAGAACCATCCTTAAACTTCTTGAAGCTATAAGATGAAGCACTCTTTATATCAACAAGAGTACCATCTATCCTACAATCCTTATGACCCTTGACACCTTCTATCTCTTCCATCTTCTGCATTTCAGATACGTCATGTCCTGAAGCTTCTGCAAGAAGTATAACAAGAGACTCTAGGATTTCTCCATACAAAAACTTTATTTTAGTTTTAGCATCTAGTTTATTTGGTTTTATATCTGACTTTATATCATACCATAATTGTCTGTCAGGTCTTCCTATTTGAGAGAGCCTTAACGTAGTTACGTCATCTCTCTTCTCAAATAAGAACTTCTCAATAGAGTCCATTACATTTTTGTTAAAGGTTTCTATAAAAGTTTTATCAGTTTTTCTTTTATCTAAACCTTCATCAATAGTCCTGTAAATATCTTGGACTAATGTGTCTACCTTTTTGCTCATAATATATTCCTTTATAAAATTTTCCCACCAACCACAACCCACTTCAGCATTAAGCTTATTTAGAAAGGAATCTCATCAGAGTCTAAGTTATCTCCTGACTTATATCCATCAGGTATGACATCAAAGTCCTCACCTTCTGAATATTCTACAAGATTAATAACTTGGACTGCCTGCAGGTCAGCACCTATACCACTCTTACCTGCATAACTCCATTCATACGTTTTATAAAGGACATTAACATCAGAACCATTTCCAACTAATGTTCCCTTGATGTCTCTCTTTTGAGAGTCTTTTAAAGATGGTGGATTGTTTTGACTACCATTCTTAGAAGTTACTTTTCTCTTCAGGGTAACAAAGTCTCCTCTATCATCATCTTTATTCTTTACTGCTAGACCTGAGTCTATAGCTTTCTTTTTATTAGCTTCATCTAAAGCTAGGTCAATACTCCAAACAGGCTCGAATGTAGTGTTTGGATTTGAAATAGATGCCCAATAGGCTTTACCACTTAATACTGGCATATGTCTTACTCCTTAGTTTGTTAGTGCAATCTTAGTTGCTTGTTAAATTATAACGAATTATACTACACCTCAAAAGGTATGTCAACCCATTAATGTGTTTCATACCAATTTTTTCCTATTTTATATTCACTATCCAAAGGACATTGAACATTCAGTTCTTTCTCTACAAGCTTCATAGCCTTTTGAGTTAGGTCTCCAAACCTTTCAGCTTGGTCTCTACGAACCTCAAATTGGTATTCGTCATGGATAGATGCAACAAGTTTATAATCATATCCCTGTTGCACCTTTAAAGTTATTTGTCGTAACCATTCCTTACAAATGATTGCACCTGCACCCTGTAGTAGTAGGTTCATTGATGCATGAAATTGTCTGACCTTTAGTAGTCTACCATCAATACCTCTTATGAGTCCTGTCTTGGCTACTCTGTCTACCTTATCACGCAAGGTCTTAAGAGCAGGCATATTGGACATAAACTTATTGATAATATTCTTGCCTTCAGTCTTACCACCACCAACTATCTGACCTATCTTATCAGGTCCTGCTCCATAGATTAGAGCATAGATAAAAGTCTTTGCTTGGTCTCTTGTCTTCAGACCTGCAGCCTTCTGATTGGCAGTATGTATGTCACCTTCAACAACTTCCTTTGTAAACTTGGAATCACCCATGTAGTGGGCAAGGCAACGAAGCTCTAGGCTAGATGCATCACAACCTAGTAACACATAATTACTATTGGTAGGTATCCAAACTGACCTACATTCCTTTCCATAGGGAGAATAGGAAGCAGGAACTTGAGCCATATTTGGAGAGTTGTGAGCCATTCTTCCACTAATTGCTTTTAGTGTCATCACTCTACCATGCACCTTACCATCTTCTTGGACTACTTGTATCCAAGACTTAATCTGAGAAACTCTCTTCTGTAATAGAAGATACTGAGCAATCTGTTTTGCTTCAGGAATATCTTTAATTTTTTTCAATGTTCCTTCATCAACAATAGGATGCCCTGTTGGTGTCAGGTTCTCAGGTTTCCAACCTTTCTCTATCAACCTCTTTGATATTTGTTGTCTAGAGTTAGGGTTGAACTCTTCCACACTATCAATCAATCTGTTACCTGTCTTCTCAGAGTATCTTTCTGTAATGATAGGTGGGAATATTTCTTGTAATTCTTTTTCTATCTTGTCTGCTTCTTCTTCAAGTCTTGCACATAACTTATCTGCCTGTTCAATGTCTAGTTTAAAACCATTCTCTTCCTGTCTGTTAACTATGGCTCTGACTTGATGTTCAAGAAGCATTGACTTCTTTGAATATTTTTTTAGTGTAGGTAATAAATGTTTATATAATTTATATGTCAACTCAACATCTTGTATACAATACTTTAACATATCTTCATTGAAGTGAGAGAAGTCATTGTAATCTATCTTACCAAATCCCAATCTCTGTCCCCATGCCTTGAGTGAGTGTCCACCTTCTAGCATAGGGTCAGATAATTGTGAAAGGATAAGTGTGTCTCTGACCTGTGCAAGTTTTATCCTGCTACCTGTCAGCTTGTTGAGTATGGGAGCATCAAATGATATCCCATTATGCATAATAAATATATCTACAGATTCACTCCACTTAGCAAAGTCTTTTAGTGTATCTCCATACCATGATAATACATCTCCTTTATCAATGTCTTTGGCAACAATACAATGAATGACCTTTGCCTTGATGTCATCAGTTTCAATATCTACTACAAATTTTCTCATAAAAAGTCCTCTACATCTGATTGGTTGTCAGACTCAAGTGGATTGGAAATCTCTTTCAATCGACCTGTGTCCTTGTCATATAACAGGTAAGCAGAGACACCTGTCTCACCTGCATATCTATTCTTTAGTACCCTGACAGTTGTTGTATTAGCCATGACAGGGTCTTCTGCTTGTTGGTCTCTCTCTAGTGCAATGACTGCATCTGATATCTGTGCAATAGAGTGTGAACCTCTTAGCATTGATAAGGATATTTCCTTACCCTGTTCCTGACCTTTATCTCCTGTTGCTCTTCTCAAGTGAGATACTAGTAGCATGGCACATCTAGTTTCTTCTACAAGAGAACGTAGCTTAGTCATAAGTTGGTCAATGTTTCTTCTCTCATCCTCACCTTCAATACCTGATACAAGTATGGATAGGTGGTCAATGAGTATGTACTTACAGTCTAGTGCCTTGACCATGTATCTTACTCTGTTAAGTATCTCATCAGTAGTAATAGAACCAAAGTGGTCAAAGCCATAGAACCTTCTAGTACCAATAGTCTTTCTTTCAAACTCTTTTAGTTGTTCTACTGTATAGTTCTTCTGTACTTCCTTGATATACAATCTGTCACTTGCTTCTACTGACATAATATGTAACATAGTTCTTGTTATGTTTTCTTCAAGAGAGAACACACCAATGTTATGTTCAGTATTAGTTAGTAAGTGATGCATAAGTTCTCTCATAAGAGAAGACTTGCCTGCTCCTGTACCTGCAGTAAAAGTAACAAGTTCACCTGTACGCATACCATACAACTTCTCATTGAGTCCATCATAAGGATAAAGACAAGTCTCTGTGTCATCTTCCTCATATATTCTTGATGTAATATCTGCAAGGTTATGTATGCCTGCAGGAGTGTAGGGTTTAGCATTCCAAAAGTCTTGAGTGAACTCTTGCTTCTTACCTTTCATAAGATACTCATTAGCATCCTTGTATCTCATGTCCATGATAAGACACTTGTTAGGTTCAAATATCTGAGCAACTTTTGTGGCTGCTTTTCTTCCATGCTCATCACTATCAAAGCATAACACAACCTTATCAAACTTATTTACATAGTCATAGTTAGCCTTGATATCTTTGAGTGCAGACTGACAACCATTCTTTATTGAAAGACATGCCCACTTAGAACCTTGTAACTCATAGGCAGACATTGCATCAATCTCACCTTCACATATAGTAAGATACTTACCACCATGAGGAAACTTATTCTGTCCAAACAAGACTGCCTTGGGGATGTTACCTTCTGAAGAGAAACCTTTATTCTCTACAAGTCTTATCTTATTACCTATGTGACTATTATTAATGTCATAATAAGGATATATATGCTTGACCACATTGTGATTTCTATCGTGTAAGACTTGGACATTAAAAAATTGTGTAGTCTCTCTCTTAATTGCTCTATCAGGTATACCATCTATAACTCCACTACTAAAATTTTGGTGATTACTATTTATGGATATAGGTTTTGTTACTTGTTCCATATCGTCTCCCTTTGAATAAGTTCTACATGAAAAGCAAAACTTAGTTCCACCTTCATATAATACATTTGCATCAGATGAACCACACCTATCGCAACTACCTTTCTTAACTACTTTTGATTCACTCATATCATTCCTTACTTGTTGTTAGTATCTTTGCAATAGCTTCCATTGCACTCTTCTTAATTGAGTAGTACTTATTATCTATCTTATTATTATAAGCAACTATACATTCATATAAGTCTTTGTCTTTATCATAAGATACTACACACTCAACTTGTTTACCATCTACAAAACCATAGTAGTTATCATAGCCATATTGATTAGTCATCTTCTCCATACTCCTGTTTTATTATTTCATTTATAAAGTCAGTATCACTTTCAATCTTGTCTGCGACCTCTTCTCTAGCATACTTCTTTGCTTCATGGTGAGTGTATCCTTCTTGGATTAACTCCTCATAGATTTCTTTGTAGAGTTTCTGCTTGTCATTATCCCAAAGATTTTTCATAGTTTTCTCTGTTCTTTATAAGTTTATTTAGATACCATTGAGCTTTCTTTAAATCTTCAGTACCATTCTTGTATCTATATCTCCATAGATATTTCATAATGTTACCCTGTAGATAGTAAGCAAACCCTTCATCAGTCATTGCTTCAATAGCATCTATTGTTTCAATGCCTGCATTGTTGTAGTGAGGTGGACTGTTTACCATGTCCTCAAAGGAAGGTAATGTCATACCTTCTCCTATGTCATTAGTCTCTATAAGTTTTTTTACCATGTAATTGTCATACCTTTCTTCCATAAATACACCTATGAATAATTAATTTTCTTTACTACATCAACGTAAGATTCTAACTTATCATTGAAGGTAGGCTTATCCATTAACTCCATCTTGTCAATGGCTTCCCATTCATCATTCGCACTTACTACAAAGGTGTTCTTAGTTATTTCAATTACATTAACTTCCCACCTATTGAGTAGTCTCTTTCTACCCTTTGAAACTTTACGAATCATACCACAGTTTCCTATACATTGTCAATCTCCCTAAAAGTTTTAATTACATCAGATGAAAATAATTTCTGCAAGTTTAGTAGATACATTCTACTTGCATTATGGTCACCACCTGACACACTCTTTTTATAATCTAAGTTATCAATAATTTTACGTAAGCTATTGATATCAAAGACTAATGTACAGAACACTTCCTTGCCTATACATAGATTATGAAACCAATAATCTGCTTCAGTTGTTTGGATTCCACTTGGCTTTCCATATGACTGATACTCTATGGCAATGTTGCCTGTCTTTTGCCATATGTCTCTCTCAGATTTGACTTCAATCTTTTTATCTTGCAACATATCTGCCACAAGTTTTTCCCTTACCTTACCATACTTCAAGTCCATATCAAACTTTTTCCTGTTAGGTTTTGAGGGTTCTAAATTTTCCATTGAGTTCCTTTCTAGTATAAACTTGTGAATGCAAGGATGTATACCATTGCAAATAAACTTAGTAATAAATATTTAATATCTTCATTGCCCATTATACTACACCTTGAGTGCAATGTAAATGCATAGTATAATTATTAATAGTTTACCATAATCAAGGTCATACTTTGTACCTTCGCCATAGTTTACATTAAAAAAATCTATAATTCTATGTAACATTTTACCAATCCCTTCTATCTAAGTCAAAGGCACGTCTTAAATCCCACATGCTCTGCTCTAAGTTTCTTATGTCAGATAAATATAAGTCTTGACACTCAAACAACATCTGTAGTGCTGAACTTACATGCCTTTCAGTTTCTTTAACTGCTTTCATTTGTTCATCAGTCATACCATCAATACCTTTTTTCCTATTAATTTCAATTAATTCAGATTCACTTTTTTTATTAGTCATTATACATACTCCTTGTTGTTATTGTTATACATTTCATTCCATCCATCTAAGTGGATACCTTTTAATATGTGTGCAATCACATCAACTGTCCAACCATTGCCAATCATCTTGTATCTTTGTGAGTTGGATACATGATTAGTGTAGTTGTCAGGTAGTGTTTGTAATCTCTCACACTCAAGTGGTGTAAGCTTTCGCCACATGTCCTTGCTAGTTGCAACCTTTGGTTCTCTATGTCCACCTTGCATGGTGGTAAGTGTAGGTGCTTTACCTTCTTGTGCATACACTCTCTTGATTGAGTCATGCCCTTTGAGGTCAGCAGTACCTACTCTAATCAATCCATCTTTAGACATGGTAGGGTTCTCCTTGAGTACCATAGTACGTTGCTTACGTTCAATACTATTCCACCATACTGCACCATTATATCTTGCAGTAAGGCAATGAGACTTACCACCACTAGTCATCTCTTCAGTCTCATAACCATCTTCAAGTATGTTCTGCATAGTCAAGCCTTTGCATATCATAGGTGGTATAGTTATCTGCTCATAGCTATCTCCTACACGTTTACCAAACCAATACAATCTGTATCTGTTTTGTGCTGATACATACTTAGAGTTCAATGGTTGAGGTTGGAATCCCATGTAATCAGATATTACATCTTGAGATTTCTTAGCCATTCGTACATTCTCTAGCAGTACATACTTAGGTTTAACTATCTCAAGCATCTCCACGAAATTAAAGAACAATTTACTACGTGGGTCATCAAAGTTAAGCTGATGTCCTGCGAATGAGAACCCTTGACAAGGTGAACCACCCATCATCAAATCAATATCCCAATATGCTATCTCGTGTGGGTCTAAGTCTGTAACATCTCCTAGCTGAACAGTATTAGGAAAGTTAGCTTGAGTTACCTTGATTGGATACTTATCAATCTCACTTGCAAAGTAGTTATCTACCTTGAAGCCTGCTCTTTGTAGTGCAATTTGACCACCACTACAACCATCAAATAAACTTAGTACATTCATTGTTAAACTCCTATAATGTGATACTCACCATGCTCATCTATAAGTGTAAGTATGGCTTCATGTTTTGGTGTGCTTGTTTGAATCTCTAGCCTATGAACTACATAAGGTAGTTGCTCCATACGAAACTTAAACTCTTTCATGTTAAGAGCATTACCTTCCACTAGATTTTCTAACATAAGTCTTACTTTTATTTTATCTTTTTGATTCATATCTTTTCCCTTCCTTGTTTGAAGAAATCATTCTGAACCATGAAGTCTGCATATACAGTTATACCAAACTCATAGCCTTGTTTGTAGTAAGGATTTCTACTGTTATCATCTCTACTACCATGAAGTATTGCATCTGCAACACCATCTTTAAAATATCTTAAGTCTTTCTTAGTTAGTATTTCTACTTTAACTAGTTCTGACATAGTTAATTCTCCTCTTTAATCAAGATATAAGAAGCACCTAGTACACCTAAGAAACTAAAGGTATAGATTATGGTAGGAATTAAACCACCCTCATCTACAACGTCTCCTACAGAGATTGTTACACCTATTGTAGAAACTATAAGTAATACTATTCTTGCAAAGTTATAATTTAAATTCATATCTATTGTCCTTTCTTGTTTGGTCTTGTTTTATCAAAGTATCTCATAAAGTAATCTCTTGCAAGATGTTCATGTTTTTCTCCAAAAGATTCCTTCACTTGCTCAATGATTGTTGACATTGCCCAACCTCTAATCTTTGGGTTGGCTTTACCTTCTTTCATTTTAGTTTCAATAAAATTTATCACTTCCATTTTCTCATCTAAGTGTGGTGTTAAAGTCATTGTTTATTTCCTTTCATTTTGTTTTTAGATTTCTCATTAGATAGTTGCAGTAATAGTTTATCTATCTCTGCATCTTGTTCGCTATTGATGTCTTCAAGTACTCTTATTCTTTCAAAGAGTCTTGACTGTTCATCAAGTAGGAATTTTTCTAGCTCAAGGTATGTAGATTTCTCTACCATGTTCAAGGCTTTCTCCTTCCAAAAGTCTGCCTTGTTTTTTTCTCTTTCATACCAAACTTTCATTGGGTTTGTCATTATCTTATCTCCTCTATACGTTCAATGACTACATCATCATAGCCTTTGTCTTTCCACTCATCTGCATCTTTCTTTGCATCATTGTAGTTGGTATAGTAATCATCTACACCACCTACCCAAACTATATATTTGTATTCTTGCATACTACCACTCCTCTATTTTAAAGTTGCTGAATAACTTATCATGGTCAATGTATCTCTTGCCCATAAAGGTTACTCTCTTTTTAAGTTCCTCAAGAGTTAAGTTCTTAGGTGATACTGATTCACCCATCTCATCACATGACATGATAACTGCATTGCCACTTACAATGTAATCATCTATGGTAAAGAAGTAATTGTATTCTCCCAAGTTACCTTCCTCATCAGTCCATATGTCATTACCATTTATTTGGTATGGATACATTTCTAACATGTTACAATTAATTAGTTCTTTTTTATGATGATAATCTACTACATCAGTTTCAACTATCAATTCATTCTTAGCATCTATAAAATAAGCTTTCATTAGTTTTCTTTCCTTTGTTGTTTAAGATACAATACAATAGGCAATTACTGCCCAAAATACTATTGTTGCGACTAGGTCATAACTCATTGTCATATTCCCACTCTCATTTCTGCAATGGCTTGCATTTCTATATCTTCAAACTCTAACCTTTCCATTTCCTTTTTTGCTAGTTGTAAGATACGTGACCTACTAATAGTACCATCATACTCATGCTCCCATTGTATGTAACCATCTGCATTAAAGATAATATATACATCATCTTTAACATCATACTCACAATAGTAGTAGTCATTAGCAAGCATTACATTAGGTGGTAACTGCTCTTCATCAGTCTCTAAGTTATATATTATACCCATTTTATTTTCCTTTCTATATGTAAACTTTAGGGTTACCATTTTGTGTTGAATCCATGTGTATCATACCAACCCAATCTCTTGGAATCTCATTCCATTCTTTAGGTTTGTATTGGTTATCACTCATGCCTTGATGCATGAAGTAATCATCTTCATATGGGTTATATTTTACTCTATCCCAATCAGCAAACTCTTTCTTCAAAGATTCTGATGTGGATACAAAATACTCACTCATATAGCCTACTGCAAAGGCATGAACATTCTTCTTACCTTCTTGTCGCACTCGCTTCTGTCCACCTTTACGAACAATAAAGTTACCTTCAAGCACTACACATTTCTTATGGTCTATCACTAGACCACTCTTGCAATCTTGTATGCTCCAAGTTTTCTTGTGTAAGTTCCAATAAACTCTAACTTTTTTCTTCATTACTTTTCCTTTCATGTTGTTTATACCAATCTAAAGATGCTCCTCTAATTAGATTTGTATACTCTATACCATATCCACTTCCTGCCTTCAATGTTTCTTTATCAAGTAAGTGTTTATGCATATGGTCTATGTTATCCCAATTATCTAATATCTTTTTACATAAATAATCAAATTGGGTATCTTCTAAAACATTCAAATCACATTCATAATATAAGTATGAACTCATTAGATAAATAGGAACTAGCCTATTATTTGAAATGTTATTTAATTCCATGTATCCTTCTCCATGTTACCCAAGTAATTGCTTGTAATTCATATGCCTTGATACCTAGTTTTTTAGATGCTCTAAGGTAGGCTTTTTGTATATCCTTATACTCAGTCTTGGCAATGCTTGTATTGGGTGTAGTCAATCCTTGTCTATCATTGTAGTAAATATTTCTTGCATGACCATCAATGGTAATATCTTGCTCATCTCCACTTATATTTCTAAAGAATGATACAATCTTTTTACCATTTAGTATTGTAATTGTTTCTTCGTAGCTAGGCATTGTTTCAAGTATGTGCCAAGCTTTTGCCTTCATCTTATGATAGGTGCTTACCTTGATGCTATCCATATCATTGCCATTGATAAAGGCAGTACATAAATCTTTAGCATTAATAATATTCCTTTCCCATTTATTGTTTGGTGATAATGCACTTGTTACACCAATAACAATATGAATAGGTAAATCCAATTCTAATGCAATCTTTTTACAATCAGTATAAGCATTTACATACCAAGTTAAACCATGTTTTATTTCACTTGGATTGGCTAAATGATATACTAAAATAATATTCTTAGTTGTAATTGCCATTATTTATCCTTTCAAGAAATGAAAAGGAAGCACATAGTATGCTTCCCTAATTAAGTTTTACTTAACCAAGCTTATGCTTGATTTATGAACATTAAGCTTTTGAGCAAGTGACTCAATAAACTGTTCAGTTGTACACCACTTACCACTTAGTAAGTCTTGGTTACTGTTTCTGAAAGTAACACTTGTTAGGGTTGGTGCATTCTCACTACCATTGTTATGAGAAATAGAGAAAGTTTTAAATCCTTTAGGATTGTATGAATTTTTAAGCATAACATTTTCCTTTCATTTAGTTGTTAATTGCTTAGTAGTATATATTGATTTCTATGTATCCATAGTTCAAATATACTTAGCTAGGTAGGAAAGGGGAAGCCCTACCTAACAAGGTATACTTGGTTTACTTTAACCTAGCTATATTATTTTCTATTGCATCATAAAATATGTCCTCATTAAATCTTGGGTTTTGTGATGCACAATAAACCCTTACCAATTCTATTTCTGAATGAGTATAATTATTCCTAGCAATGATTTTAGTTATTTCTTCAAAATCTCTTTTAGTAGGATTTTTTCTAATCTTGTATTCAAATACGTCATCTCTAATCCACATTGTTTTATTCCTTTCTGATTAGTTGTTATTATATATTGATTTCTATGTATCCATTTTTCTAAATTTGTAGTATTCATCAATTTTTTCTAGTGTATTATGTCTAGCATTTAGTATATTAGATAAATCAATTATATCTACATATTTAGGATTAATAGATAATAATTCATTTAGTAATTCATCAAATACTCTTTTTACTTCTTTTACTTGATAGTTTTTAAAAGTATCTTTTCCAAACTTTCTTGTAATTTCTTCTTCTAGTTTTCCTGTAGTATTCATAATGTTTTCCTTTCTGATTAGTTATTATTATATATTGATTTCTATGTATCCAATTAGATAACATTATTTAATTTACCTTGTTGTATCATTAATATAATAAATCTTTTTAACATATCTTTTTCTTCAATTAGATTAAGCTTCCTATTTCTTTTATTTTCTATTTCGTCATATGGGTAAATAAAACTATCATATAATAATTCTATGTTTTTATCTAAAATTATATTTAATAGTTTATCTTCTTTTATACGTGATAAGAAGGAAGCAGTATCTAAATCCATATCATTTTTATTAGTTATCATAATCATTTATCCTTTCATTGTTTAATGATTTGTGTTTATAAATTTCTTATTAGTATATATTGATTTCTATGTATCCAATATAGTTTTATATAGTTATTTCAATAACTTATATTAATATTGGGTAGTGGGTAGGTAGTAAGTAAATAATGCAATATATAAACTCATTAGATTAATAATAGATTTATGTAATCTTTCTAATCTAAACAGTTTGTTTTATTAAAAAATTTATATAGATATATATTGATTCTTATGTATCCATTTAGAAAAAGGTAGTTTTTTGATAGAATTATATAGAATAGTATCTACCCCTACCAAAAAATCCTAGCTGTATATAATATATATATACCCTACCCCTAAATATTTTTAAAATTTTACAGGACTAACCATGCTCAACCTAGCTAAATGGGTCGCCGCCTGATTAAGTTGATATGAGTATTTATAGTTTGAGTATAAAGTAATATATAATTACAATAGGAGGTTGGGGTCTATCTATTTACCCCCGGAGGTCTAAATAGAAAATAACATACTTTCCTATTTTATACAATAGTGTTATAATATTTTTTATAACAACAAAGGAAAACTAATGTATGAGCTTTTTGTATTAGCATGTTTAATGAATGACCCTACCCAATGTAAAACTTTAGCAGATTTAAAAAGTCCACATGACACACATGACAAGTGTCTAGCAAGAGCCTATGTCATTGCAAGTGAATTACATACTTATATGCCTGGGTATTTTCCAAAAGCATATAAGTGTTTTGATAAAAACAAAGAAGAAGGTAAAATAAATACATAATGGAAGAAAAAACTAATATAGAAAATTACCTAGACTTTAAGATTAACTTAGATACATATATTAATTTAAGAGCAAGAGATGACTTTCTTACATTTGTAAAAGTATTTGCTCCTACTCTTGTATCTGATTTTAAGATGGGTAAGCATATTAAGTTACTATGTAGTAAATTACAGGGTGTGGTAGATGGTAACATTAAGAGACTTATGGTATTTCTACCACCTCGTTCTTCTAAATCATTGATATGTAGTAAGTTATTTCCTGCATGGTATATAGGTAACTTTTCAAACCATGAAATAATGTCAGTTTCACATAGTGACCAGCTTGCTTCTGACTTTGGTAGAACTGTAAGAGACATAGTTAATACAGAAAAGTTCCAAAGAATATTTAAAGGTGTAGCATTACGTAGTGACGTTAAGGCAGCAGGTAAGTGGAAAACAAATAAGAATGGTTCATACTATGCAGCAGGTGTAAGAAGTCAGGTTGCAGGTAGGGGAGCAAACATTGCCTTGCTAGATGATGTCATGTCAGAAGAAGATTCATTTAGTCAGACAGGTAGGAAGTATATCAAGGAGTGGTATCCTGCAGGTTTACGAACAAGGCTTATGCCTAATGGGTCAATTATTATTATTAATACAAGGTATCACTATGATGACCTATGTGGTTGGTTGTTAAAGCAGGAAAAGACTGCAGAGCAAAGCACCTATCCCTGGGAAGTTATTAGTATTCCGGCATGGTTAAATGAAGAAGCAGCAGAGTTACTAGACCTGCCTGTAGGTAGTTCGTACTTCCCTGAGTGGAAATCAGACGAGATACTACGAATAGATGAGCAGGAAATCAGAGCAAGTAATGGTGCAAGGTATTGGAACTCATTATATATGCAAGACCCTTCCCCTGATGATGGTGGTATAATTAAAAAGAAATATATAAACTGGTGGGAGTATGAAGAACCACCTGAGTGTCAGTTTATTATACAGACATATGATACTGCATTTAGTACAAGTAGAACTGCAGACTATAGTGTTATACAGACATGGGGTATATTCCATGATTATGACGAGGACTATGGTCATGCATCTCATTTGATACTATTAGGTAACACAAGAGGTAGGTATGAGTATCCTGAACTTAGACGTATTGCACAGGATTTGTATAGAGACTTTAGACCTGACGTATGTATTATAGAAAAGAAGGCAAGTGGTCAGTCTCTTATACAGGACATGCGTAGGGCAGGATTGCCTGTACTAGATTATCTTCCGGATAAAGATAAAGTTGCCAGAGTATATGCATCTACTCCCATGATGGAAGCAGGCAGAGTATGGCTACCTAAAAATAAAATATGGGCAGATGATTTATTTTCTGAGTGCATGTCATTTCCTAATGGCTCACATGATGACCAAGTAGACTGTATGACTATGGCAGTACACTACATGAAAGACAGTTGGAACTTAACACACCCGGAAGACCCTTCCTGGGAGGATGATGGAAGTAAAAAGGATAAAAGGGTTGCGTACTGGAGGGTATAACAGTATAATGAAGATATTCAAATACAATACTGTAACCTACTGCGTAGAGTGTGGAGCAAAACGATATAGTAAATATTGTAAGTGCAACAGGTTACCAGTAAAGATGGGCAAATCCACAACCACAAAAAAATATAAAAGTCCAATGATAAGGAAAGAGAATGGCAGTAGAAAAGAATCCTAATGAAGAAATAGCTCAAGATAATGTTATTAACTTAGATATTCAAAAAGAAAATACAATGAATAATGTAAGTTTTGAACTTGACCCTGACACAGGTGAATTAGAGGTAGAGTTTGAATCTGACATAGTTGAAGAAATTGAGGAAGAGCAAGGAACTTTTTATGAGAACCTTGCAGACCTTATGGAAGAAGAAGACTTACAGGACATTGCAAATACTGTAATAGAAAAATATGATGCAGATAAATCTTCTAGGTCAGAGTGGGAGTCAATGTTTGAGAGAGGGTTTGACTTACTAGGACTAAAGCTTGAAGACACTACAGAACCATTTGAAGGTGCAGCAACTGCAGTACACCCACTACTTATTGAATCTGCAGTTAAGTTTCAGAGTAAAGCAAGTGGAGAGTTATTTCCTTCTAAAGGACCTGTAAAGGTACAGATACTAGGTGACGTTACAGAAGCAAAGCAAAAACAGGCAAATAGAGTTCAGAACTTTATGAACTATCAAGTATCAGAACAAATGCCTGAATACTTTGATGAAACAGAAAGAATGTTGTTTCATTTGCCACTACTAGGTTCTGCATTTAAAAAAATATATTATGATGATTCACTAGATAGACCTGTAAGTGAGTTTGTACCTATTGACCAATTTTATGTATCGTATTATGCTACAGATTTAAGAAGAGCAGATAGATATACACATATTCTTTATAGAAGTCCTGTAGAACTTGCAAGACAAATAAATGCAGGTATGTATAGAGACATAGACTTACCTGACCCTACACAACCTACTCAGTCAGCAATGGCAGAAAAGATGGACACAGTATTAGGTCTTACACCTTCTACAGATACTGACCCCCAATATACTTTACTAGAACAGCATTGTTATCTTGAAATAGAAGACTATGACACTGCCTGTCCATATATTGTAACTGTAGAAGAGCAGTCACAAAAGGTATTGTCAATTAGAAGAAACTGGAATGAGGATGACAAAACAAAACAAAAGAAAATGTTTTTTACTCACTATAGATTTGTTCCTGGGTTTGGTTTCTATGGACTAGGACTTATACATTTCTTAGGTAACCTTACAATGTCTGCCACTGCAGCAATGAGAAGTTTAATTGATGCAGGTCAGTTTGCAAACTTGCAGGGTGGTTTTAAAGCCAAGGGTGTTAAGGTTGTAGGAGATAATGACCCTATTGCTCCAGGTGAGTTTAAGGAAGTGGAAGCAACAGGCATGGACTTAAATAAGTCTATTGTAATGTTTCCATACAAAGAACCTTCTAGAACTTTATTTGAAATGATGCAGTTTGTTGCAGGTGCAGGACAGAAGTTTGCAGACACAACTGAACAAGTTATAAGTGAAGGCTCTAACTATGGTCCTGTAGGTACAACTATGGCTCTGTTAGAAGCTTCAAGTAAATTCTTTTCTGCAATACATAAGAGATTACATAAGGCACAGAGAGAAGAGTTTAAGGTACTTGCACGTATTGATTCAGAAAGTTTACCCCAGAGATATCCTTATGATGTCCCAGGAGAGTCTTCAGAAATATTTAGAACTGACTTTGATAAAAAGATTGACATTATTCCTGTAAGTGACCCTAACATTCCTTCGTCTGCTCACAGACTTATGATGACAAATATGGCAATGCAGGTAGCACAAAACGCACCTCCGGGTATGTTTAATATGGAAGCATTAAATAGAACATTACTTAATGCAGCAAATATTCCTAACTTGGAAAATATTATGCCAAGTAAACCTAAACCAATGCCACTTGACCCTGTTACAGATATTGAAGCAGCAACTAAGGGATTACCTATCAAGGCATTTACAGGTCAGAACCATGATGCCCATATTCAAATAAAGACTATGTTCTTACAAGACCCTGCAAATGGTGGTAATCCAATAATGCAAAGAGTAAGTCCAATACTTCAGGCAAACATACAGGAACATGTAGTAATGAAGTATCAGGAACAAGTCAATGGTATGACAAGACAGATTATGTCTCAAGCACCTCAAGGTGACCCTAACATGCAGAACCCTCAAGTTATTGAGCAAGTTATGGCTCAGGCTGCACAACAAGTTATGCAGGCAAATCAAGCAATGGCTCAACAAGGTGGTTCACCTGAACAACAAATGGTACAGATGGAAGCTCAAAGACTTGGTCTTGAAAAAGAAAAAGTTCAGGCACAGCTTGCAAAGGAAGCTACTGAGGGTGCATTAAAGAATAGAGACCTTGACCTTAAAGAACAAAAGATTGCCCTTGATGCTTATAAGATAGGAGCAGAAGGTTTACTTAAAGCAGAAGAAAGAGAAAAGGACAGAAATACTGAGCAGGCAATGAATGCAGTTAAAATGCTTGTTGACATGATAAAGCAGGGTGATAGTATTCAAAGTGCAGAAAGTATAAAGACTTCTGACGTTCTTATTAAAATGCTTGAAGATGCAAAAAAAGAAAGAGAATAAATGCTATCAGATGAAATAAGTAGAGCATTAGATAAAGAAATCGAAACAATAAAAAATTCCCTTGCATATGGTTCAGCTTCAGATTATCATACGTACATGAACTGTGTAGGTCGCATTGCAGGTATTGAATGGGCTAAAGCAGAAATTAAAAACATAACTAGAAAAATGTTAGATGAAGAGGATGACGATTAATGCAACAACCAAGTATGGGAGCAGCAACAAAGAATGATATGTGGATAACAGAGGAGCATGTAGAAGACCCTGCAGTACTCCCTACTATTCCAGGATTTCATATTCTTGTAAGACCTATATCAATAAAAGAAAAAACAAAAGGTGGATTATACTTACCTGATTCTGTAAAGAATGACATTGCTTACTTAACTACAGTAGGTAAGGTTCTTACAGTAGGAGACTCAGCTTACTTAGATGAAGCAAAGTTTCCAAAAGGACCTTGGTGTAAAGCAGGAGACTATGTATGTTATGGTAAACATTCAGGTCAAAAGTTTTTTTATAAAGGTACTAAACTACTATTGTTATATGATGACCAGATTTCTATGGTTGTAGAAGACCCTAAAGATTTAGACCCAACATATAACTTATCAAATTAATTTCTTAAGCTTGCTTGCAAAGTAATTGAAATTAATATATAATCAAAAATATGCGTAAACTTAGTTTCGCAAACTATGGAGAAATGAATGACACCAGATAATGAGTGGTCTACGATTGATACTTCACAATCGCAAAATAAAGAAGAAGACAAAGTAGAGTTTGAAATAGAAGGTCAGGAAGAACAGGCAGTTGTAGAAACAAAGCCAGAACAGCCTGCACCAGAAGTTCAAGTAAAAACAGAGACAGAAGAAGTTGTACCTGAGAAAAAACCTGAAGCAAATTCTTCAGGAGCAGAAAAAAGAATAAGACAATTAGTTCGTCAGAAGAAAGAACGAGAGGAACAAATTGAACAACTTATTTCAAGGCAGGCAGAGCTTGAAGAAAGACTAAAGGCTCAACAAAAGGAAGCAGAAACTTCTTTTACCAAAAGTTTTGAAACGACTGAAGAGCAAATTAAAAGTCGTATTGAAATGGCAAAAGATGTTTATAAGCAGGCTTTAGAATCAGGAGACTCAAGTTTAATTGTAAATGCACAAGAAAACTTGAACAATGCTCAGAATGATGCTAATGCATTAAAGATTGCAAAACAACAATATGAAACACAGAAACCTATTGTTACTGAAGCAAAAGAAACTGCAAAACCTACTGCAAAGCCACAGTCAAATGTAAAGTATGATAAGCTTGCATTAGATTGGGCAGGTAAAAATCCTTGGTTTGGTCAAGACCAAGTAATGACTACGTTAGCATTAGAACTAGACCAAACATTAAAAGGAGAGGGTTATGACCCTTCTGAAGAAGATTTCTATAATGAAATAGATAACAGACTTCGTCAACAATATCCTGAAAGGTATGGAGTTGACACTCGTCAGCAGGAAACGACATCTCCTGCTCAAGTAGTCGGAGGAGCATCACGCACTCCTTCATCCTCGTCTAAGGGCAAGAAGGTTAGACTATCTAAAGAAGATATGCGACTTGCAGAAAAATGGGGTATACCTCTTGAACAATATGCTGCAGAAAAGCTGAAGGTTGAAAAATCTGAAGGCGATTATACTACAGTTTACAATAAATAGTGTGGGGAAATTAAAATGACACGAACAAGTACAATGGCAAAATCACGTAATACTGAAAGTCGTGAACTCAATAATAGGGAACAGGATATGGAATTTAGAGAACCTAATATGCTTGAGATTCCAGAAAATGTTTCTAATCGTTTTAGAAACGAGGGCATGGCTCTTCGTTGGATACGTATAAATCTTCGTGGAAAAGACGATTATACAAATGTTGGCAAGCGAATACAAGAAGGTTGGCAATTTGTAGATATTAATGAAGTTCCTGAAATTCAACATACATCCTTCGTGAGGGATGAAGGTCGATATACTGGTGCAGTCTGTCGTGGAGACTTAGCATTAGCAAAAATGCCATTACAAAAAGCAGAAAATCGACAAAAGTTTTACGAGAACCAAAGCTCAGAAATGGTTGATGCAGTTAATCAGCAGTTAATGAGTGGGAATAATTCTCGTATGCCTATTAGAAATAATAGTAAAAGTCAGGTTACTAAGGGTAAGACACCTAGATTTCAAGATTAGTCTAGTGTGTAGTAGTCTTAGTGATTGTTAATTTTAATTTAAGGGAGAAAAAACTATGACTACAAGTGCAGCATTGTTTGGCTTCTCACCATCTCGTAAACGTGGTAATAACCCAAATGCGATTGGAACTAATGAATATCCTATAGCTTCAGGTTATGGTGCAAATATTTTTACTGGTGACCTAGTAAGAATAAATGCAGGTAACTTAGAAGTTATTACAACTACTACTGAAGTAGTTCAGGGTGTCTTCATGGGTTGCAGATATGTTGAGAACGGCGAACAAAAATTTAAGGCATACTTTCCTTCAGGTACTTCTACTACAGATGCCTATGGAATAGTTGCTGATGACCCAAACCAAGTTTTTGAAGTACAGGCAGATGCGTCTGTTACTGCAGGAGACTTGCATGGTTCTCAAAACTTCGGAGTTGTTCTAGGAGCAGGTTCTACATTTACAGGTAAATCTGGACATGGTATAGATGCTTCAACTAGAACTACAGGAATCGCAATGGTGCGTACACTGGATTATGTAAATGAGCCAGGTAACCAAGTAGATGTATCAGCAGAAAGAGCTTTTCTAAAATTAAATACTAGATTAGTTCAGCATACTGACAACTTCTTGACACCTATCGTTTCTGCTCCTGCAACTATTACAGCATATTTATTAGGTTAAGGGGAGGATAAACTATGGCGATAAATAGAGCAAGTATATCAAAAGAACTTCTTCCCGGACTTAATGCTGTTTTTGGCATGGAGTATGGAGAAGTTTCTGATGAGCATAAGCCACTATTTGAAGTTGAAAACTCAGATAGGGCATTTGAAGAAGAAGTATTATTTACAGGATTTGGTACTGCACCGACTAAAGCAGAAGGTGCTGCAGTTTCCTTTGATGATGCTCAAGAGTCTTTCACTTCAAGGTATACACATGAGACAGTTGCACTGGCTTTTGCGATTACTGAAGAAGCAATGGAAGACAACCTTTATGACACTTTTGCAAAATTAAGAGCAAAGGGATTAGCTAGAGCAATGGCTAATACTAAGCAGGTTAAAGCTGCAGATGTGTACAATAATGGTTTTAATGCATCTTTTGTAGGTGGGGATGGACAGCCTTTCTTTTCGGCTTCACACCCAACTATAGGTGATGGTAACCAATCAAATACTTTAGGTGCAACTGACTTGTCAGAAGCTTCTTTAGAATCTGCATTGATTACTATTTCTAAAGCAAAAGATGACAGAGGTATTTTGATTGGTCTTCAGACTCAGTCATTGCATATACCTTCTGACTTGGCATTTACTGCAGACCAAATTCTAAATAGTACAATGTCAACAACTATTGGGGTTAATCCAACAACTGCTGCAAATGGTGCAACAAATGTTAACGACATTAACTCAATCAGAAATCAGGGCATGGTTCCAGGTGGATTCTTTGTAAATAGAAGGTTCACTGATACGAATGCATGGTTCTTAAAAACTGATTGTCCTAATGGAGCAAAAATGTTTGTACGTTCACCATTACAGACAAAAATGGAGCCAGACTTCGATACAGGAAACGTAAGATTTAAAGCTAGAGAAAGATATAGCTTTGGTTTTTCTGACTGGAGAAGTTATTATGGAGCTTCAGGTTCATCCTAATAGATGACTGTAAGTTAATAACTTAATAAAAAAAGGGAGGGATAGCCTTTGCATCCTTCCCTATTTTTTTGTATAATAAATATATTAAGGAGAATTACATGTCAACGAATATTAGAACAGGATTTGTAACAGGCAGTGGAGCAGTATTAGATACTCTTTCAAGTGTAACTGTTGCAGATACAAGAGTAAGAGGTGTGTTTTTTAGTGGTGTAGGTACATTCCTTATTACAGGAAGTCAAACAAATGAAAATGATAGCACTTCAGGAAGTAATATAAAGTTTGTAGGAACTACAAATGTAAATGCAGGAGACATTATGATACCTGATAGTGGTGTAAGAATGATAGGTCCTGTTAAAGTTTCTGCTCCAACTTCAACTGCAACTATAACAGTTTTCTATGGCTAATTATACATATCTAGTAAATGACATAATAGAGACTACAGAGAATGATAACTCTGACTTTACTAGTGCTATACCTAAATTTGTTAATAGAGCAGAGTTAAGATTAACAAAAGACTTAGATGATTATGGTTTAGTTACTTATACTTCCGTTGCAGTTTCAAGTGGTAAGAATATTATTAACCTTCCTTCAGGAACAAGAATATTAAAAAACTTTAACATTAATAATGCAGGTACTAAAATAAATTTACTACAAAGAACTGATGAATTTTTAAATGATTACTGGAATGTAAGTGCAAGCACAGGAACACCTCAATACTATGCACGCAGAGATAACACAACTATACTGATTGCACCTACTGCAGTGTCAACTGTTGATGGAGTAATAGTACATATATCAAGACCTACAACACTAAGCTCTGCATCAGATACAAATTACTTTTCAGACTTTTGTTATAATGCCTTGTATAATGCATCTATGGTAGAAGCTTTATTGTTTATGAAAAACTATGAAGCAATTACTGTATATGAATCAAGATATAAAGAAGAAGTTCAGGCTCTTCGTAACCAAGCAAGAAGAACCAGAAGAGATGATATGGAAACACCTGCAAGTCCTGCAGGAGGTGATAATACAATACTAGGGGGATTATAATAATGGGAATGACTAAAGCTGCAAGAATGGCAATGGAAATGATGAGAAAATCTATGCCTTCTAAATCAATGAGTCAAGCAAATGCTCAAAGAGTTGAAGCTGCAATAAGAAAAAATCCAAAACTTTATAAAGGACTATCTCCTTCTGAAGTTTTAAAAATGCTACCACCTAAAGGAATGACAGGTAAAGTTGTTGGTACACCTATAACAAAAGGAAAAAGAAAGAAAAAAGCAACACATGAACTTGTATATGAAGATGATAAGAATTATCCTACAATGAAAAAAATAAATAAAAAACCAACACATGAACTTGTATATGAAGATGATAAGAATTATCCTACAATGAAAAAAATTGTAACTAAAAAGTTTGTAGGTGGTGCATTAAAAACTATTAAAAAAGTTGGTGATGCAGTAAAGAAAAAAATAAATAAAAAAGATTCTAAAGGTAATACTGTATCTATATTAGGTAAACCTAGTCCTAATCAAATTAAAACTAAAAAAGCAACTAAACAACAAAGAACTACAAGAAGAGAAAAAGCAAAATCTTTTGGTAAAGGTGTAACAACTACTACAGGTATAGGTCTTGCTATTGAAGGCTTAAAAGGTAAAAAGTCTCAAACACAATCAGACCCTACACCTAAAACTGTAAAACCATTTACACCTAAATCTACTGCAATGCCAAAGCCTAGACCTAAGAAAAAAATGTACATGAAGGAAAGGTCAGGTAAAGACTCTAATGTAGAATTTGCAGTAGGCAAAGCTAAAAAGAAATTATTTGGTGGTGGTAAAGTAGGTGGTATGAAAGCAGGACCTGCAACACCTAATAGATTATACTAGGAGAAAAACATGGTAGCATCTAAAATATTAAAAGGTATAAAGACTTTATCAAAGGCTGAAAAGAAAGCTAAAGCTCCTAAACCAAAAGGTATTAAAGAAGGTAGTTCTGAATTTAGAGCTATATATTCTAAAAAGTTTAAAGAAGCTAAAGATAAAGGTCAAAAAAGAATAAGCATTAATAATGTTATAAAAAGGTCTCCTGATGGTAAAGGCTATCAAGATAAACCTAAAAAAGCTTTTTATATGGTTGAAAGAAGTAATAGAGCAAAGAAAAAAGATTTAACAGGTCTTACCCCTAAAGAAAAAATGCAAAGAACAGCTATGGTTTCTGATGCTAAAAAGAAAATAAAAGGTTTAAGAAAAGATACTGAAGGCACAGGAGAAAAATCAACAGTTAAATTAGCAGATAGAGTTATGGTTCTTAGTCCTAAAGCTAAAGGAAAGTCTGCATCTCAAATATTAAAAGAAGGAAGAGTAAGTCCTGCTACTAGACAATATGTAAATCCTAATCTTATGGAAAGTGTAAACTCACCCTTAACTCCTAAGATGAGTAATGAAACAAGACGCATGAGAAGAATGGCTCAGTTAAAAGTTCTTCCTGAAAAATTTTTTAAAAGCAAATCAGAAGAGTTAGATGTTGTGCGAGGTAATATACCTCCTGCTTTAACATCTTCTCAGATAGCAAACAAACTTAGAGAGTCTGTTGCAAGAGGAACTCAAAAAATTAAAACTGATAAAGGGGTTGAAGAAACACCTGCAGTTGCAGCCACAGAACTTAAAAAGTTTCCTAAAAGAAAAACATTAAGCATAGGTGACAAGCTTAAAGGCACAATGGCAACTGAAAAAAATATTAAGAAACAAATTCTTAAAATTAACAAGGGTGACTTTGGAGGACCTAATAAGAGTTTTGCAAATAATTTAGTTGCTAAACAAGAAAAACCAAAAATAACAACTAAGACAATGTATTCTCAAAAAGAGTTAAATGCAATGTCTCCTGAAATAAGAAAAAGAAAAACTGTTAAAGGTTTACTAGAATATCAAAAAACTTTTAGTAAAGTAGAATTTAAAAAATTAAATGAAACTTTGGCTAAAGTAGAAAAAAGTCTTATGTCTAATCCTGCAAAGGCAACTCTAAATGATTTAAAAAATAGACCTTTAATTAAAAATGCTAAAAAAGGAAGTCCTTATGCATCTATTAAAAATAGAGTTAGTAAATTAATTGAAAAGCAAAATCAAACTAAACCTAAATTAATAGGTAGTTTAAAAATGAAGCTTGATAATTTAGCAAATAGAAAGCCTGCAGCAAAAGGTGTAAAAGAAAAGTTTGGTGTAATACCTAGAAAATCAGGTGGTATACTTAAAGCAAAAGCAGGAACTAAAAAGAAAACTATAGGTAAAAGTAAACTTGGTAAATTAAAAGGTGCAATGCTTTCTCTTATGCCTATGGGTGTATATGACAGTATTGATATGATTGACACTGCAATAAGAACAGGTGTACCATTTAAGTCAGGTACTAAAGGAAAAACAATACGTGGCTGTGGTCAAGCAATGCGTGGCTATGGTAAAGCAATGAAAAAGGGGAGCAAGTAATGAGTATAGGAACAGGTATTAAAGGTACTTTATCTTTAGGTAAAGGTCTTGGCAAAACTATAGATGATGCTTACAAAAAGTATGTTAAAGGTGGTGGTAAAAAAACTAAAAAGGTATTTAGTGCAGAAGAGTTATCAAAGAAAAAACAACTTGAAAAAGCAAAACAAAACAGACAAATAAAACAACAAAAGTCTAAAAAAACAGAAGTTGTTAAAAAGGGTAAAAAGGTATATGATAAACCAATAGGTCCTCAGCCTAAACCTAAAAGTGTTAAAGTATACGATAAACCAATAGGTCCTCAGCCTAAACCTAAAAATGTTTCTTCAAAACAAAACCAGATTAATAAAGCAAAACAAAACAGACAAAATAGACAAAAGAAAACAGTTGCTAAAGGTAAGACAGTATACAATAAACCTGCAGGACCTTTTCCTAAAGTTTATAAAAAACCTGCAGGACCTACACCTAAGCCTACAAGCTTTCTAAAAAGAAACAAAGGTAAAATTGCAGCAGGTACAGCATTACTTTCAACTGTACCTTTTCTTATAAATACAGATGATTCTAAAATAGGTGCAAAAGAAAATAAAAAAGTAACACCTTCTAAAGATATAGGACCTGACACATCTAAAATAACAAAACCTACTACAGCTAAAGTAAAGAAACAAACACTACCTCAAACTAAAGCTGATGACTACACAGGTAGGTTTATAGATAAAAAAGGTAATGTTGCATATGATAGCTTTTCAGATTTCTTAGCACACATGACAGGCAAGCCTAAGAAACGAGCAATGCCTAAGAAAACTGCAAGAATAATAGGTACAGGTAACAAGCTTAAAAGAAAAGAAGCAGATACTAAAGGTGCAGGTAAGGGTGTAAAGTTTAAGGCATTTAAAGCAGGCACTAAGGATAAAACTATATCTCAAAAACAATTAGATAAAAATGCTAAATATAAAGCTTCTAAAGCATATCAACTTAAAAATATGGAAAAAGTTGGTTTAATGGATATAATTAAAAATCCTATAAAAGCTATAAAGAAAAGTTCAAGTAATGTAACGACAGCTAGAAGAAGAGCAAAGCAAGTTGCAGCAGGTGACCCTATCGCAGAAAGGAAATATGGTACAGGAAAAAGAACTGGGGATAAAATGAGCTATATGTATCCAGAAGGAGTGTTAAAATTTAAACCTGATGGTTCAGTAGAAAAACCTCTTAAATCATATAAAAGAAATCCTAAGAGTAAAAATAGAAGTGGTTTTGAAGTTACTAATAAATCAGGTGGAGGATTGATTGCAGGTTTATATGACAAGCCTGAAAAAGCTGAAACATATAAAGGAAATACATCTTCTGCAAGACAGGTAAAAGGTTATGGTAAAGCAAGGAAAAGACCCTAAACTAGGCACAGGTAAAAAACCTAAAGGTTCAGGCAGAAGGCTGTACACAGATGAAAATCCTAAGGATACTGTTCGCATTAAGTATGCAACCATATCAGATGCTAAGGAAACTATATCTAAAGTTAAAAAAATTAATAAGCCTTATGCAAGAAAAATACAAATACTTACAGTCCTTGAACAACGAGCCAAAGTATCTGGGAAAAAGGAACAAGCAAAACTTGCCAAGCAAGGAAAAGAACAAATAAGGAAGAAGTATGGAAAAGCCTGATAAATGTGAAACTTGTAAGTGTTATGAGTGTGATTGTGAAGAATGTAACTGTGAATGTCATATACAAGAAAAGAATGAGGAGGTACAAGGAGTACCTGTATAAATAAATGATTGAGTTTGTGTTAGTGTTTATGATGGGATTAAGAGTAGTAGACCAAACACAAACCTTCCAAGATATAGATAGATGTTTGTATTTTGCAGAAAGACTACATAACCAACCTTCAATACCACAAAAGGAAGGAGCTAATCTACAAATAACAGCATATTGCAAACCCATAAGGAAAAACTAATATGTTAGCAGAACTAGCCGCAGCAAATGCCGCATTCGGTATAATAAAAGAATTTATTTCTAACGGCAAAGAACTTTCAGGTTGTGTTCAACAAATAAGTGATTTTGTATTTGCAAAAGAAGAAATAGAAAAAAGTTTAAAGAAAAAGAAATCTAAAGGTATAGGAGGTACAGACTTAGAAGAGTTCATGGCTCTTGAGCAAATAAAAGAAAAAGAAGAAGAACTCAAGAAGATTATGATATATCTAGGTAGACCTGGACTATGGCAAGATTGGCAGGCATTCCAAGCAGAAGCTCGTAAATCTAGACGTTATCAAGAAAAGATGGCAGAGAAACGTAAAGAAGAGTTGATGGAATATGTTGGTTATGGAATTGCATTTATAAGTGTAATATTTTTTGCAGGATTGATGGCATGGTTTGTAGGTAAATGGATAGGAAGATTTTAGAAACACCTTGTATAGGAGTATGCAAATTAAAAGATAATATATGTATAGGATGTAAAAGAACAATAGAAGAAATAAAAGAAGCTTATAAAGGAAAGTAATATGTCTACTGCAGTTAAGAGAGACCCTAAGAAATGGGAAGCAGCTAAGGCAAGAGCAAAAGCAAAGATGGGTGGAAAACATTCTGCAAGAGCTATGCAACTCGCTGTTAAATATTATAAAGATTCAGGAGGTACATATTCAGGCAAAAAGAAATCTACTAATAAGTTGTCTAAGTGGACTAAACAAAAATGGACTACTAAGAGTGGTAAGAAGTCTTCTGAAACAGGTGAGAGGTATTTACCTAAAAAAGCGATTGACACTTTGTCGAACAAGGAATATGCAGCAACAACTAAAGCTAAAAGAGAAGGAACTAAAAAAGGTAAACAGTTTGTGAAACAACCTAAAAAGATTGCAAAGAAAGTTAAAAAGTATAGGATGGCATAAATGAATAAGTTTCCAGGAGTTAAAAGATTACCATCAGGAGGGATAGAGTATCGTGGGAAAAAATTTGCAGGATTTAATAAACCTAAAAGGTCTGACAGAGCAGGTAAAAAAGGCATGGTCTTGGCTAAGGAAGGCGATAAGATTAAGCTTATACACTATGGTGATTCTTCAATGGGTCACAACTATTCTCCAGAAGCTAGACAAAGTTTTAAGGCTCGCCACAAAAAAAATATACAAAAGGGTAAGATGTCAGCAGCTTATTGGGCAGATAAAAAATTATGGGCAGGAAAGGGCAAAAGCAAAAAAGCACCGCCTAAGAATCAAAAGCACGTCAAAGGAATCAGAAGAGCATAAAAGAAAATGGTATGACTGGTTAAGAGGTAAGTAATGGCTATTAGTAGAAGTAGTATCTCACAACAAATTAAAAAGCCTGCTACTAAAAAAATTAAAAAGAAAAAAATAAAAGGTAAAAAATAATGGCAGTATATAGTTCAATTACAAGATTTGGTAAACACGAACCCTTTTATTTACAGGTTGCTAGAGAACAAATATTTAATCATAAAAATATTTTTAAATTTGGTAATAATACAAGTGTTGGAAATACTTTAGAAACAGTATGGGCAGAAGGTGGTCTTTATAGTTATCTAACTTCTGCTTCTGTACTAAAAGTCTCTAGTTCTTCAACTGCAGATACTTCAGCAGGAACAGGAGCAAGAACTGTAGAGCTATTTGGTTTAGATACAAACTATGATGAAATAAATGAAACAGTTACTTTAAATGGTCAAACTGCAGTAAATACAACTAAAGAGTATTTAAGAATAAATAGAATGGTTGTTAGGTCTGCAGGAACTGGTGGTGCAAATGCAGGTGTTATATACGCAGGCACAGGCACAGTTACAACAGGTGTTCCTGCTAATGTTTATGCTTCTGTAAATGGAGTAACAGGAGCAAATCAAAGTTTGATGGCTCTTTGGACAGTTCCAGCAGGATACACTGCTTACATTCTTCAATATGATATATCTAATGGAACTACTTCTAATACTCCTGCAGTTTGTAAAATGGTACTAGCAATAAGACCTTATGGAGAAGTTTTTCAATCTAAAGATGTTAAATCTTTAACAACAAGTATGCACGTTGAAGAAACATTTTCAATTCCTTTAAAGGT
>Ga0208645_1000306_pt1 | contig 58565 bp, 77 predicted proteins | sample VirMetDEL_Sep_01_FD_184519 | JGI IMG/M metagenome (GOLD analysis project Ga0208645, IMG submission 184519) | Aqueous microbial communities from the Delaware River and Bay under freshwater to marine salinity gradient to study organic matter... | ecosystem: Environmental > Aquatic > Marine >... | reverse complement strand
CAAAAGAAGCCCTACCACCAATACTCTTCAGGTTACCTAAGTTAGTTACTTGTGAAAACCCAAAAGAAGCCATACCACCAATACTCTTCAGGTTACCTAAGTCAGATACTTTTGAATCAGTAAAATCAGCAGTTCCACCAATCCTTTCTAAGCTACCTAAGTTAGTTACTTGTGAATTAGTAAAAACAATATTTCCACCAATATTTTTTAAGTTACCTAAATCAGATACTTGTGATTTCTGAAAATCAGCACTTCTACCAATACTTTCTAAGTTACCTAAGTCAGTTACTTGTGAGCTATTAAAATAAGCCCTACCACCAATCCTTTCTAAGCTACCTAAGTTAGTTACTTGTGAATTAGTAAAAACAGCAGTTCCACCAATATTTTTTAAGTTACCTAAATCAGATACTTGTGATTCCTTAAACTCAGTATAACCACTAATACTTTCTAAGTTACCTAAGTCAGTTACTTGTGAGCTATTAAAATAAGCACTTCCACCAATACTTTTTAAGTTACCTAAGTCAGTTACTTGTGAGTTAGAAAAATAAGCATCTCCATAAATGTATTTAGGGAAAAAATCAGACGTTATTTCTGATGTAGGTTTGAAATTTCCAATATATAAAAAAGTGTTTGGTCTAAGTTCTCTTAAATTTCTTGCTACAGGAAAATCAAATTCAGAATCATCAAAAGTTCTTTTTAACTCTGTAACTAATCCATTCTCCCCATAATCAACTTTAAATTTATCAGCATCTTTTATAAGGTTAAAGTATTCTTTAAGTTTGATTTCATTTATTTTCTTACCTGATATTCTTTCTGTTAAATCTTTTACTTTAGTATTATACTCAATAGAATCCAACCATTTCTTTCCACTATTATTAGGTATGTTTTCTTTTAAAAACTTATCTGCAACAGGCATCATATCAGGCTCTAAGTCCTGCTTGCTAGAGGCATTACCCCTAACCTCTCCAACCTCGTCCCCCTTCATTCTTACGGCAATCCTAGATTCGTATTCTCCGTCTTTATTTTTAGTGGCGTAAACATAAAAGTCCCCACCATCAAGTTGACTCTTTGCATTAGTTTTTGTACACCAGTAAGTATTTTGGACAATCTGAGATAGCTTGTTGGCGTTCTCAATCCTAACTTTATTGCTTACAGAAGGCCCTCCTTCAAACTTAACCCACTCTCCCTCTTTAGTTGATACGAAAGAAGATGATTCTACTACATTTAAAGAGTTTTTAGCTTGTATTTCTACATAATCTTTTAATAAAGATTTACTGTCAATTGCATAAAGAGCTGCCAATGTACCCGCATCAAAAGGTGTAAAGTTCCTTAGTGTTTTATTGGTTCTTTTTGAGTACTTATTTGTTTTAAAGTCGTAGTTGTTTGTTAGTACAGCATCTAAAATTAAATACTTAAATGAATCATTATAGTCAGATTCAGATAGGTAAGACTTCCATTGGTCTAATGTTTCTTTTTGAGTTCCTTTATAATCATTTATAAAACTATCTCTAATACTCCCTGGATTAAAAGCTTGTTTTGCTTGTTCAATTTGAGCTTCTGAAGCTCCGTCATTAATAAGTGTATCTATTTCAAATTGAATAGCCCCATCTACAGCTTTACTGTCCTCTGACATAATATAATTGTCAGAATCCTTTATAAGCTTATCAAACTCTTCTTTTACTTTGCCTTGTATCCCTTCCTTATTAAATTTAACCCCTTGTAGTCCTATTTGCTTTATAGCTTGAGACTCATATTGATTTTCTATACCAGCCCTAGCGTACTTTAAAACTTCTTGTTCTGAAAGAGTAATTAATCCTTTTTGCTGCCTAACTGAATTAACTACCTCTCCTGGAGATTTATTTTCAAGTAAAGCAATATCGGACTGCTCAATAACTTCACCCCTTGCAACCTTACCAGATACAACATCTAAGAACTCTAACACCTGCTTGTCGCTGTCTAGGATACCCTCTACTGGCACATTGAGAATCTTAGCAAGCTTTCTTAGCCAATCGTTTATCAAGTCCTTTACAGACTGCGGAGACGACTCGTAGTTCTCTGCTAATATACCAAAAAGTTGAGCCATACTTTCCTCAGATTGAAGCTCAGTTTTGTAATTTTTAGCAAAGTCATCAAGCTCTTTAAGTAACTTTTTAGATGCAACCTTCCGAACAGCATCTATCATATTTGACGTAATCTGTTGTGCTTTAGCGTTTGATATGCCGTCCTTTAGTAGTATTGCATGGAATACTTCGTGTGCAACTGTTCTTGTGTTTGCTTTTTCTAAATTTATCCTTATTGTCTTTGTTCGTAATACATACTCACCTCTTGAAATAGGATTCCCTCCAGCAGCTTCAAACTCTTCTTTAGTATTGTACACCTCAATGGTAACGCCCTTGGCAATCTTTGATAAAGCTTTTCTAGCATTTTCTACTTGCTTTCTAACTTTATTTTTTACTCTACCTTTTCCAAACTTGCTAAGGACTCTTTCTTTCGCAGTAGGTTTTGTAGTTTCTGTTGGAGCAGCCTTTGTTTTTGGTGCAGCTTTTGTAGTTTCTTTTGGCTTGGGTACTTCTACTTTTTCTTCGCCAACAAACTCAATGTACGTTTCTTCAAATATTTGCTCGTCATACTCAGGCTGTTTCATTTGCTCTAACTCAAACTCTTGAGCAATAGCAGGGTCTTTTACTGTTACTTGCTTTCCTTCAGACATTGGAAATGTCACACTTGCAGGGTTGTTATTTTCGTCAAAATTAACAACTCCATCAGAGAATGCTTTATCTCTTCTTCCGAGTATAACTTTAGCATCGTTAGCCTGCTCTATTACATAATAATCTCTACCGTCAGGGCCTTCTTGTATTATTATACTACCTCTCCCTCCTGCTCCTTTGTTATCAGAATATGTGGCCTTTTTCCCTACAAAGTCTTTTTCCCTTTTTGGGCTTGTTTTTCTTGGAGTCTTTTTAACAGTTCGTACTGTTTTTTCTTCGGCAATTTTTCTAGTTTGAGTCTCTGTGATATTGTCATAATTTTCTAATTTTTCTATTTCATCTTCAACTAAAGAACGCATTATTTCAGCATCCTCTGACTTGTCATTTTCTATTTCAGAAAGGTAATCGTAAGCCTCATTGATAGAGTCTTCTAACTCAACTTCGTTGATTGACTCGCCTTTAGATACGGATATTGTTGCATTATTAAATTTTTCTGGTACCTTTATTTCCGCAGGTGCAGTTTCTACACTCACTGGCTTTTCTGGGGTTGGTGGGACACCAGTCTCCTCCTCTGTCGATGGTTTTTCTTCTGATACTACTTCTTCTTTAGGGTTACTAATTTCTTCTAATCTAGTTTGTACTTGTTTAAGTCTCTCTGATTCCGTCTTAGTCAATGCTGCATTGTCAACATCTTTTATTTTTTCTTTTAGCCTACCTTCTTCTATTAAAAGCTCTACCGCCTCTGTTTTATTTTCAGGAGTTAATCTATCTATTTTATTAGCAGTATTTACAGCTCCTTGAGTGTCTCTAAAATTTAATTTTATAGCATCTGACTCCTCTTCTGTCATTCTTCCATTAGCAACTTCTATTTCAACCTGCTCGTCTACAATGTTTGATGTGTTCTTTTTAGAAGATAACTCAATCGTTGTTTCGTCTATTTTAGTGTCAGGCTTAAATACTGAAGCCACATTTTCATATCCACCTTCCTTGGCTTTTTTAGTGGCATCAACCCTGCCACTTACAGTGTTTATATTTTTTATTGCAGTTGGAAGAACGGTTAATGGAGCAGAGCCTAGTCCAGCAAACCCCTCAAAACCAATTTCTTTTACATCCATCTCTTGGCCAGCAGCTAATCTACCTGCAACTTCACCTGTAGAGCCACCAACAACCTCTACAGCACCACCAGCTAATGGAGCTGCTGCCTTTCTTGCCGCCCTACCTGCAACCGATTTGCCTTTCTTAACTGCACCAGCTACTGCTTTTGTAGCCTTACCAGCCAATCCAGCCGATAAAGCCTCTACTGCTCCAATGGCTGCACCCCTACCAACCGCTTTCCTCCTAAGTTCTGAAAGCTTTTCTGGGTCTTGCAATATTTTTTGTACTTTATCTATTGTAATTTCACCGTCTATTTCCTCTTGTAAAAGCTCAGAAAAAGTAAGTCCAGCTTCCATAGCAGTTGCCAATCCAGCAAACCCACCACCTAATGCTCCTGTAGCCGTACCTATTAATGGTATTGAAGACCCAACTACAGCTCCTGTTCCCGCACCAGCAGCAGCAGATGCAGCAACTTCTTCAGACGCAAGAGAGCCTATCTGAGTAGCCATAGAGCTTACGAATAGGCTAGGCAAGACCGTTGGACTTTCTAAAACACCCATTAAAAACCCCATAGCACCGCCACCACTTTCTTCAAATACTCTGTTAAAGTCCTTCATTTCATCAGACTCAGCAGAACCCTTTTGTATTCTTTTTTGAGTTTGAACATAATTGTATAAATCTTGAACGGAAGCATCTTCTCCTGCTGTCATTATGTCTATTGATGGGTCTACAGATTCGGCCTGCAAAAACCCCTGCTTACCTGCTCTATATATGTCTCCAAAGAAATCAGTAAATTCATTCTTCCCGAAGGTTCTTTCAAGCCAAGTGTCTTCTTCTTGTGATTCCGATAAACCATCTTCCGATACTAAATCCATATCTCTTGCTGCCGCAGAATCCTCGACAGCCACTTGCTTTCCCAGGCCATCTACTTTTGTAAGTATACCTTGCTCCACATAGTCGTCAAAATCATCAGGATACAAGTCCCTAAGTGAAGACTCTGGATAGGATACTCCCTCGTACTCGTATAAAGACTCTTCTTGAGTATCTTCAACTTCAACAGGTTCTTCATCTCCTAACTTTTTCAATATACCTTGTTCAACGTATTCATCGAAAGTTTCAGGATATATCTCTCTAAGTGCAGATTCTGGGTAAGATACTCCTTCGTATTCAAATAGATTTTCTTCTTCCATAGTATTTTATTTCGAGAACTTGTTATAGTATTCAGTTAAAGATGTTCCTAGTTCGTCTGATGGATTTACTTTACCTTCTGACTCCAACCACTTCTTCATTCCTTCTTTGCCACCTAAGTGAGCTATAGCTCTTAATCCATCTCTATCATACCCCTCTGCTAAGTCTCCTAATTGGTCTATGTATTTATCAATATCATTAATATGCCAAAGACCAACTTTTGATTGTAAGCTTGGATTTTCTTGAAACTCATCTAAAGTGAATGTAGCTCCAGTAGAATTTTTGTAATCGTTTAATCTCGCCTCACCAAACTGTAATTCACCAACGTATCTCTCTCCAGATTTATTTACTCTTGAAGCCGTTGAGTCGTTAGATGATTCACTTTGCTTTAGTTTATTGTAAAATGTTAGCAAATCTAAGGTAGGTTTTCCACCTTCACTACCCTCTTGCTTTTTAGGTTTACTAATAAATTGCTTGTATGAAGGACTCATTAAAATAGCACCCTTCATATTCCTTTCAAATTTATCTTTCCATCCATCTTCTTCTAAGTCAACCTCAACCTCTTCCCCATTAGGTTTTGTCATTAGAATTACATCAGAACCAATGCTAGTTTCCTCTAAACCAATTCCTAACTGAGACATCTTTTTGAGGTAGTCATCTGACAATGAATCCATAAAGTTTTCTTCTGTTATGTCATCTTTGAAGTTCTTTACTGGGTCAGTTAAGTCCGTAACAATAGAAGGTAATTTAATTTTTGATTGTGGCTTAATTATTCCCTTTGCTTCAGGGTCAATTATATTTAGTAGTGCTCTTTCAGTATTAGACGAATTACTCAAGTCGATTTCCTCCAATACTTTCCTACCTTCCTTCCCTGGTCTATCATAAACAAGTAAAGTGGATGGGTCTCCTGGTGCTAGCTCATATTGATACCCTTTTAATCCATTTAGTATAGAAAAGTCAACCTCGTCAAAATCTCCTCCAGAAAGAAGGTCGTAATTTGAGGAAACAACATTTGAAACAAGATTAGCTTGTTCACTTCTAGGTTTTGGTAGCATACTAGCAGGGGCTGCCTTTGTTGTTTCAATAGGGGCATTTAAAGCACCAGTTCTTTTTAGTGCATCATCCAACCCTATTTTCTGAACAGCTCTTATCACATCGTCACTATATCCAGTTTTACCAAACTCTTCATAGTTTCTATTTGCTAACTCGTTTTCAGATATTAGGATTTCTTCTCCACGCTTTACATCTCCATTCTTATCTCTACCTTCAACTGGTTTGTGAGCAAAATAAGTTTTTCCGTCAATCTCAACTTTTTTGGAGTTAGTTCTAACGTAGTCGTAAATTTCATTTCCACTGAATCCAAGCAAGGTGTTAATTCTTGCATTTGTAGATGTTTGAAGCATTGCTGATGCAGCATCTATGTCAATAGCTCTTTTGTTGGCTATAACTGGAACCTTTCCATAACCCTCTATTGACTCAGACTTCATATATGTCCCATAGTCCTTAACATATTCATCAGTAAAGTTTCCATCTCTACCTAAAACCCCTTCTTCTTTAAGAGACTTTGTTAAATCTGGAACTCCCTCTACATCTCCACCCATAATAGTTGGATTTAATGACCAGTAACCAAAGCTGTATGGACTAGCTCCTGGAGCTAGAGTTTGGTTAAGTAAATTGTTTGCAGACATAGTGTACGAATTCCCATCTATTCCTAGCGATTTATTTAACTCTTCTATTGCCTTACCTTCAGTAATTAACAATATGTCTGTACCGCTTCCTGTATTAACAAGCTCATACCTAATAGATGCATCTATATTATTGTTTGGGTTTTGAGCTTCTGCAAAAACCTGGAAGCGAGGGTCAGTACTGGTTGAACTTACAGAACCACCCTTACCATCCATACCATTATTAAGAATAGATTCATTATACGAATCGGTAATTGAAGTAACAGCCCCAAGTTGCTGTTCTAACCCAGCACTCAAAAACATTTCAGTAGAATTTATAAAAGCTTGGTCATCATCCATTCCATCATAGTAACTTGATGAGGAATTATATCTCATCTTAGCTTGAGCTAATTTATCGACAGTTGATTGAACTCCATCAATAAGGCTTTGGGAGTTAACATTGTTTTTGACAGCAACCTTAGCTATGCCCTTACTAATATCTGATTTGTATTGATTTGCTTTTTTAATTAGCTCAAAGTTCTTCTCTCTATTTTTCTTAGCTACTTCAGCATAGTTTACAGTAGTTTGGGTGATACTTTGTTCTATGTCTTTAACATAGTCAACAAATGCATCACCTAGTCTTGTGTCTACTACTAATCTTGGATTTCTATAACTCATTTCTTATTGTTTATTCTTTATTACCTCCAAACAGACCGCCTAATCCACCACCATCTTTACCACCAACGCTACTTAATCCATAAGCTCCTGCCATAAGTCCTGTCGCCCCTAAGTCATACATACTTTGTCTAGCTAAAACTTGGTTTGCCTGAGATGCTCTTGATTGCGCCCTTGCTTGGTCAGACAATGCTGCATACCTGTCAAGTTGTGCTTCTTCTCTCCTCTCTCTAGCAGAAAATTGTCTCTGCTGTTCTGCCAATGTTTGAGCTTCTAAATATTGCTGACCTTGCGCTCTTAGTTTTTCATTCTGAACCTCTTGTTGCTCAATATTTGCAGAAACATTTTTCTTACTTTGTAGTGCAGCTTGTGCTAATGCAGTTGCGCCACCAGCAGCAGCACCTGTTGCTCTAATCGTGTCTAACGTATTTGCCAATGCAATATCAGTTTGCTCTATTTGAATATCAGTAGCTTGCGTGGCAACACCAAGGTTTGCGTAAGGGTTGCTTAAGTTCTTACTCAAGTCTGTTATGTCTTGCCTATTATTTTCTATCTGAGTTAACTTATTACGCATCTCTGTTGCATAAGTTGCATCTGCTGATGCCTGCTTTCTTAAAGACTCATAAGTCTTCTTAGCTCCAAAGAGTTTGACACCTATTGACGCCAGACCTAGCCCTGCTGAAACTGCTCCTAATCCCATTATTTATTTTTTAAGATTTTACAAAATTTGATGACACTGCAAATAAGTTTTTAGCTCCGCCTAAATCTGTTGTGTCATCCGTACTTAATTTAACTGTAGCAAAAAATCCTTTTATTCCACTCATACTTGCTCCTGGAACAACCTGTCCTGGCATTCCAAATGCAATAGTATTATTACCGTTAGCTTGAACTCCTTTGTTTACTAAGTTAGCAAAATATTTATTATCTTTTATATTAAATCCAACTCTGTATGTAACCCCTGATTCAGTATAAGAACCTTCGTCATAGCTGTATATAAATGACGATTCGTCTTTATAGTTATTACCTTGTAAGTTTCCCGTAGGGTCTGATAAAAAGAAATCAACCTGCCATCCGTTTGTTCCTTCGTAGTTTACTGTATTAAAGTTTTTAGATACAGATACCATTGGGTTGAAAGATAACGTAACAGATGTTGGGTAGTAAGTTTCATAGAAAGTCCCCCTATTATTAATTACACTTTCATCGTAATGTTTCCATATAGAACCACCTTTTGTTGTATAATATACATTGTCTAATGTCCCCCCAAAGCTTGGGTCGTAATCCCAAAAACTAGTCCAACCGTTATTACTATCGTTGAATGATGCGGTGTCATAAGTTTCTAGTTCAGCCTGCTGCATAGATACAACATACTTGTCGTAGTAATTGTCATATGCCCCAACAATTTTATCTTTAACATTTTTATAGAAAGATATGTCAGCTCCAGGATTATACAATTGAACAATGTCATTAAATGTTACAATTTTAGTATTAGGTAGCGGTCCGTTTCCTACATTAACAACATATAGGCCCTCTGGAAATAAGCTACCTGACAATGCTTGCATTCCAAGCTCTAGGTTTTCAACGGTGTTTACAGCTGAATCAGTAAAATAAAGATAATTATTAAAGCCTTCAGGCTGTTGTATGTTTAATGTTAAAGATACTTGAAAGCTTTGTGGACGTTCAGAAATATTTGCTAACGTATCACGGAAGTAATCCCTCATACCGTACCTACTTATCTCAGTAAGGCCATCTCTTGAAAGCCTCATTATTGCTCCTCTATTTTTATCAGAAAAATACATTCTGTAACCTTTAAATGCAAAAGATTCAGGATTATCGCTTATACCATACTCTCCAGCATATTGATTTATTTGACCTAATACAAGCTGAGATGCAGTAAGTGTTGGATTTCCATCAGCACTATATATTGCATCTTTGTCTATTAAAGCATTACTTACTTTGTCTTCTTGAAATATTATTAAGTTTGTATCTGTTGTATATAGTTTTTGTATCTCACCATATCTAGGGTCAAGTTCTTTGGTTATGTTTTCACCTACTGAGAATACATTGGTTTCGTTAACACCCGTTCTTGAGTTATATAAGCCAGAATATATAATGCCATTAGATAGCGTAAGCTCAGTATCCTCTGATTCAGTTATGAATGCTTTAACGCCAAGGTCAACAATTGTATTGTTATACCCCCCACGTATACGAGCTTCTTCAATATACCAGTCGAATAGCACATGGTCCTCATTAGTTGATGCCTCTAAAGGGAATCTAGGGTATCCAGTGGGGTTCCAAGGGAATGATGGCCAAGTTGCTTTACCTGGTCCAGCAAGCCCGTCATCTACTACTTTTTTGGCTAAAAAGCAATTAAAATATTCTATTTCTTTAATTAATCCCATTATATGTTAATTATTTCTTTTCATTGTAAAATATACATAAAACTGTCCAAGATAGGTTGAACCCCTTACATTCAAAGCTCCACTACCTTCGTTAGCATCATATACATCAGCTAAAAACCTATATTGGGTATCTGTTCTTTGTAAAAAATCACCAACATTTTGATTAGACCCTGAAATAAAATTCGGCCAGTTTGTCCCATTAACATTTAAACAAGTGAGACTACCTTTAAATTCAAGATTCTCATTTACTCCATATGAATTTGTTTGTAACCGCAACACATCGGATGCATATAAGCCGTAACTTTCCCAGTCTGCACCACCAGGTTTTCCCACCCAATAAAATTGCAAGAAAGAGTCTTTCTGAAACTTCCATACCATACCCTCTTTAGCTTTGCTTATATTAGGGTTATTAGTTCCATTTCTGGAATCAAAATTATACAGCGGAAAATATTGGTTAAATATGTTCGTTCCAGATGCCTCCGTTGGCCAATTTGCGGATGGAATATTATACTCAACTACAGGGTTTGTAGTTAACCCAACAATTGTAGGTTTTACGTTTACTAATTTATTGTTGTACCCGTTATACCCTATAGCAATTTCATTGACTTCATTTGGCTTTTGTAAACTGCTCCTATCTACAGTGCATCTAAATATAAATCGATACTCGTCAAAGGAAGCACTTGTTTCCGTATAGGTAAAGTAAGAACCAGAAGTTGTTCTTAACTTAAACCTATTAGGACTAGATGGGTCAGTATATATTTCAAAAATATTGTCATTTGTTATATCTTGTTCTATTCTTGTAGGAGATGTCAGAACTATTTTAAAAACTTGTAATAGTTCTACGCTTACTTTACCTGGAAACTTAGTAGTTAAACTAGTACCTACTGAGTTTGTAACATCAAAGAAAGATGTACTAACAAAGTCTCCTGGAGCTGTAGATTCTTTTAGGTCCCACGTCCAACCTACTATTTTTGCTGGAAAATCACTTCCAATATTTGATAATATACTTTGATTTAATTCAGATATAAGCCCTGAACTACCCGTTTCATAAAATATATCTAAACTAGATTCAAATGGTTCTGTTTCATATACGTTTAATCTTAAATCTTTATAGCTTATGTCGCTACCAATAACTTCGTTACCCCCAGGAGTGCCAACCGCCTTCTGTGTGCTAAGTTTAGCTATGTATGGATTTGCCCCTAAGTTTAATTCTCCAGTTATTGGAGGAGTAACATTAGGTTGTGCTTGTACTTGGGCTTTTGGTATTCCATAAAAAGGGGACACATTGTAGTCTAAACCATTAACATCTAAATTAACTCCTATTTCATCTCTTGTCCCTATTAAAACTACTTTATCAGGAGTTGGAGATGTTTCAAATTGTTGATTAGTTGCCTCATTAAATATTACCCCATTGTTATTTACCCTAGGGTATAAGTTTACAGAGCTTGAAAATTGAAGGTCTTGAGGCCCTACTTCTTTTAGGTCTCTTGGCACTTTGTTTATATTATCTGAAAACAAAGTTAAAAAAGCAACTTCTTCAGATAAAGGACTTACGCTTATTGGTACAGTCATTGTCGCACCAAGTACTGAACTTGACACCGTTATTGTGCTACCAGTAGGATACCTACCATTTCCTGGGTCTGTTATAGTAACTGACTGTACAGTACCATCCGCATTTATTATAACTTGTAATACTAATCCTACCCCAGCAGGTGCACCAACAATAGTCCAGCCTGAGGTAACACCAACTTCTCCACTATATTGACCCGCATTATATCCACTATTAGGGGTAAAACTAAGTGATGGGGCAGTACCTGGGTAGTTATTTAAAACTGTTGGTAGGTATACATTGTAATAATCTTGTTCTTTTTGTTGAACAACTACTTTATAGCTATACCATCCCGTAGGGTTCTCTTCCGAGTACAATCCAGCATATCCAGGATTTCCTATCTGAGATGGAATTAAACCATTAAATTGTATTTTTAAAGAGTCACCTCTATATACTTTTGTAGAAGTTAAAAATGTAGATGATTTAGAAAGGTAAGGATTGTAAATTGTTGAAAGTTCAGATGAGATAACATCGGATTGCCTGCCAAATTTATCAACTAAAACAAATCCAACCTTATAAGACCTGTTCTGCTTTAGCGAATGGTTGGGGTATTCTATTTCACTTACGGAATCAAACTTTCCCGCTTTTGGTTTTTCCCCAGCAAATACTGAGAATGGTAAATTTGAAGGTCTTGATGTCCTTACTAAATAGTTGCCATACATAACTCTATTTCCAGATAGCTCTTGAGCTTTTGCCCTAATTGGCACTTTGTCTGAAACTCTAGTAGTTTCGATAGATTGAAGTGTTTGTATTGGAATTTGAGATGTGTATTGATATAAAAATTCTGTATTTCCATTAGACTTCAAATCAGCCGTAGGTATGGTTTCAATAATTTTTATAGCATTAGAGTCAGACTCTTTATATAATATATCTATTTCTTTTACTTTTAGGTAAGAACTTAAGCTAGACACCGTGGAAACTCCTTCTGGCATATCCATTAATAAACCAATTGAATTTACTTTGTTTTCAAAAAAACTTATTATAGTGCTTTCTATAGCTCTGTTTTCGTCTGAGTTTGCTTCTGAATCTTGAGTGTTATTAGGAATTGAATCTTCTAAAAAATAACCGTCTTGTCTTGGTATAAAGGCAACTTGTGAAAATGGAGCGATTAAAGAATATTCGTCATCATCATACTTAAATCTATAACTGAATCTAACAAATCTATCTGTCAAGTAATCAACATCGCCACCAAAGGTTGCATCATAGTAAGGGTTTGCCCCTATTGTAACTGTGTCAGAAGTATTAATTACCACATTGTTTTCAAGAGTAATAGTAGTTCCATTTATTTCTGTAACCTTTATGTTATCTGAAACAGTAATTAATTCAACATTGTTACTATTAACCGATGTTACAGTTGCACCAACCCAATTTAAACTTATACTTTTGTCGGCTGTAAATTGGTTTGTACCTCCAGCAATAGCTTCAACAACTTCAGTTTTAGGTAAATTTTTAGAAATAACATCCTTCATAGTGGAGTCTTGATTTAAGTTATTCCTAGTTAAAGTTATAACTAAATCTTCCGTACTTCCTAATTCCGCCGCAAGTATAGTTATTGTATCACCTACTGCAAACCCAGTCCCTAATAAAGAAATATCATCAGATACAATAACCGATTCAACAAGACCATCACTTACTAAAACTGTTATAGTCCCACCATCGCCTGCCCCAGACGTTATAAAATTACCAGTGCCTATAACACCAGTATAAGAGCCATCTTCGCCATCATCTATATTTGTTGTTATATTTAAAAAAGCAGAAGGAAACAAATCCCCATTCCCTGTCAGCTTAGATAATTTTAATGGCTTCCAAGGATAATACTTTGCTACAGAAATATCCTCTTCTTTTGAATAATAGGATGGATTTGACAATGCCGTAGTCACATTTATCTTTCTTGGCTGATTCCTATTGTCCGTAAAAAATAATAAATCTTCTATTAAGTTTATTCCTAAAATAGGGTTTAGTTTAGCAAAGTTTAAAAAATTACCACTAACTAAAACAGAACCAAAATTATTTATTGTATCATATACGCATATGTAATGATTAGATTGTGTTGGTGCAAAATTGGATAATCCATCATTAGAAACATCATTCCAATCAGTTATAAATGCAAACAGCCTATTATTAGCTGTATCTATGTAAAACCCTATTATTTCAAGATTTACCCCTGTTAACCCAAAGTCAGTTAGCAAAGTATTTCCACTAACATTTTGAAGTAAGCCAGAATCACTACCCTCAGAATTTATTATTGCCGCATTTCTTGCGTCTATGTAATCTTGGTTTGAAATCATCCTTGGGTTAAGGTCTTTGTTCATCTTAGCCCCAACAAATATATTTTTAACTTCTGGCATATTATATTATTTTATCCACTTAGATTTACCTCTCATAAGCTGCGTAAGCTCACCAATTTTAATGTTCGATAACCTTATCTTAGCGTTTCTTAACTTTGCACTCCTCTCTCTTTTTAATCTATTAACGATGTACTCAGGTTGGTTAATTCTACTTGCTATAATAGCGTGGCTTATATGGGCGTACATAGCGTCTTCTATCATCTTTGGGACTCTAGTATCCAAGTCGTACGCTAAACCGTCTGAGATGTACTCTATGACAATCAGACAACCTTTTAAATTGCTTGAGAATGTAAATACCCCTCTTTTATCGTCAATACCAAACCAGCCATTGTTTTGAGTTAGCACAGGGTCTTCCCCATATCTTTGTCCGTAAAAACCTCCCCAATAGTAATTGTCAAGATACATATCGTCTACACTGTATCCTTCGTTTACTGAATCTTCAAAATATAAACCTGTTATCTTTTTAGTGTCTGCTGCTCTCCATCTTTCCACCGTTTGAGATGGGTTTGTGTCTACATTTTCTTCAAGATTGTCTTGAACTATTTGACCTGTTGAGTCTTGCTCAGGAGCTTCTGCTGGGTTTATCGTAAGGTTTGTATTTGGGTATATAATTCTTTTTACACCTAAGTCGTCAATCCAAGATAGTCTCACATAGTTCACATAGTCCTGTGGTATTACTGCTGTAAGGCTTGGAGATATTGTAAGCTCTTGAGATTTAACAGACTTCAATGTGTCATAGCTAAACTCTTGCATACCTCTCTTGGCGTGAAATATCACATCAGTTCTTTTAACGCTTGGTATTAGTTTTCCTGCGCCAACATATGCAACAATAAAATTGTTAATAATATCATTTAAAGATGTATACTGATAGCCACCGTAGTTGCTTTCTTTTGCGGTCTCAATAAGACTTACAACTATATCTGAGCCAGCAGGTGGTATTATAACTCCTCCCCCAAAAATATTAAATCTTATAGTGTTCTTTGGCGTAGATAATAGAGTGTAGTTGGTTGCTATTACTCCATCTACTGTTACAGAAAAGTTTGTATTAGAAACCCCTGCTACCGTTGCAACTAAATCAGTATTAAACGTGCAAGTGAAGTCTGCCGTTACACCATCTCCTTTAAAAGATTGCTGTCCAGCGTAGTATTGTGCATTAGTTTCGGTGATTAAACCACCATTTGGATTTGGCATATCTTATTAGCTTTTTTCGTTTATTTCATCTCTCTGTACTTGACTTGCAGCTACTTGAATAATTTGTGGGTCTTTCACAACAACGCCAAAGTAGAACAATACCCTTAGTATAAACTCTGTTTGCTCAGATACATCAAGCTCTATTTGTGTAGAGCCGTATGTGCTATTAGCATTAAAGTTAGCGGCTGTTAGAGTTATTACTAAGTCACCCCCAACTCCCCCACCAAAACTAGCTCCAGCAAAAGTAACCGTATCTCCAGAAATGTAGCCTGTTCCAGCACTAGTAACATCTATAGTTGTAACATTTGCTGAACCATTAACTCCTGAAGTAGTAATTGTCACAGTTAATCCAGTCCCCAAACCAGATGTAGCACTTTGTACAACTCCAGTCGATATTGTTACGTTTTTATCCGATGGATTTGTACTAATGCTAGATGTTAAAGTTCCAGTTCCTGTGTTTATTAAGCTTTCTCCATAAACGGTTGAGTCGTAAACAAACTGTCCAACAGAACCAATAGAGTACCCCCATCTAGGGTCTAGTGGCTTTCTTAAGAAGTTTACACCTATATTACTTGTAATGCTGTCAGGCTTTACAAATAGCTTTTCATTCTCAAACAAATAAGTTGGGAAAGATTCTGTAGATTTAGTTAATGGAGATTTTTGTATGTTGTAGAACTCCATTCTTTGAAGTCTTTGCAACTCAGTTGTATCCTTGTGTACAACAGCCCCTAACCGATAAAACTCTACCGTATTACCGTATATATCGGTTGTTGGTAGAGTAAAGTAAGGATTACTTGGTACAGTCGCTGCATCGTATGTAGCTGTACCGAATGTCTTGAATATGGCAAGCTTCTCATCAATATTAGCTACCCTATCAGCGTAGTCATTATCGCTTTGAGGCACTCTAAGTTGTTGATTTAGGTCTTGACTGTACTGCTCAAAAATCTCTAATTGAACTTGGGCGGAAATCTTATTGAACTCATCAGGAGTTACATACCCTCGTTCTTCTTTGTTAAGTATAAGCAACACAGTTTTGTATACTGTATTTACATTTATTGCCATATTAATATTTCTTTTTATTTATAAAGGATAGGTCAACAATTAAGCTAACCTACCCCTTACAAATATATTTACACATTAAGAGAATTTTTTCTCTATGCTTTGATACACTGCCATACCTTCATCAGTCTTAAACCAACTTGCTAGTGCAGAGTATGGATGCTCGTCAAAAGGAACCTCCATTAGTTTTCTACCATTGACAGCCCAAGAGAATGTTCTTTGGTCTGGTGATAGCTTGATAATTCCAGCCTCTACTGCTCTAATACCAAAACTTCTAAGCTCTACATTTTCGTCTTGTGCAAGACTGATAAATAGTGCAGGATTGTTTTTGGCAAGTAGCATCAAGTCTCTCTTGAGTTCCTTAGTTGTCATCTTAGAAACAGCACTGCCAACTTCCGTTCTTAGTATCGCCTCAGCGTGGTCAACATCTAATTCCCTTGCTAGGTTGAGTGCGTCAATTTCAAGTTCTATATTATCCAATTCATTTACGGCTTCAGCAACTTGGTCTTGCTCTGTATAAACTAAATTTCTTTGAGGATGATATAGAGATAAAAGTTTTTGTAAGTTTTGTTTTTCTTTAGGAACCATTAACACTCCATTTTTAAAAACAATGTGTGCCAATGTTACAGGCCCGTTCTGCTCATCAACAAATGGAGATACTTGGTTTGTTGCATACCTTAGTTCTCTTTCGTATCCTAAATCTGCATCAAAATACATAAGGGGATACCTCTGTGAGTGCTTTGATGCCAATGTAAATGTTAATGGTGATAATCCGTTTTTTAGATAGTATCGTCTATCTTTAACCTCCCACTTAGTAGAAGATTTTTCTTTTGCTTTTGTAGCCATAATATATAATAAAATTTAATAAAAAAAATAAATAAAACTTGGAGCCGCACTAAGCGACCCCAAGTAATATTTGTTGTTTGCAATTATGCAGCTGTAAACAATACGAAGTTGTTAGCAGCCTGAGTTACTAAACATCTTTCAGACAAGAAGTTCACGGTCATTGCATCTAAATCAGAAGTGTAAGCACCTCCAACAGACCCAGTAATCCAAGACTTCATTCTTCTGTCGTCAGCTTCAGAAGCTCTGTAGCGTACGTGCAAGAATGGTCTTCTGATGTTAGTTCCCAACATTTGGTCGTAAACTGTACTTGTTCCAGCAGGAACCAATACACCTTCGATGTTGTCAATTAAACCACGAGTGGTAGCATCGTTTAGGTATTTCCAGTCAGTTTTGTAGAAGTCATAAGAACCTCTTCTAAAACCAGCAAATCCTAAGTTTAATGCCATTTCCTCAGAGTTTTCAAATACACCGAAAGAAGAACCACCAGCTCCGTAAGAGTTCTGAGCAGCTAACATATCATCAAAGTCTAAAGAAGTAGCTCTATCTAAGAATAACATATTCTCTTCAATAGCTCCTTGCTTGTCAAGGTTCTGAAGAATTAAATCAAAGTCACCCAATGCACTTCTAGTTCCACCACCAGAGCCAGAACCACTTGCATAGTTTTGGTATACGTTACCTCTTGCTGTAATAGCAGCAAAAAGACCTTCAGTACCAGCAGTGGTAATTCCAGTAGCAAGACCTTCTTGAGTAGCAACACCAGATGTAGCAGTAGCAAGTTCGCCTTCAACTACAGCCATTTCTAAGTAATCTTGGAAACGTAGTCTAGTTTCTCCTTCAGATTTCAAATACCATAGGTATCCATTTGTTCCATCTTCAGCAGCAACTTCAACCCATCCAATTTGTGCAGCATCAGAACCACTAATTTCATAGGTGTCTTTGATGATGATTGGCTTGTTGTTGTACTGTGTGAAAGAAGCTTCCAAAGAACCTGACATTCCGTTTTGTCCTTTAGCAAATTCAGAACCGTAAACAAATACATTTACTTGTCCGTTTGCAATGCTGCTTAAGTCAGCAGTAGTGTAAGACAATACTGTAATAGCAGTGTCAGTTACACCAGATACATAACACTTTAGTGTAATCAAACCAGTAGCAGCATCTGCAACAACAATAGTGTTACCAATTCTTACAGAATGTTTTCCACCTTCTAAGTGGCCAGCACCAAATGTAATAGTTGAACCAGTAGCAGTGTTATTACCACTCAATGTTACTGTAAGGTTCCCAGCACCAGATTCATATCCAATGTGTAGTCTGTTTTGCTCAGACCATACAACTTGGTCAGAAGTCATTGGCATTTCAGCACCTACCATTCTTAAGAATCCTGATAGAGTTCTGTTACCATAACGCTCTACTTCCATTTCATAAAGCTCTGGCAAGTATTGTTGAGCAAAGTCATTACCAGCTCCGCTAGTAAAATCTAAATAGTTTTCAGCCAACGCTGATTTTGTTGGCATCGGTTTTAGGCTAAATGAGCCTAAAGGGTCATTAGTTGAGAATGTTCCCATTTTTTTTAATTTTTAAAGTTTGTTTTTTTAATTTTTAATTTTGAAGAATCCACTCCACTTATAGCTTTAACCTTCAACCCATTTATGTACACGCTATCGCCAGCAGTTTTTCTTGGTTCGTCAGATAAATTCTTAGATTTATTGACTACCTCCTTAACTGCATCGGCTTTACCTTGCTCATAAAAGTGAGTTGCAATCTTGTCCATATTTGAAGCAGCATACATCGCTTTGTGATAACCTTTGTGGTCTTTAATCTCTCCATTTTCTCCCAGAAACTTTCCGATGACATTAGAGATATCTGACTGTTTTTCAGCAAGACTGTTCGGATTGTTAACGCCATACCTGAATTTCTTTTCACCAACGGTAAAATCAAAACCTTTGAAGTCGTTGTTGAACATTTCAGTTGTAGCTTTTTTAAACCTGTCGTGCTTTTGTTGGTTCAAAGCTTGTTCTTCGTTATATCGATTAAAGAAGTCCATTGCTTTTTGTTGCTCTTGAGTTACGCCTGGTCTTAACTTAATCTCATCGTAATATTTACCCTTTAAGTCTTCCAAAAAGTTTTTGGCTTCTGAAACCTCTTCTTTAAACGCAAGCTTCTTCTTGCGTATGTCTCTTTCTTCATCTAAATCTTCATCATATGAAAACTTATCTTCTAAAAGGAAATTAATCTCATCATCATCTAGATGAGGTTTACTTTTTCTGTAGTACTCCTTTAGTAAGGTGTTGTTGTCCACATTGCTGTAGTCTGCATTTAACCTTACATAGTCCTCTACAGTTCCACCTGTTTCTTCCATAAATGAAACAAGCTTTTCTATATTTTCAGGAAGCGGCTTACCAGTCGATGCGGATTCGTTAATTGCATCTGACATCTGTTGAGTTGTAGCCTCTACCTCTTCCTCTTCTGTTATTTCTTGTATTGTGACTCGCTCTTCATCTTGAACGGAGCTTTCCCCTGATGATACTTCTTCAACCACTTCTTGTACAGCTTCGGTTGGTTTATCTGTAACCACATCTGTTGCTTCTTGCTCTTTATTGGCATTGTCTTGTTTTAATTCAACCTTAGTAACTTGTTCTTCGACATCTTCTTTTTTGGAAGATAGATTCACCTTTACAGGCTCACTAGTTTTCCCAAGGTTTTTCATTTTGGGTTTACTTTTAATTTTAAAGTCACCCTCTTGTTGCACTTTTTTTTCTGACATAATATAATATAATATAAATTAAAAAATTCTATTTAGCTAGGCTCAAACCTATCTATACCAACCCCTCCTAATACATCATTACCTGAACTTTCAAAGTTTTTCGGTAATAAGTTATTTTTTCTTTGGTCGATTAGCTCTGATTGTACAGTTCCCTGCACCTTTATTCTTTCATCCTTTCTATCTTCAATCTCTTGCTCTTTTTGTATTTCAGCAATACCTTTGGCTTGTGCGAGCTGTACATTGTAATTAAACTCTTCAGCCATCAACTCTCTTTTAACTTGAGCTTCCGCTTGAAGTCTTTGTATCTCAAACTCAGTCTTAGCTTTCTCAAGGCTTACTTTTTCGGCAGTTATAACCTGTTGTTTTTGTGCCTCTGCCAATGCAGCCTTTTCAGATGCTTCAGCATTCGCCTGAGCTTGTGCTTGAATGTTTTGCAGTTGAGCTTGTCTAGCAGCTTCTTGTTTCTTTCTTCTCCTGTCTTTCAACATCTCATTTGCAAGCTGAAGATTTTTTACTCTTCGTATATCAATAGCATCCTCAAGGTCTATACCTCCTGATTGCAACGCTACTTGTATGTTTTGTTCTAACTGTGCCTTCTCTTCTTCATCTGGCTCTAACTCTAAAAAGATTCCAAAGTCGTGCAAGTTTAATTGAGACATCTCCTGCATTGTAGCAGTATTGAATTTAGTAATGCTATTTTGAAGAGAGTTTGCGGTCAAAGCAAAGTCCAACGAGTCGGCAATCCTTCTAGAGATGTTTTCGCAAGCTCTAAGCGTCAAATAACAACTCGCCTGTAGTATGTGTCGTGTAGCTACATTAGATTGATTAGCGGCAATCTTTTGAAGTCCTACGAGTGCATTCTTGTCAGGAGTTGAGCCGTCTCTTGCTTCATTAAGTCCTGTTACATCTCTTATCATCTGTAAGTAGTACTGATACGTCTGTATCAACGATGCAATTTTAGCACCCCCACTTGATGATTGAAGTTCTTGAATTGGAACCTTACCTCTATTTAATTCCCCATCCTGTGTTAAAGACCTACCCAATACACTACCAGTTTGGAAGTACATATTAAGAGCCTCTGCTGGACTGTATGTTGTTCCGTTTCCTAAGTCAACTTCTGCAAGACCATCTACATCCAAAAACACACCATCAGGAACCATCTTGGTCATAACCTGCTGTAACTTCAAGTGCGTAATCTGAATCATATCAGCAAAACCAGTAATTCTATTTACAACAGAGTCAATTCTTCCGTTATACATTCTTGGTGCACACAATACATAGTTCATTTCTACCTTTGTAGTGTCTGCAAATGGTCTTGTCATATTTTCACACAAATCCCATTTTAGCATTGTATTTGTTCCAAGAACCTTAGCACCACTATAAAGAACCTCTATACTTCGAGACACTTTACTAAATGTATCGTTTTCTGGTGGATTAAAGTCATCAGACTTTTCAATAGCTTTTTCTAATCCGTTTGGTCCTTTCTTAATTTTAAATACCTGGTTGTTATATGTCTTGTATTCAAAGTACAATACTTGAACTGTGTTTTCATCATACCCTTTCCACCCAGTTAAGTACTCTCTATTGCCAGGCATATCCTCAATCCTCTTCAATTCGTCTTGAGGTATATTTGGAAACTGCTTCTTAAGCTCTGGTATTGTTACGGCTTTTACTTCTCCGACATAGTATATGTCTTCAAAGTTAGGGTCTTCTGTATATGAATAAACTAAGTTTGCTGGGTCGCAGTATTCAACTCTTACGCCATTAGCTTTATTCCAATTTGTTTTTACGGCACCTATCCCAAGAACAGTTAAATCGTAGTTAAATCTTTTCCTTACTTCATCAAACTTATTCTTAGCTAACACTTGATTGATTGCCTCTTCCTCTGCAATCTCTATTGACTGCTTGTAGTCCAACTGCATATGCAAAGAAAGCTCCTCTTTTGTTTGAGGCAACTCCTCTGGATTGCTAGTTTTAAAAGCATCTATACCCAAAGATTCTTTTAGTTGCATTAACTGTTCTTTTACAACCATATCTCGCATTATAGCTTCGGCATAGTTAGTTCTTTGTTTTATTGCCTCTGGGTCTTGTGCATAAGCATTTATCTCATACTTCTTTTCTGTTATTCCATTTGCTACAATGTCAACAAACTTAGATACAACAGGTACAGGCTTCCAATCTAAATTCAAATAAGACAGGTCGCCATTGATAGCGAGTTCATCTTTGTATTTTTGAACAGGTTGCTCACCTCTTGCATAAAGCCTAAGGGTGTGGAAGTGGTTGTAATTAGTAGCGAACCTATTTCCATAACCACCTTGATTGAACCACTCAGATTCTATGGCTTGGGCAACTTGCCTGCCATACTCTGCGCTATTCTTTTCCTCGTTGCTAACAACTTGGCTAGGAAATACGCTATTTGGATTTGCAACTACATTCATCTATTAATTATTTTTGAAACATTCCCAGTATTATCATATCTTAATAATCCTAGGTTTATATTCTTTCTTACTACTTTATTTACAGGCGCATACCTGTTTCTATTACAAGCCATAATGGCTAATCCTGAACTTATAGAAGCATCGTGAGATGTCCTGTTATTTATATTAAATCTTGCCCAATCTTCCAATGTTCTTTGGAAGTACACATCCCCCATTTCATCGTCACCTAAAATACCAACTAACTCCTCTATATATGTTTCTATTGCGGCAGCGTGTGCCTGCTTTATATCTTCACTTGAGTTTGGTATTCCACCTATCTCTCTTTCTGTTGCTGATAGCTTTGTATATGTCTTATCTGGTCTATTCATTGAAAAGCCTCTATAGCCCCTATTTTTAAAGTGATATAAAAGTCTCGGCTTGTTGTTCTCTGCAAGTATTGGCATACCATAAAAAACGCAAGCCATCAATATATCTTCAAAAAATATCTCAGCAGTTTGAGGTCTTGCAATGTATTCTAAAAAGAAATGATTGCTTGGGGCATCTTCCATACTAAACTTTGTTAGTCCGTGTGCTGAACCATTTGAACCTCTTTTATCTACTGTCCCAGATATATCGTAAGGGTCACATCCAAATGCTCCTAAATGTTCGTTACCTGGATACTTAGTTCCATTCTTAACTACAATTCTATTTTGTAAGCTAACAGGCGGAATCCAAGTTATATAGAATCTTCCTTTTGGGTTTGGCATAAACACAACCCTTGTATCTATTATGCCATTTTCCCACTGAAAGCCTCCTCTTGTTATCAGTGAACTTGACCGCATACCTTCGTTGTGGTCTATCTGCTGATATATCTTTGTTAAATTAAATATAGACTCTTTTGCTTCGTCTCTAAATGCGTGTTGCTCAGTTCTTGGAAACTGTCTATAAAATTCATTCAACCCATCTTGGTCATTCTTAAGACCTTCAACTTCATTTTCCCAATACTCTATTACGCCTTGCTTAATAAATCCTCCATAAGGGTCTTTAACTGGCTCTTCTGGCGTATCGAATACAGGTAATCCATAAGAATCAATGTATCCCTCGTAGTTCCATTCCATAGGTATGAACAAAGAATATAGTCCAGAAGAAGTCTGTCCGTTGCTATTTCTGTTCGTAACGTCTGATGCATAGTACAGTTTTTTAAAGTTCTCTCCTCCTTTATCTAAAGCGTTAGACGTAGAACCCATCATACACTTACCTATTATTCTGCTACCTAATCTCAAACAGGTTTTTGTTACTCTCCAGTTATTAAGTATGTTATTTGGTCTTTCCCATTTCCCAGACTCATCGTGTACAAGTAACTTTAGTTTTTCTCCATCATAGGAGTTGTCGCCTGTATTCTTCCAATCAATAGTAGTATCCAACCCTTTGATATCTTCTTGCTTTTCGTTAATATCAAGTTTCCTTCTCGTAAATTTCGATGCTGGTACTCTATATGCAAGTTCAGTCTTGGGTCTGTCCATTCCATCTTGTATAGGTTTAAAGAAGAATGGGTAGTTGACTGAGATTGGTACAACCTTGTCGGTAAACATCTTTTTTGCATCAGGCCCTGACTTTGATAGTATTCCATATCTTGAGTCAACCGATATTGTAGCAAGATTGACTGTCTCTCCAGACGACATAAAGGAGAATCCACTCCGTCTATTTTTAAGGTAGCACATTCCAAAGCACCTTGTGTCTGCCTTGCAAGCCTCCCAGAATATATAGAAGAGTCTGTTTGACTCCCTAAAGTCTGGCTGTCCAACGTCAATCTTTGACCATTGCAAGTACATATAATGAGAGCCAGTAATATAAGTAGGATTACCCTTATTATTAAACCAAAATCCGTTTTCCCTTCTTTCAAATTCTTTTTCAATGTAATCGTACCATTTTTCTTTAAATTCTTCTGGATATTCTTTCCAGTCAAATATTGTTTTTATTCTCTGAAGCTCCTTTGGATATTCTATCTGTTTCCATTTATTATCCTTGAACTTATAAGTATCAACTTCTTTTGGTAATGCAATCTTTAGGTTTTGTATTTCGTACACCTCACCTATTTGACCTGTATTGCTAATTACAATTACATCAAACTCTTCATCATAACCATATTTCCAAGACTTATTTCTGTTCTTTTTCTTTATGGTGGAAGGCTTTATGTGGTCATCTAGCACCCTATATAATGTCTGGGTGTATGACTTACTTTGAGTTAGCTCTTCCTTCTGCAAAACCTTTAAATTCTTTTTTCTTTACTTCCTCTTTAGGCTTGTCGTTCATAATATCTTCTTCATCTTGGATGCGCTGAAGTATTTCAAATGCATCAAATATAGCAAGTTTTTTTGTAGCTGCTGCGTTCTTCAATCTATCAGCAGATAGGTCATCACCTGAATCTATTATAGCTTCTTCTGCAACTTTGATAAGCTCATCAACAGCTCTTCGCCCAGCTTGGATTATATTCCTCTTCGTTTCCTTTATATTCATAGGTAGCAACGATGTTAATTAATTTCATACAATATAATAGTTCCCCATCTATAACAAACTCAAACTCTGATGTTGGCCTAAAGGAAACAAGGTCTCCTTCGTTCACACCAAGCTCAACTAGCTCTTTGTTACCATACTTTAAAACACCCATAAGTGGCTTCTCTTTCTCTAAAGAAAATATGCTATCACTTAGTATTGGTTTTACAAAACAATAATCGAGATGAGTGTTATTTGCTCCGTACATATATATCTGCTCAGGGGAGCAAGCATACATATCTTCCTTTATAAAGCTTCTACTGTTTTTTTCATTGCCTCTAATGTCATAAAACCTTCTAAACACATTGTGGTGAACAACAACCTTGTCGCCAACCTTTATATCAGTTTCTATAGCTAATGGCAATGCAACCACTTCTGCTAACTTGTTTACGCTTTTAAACTCTTCAAGCCTTGTGTTTACAATAAGGTCAACATCGTCAACCTTAACAGTATTATTGTATCGACCCTCTATGGGTTTTACGATAAAATCGTGGATACTTTTCATTAATACTGCAAGTCATATTCAACAGATATTGCCATATTAGAATTAAACTTTTTCCAAGGCAATGTTTCTTTTTCTTTTTGAATATAGATGTTATAAGAGTTATCTTTCTCATTGAAGAGAATATCAGATATTTCGTGACCACCATACACCTGCTGTCCAACAGAGTAGTGCATAGCGTCATTTTTGTAATCAGACCCTATGCTGATTTTTCTTATAACATTACTCATTATTCCTTAGTTATATCTTCAACCTCAGAGTAACTTCCATCGTCAAGATTAATATTTACACGACCATACTTTTCTTCAAGTGTGATTTTTGTTTTTTCGACTTCTTGATTTACATCAAGCATTACGCCCATAACCTCGTGCTTCCTAAGTTCTAGTGTTCCGATGTCTTGTTTAATTTGAGCAATTTTTGTTTGTTGCTCTCTGATAAGCTCTAGCTCTTCATCTGTAATTCTATTCATATTAAATTAAATTTGATTCTTACTCTTTTTATAATTACTTACTTTTTATTATTTTTCTGCTGATGTCCCATAATAGTAGGCAAATATGTTTGAAATTACCACACCTTCAACCATACCCATTAAATGTACAAAGAGTTCGTTATGTAAAACTCCTTCCTCGTAAACTACTGCGTATATGATAAATAAGAAAGAAACTAACCCAACGATACCTGTAAGCATCATCATAGTATCTTTCCCACCTGCCTTTTTAACTTCAACCTCTCTATTTCTAGCAGATTCTCTATCCTTTACTTCTAACTCATACATTTCTTTAGTTTGAGCTAAAGCTTCTTTTTTGTCTTCTGGGCTAATCTTTTCGTCTTTCTCTACAAGGTTTTTAACAATACCTAAAACACCTGCGTCTGGTAATAAGTCTCCAGCTATATCTAATATATGTGGAGCAGTCTTACCTAAAAACTTACCTAACTTTGTATCTTTAAATTTCTTAGACATTGTATTTTTTATCTTTATATTTAGTTTTAGATTTCTTATAAGCCTCTGCTTCCCAAGGAGAGTTTTTAGGGCTAGCCATTGCTACACCCTTTGAACTTTTTGAATATGCCTTACCCTTCCAATAAATGTTCTTGTCATCATAATCTAAGTCACCTCGTGACATTTGGTTAATGTGAACCATTTCATGTCTTATGACTTCATTATGAAATTTAGGGTCAAGCTTTTCATTAAGCACAATAGTTCCATTCCTGTTGCTTTGACCAAGAACACCAGGCCCTAAGTCTGCGTGATACACAGATACAGGTTCCTTTTTGTATGGAGGGTTAGACAGTTTAAATGCCATTGTTACTTACAAGACTTTTTACCCATCATTGCAGCACCTCTGCCACCCATATGCTTAGAAATTTGGCAACCTGACTTCATCATAGGTTTATCGTATCCACCTTTCATCATAGGTTTATCGTATCCACCCATCATAGGCTTGTCGTAAGAACCCATAGAAGTTCCTGCCATATTAATTCCAGACCTCATATCAACGCTCCCTTCGTCAGATTCTTCATCTTTTTTATCTTCAGAATCTTCATTTTTTGATTTTTCTTTTTTAGTAAGAGTTTTCTGAATTTGTTTTTGGCTATCTTTCATTGAAGAAATTAAACCATCACCTAATCTTGTATCTACTACTAATTTTGCATCTCTGTAACTCATTTTTTATTTATTTATGTTTACCATTTAACTTTATCTGCCCAGTAAGCAGCAGACATTTTACCTTTAGCTATATTCTTTCCGTGTCTAGCCTTAAAACTTTTTCTCTTAGCCTTCATCTTATCAGACTCCCCATCTTTTGGCTTTCCTGCCGTACTAGCACCCTGCTGACCAAACCTAATTATTTTTTCTTTTCCACCCTCACAAGCCTTTACAACGTGTGACTTCTTAGGGTGGCTTGGTGTTCTTTTAGGCTTATTACAAGCCATATCTTTCTTACTTACCTTCTTTGCCATTATATTACAATATAAACAGTTCTTCCATTTTCCTTTACAGCTCTTAAACACCTGTTTCTATTTTTATCTTCTGATACATAAGAAACGTGCACCCAATCAGGATTCTCATCGTCACCAAATTCCCATATCATTTGGTCGAAGTCTAAGTTGTCTTTTATGTATTTAAACATATCTGCGTTTGACATATGACCGTAAGAGTCATCTAAGTCAAAAGCTTCTCCTTTACAGTGCTGAGACGTACCACTTCCACCTACTGCTTTATTTAGTTCCTTAGACCTAAAGAAGCTATTAATGCGTATAGGGCCATTTACAGCCTCTCTAAGAGGTTCAAATACATTTTTGGATATAGACTTCATTCTCTTCAAATCAAACTCAGTGGGGGTGTTCTCTATGCCTAATCTTTTAGCAGTAGAACTTCTAACAGCCTCCTTGTATGATATGTGTTTACTAATTTTTTCCATCTTTATATTTTTTAATAGCAGATAGCCACTTAAAAATAGTGTAACCTATTGTGACAACTAATAAAAGTATTTTAAGTATGACCTCTATGTCTGACATAGTTATCATCATTACCAATGCATTAGCAACGTAGAGCTTTAAGTCTGCCGCCATTACTTAAAACTTGAATCCCTTTGCTTTTTCTGTAATAGGTCCTGGCTGGTATGCTGGCATATTTTTAGCTAGTAACTGAATACCCTTACATCCACTACTTGAGCCATACCCTCTTGGCATATTATCCATATTTAATGGACCATTCCAAATTGCGTCAAACCCTTGCTCTTCTGCATAAGGTCTTTTTGTTTCTACCATTTTTTTACTTTTCATAGTTTTATTTTTAGTAACCTCTAGCTACATCACTACCATAAATGTAGTCAGCAGCAGATTTGGTTGTTGGTGAAAAATTATTAGCCGTTGGCACTACTGGTGGAATTACAGCAGGGTCTGTTGTTGGAATCATAGGATTATTAGCCATAAAACCTTGAACAGCAGGACCCATAGGATTCATACCTAGTGCTTGCATTTCTTGTGGGGTTGCCCCTTCTAAGTTAGATGCTGTAGCACCTAGTTGATTAAGTATATTTTTCATATTACTTTTTGTATTTGTTTTTTCTTGACATTCCTTTATTAAATCCATCTCCTGTCATTTGTAGTCCTACTATTTTTTTCGCCGCTTCTATTTCTGCCTGCTTTTGCGACTCTATTTTTTTTGCTTTCTCTTGGTTTGCTTGTTTTAGATTAGCGTCAAAATTAGCAGCTTCACTTTTGGATACACTCAACCAAGAAGGAATTTTCGTCCCAGTTCTTTTTTCGTCTTCAGCCATTTGTTGTTTATTATAAGCTTCTCTTACCACTTTAGCTTCAAGAGGCATTCCTAAAAGCTTATAAGCTCTTTCTATTTTATTTAAATTATCAGACGTTATACCTACAGCATTATTTGTTTTGCTTTTAGGAATTTTTAAATCATCTTTACTAATGTCTTCACGTCCTTCTGACCTTGTAAATGACATGAACCCTTCTTTACTTGTAGGTGATTGTTCAGTTTTTTTCAATCTTTTTGTTTCTTCGTTTTTTTGTTGATTATATGCGTTCATACTTTCATCAACTTTTTTAAACAATGCTTTGTTTCCTCTTTTTAATCTTTCTGCTCTTTCTGCTCTTTCTGCTTTTAAAGTGTCTGGAGTTGTAGGAAGTGTTTTAAATTCATCTGTCTTTTTAGGAACTCTAATTTCCGCCTTAGACGATGATGGGGTAGGAGATGTGCTTTGTATTTTCTTAACTCCTTTTCTCTCAATAGATTTTGCATCTCTACCTTCAGAAAGCATTTCTCTTTTTAAAGAAAGCATTTCTCTTTTAGCAGCTTTCCTTGCTTTTCGCTTTTCTGCTCCTCTACTAGCTAAATTCTCAGCAGTAGCAGCCATTAAAGAAAAGTAGTCACTACCCATAGGTGTTGCCTTTACAAAATCAACCTCAGCGTTTTTAGCGGCTTCTTTACCTGCTTTTCTAATCTGCTTTTTTTCATCTCTACCTGCCTTTCTAATCTGCTTTTTTTCATCTCTTTCTCTATCCGTATCCTTTTGATTCCTCAATGGCAGATAACTCATAATTTGAGCCTTAATAATCTCAGGAGTTGTAAACTTTTCAGTAACTTTTGCGATAGACTTACCTTTGTTACTCGGTTTTACTACCTCTGAATCACCATCAGTAAATTTGTTAAGTTCTTGCTTTAAGTAATAGTTTGCACTTAAACCAGTTCCTGATGTCTGCTTAAGCATTGATTTTATTTTATAAGCCATTGTTTATTGTTTTATCTTTGTTTACGTCTAATATTGATTTTTTTAAAACCTTATCGGTGTATGTTTCACCCTTCATTATCTTGTTGCGCCTCTTGCTTGTTGGTATGTCTTCCTCTCCAACCATTATCTTGTAGATTCTATTGATGAGGTTCTTACCCTTGAATGATACCTTGTAGATATTCTTCTTAGTGTTAACTCTATCTCTCTTTGAGAATACTGTCAACCAACCACCATCCATAAGCCTAGACCACCTTGCACTGTCCCAACTGTGTGAGTACTGACCATCTATAAAGTCTAACCTATTAAATAGACCAACGCAGTCTAAGTATATTAGTATCTCTAAGTCTGTTGTACTAATATCATTATTCTTCGCTGCCCACTTTCTAATAACTCTGTAGTGCTTAAGTATGCTTAAGTCTCTTAAGTCGGAGTACTCTAACTTTCCACCTCTCATTATAAAACAACTACTACGTCAAACTCCTTGATTACTTTGTAAATTACCTTGTCAATCTCCATATCAAACCCTGCGTGTCTGTCGTAGTAAATGGTATCTCCATCTTGTACTCCTTCAACTAAGGTTCCAATGGTCTTTACTTTAGCCTTTCTGTATCTTATATCTTCTCTGTGACTCTCTCCTAAAATTAAACCACCTTTTGTAGATACTTCGTTTTCCTTTACAGGCTCTATCAACATATACTTTCCTACTGCCTTCATTATGCTCTTAAGTTATTAATTACACAATCAGTTGCAAGTATCGTATTAGCTACAGATGCCGCATTTTTTAATGCACTTTTAGTAACAAGTAGTGGGTCAATAATTCCTGCCTTAATCATATTAACTACTTCTTCTGTAACTACATTGTACCCACGTCCTTTTTTAGTAGGGTATTCAAACTTAGTGATACCAGCATTGGACATTATAACTTCAAATGGAGCTTGAATAGCCTTTAGAAGTATTTCTTCTCCTATGTTAGATGGGGTTACCTTACCACTAGCGTTAAGTAATGCAATTCCACCACCTGGAAGTATACCTTCTTTAATAGCCGCTTTAGTGGCACAGATAGAATCCTCTACTCTGTCAGCCTTCTCCTTTAACTCAACCTCTGAGTTTGCACCAACTTTAATTACACCAACCTTACCAGCTAGTCTTGACAACCTTCTTTCAAGCAAGTGTTTCTTACCATTAATCTTTGTTGTCTTAAGTTCTTTTTTAATATGCTTGATTAGAGCCTTTGTGTCGTCATTAATCTCCTCTACTTGGATGATAGTATCATCTTGTGTAGTAACAGCCTTTAAACACGTTCCTAGGTGGCTTACGTCAATTAAATCCATATCGTCACCTAAGTCCTCATTTATTACAGTTGCTCCAGTCAATGCAGCAAAGTCTTGTAATGTTTGCTTTTTATTAATACCGTAGTCAGGTGCGTCAATGATATTAGCTTTAATGTTACCCTTAGATACGTTCATTGAAATCGCTGTAACTAGCTGTTCATCGGCATCTCCGATAATTAGTAGTTCCTTGTTGTTCTTAATGACGTACTCAAGAATACTTTGTACCTTTCTTACGTTAGGTATTTTGCTTTCTACAATTAATACAAGTGGGTTATTTAACTCACAAGTACCTTTCTCTTTGTTATTAATAAAGTGGTGATTCTTTAATCCTTTATCAATTGAAGCTCCATCAACTATTTCTGCCGATGTTTCCTCGTCATTAGATATTTCCATACTAACAACACCATTCTCTCCTACATCCTCAAAAGCCTTAGCTATAATTTTACCTAAGCTAGAGTCGTTGTTAGAAGATATTGTGGCAACCTGCTTTAGCATATCACCACTAACTTCAACTGATTCGCCCTCTAAGTACTTAACGACCTTTTCAACTGCTGAGTTAATACCATCTCTGATTTCTCTTGAGTTGTAGTTGTCTGTTGCAAATGCCTCTTTTAATATAGAGTGTGCTAGTACTGTAGCAGTAGTTGTTCCATCCCCTGCTTCTTTAACAGTTTGTCTAGCTGCTTCCTTTAAAAGCGTTGCACCCATATTTTCAACAGGGTCTAGAAGTATAACTGAGTTAGCTACTGTCACCCCATCCTTTGTGATTAGTGGTTTGCCAGATGAGTCCTCAAGCATTACACACTTACCGCTAGCTCCTAATGTGGAACTAACGGCTCGTGTTAATTTTGATACACCTTCAAACACTTTATTTTTACCTTCGTCTCCGAAGTTTAAGTTCTTAACGATTTCGTTAGACATAATTATATTGAATTAAATTAAATTAGATTGTTACTCCTTTGACCTGGAGTTAAGGTTTATTATGCTGCTAATGCCACATTTACCCAAATTGCGTCATTATTGCCAACTCCGTTAGTAAAAGTTTCTGAAGATACACATAGGTAAAGTATCGCAGCATCTTCTCCATTAGTAGTAAACACCATATCTCCTTTTACTCCAGCTGCTGCTGTTGGGGCGGCAGATACAATTTTACCAAATCCTGCGATGTCATTGATTTTTACACCTTGGTTGTTTGTTCTTGTGTTTTTTGGTTGTAAGTCTGTTCCACTATCGAAACCACTAAATACCGTGTCTAAGTTAATTACTTCGTTTGCCATTTTTTTATTTGTTATTTTTGTTACTATTATTATTACTTATTTTTTTACTTTTTTACTCTATTCTTTGCAACGTGCAGCATTCTTTCTTCTAATTTAGATACCCTTATCGTTAACTCAAGTATAGTTTGATTAGCTTCTTTTAGCTCATCCTCTAGTTCTTCTATTCTTTTTTGCTTGTAGCTATTATGGCTTGAGGACACAGAGTGGTTTATATCCATCTTCTTTTTTATGATGTTCCAAACCTCTTTAATCCCAAACGCACCAGCTAAACCACTTACTATTAATATAAGGCTCTCGCTATCCATATACTTTTGTTTTTATTGTTTATGTCATAGAGTAGATTTAATTAGATAAAGTTGCTTTGTTGTTTTATAGTTCTTCGTTGACTATTGGCATAGCTTCCACCTCTTCCATTTCTGAAAGGTAATTACTATTTTTTACAATATACCAAAATCCATCTACTTCATAAGGCTCTGCCCATTGAGTAGTTGTTCCGATATAATTCTGTCCTGCTGTTACAAATGCGTTGTAAGCATCGCACTCTGCTTGTGTTCCTTTATAATACATTATGGATAAATTGTGTAATAGTTATTTATGTTAGTTTCAATTGCTTCTCTGTTTGTGCTTTGGTCGGATGGGTAAAGAATTATTTCTGAAACCTGCCCAACTAAAGTCCAAACATTTGCATATCTTGCAAAAACATTTATTCTTGAAGTTCCTGTTTGAGGAATAAATCCTGTAACTCCTCCACCTGAAACCCCATTGAGAAAAACCTCTGAGTTTGTGCTATTCAATAATGACGTAAAAACTACATCGCTATTCGCTGTGTAAGGTGCAGTTGCATTAGATGCAGGGTCATTATTTCTTGAAAAAGCAATTCCAGTATTAAACGCAATAGGAAAAAATAAATTTGTACCCCCATCTACATAACTTATTGCTACTTGTAGACCTGACGAACTTGAGTTTAAAACAGAAAAAGATGACCTTTCCCCTAAATCTCCAACCACAGGAACGCTATTGCTAGCTGTGTACATCGCTTTACCAACAGAACTCAATATTGTAGGTTTTCCATTCAATGTAACTACTGAACCTAAATCAACAATTTGTGGCTGTTGGGCGGCAAATGGTTGTAATGAGTCATATCCACCACCACTTTGGTCATACCATTTCGCAACAAAAACATCTCCTCCATCTGCAAATGTAAGTAAAGATTCTGTATCTAAACTACCATCATAAAGGAAACCAATATCTTGAACAGCATCATCAGAACTTCTTCTAGCCTCTATAGCTGGACCTGTATATGCTGAGTTCAATGCTCTTAATGAATAGGCTGCCACAGCACTTGGATAATCATCTAAAAGTCCTGTTTGAGAACCATCCCAATAGATGTTGTAATTTTTATTTATGTTAGATTCTATACCTGCTCTGTTAGCTGATTGGTCGGATGGGTAAAGTATTGCTTCCGAAAAATAAGATTCTAAACCAAAACCCGCTACATTAGAGCCCATAATAGTTAGTCTATCCTCTATATTTTTTCTTGGTTCTCCAAGTCCTAAAAGAGAATTTGTAAGAGAATTTGAAGAAGTTGTTAAACTATCCAACCCTCTAATAAATGAAGAAATTGCATTAGAATTAGCATTAATTGGCTCTGTTACTAATACAGGCGCACCACCACCACTATCCCAAGACTGAACTCTAAACGTAGTACTTGAAGTATTAAAGTACCTAAATATTTCTCCCCCTCCACCTGAAGAGAGATTATTTAATTGCATTACACCATCAAAAGCACTTATTAATTTGGAAACAACAAATCCTGAATAAGTCCCATCTGCTCCGTTAAAAATAGAATACCCTGTTACATAAACAGTGTTACTTGTACCAAGTGCAGCGACATTTCCGTTAGTCGTGTTTAAAACACCTGACAATACTATTGAAGCCTGAGAAGATTGTGATACTTGAAATGCATCATTATTTCCATTTCCACTTTGGTCGTACCACTTGGCAACAAAAACATCTCCACCATTTGCAAATGTAAGTAAAGAAGCTGTGTCTAATTCATTATCTACAAATCCAATATCTTGAACAAAAGTTTCACCTCCAACTGTTTTTCTAGCCTCTATAGCTGGACCTGAATAAGCAGTCCTTAGCTTTCTTAAAGAATAAGCAGCCGCAGCATTAGGGTACAAGTCTAATAGCAATGGCACTAACCCTCCTTCGGCTCCTCCCCTAATGCTGTTGTATGGGGATATTACCGATGCTGATATAAAAGGCATTACTTATAAGCTATTAATGAGCCACCCGTATCTACTGTAATACTCTGAAACAACTCTCCAGCTGGGGCTTGTATCAAAGCACCCTGCTTTAATGTAACACCAGACAAAGACATTGATGTCAGGTAGTTATCTGTAGCTACTCCTGTACTTGCATTTCCGCCTAGAAGTACTGTAATTACAGTGTCAGCTTGTGCAATAAACGCATAAGCATTAACTGATGTATGTGCGCCTTCCGCTAAATACTTAGAGCCGAATGTACCTATTAATCTACTTGGGTTTACACCCTTACTTTTACTTGCCATTTTTTTTTATTTTTTATATAATGTTATTTTCTACTACAGGTAATTCTGTAACAGTTGTTAGTGTTGTTGGGTATCTATCGTGAACTGTCATATAATAATAGCCATCAATTTCCATAGGATATGCCCATCTAACTGTTCCACCTGTGTACTTTTCACCTGCTGTTACTTCAGCGTCATAAGCAAGGCACTCAGCCTCTGTTCCTTTTATGTATTCCATTAGTATATTGCGTAATAATCATTAATGTTAGTTTCTATATCTGTTCTATTTGCTGATTGGTCTGATGGGTAAATTACAATCTCAGGGATAAATCCTGTAATTTTATTTGAATTTGCCCTATGAAATAAACTTATATATGATGGAGATTGTTGGTAAGCTAAAGATGTTGGCGTATTTCCATTAGATAAACTATTATTCCAAATCTCTATCAATCCAATCTTTCTTATGGAAGAAAATACAGAATTAGTTCCAAGAGTATAGGCTGTGTCATTAAAATCAAAAGTACCCGTTTCATAAAATGACAATATTCTTATAGTAGTTGCTGTTACTTGTAAACCTCTGAAAACTCTAGGAGAGTTATCTCCATCTACAACTATACCTGATGTAGACAAATTTACGGCTCCAAATGTAGAAATTTGACCATTATTATCATCGTATTTAAACTCATTTGTATCGAGTAAGGAGTTTCCATTCGCATAAATAGAAGGCTTGTTGTTAAATAAATTAATAACACCACTAACTACTATTGAAGGTTGAGTGCTTGCGGCTATATTTACTGCATCATTGCCTCCTCCACCGCTTTGGTCGTACCAAGTATGTACGAAAGCGTCATTACTTCCAGCAAATGACAACAAAGATGCTGTATCTAGCTCTCCATTAGAATCAAAACCTATATCATAAGTGGGTTGATTAGTAGTATCTATCCTAACTCTAATAGCTGCACCTGCATAATCAGCTCTTAACTTTCTCAAAGAATAAGCAGCCGCAGCATCAGGGTATAAATCTAACAGCCCAATAAAAGAGGCAGGTTTATCACCTTTCACAACACAGTTGTAAGCCATTATAGAGCCGCTATCAATAGTTATACTTTTAAACGCTTCACCTACAGGTGCAACTATCAATGCCCCTTGTTTTAATGTAACCCCACTAAGACTCATAGATGCCTTGTAGTCTACATCGTTAGCAGCTGTTGAAGAATCCCCACCCGTAAGTACAGATATAACTGCATCCTCCTGAACAATAAACTCATTAGAGTTTACATTGGTGTGTGCTGCTACCCCTAAGTACTTAGACCCAAATTGGTTCAAGAGTAGTTCCTCGCCTTGTTGATATATTGGGTTTACCATATTATTATTTATCTTATTTTTATTATACTACTTGTCCAAAGAAAACCCAATTACCGCTAGATTCTTTTTTAAGTGTACCCTTGCCGTAGGCGTAAGTAATTTCAGTACCTCCTGTTAAAGTAGTTCCTACACCTGCCGCAACCTCTATACTTCCACTTGCTTTGAAATTTACTAAATGAACTTCACTACCCACTGGATATTCTGAACTATCTGTTATATTAATAGCCACAGTGCCACCATTAGTAAAAAGTATAGTTTTACCAGCCTCTTCAGTTGATATTGAAAAAGTTGCATCACTTTTTGTAACTATTGGGCTGTATCCTTGTATAGATACATTACCTGAAATGCTAGTTACAGCGGTAACTCCAGTGTTAGAGATAGTAACCTCTCCTGTTACAGCAGTTGCTACTGATTGATTTGCTGAGTTACCTAAGAATATTTTAGCTGAGTTAAGGTTTGGTGTTGCATTTGCTCTACCAACAGCTACAACCTCAATCTCTCCATTGTTTGCATTTGCCCTAGAACAAAATCCTATGTTCTGTATTAAGTTAGCTTCTCCCGCTGGCTTAGTAGATGTTAACCTAGGCCTACCAGCTACATCGTTTGCTGCAATGTCAACATATATAACTTCATTCTGGGTTAAGTAACTACTGTCAAACGTACCGTTAAAGCTTCCAATAGCAGTGATTGTGCCGTTAGTATTTTGTGATACAGTTTCGTTGGCAATACCATAAGCTGGCATTTTAGATGGGTCACTAGCATCGGCTTTTGCTACAGTTGTTCCATTACCTGGGGAATACCCTGTTATGTATACTGGGTCACCTTTTACAACAGCCTCAACAAACCTAACATTTTGTATAACGTGCTTCGCACCTTCAACTGTACTTGCATATTCTAAGGCAGTCCCAGCAGAATTTACTTGTAAAACATTTAAAGCAGAACCTAATGCAGTTAAGTTTGTACCACCCTTTGCTACAGGTACTGTAGTAAGTGTTAAGTTAACGTCAGTTGCTGTGCCTATGTTTGATATAGGAGATACAGCAGTAAGGCTTGCAACCCCAACATCTCCACCTTGCCCTAGGGCTAATATGTTAGCTACAGTAACTTTTTTTGTTGAATCATCTGCACTATCTATAATTAAAAACTCGTCTGTTGTTATAGGAGACCCTTTTACTGGGTATGTATAATTTATTGCCATTATTTCTTTATTTTATTTACCTTCTTTCTTAGTACCATTACCGTCATTACCACGGTTACGCTTCACAGACTCAAACTTACCGTCCTCGTGGTCGTAGTCCTTACCTAATAGCCATAACTTACCAAACTTCTTTTCCGCTTCCTTCCTCTTGGCGTAGTTATCCCGCTTCATCTTCATCCTCCTAGGGCTTTTAGCTATCTCTAAGTCTCTCTTAGCCTTAGCTTTTTTAGCTTCAGGGCTTAATTTCTGCTTAGGTCCACCTGGTTTCTTTGGTTTAGCCATAATATTAACTTTATTTTATGCCTGTTAATAAATAACAGTCCACATTATATATTATTACCGATAATATTAGTTTTTTCCATAAAAGTTTCGTAACTTAGCACCGTTGATTGTTTATCACTAATGTTTTCATTGAGTTTAGAAGGGGGTGTTGTTTATTACAGCACCCTCTTTTTTTATCTAATCCTTCTTTTAAGTGTACTAAGGCTAATATTTAACGCATCCGCAATATATGACAACGGCTCCTCTGGTAGAATCCCCTTAATCAACTCAAACTTCTCCTTCACACCCAAACTTTCGTCCTCAGATATCTTCTTAACCTTTTTAGAGTCCTTATACAAAGAATCAAACCCATTTATAATACTTTTAGACATACTAATTCTCCTATCCATTAGCTCCTTACTCCAATTGTACGTCCAAAATCTAATAAGGTGGAAGTAGTAGCCGTGAGTCCTGTACTTAAACACAGAATGTAGCTCCCATTTACCATTTAAATAGTGCTCCCAAATGAATCCTACCCTGTCATACCTTATCCTGTGGTTATGTGGGTCTGTTAGTTGTAGTAAATGGTCATCTGACCACGATGTTTTTGCTTGTGATGTTTCCATAAATGTGTCTAGGGTTTAAATATGTAAATTATGGTGCAAATGTACACATAATTATTGATGTGACCCTCTGTTTTTAAAAGTGGAGGGTCAAGAAAAATAAAGAAAGTAAGTAGGGCAAGGGGTGTAGAGGAGGGGTTGGTGTCTCTTATAGAGTGGTTTTTTTACCACGTCACATATTTAGGGATTTGGGGTTATCACCTCACACGCGCGTCACGACCGCCACAGAAAACCCATTTCGTTTTACCCAGCTCCCCCCAATTTTTTACCTTTTCAGTTTACCTTTTTGACTTTTCCATACACTTGTATATAATGTTTAAACTTTTAATACACTTGTAACTAATACAAATGTATTAACTGTAACCACATATAATGTTGCAACTTTAATTGCATTCGTATACAATAAGAGAATGGATAAAGCAAAACCATACTTCAAACCTAAAATAAAATAATAAACAAAACTTTACTTTTAAATTCATTTTGTTAATAACTATTTAAGAAAGGTATTGTTTGTCTCATTATTTTTACATGACCTAAAATAAGACGTTTTAAGAGACTTTAGTACGATATGGTACCTAGATACCATAAAAAAAAGATAATTCTTTTACCTGATAATCAAGTAGTTGCATAATGTAGTTAAATTATTTAACATTTGTTAACAATTCAATTCAATTTTTTTGTTTACGCGTATGTGCGGGATTCTATACAGAAAAAAGGGAATAAGGCAAATGTTAAGAAATTGTTAAGAAATAAGGCAAATGTTAAGAAATTGTTAAGTTTTATGTTGAAAGTTTGTTTATAACATTTCTTTTACTTTATCTTTGTAGTCCGAAAGGGTCGTTCTTACAAAATAACACAAATCGCTGATAATCAGCACTTTAACAATTAAACATTTAAAAATCAATTAGTTATGAAAAATCAAGTAAAAGTAGTAAGCAACTACAAAGTAAACGTGTTACAAGCAAATAAAGATTTAAAGCAAGAGACCAAAACTTTGAAAGGTAGTTTGCAAGTATTAAAGATACTTACTAAAAATGAAGACGTACTGAAAGCCTGCAATGAAGTTGATTACCAAAAGTTAAAAAAGACTTGTAGAAAGTCCAAAACAGGTAACTATTCGCCTTTCTTTGTACTTCAGGCACTATATAAATTAGAGCTAACAAAGTAGTATCGAAACGGGTATTTTTACCCGTCTATGGGCAGCCGTTAAGCCCATACTGATGAGAAGCGGCAAAGGTACCTAATTACCTGCAAAATTAGGACGTTCATTCCATAGGGCAATTATGCAAAGTAAGTTTTTTAAACCGAAATATTGCAGCCCGTGCAAGTAGGGCAATAAGTAGTTTTTTAGAGCGAAAATTGTTTATCGAAATATGCAATTGAAATAGCGTATCGTTATTTGAAATTTTGAAATTTACATTAATTTAATCAAGGCAGGTATGCTCCTTTGTGAGCTGTGAATCCTCGACGTTAATAAAGCAAACGTCTGCAATCTTGTAAAGGCAATTAATGTATCTATTCATTAGGGTATTTTTATGCAATAGATAGGACTAAAAGTGGACTATCTATGCGGCTAAATTGTGTCTATTAATACGGCAACAAAGGTCGATTCAATGTAACAACTTGAATGTTCAAAACTACTTATATATAACTGCCAATTGTGGTAAGTCAGTAGCAATGAATTGAAATAAAAACTTTTACGAATAAAAGTAATAAAGAAACCGAAACCGCCAAAGTTAGGCGGTATTAATATAACTATAAAACGAATGGCTGCGGAGCGGTAGAGTAATCTATGCGCCTGACTTCGATGTATCCGCAGTCACTAAACATTAAATTAAAACAAATGTACTTCAAATCAGCAACATCAGCAGTTGAATATGCTAAACTGCAAATAGAAAAGCAAGGTTATAAAGTAGACTATTCAGATTGGTTTACACAAATAGCTTGCGGTGGTAGGTATGGTAGGTTAAGACCATCAGTAGGTGAATACCATAGCTTCATAATTGAATTGTCAAAAGACAATAAGAAATCAAACAAATGCTTATCTATTACATTGTACGGAATGGATAGCGGAAATTTTGAATTAGTAAACTATATAAACTAAATTAAAAATGGGAAATTTATTAGCAATCGGCACAACAAATGCCAAAACAATCAAGAACAAAAGACCATCAGCAATAATGTATCTTGCTCCGCATACACAAAACTCCAAAGGTATTAATGTATGCTCAAAAGCATCTAAAGGGTGTGCAGCAGCCTGCCTATATTCAAAAGGTAGAGGGAAATTCAATAGCGTACAGACTGCAAGAATGAATAAGACAGAAAGATTTCTGAATGATAAACAGAAATTTGCTGAAGAACTATTGAAAGAACTTATCAAGCTAAACAAGAAAGCAGAAAAGATAGGTGAGGAAATTGCCATAAGACTAAATGGTACAAGTGATTTAGATTTCATTGGCATAATCAAAAGACGATGTAATGTGGATGTACTAATTGAACTGACAAACTTAGTATTCTACGATTATACTAAGATATTAGGGAAGGTAAAGAAGTATAAAGACTATTCGCATAGGTACAAGATTACATTCTCCAAATCTGAAGAGAATACAAATGAATGTTTGGAAGCATTGTCAATTGGCTCTCCCGTATCTGTTGTATTCAATAGAACTAAGGGACAAGAACTACCTAAACAATGGAGAGGATATAAAGTATTGGATGGCGATGAGTCGGATGACCTAATGCTTGATAACGATGGAGCATATGTAATCGGATTAAGATTCAAAGGAAGTAAAAAAGATATGCAGCAAGCTATAGAGAGCGGATTTGCAGTTGAAGTATAAATAAAGTTAAACTAAATGGGTGATGTACCTACCATCAAATTATATTATGAAAACTTTAGTAAACGAAATTAATGGAAGAAAAGACTTTCCAATATTTGAAGGAACGAATGAAAAAATATTAGAATGGGTCGAAATGAATTTGGATATGTTTGGATTAAACGAAGAACATTCTTGCACTGCAAGTTTATTTGAAGATGAAATTGAAATTTCAGGCGATGAAGATTTGAAAATATTTAAAATTGTAAAAGTAGAAACAATTAAACTTTAAACAACTACAATTAATCAATCAGTAAACAATCACAGAGGGGGGAGTATTTCCCCTCTCTAATCTAAAAATTATATATTATGAAAACATCAGTAAAAACAGAATTAGCTAACCATTTATTAAACCTTATTAATGATGGCGTATTGACCAATGAAAATAAAGACGATTGGCATCACTTAGCATTCAACGAAGATTACTATTTAATTGGATATCACAATTGTTCAGAATGGCTTAAGAAACACAACCTTGATGTATTTGAAGCGATAGCAATTTGCCAAGATTACGAAATTCAAATGTTTGGAGAATTTTCAAACAGGTATGACAACTCAGAAACAACTGTAAATATGTTGGCATACATTTATGGAGAGGAACTAATTAATGAATTTGAAGGAGAAACAATAAAGGAATTAAAAGACTTTTGTGTTTCAATATAAATAACTAATCTAAAATTATATATTATGAAGTGTTCAATTATAAAGAAAAGAGATGGTCAGATGTGGGAAGTTGCATTTGATGGATTTGAAACCATAGGCGAGGCTAGAGTTAAGCTATCTAAAATAGCCAATGAGTTAGATGAGGGCGAGTGGTGGAGTTATGACAATGACGTGTTGGTATACGATGTATACACCTACAAAATTGTTAAATCATCAAGTGTACACTACGACCACAGCTATAGTACTAACGAATATATTACAATCAAATAAAGTTAAACTAATGGGTGATGATACCTACCATCAAATTGTATTATGAGAACAATAGAATTAAAAGTTTACACTATAAACAAACATCCAAATAAAGATAAATGCTTTGATTGGATTAGGAATAATTGGTACGATTTAAACGACCATTCAGTACAAGAAGTATTAGATAGCTTGAAAGGATTGCAGATTGTAATTGGCGGAGATTTAGACTATTCAATATCATCATCTCCTTGCAGGGGAGAATACATCAAATTCAAAGATTATGATAAGGATTTACTAAATGAATTGGATGCAAATGAATTACCATTGACAGGTGTATGTTGGGATGGAGACTTAATTGAAAGTATGCAAAAAGATGGAGATGCATATGGAGTATTAAGCGCATTGCATCGAGATACTGAATACCTTTATTCAGATGAAGGATTGCAAGAACTTTGCGAAGCTAATGATTATGAATTTACAGAAGAAGGAGAAGTATATATTTAAACAATCACAGAGGGGAGTATTTCCCCTCTCTATTTAAACTAAATTAAAATGAAAAAATTAGGATACTACGCAAAAGATTCGCAAAACAATTTATTCCAATATGAATGGGGGGCTGATGATGAGTTTTATATTTTAAACTCTGATAGAGATATGGTAATGGCTGACCCTAATAAATATGATGTATTAGAAATTGGATATTTTGATTCTCAAGACAATCTAAACAAGACAGAGCAGAGGCTAAAAGAAAACCTAATAAAAGACATCTACAATACTGACGTAAAATTACACTATTCTTACGATGTGCTATACGATGACTTGATACACAAATCTGTAGAAAGGCTTGAAAATATTCTTGATGGAATTAAATACAATCATTACATTTGCACAAATTATTAAACTTTAAACAACAAAAAACAAACAATTATGGAAACTTTAGAAAAACAATTTAAGAAAACAATGTATGTGGGATATGAAACATCTATGAGTCCACATATAAATAGAGAACAGAAGGTGATGGAATACAACGTAGGTTGGAACAAAGAAGTAGAGAGAGGTTGGTTCGAGATGTATGACGAAGATAGTGGTGGTCACGAATACTACGCTGCAGGTGGGCTATTTTTTAACGGAAATGAATTGATAGACTACGATGGTGTATTTTCTTTAGACGAAAACATCATAGACTGCGTTAAAGAAATGGGTGCTATTATTAAACTTTAAAAAACAAAAAAAATAAACAAGATGAAAAAACTAATGAAACACGAAGTTGGTAGCTTAACCAACGGAACCTACAAGACTAACACGTTAAGAGGTGTCACATACTACGAACTATTTAATGCACTTGGTCAGCCAACATACAACGAAGTATCAGCCGACAACAATTGTCAGCTAGAATGGGTTATTGAATGGCAAGATGAAATATACACCATCTATGATTGGAAGACATACGATAGAGAGTACACTATTAATGAACTTAATACTTGGATTATCGGTAGTAAAGTGCCATCATACGCATTTGAAGAAGCTCTAATTAACTTAATCGACAAGGATGTATTAGATACATTCAAATCAAATATTAATCTTTAAAACTAAATTAAGATGGACAGAAACACACAAGACAGACTAATTATACTACTATCAATTGCGTTGGTAGTAGTGTCAGTAATTTTTAACTTAACACGATAACAAAATGAACGAATACGAACAATTAGACGCACTACTATCTAATGCAGATTGGTACTATATGAGGTCAGATAGCGACTCAACCTATCAGAGAGGTCTTAAGGATATGGAAAAACTTATACAAATGAGATTAGACCTACCCGACCAAGATAGAGCTGATAAAATATGGAGCAAACACTCTCCTTTTACTAATATTAAAACTAAATAAGATGACAGCAGAGGAATACGAAAACTTACCACAGCAAATAAAAAACATAGTGGATAGTTGGGATGATAACAAAGATTTATACGCAGAGTGCAATAGAATACAAAAAGAATTAGAGCAAAAAGGATGGACTTGTGATTATGGATTGGACGGAATGGTATATGACGTTAAGCAGCTATCATTACAACAAATAAATAAACAAAAACAAAATAAAACTAAATAAGATGACAAATTTATTAAGAGCCGCAAGTTTTATACTGTGCGGAGACAACATAGAGGAGCAACTAAACTCACTTGACAATGCAATTATGAATGACCTATGCAACGTAGAAATACCAAGCGATGTAGTAGTGTGGGAAAAGTTTGAGGACGAAAGTGCAGAAACAATAATGCAAATTATTGAAGACCTCGAAATTCAGTTTGACGAGGCAAATAAAGACTTCATCAAAAGTTTACTAATAAATAAAACTAAATAAAATGAAGAATATAGAAGACTTACTATTTCCTAACAATCGGAAGTTAATACTCAATAAAGAAGAAGGTTGCCTTGAAACTTGTATCGTTGATATAGAGATTGACCCAATAAATTGTACACTTATAGGTGATGGATGTATAAAAATAAATACAGAAGACCTTACATATATAATGTTGGATTTTAATAATTTATACGATATGTTGGACTTGATTGACGAAGCAGATAGCTACTACGAAAAAGAACACAATAACACTAAAAATAAATAAGATGACTAAGAGACAAGAACAATTGAATGGGATACTAACAGATGTATCGGATTACTATGGATTAGAGATTACAGATGTAACAAGTAACTCCCGACTAAGTGAATTGGTTAGGGCGAGAGATATGTTTACCTACCTATGCAGAGAGTACACAAGTGCATCGTACAACGACATCGGTAAGATGCTAGGTGGTCGTAACCACGCAACTATAATACACTCCAACAATAAGATAAAGGAGTACGCAGAGATGTATCCTGCGGTGCAAAAGCAAGTGCAGGAAATTACATACCGTTCAGACTTATACGACAGACTAAAGACTCACGATGTGAATGTTAGAAGAGAGAACTTAATTATGTCAGCAGTTAACCTACTTGCGAACCAACTAAAGGATTGGAACTTTGAATCTATCGAGCAGATGGAGATGAGTTACCCAATAAATAAAATCGTTCAAGATATCAAGCAAGGTGTTTGGCAGGAGATGTTAAAAAATAAAAATAATAGCAATGCTAGAAAAACAGATAGAACTATACAATAAACTAAGAATTGTGTATTTAATTAACGTATGCGATGCGAGGCTAGAAACACTTAACAATTGGGTTAGGTGTCACAACTCAGACTTCTTTCATATAAGTCTTTTCTATCGTGATATGATACTAAGTACCAAAGAAAAGAGAGAGTCTCTTAGAGGGGCTTATATGCGTCTTGAGGGCATTAATTAATAATTATGCTATACGATTAAATAAATAAATATGATATTTTCAATAATAGTGCTGATTTTAATTTTAATTAGATTTTACAAATCTTGTAAATCAAATGAATGGTAAATAATTAATTAGTAACTTTAAATAAATTAAAACAATATAACAATGGGAAAAAAGAAAATAAATTACGAGACTTGGAGGGTACACTATGACATCACCTCTAAGATTAAATTTGAAAATCTGCAATCAGAAGAAGAGATACAAAGTATAGTACTAAATAGATTAGGCTTGAGTAGTGTTGAAAATGATTTAGTATCTAACTACGTTAAGACATTTTTATCCTCTGTAGACTACAATTTAATATGTGAGTTAATAAACGATGAAGTAAAAGAAAACCTAAATAAATAGATATGACTGAAGAAGAGATGCAAAAGCTAACCGATATGATAGTTTCGGCTATTGATAAGAGGCAACGTGAACTTGATGAAGAGTTTTACAATAATACAAACTCGACAAACAATGTACCTATAGAGTATGTTATACAACTCGACCAAGACAAGTCTGAGAAGGAGAGGTTGGTGGATAGGGTGAACGAACTTTACATCTCTCTTCAGCACGCTATCGACCAAGAGAGGTTTGAGTTAGCAAACGATATCAAAGAGACAATCAAAGCGGTGAAAGACTTAATTAAAAAGAAATAAAACTATAAATGGAAACAGAAGAATACAATCCAAAAATACATTGTTGCAGAGATTGGCACAAAGACTATTGTGAATGCGTAAAATCCTCTATGAAAGAGAGAAAGAAAAGGTCGAGGGATAGAAATGTTAATGGAACATTGAGTTTTTTAAAGAAAAATAAAATTAATTTCACCCAAAGTAAAGTGCCTAATGTTCTTATAATAAACTCAAACACAGATAATGTGTCACTTTCTCTTAAAAAAGAAAATGGATTACTTAAATGTAGATATAGTGGTAGCAACAAATGGTACACATTTAGTAGGCAAAAATTTATAGACAAGTTTTGCAAAAATCAACAAAATCAATAAAAAATAAACTTAAACTTAAACATTAGTATAAACCATTAACACCTAATAGATATGTAACAGAAAAAATCAGTATGAAGAAGTACGATATAGAGACCTATGGTCGCTACGCAATAGACCTTAAGGCATCAAAGCCTAAAGAGATGGAACTGCTAGAATATAGCAGAGATGAATTAATAATAAAATTCTTACCACTAGTAGAGAACTTAGCAAGGAAGTTTCCAAGTTCAGAGATAGCAATTGGAGTTCTAAATATATGCGACTTAATACAGATTGGTTCTGAAGCATTAGTTCTATCAGTTGATAAGCTAGACTACGAACACCTTAAACTATCTAGGGACGTTGAGAAGACACTAAAGTCTTTTTTTTCTAAGAGGATAAAGGGTGCAATTAGGAGGCGTATCGACATCAACAGAGGAAGTATGAGGATACCAGAATACAAAAGGAATTTGATGAGGAAGGAGTCGGGCGACAAGCAGAACGTAGAGATGTTCTTTCGTTCTATCTTTCTAACGATAGATGAGGAGTACAAAGAGAACTCTAACTATACTGCAAACATCAACCATCTGCAAGATAAGTCTGAACCCTACAACATAAACATACTTAACGCATACCTAAAGGGTGTTATGAAAAAGCATTTAAGTGGGATAGAGTACGAGGTACTTAGGCTATCATACGGGCTTGACTGCAATAAGCATACGGGTCTTGAGATAGCAAACCAGTTAGGTATCAAGGGAATAAACAACTTCGTAAGGGTATCTGAGATTAAAAAGAAGGCGGTAAATAAACTAATTGAAAATGTTGAGTACAATCAATTTATAAATATACTTTAATATGGAATATTGTAGCGACTTTAATTACGACCTCAAGGTAGGTCAAACAAAAGAAAAACAATTAGCAGATATATTTAACTCTAAAAAAATAGAAGTTAAGTATGACCTAATGGCATTAAAAACTAGAAACGTATACGTTGAGTACCACTCAAGGGGTAAGCCTAGTGGAATATCTAAAAGTAGTGCCGACTATTATTGCTTTTGCTTTGGAGAAACATTTTGTCTAATAGAAATATCAGAACTGAAGGAGAAGTGCAGAAAATATTTAAACACTAATAGAGATAAGCTTGGAGGAGATAACAACACTAGCAAGGGGATATTACTACCAATAGAAGAATTATTTTAAATATGGATAACAAAGAAAGCAGAAGAATGGAAATATATAAGGAAGCTATACTTTTAGAAGCAAAAAAGAAGCTAAACATTAGGGACTTTATGGAGCTACAAAGACTATTCAACAAGTTAAAAACAATTAATAGAATTGGTGATTAAAAAATAATTACTATATTTGCAAACGAAAACAATTAAACAATTCATTATGAAAACAATTAACATTAAAGGTAAAGAGTACATCACAGTAAACGAACGTCTAATTCACTTTAGAACTAATGACCAATATACTAATTGGCAAATAAGCGAAGAGATTATATCGTTAGATGATAAAGAGGGTATTTTTAAAGTGTCAATCTCTAATCAAGAAGGATGGACAGTTTCATCTGCACACGCCCAAGAGTATAGAGATTCAAGCTACATAAACAAGACATCATTTGTTGAGAATGGATTTACTTCTGCTTTGGGAAGGGCTTTGGGTTACTTGGGTATTGGTATAGATACTTCTATTGCATCTGCAAATGAGGTTCAAAATGCTGTTAATAACCAAAAATCATCGCCAAGTTCTGAAAAGAAGGCTATCAATTCTGTAAAGGATGAGGCTTATAAGAAGGCTGCTGAGTACATCAAAAGTGGTGGCAAGTTAGAAGCTATCAAGCAGAAGTACAACCTATCATCAAGTGTTGAGAAATCTTTAAAATCTTTGTAATATGGAAACTAAAGAACAGATAATAGAGAAGTTGCAAGACGATACAATGTACTACGGAGAGTATGGACAGCAGTTTTTAAGTAACTCGAACATTGGTACACTACTGACCAATCCATTAGCATTAAAAGAAAAAACTAATACTACATCAGCAATGATATTTGGAAGTTACTTTCACACTGCAATTCTTGAGAAAGATAAGCTACACAAGTTTAAAATAATTGACGCTAACACAAGAACGACTAAAGTATACAAAGAACTTAGTGGTGGAGAAATGTGTATGCTACAGAACGAGGTAGATATGGCTGACGCTATGGTGGATAAGCTACTAGACAACAATGTATTTTCATCTATGATTAATATAGGTGAGGTTGAACACGAAGTCCCAGGAATTAAGGAGATTATGGGTAATATGTGGAAGGGTAAGGCTGACATAATTAACCACGATGATAAGTTGGTTATTGACATCAAGACATCATCTGACATTAACTCGTTTCACTTCTCAGCTAGTAAGTACAACTACGATTCACAAGCATACCTATATCGAGAGATATTTGGATACGATATGGTATTCCTAGTAATCGACAAGAACACGCATCAGATGGGTTTATTTGACTGCTCAGAGAACTTCTATGAGAGAGGTAGAGAGAAGGTCGTTAAGGCTACTGAGGTATACGATTTGTTCTACAAGGACGAATCATTTGACGCAAAACAATTTTTTATTAATCGTACACTATAGTACACAAAACAATTATTATTATGGCTAGTTTAATAACAGCAAGTATCAACTTAAGTAAAATTGATAAGAGTAAAATTATCGAGGGTAAGAAAGGTCAGTATTTACCAATAACAATATCATTGAACGATGAATTAGACCAATTCGGTAACCAAGGTAATATAACAATCTCTCAGTCAAAGGAAGAGAGAGAAGTTAAGACAGACAAGTCTTATTTAGGTAACGTAAAAGTAGTTTGGACTAACGGAGATAACGTAGCTGCTGCTCCAAGAGAAGAGCAACAAACTCAAAGTAACTCAACTGTAAAAGATGACCTACCATTTTAATTAGTACTTTTACATTGTAGTTGCAGTCGAAACAAATAGGCAACTTAAGGAAACTATATAAACCCTTGCGATGAAATCAGCTTCGACTCTGATGGATTTGCAGGGGTTTTTTATTAAACAACAACGAAATGAGTAAGAGATTAGGCTACACATTCTATCCAAAAGATTGGAGAAGTGATGACAAAGTTATAATGCTTAACGCAGAAGAAAGAGATATGTTTCGCTTCTTTATTGACGAGTGTCACATAAAAAGTTCAGCAAAACTTGAGTGGAACTTAGGGTATCTTCGCAGAATCTTGGGGCATAACAAGCAAAAAGTTGAAAGAATCTTTAAAGTTTTATGCAGTTTTGGGTTAGTTTCACGAGAGGGTGATTATGTGATTGTTCCTAGTGTTATCAATAGGTTAGGGTTTATTGAAGAGCAATCTGAGAGGGGTAAATTAAGTCGTATAGCATCGAGTGAAAATGTAACCAAAGAGAAAGAGAAAGAGAAAGAGAAAGAGAAAGAGAAACAGAAACACAAACATAAAGAGAAAGTAGAGTACACTCACGATGGGAGTGATGATTTAAAGCAATCATTAATTGATAAACCACATTTAAGAAATGGTTTTAATGCTAAAATTAATAAAGAAACTCAATTTACAAAATTAGATTTTATAGAATGGTTTAACAGCTGCTTAAATCATATTGGACTTAACGGCTCAATTAAAAGCCTATCTAAAGAAGGGAGTGATAATTTTAATGCACTAATTGAAAGCGGATATACTATTAAGGATTTTAAAATAGCCTTTTCTAACTTTCACACAAACGACCACTATAAAAATAAAGGATTCATTGCTTATAAATATTTCTTAGAACAAGGGACATTTGAAAGATTTTTATCTATGGGAGGTAAAGAGTCTACTAGCTTACAAACCGAATACCAAAGAATCCAACAAAAACAAAAAGAGTTAATGCGTAAAGCTAAAGCAGGAGAGATATGAACGGAATAGTAGAACATAAAGATATACAAAGAGAGGTGTTAGATTATTGGCGAAACGGTGGAGGTACTACTTATTACCTAGGATTTAACACACTTAGTCAGCATTATTCAATTAAGGAAGGTGGTGTTACAGATTGGACGGGTTATGCAGGTTCGGGTAAAACGGAACTTCTTTTAGAGTGCCTAAAAAATTGTTCGGATTGGTACGGTCATAATCATTTAATCTATATGCCCGATGCAGGAACTAATGCAGAAGTAGTTTCTAAGATTATACACAAGATGACAGGCAAGCAGGTAGATAAGTTCTACTACAAAGAAGGTCAAAAAATAGAGATTGAAAACAGAATAAGCGAAGAGGAGATATTGAAAATCCTACCAACAGTGTTAGAACATTTTAAAATATTTAATCCTTCATTAAAAAATCGAAGCAAGGCAGTAACTCCAAAAGAGTTTTGGCAATATGCAGCGGACAACAAGAAAAAACTTAACTTATTTGGAACAGTTATAGACTCTTGGAATTATATGCGGCACGACATAGGACAACAAAGAGAGGATAAATGGCTAGAAGAGACACTATCATTTAGAAACGAGATAGCGGAGAATCACAACCTACACAACCATACTATTATTCATCCTAAAAGTGCAAAGCACGATAGAGAAGGTAAGATTATAATTCCTGATATGCATTGCTTAAAGGGAGGTTCTGAGTGGTCAAATAACGGCAAAACAATTATTATAGTTCACAGAGATTATGGTTCTTATGACTCTATTATAAAAATTGACAAGGCAAAACCTAAGATAGTAGGGGTTCAAGGTACAGTAGTAATGAATTATGATATTGCTAAAGGCTCTTATTACGAGATTGTAGGAGGCGATAACAATAAAGGAATAAAAAAATATGCTGAAAAATTACCTATTAAAAATAAAGAAGTAAAAAACACGATAACACCTAACTTAAAATTTGAAGATGAAGAAACAGACTTACCTTTCTGACGAACAAATACAAAATGCAATAGACAGAAGGGAAGCATTCTTTTTTACAGACAAGGAGATAGAGAAGCTATGGTATCACGCAATTTTAAAGAAGAACATTGAACTAATGACCTTGAATATGACGCAGCATACCTTAATCTTAGATGCTATGTATTTAAAAGCAGTTAAGGTTGATGTTGACAAGGCGAATAAGATACTAGAAATAAAGAATTACCTTACAAAATCTATTCACGTTCAAAAGATTAACAACTTACAAGCAGATTTAATAGACGAAATTAACTTAAAAATGTTTGAGAAGGACTTTAGGATAAGGGAGTTAGAGGAAGAATTAATTAATTTAAAACGTAATATAAAATGAAAATTAAAACACATAGGGTTTGCATCAACTCGGTTGTAGGGTGCAACTACGCAATTGATAATTTTAAACGAGGTTTTCGTTACGAGATTATCACGATGGGAGTTAAGGAAGGAAAAGAAAGTTGGGTGTTTAAGGAGATGTCTTCAGAGCAGAAAGAGTTCTTTGTTGAAAAAGATTACGCAGATTTATTAATTAATAACGGAAACATTAAAAATTTATAATTATATTTGTTTCAATCCCACAAATAAAACCATTTAAAAAATGAGAGACTGGAAAGACCAACTAGACTTAGACAAGGTAGAGCTGAAGCCTCCCTTTGCAGAAGAAGACTTTAGAAACATTCCTAAGTACTACCTATCTAATGGCATTGAAGCATCTAAGGTAGTCGCAGCATTCCAAGGTGACAACTACAACATAGGTACTGCACTAACTTACTTAATGAGGGCTGGTAAAAAGGTTTACGTTAACAAGTCTCCTAGAGATAGTAAGGTGGCTGACATTAAAAAAGCAATTAACCACTTGAATTTTGAACTTGATAGAATAAATAAATAAATTATGAAAAGTGTAAGAAAGTATTTGAGTTCAGAAGAAGCCATTATTTTGGGATTAGACCCTAGACCAAACGAAAAATTTAGAACTAAAGCAAGGTATCGCATACCAGAAGAGGACTGGAATAACATTCAAAGAAGTAGAGAAAAAGATAACGTAAGAAAATTTGTGGAAACACAAAAGAAATACGATAAGGATGGTCAGTTAGTTTCTACAGTTGAAAAGTTACAAGCTGAACCTATAGATATTCCAGAAGACTTTGAAGTAATAAAAGTATCCACGAGTAAAACTACTGGACAACAATGGGTGCAGTACGCTAAGAAGAAAGTAAACTTAGATGATAAGATAGAAGAGCTTAGAGATAGACTTATAGAAGACCTTAAAGCTTACTCTCCTGCTTACCCAACAATCAAAAGGAATAAGTCTGAAGATAGTTACTGCTTGGTTTTAGACCCAGCAGATATTCACATAGGAAAGTTAGCTACCTCGTTTGAAACTGGCGTAGACTACAATAGTCAGATAGCTGTTAAGAGGGTCAAAGAAGGGGTGCAAGGCATCCTAGACAAAGCAAGCGGATTTGATATAGATAAGATTATTTTTATTGGAGGTAATGACATTCTGCATACAGATACTCCACAAAGAAAGACTACTAGCGGGACTCCTCAAGATACCGAAGGGATGTGGTACAATAACTTTCTTACCGCTAAACAACTTTACGTTGATGTTTTAGAGATGCTTATCACTGTAGCTGATGTAGAGTTTGTTTTTAACCCATCTAACCACGACTATATGACTGGCTTTATGTTGGCTGACGTTATAAAGACTCACTTCAGACTATCCAAGAATATTAGTTTTGATTGCTCTATAGCCCACAGAAAGTATTCAACTTATGGAAGCTCTTTAATTGGAACAACTCACGGAGATGGAGCTAAGCAAGTGGACTTAGGTCAGCTTATGAGTATTGAAGCAAAGGAACATTGGGCAGCTTCAGAGCATAGATACTTTTACACACACCACGTTCACCATAAGACTGCGAAGGATTACATCAACGTAACTGTTGAGAGTTTAAGAAGTCCAAGCCCCGCTGACTCTTGGCATCATCGTAACGGATATGTAAACAAAGCGGCAGTTGAGGGATTCATACATTCCAAAACTCAAGGTCAAGTAGCTAGGCTTACTCACTTTTTTTAACGGACAAGTGTACGAAAAGTAGCCCATACACAGACGTTCGGAATTATCACAAAACTTAATTAGGCTATTTCTTATACTGCGTGTTATGCATAGTACGGTTTATTTAGCACGAACTTTAATACGAAGCACTAAAAAAATTAAAAAATGAGCGTTGGACAAAATATTTTTCAAAAAAATAAAATTTATTTAGCAAGTTGTTTAGATAAGTTAAAATTATTAAACGACAATTCAGTTGATTTAGTTATCGCTGACCCACCATATTTTAAAGTGCTTAATGAAAAATGGGATTATGAATGGAAAACTGAACAACAGTATTTAGATTGGTGTTTGGAATGGATGAATGAAATATCAAGAGTGTTGAGATATGGCGGTACATTTTATTTATTTGGTTATTTTAGAACACTTGCATTATTAGTTCCACATATTGATAAACTTGGGTTAGATTTAAGACAACAAATCTTAGTTGATAAAGGTATGAGGGCTGTTAGTGGTAGAGCAACTAAAAACTATAAAATGTTCCCAAATACAACTGAAAGCATTTTGTTTATGACAAAGGAAAATAGAACTTTTATAAAACCTTTTCTAAAAGGCCAACAAGCAAAACAAGATTTATCACCAAAAGAAATAAATGAGGCATTAGGAGCTAAAAGTAATGGTGGTGGGATGTGGAGTATTTACACAGGAAAAAATATTTGTGAGCAATTTCCAACAAAAGATTCATGGAACAAACTACAAAGTATATTAAAGTTTGATATTGAATATGAAAGTGTTGCTCAAACATTTAATCCACAAATGGGTTTGACAGATATTTGGAGAGATATTGATTTTTATAAAGAAAAACGAATACATCCAACGCAAAAACCTTTACCATTGATTGAAAGATTAGTTTTAGCAAGTAGTAATGAAAATGATTTAATATTAGACCCATTTGCAGGTAGTTGTTCGACTGCTATTGCTTGTATCAAAACTAAAAGAGATTGGATAATGATTGAAAAAGAAGAACAGTATTATAATTTGTCTTTAAAAAGGGTGGAAGATTTTTTAAATTCTTTTTCTCACGAAACTTCAAACGAAGATGAAAAGTAGTATTGTGCATAACATGCAAATAAGGTGCGTTTCAATGCACTTTATTCGCTGTTATTATTAAATTTACAAAAAAAAATGAAACAAGAAGAAGAAAATATAATAGAAGTAAGGCATAACTACTCATCTAATGGGGTAATAGAATCTACTGACTATGTAGTTAATGGTGAGTTAGTTGAAGGATTTTACAGTTTAGATAGCTTAAGGTCTACCTTAGAAAATATATTTAAGTTTAAAAATATAGTTGTAAAAAAATACGGAAAGTTAAGTATATAAAAGGAAAAGTAAGTAACTATATTAAGCCCCCATAAGTACAAATGAAGAAAAGATTTAAAAGAAAGAAACGGCCTGTACAGGCAAATAAGGTTGAGTATAATGGTGTAAAGTTTGCATCGGGACTTGAGAAGTATATGTACATAGCACTTAAAGATGCTGGAATAGAGTTTGAGTACGAGTTCAGAACATTCCAACTCCTACCAACATTTGAGTTCAACCAAGTGGCTTATGAAAGACAAGCTAATGGAAAGGGTGAGTACAAAGACAGAGGCAACAAAAAGATGCTTGGTATAAAGTACACGCCAGACTTTGAGGGTTCTGACTTCATTATAGAGACTAAGGGTAGAGCTAATGATTCATTCCCTCTTAGGTATAAGTTATTCAAAGCACTACTGTCTGTAACAGAGCCAAGTATTTCGCTTTATAAACCACAAAATCAAGCCGAGTGTGATGAGACGGTTAAATTAATTTTAGAGAAACAAAAAAAATGATTCAAGAAAATACAACTAACACAAGGATTAATAAGAGTATATCTAGAAAGAGGTATGCTGAGAGGCAGTTTGGCAAGTGGGTTAAGTGGAGCATAGAACAAAAAGGGTGTGTTCTTTTTAAAGAAGTTATTGAAAAGCAAATAGAATATAAAATAATAACATTATGAAGGTTGCATTTAAAAGTAATGACCCAACTGAAATAAAAAGATTGGCTAAATCAGCAGATATGGCTGCTTGCTTATGGGAGATAGTCCATAATGGTTGGCGAGAATTTAAGCATACTGATTATGACTATCAAAAGGCTTGGGATAAGATAAGAGAGATTATTTATGAACACAATATAGATGTAGACGATTTGATTGAGTAATGCCACATAACGATTTTTTATACCGTGTTATACCACGTTTAATTTAAAATATAATAATATGGATAGAAATATAAGTGAATCACCTGAAAGATGGGTGATAGTTAAATTGCCAAATAACTACTATAAAGTTTTTGGAACTTGGACTGGTGGTTATTTAGATGGTGATAGATGGAAATTAAATTCTGGAATTAGTAAAGTAGAACAAGACGAAAACTTTTATTATTTTATTGGTTTTAGTGGTAGTTGTTATAAGTGTCACAAAAAAGGATATGGAACTGCTACATCTTGGGGCTTAAGTGTTTTAAATAAAATAATAGAACAAGGCAACGGACAGATTGAATTAATGGAGAATGTTGAAGATTGGGAAAATGTGGTATAACGGGCTTGGTATAAATGACGTGCGAATTAAAAGCAAAAAATTATGAATATAGTAAATGGATTTGATATAGATACTCCTGAAGGAGCAACCGCCTATTTAGAAAGCGAAGGCGTTGACGTAGAGTCATACATTGAAAAAGGAATGAATGAATTGAAGAAAAGCAAAGCATGGCATTTATACCGTGTTAGCGGTTCGTGCGACCATCCAAAATATAAGCAGGTTGGTTGGCACGATAGTTCAATTCTATGTGAAAAGTGTGATTGTATAATAGAACAGTACGGTGAAAAGATAGACCCTGCTACACCTTTATAGCATGACCGCTAACACGCAAATAAGGCGAGTTTCAATTCGCTTTATTTACTGTTAGTGTTATTTTAATTATTAAATTTACAAAAATTATGAAAGAAGAAAGAAAAGTTTGGTCACTAGCAATAGGTTTGTACCCTGGAATACTTTTAGGGTTTAGAACCTATGACCAAGGAGACCACAATGTGCATGTATTATACTTCCCATTCGTGGAGTTTGAGTTAACAATTTATAAATAAAAACAAATGAAAGGACAAAAAGCAAGTAGGGTAGACCTAGTAGAAAAAAAGATTAAAGCACTAATAAATGTTATGCAAAAGATGATGGATGACATTGCTCAACTGAAAGAACTTTCCAATGGTACGTTAGAAACAGTCAAACTGATGCCTGACTTTCAGGAAGCGTTAGATAAGTTAAAAGAAAATTTAAAGAAAGAAGAGGAGGTTAAGGATGATGGTAGCAATTAAGATACTGATAGCTCTTTCTTTTGTTTCAATTATTGCAACAGCAGGGTTGTTCTTTACGTTTTTTATGATTATGAAGGACATAAAAGGAAACAAAGATAATCTAATTTCAGAACAACTAAAAGAGATACTAAATAGGTTGTAGATGGTGTTGTTATACATTACATTTATTCTACTAATAGGATATAACAAAGCAAAACATAAACTAAAACAATAAAAACAATGGAGATATCAAATAAAATTTTAAGCGAGATAACGGTGTATATGAAGTACGCCAAGTACATACCAGAACTAAACAGAAGAGAGAGTTGGGAGGAACTTGTAACTCGTAACAAACTAATGCACATTAAAAAATACCCACAACTGAATGAAGAAATTGAAGAAGTTTATAAATTTGTTTACGACAAAAAGGTTTTACCGTCAATGCGGTCTTTGCAGTTTGGTGGAAAGTCTATTTCTATCTCACCCAATCGTGTTTACAATTGTGCTTATTTGCCTATTGATTCTATTGATGCTTTTAACGAAACTATGTTTCTTTTACTTGGTGGGACAGGTGTTGGATATTCTGTTCAGAAACATCACATAGACAGTTTACCTGCGGTTAACCACCCATACAAGAAAAGAGTTAAAAGGTTTTTAATTGGAGATAGTATTGAAGGATGGGCTGATGCTATAAAGGTTCTTATGAAGTCTTATATGGGAGAGAACAGAAGCTCTAAGATTGATTTTGATTACTCAGACATTAGACCAAAGGGGGCACAACTCGTTACCTCTGGAGGTAAAGCTCCAGGACCTCAGCCACTTAAGGAGTGTATTATGAAGGTAAAGGGATTGTTAGATGCCAAAGATGATGGCGACAAGCTTACTACACTTGAAGCACACGACATTATTTGCTACATTGCTGATGCTGTATTGGCTGGTGGTATTAGACGTGCTGCACTTATAAGTCTATTCTCTGCTGATGATAACGATATGATTTCTTGTAAGTCTGGTTCTTGGTGGGAGAAAAATCCACAAAGAGGTAGAGCAAATAACTCTGCTGTACTTATGAGACATAAGATTAGTAAGGAGTTCTTTATGGGCTTGTGGAAGAGAGTTGAGTTGTCTGGAGCAGGTGAGCCAGGGATATACTTTAATAACGATAAGGATTGGGGAACTAACCCTTGCTGTGAGATTGCACTAAGACCATTTCAGTTCTGTAACCTATGTGAAGTTAACGCAAGTGACTTAGAATCTCAAGAAGATTATGAAGCTAGGGTAAAGGCTGCTGCGTTCATCGGAACAATGCAAGCTGGTTACACAAACTTTCACTACCTTAGAGATGTATGGAGAGAAACTACAGAGAAGGATGCATTGATTGGTGTATCTATGACTGGTATAGGCTCAGGTGCTGTAACTAAATTAGATATGACTAAGGCTGCTGAGGTTGTTAAAAAAGAAAACTCAAGGGTTGCTAAGTTAATTGGTATTAACTCTGCTGCTAGATGTACGACTGTTAAGCCTGCTGGAACAACATCACTAGCTTTAGGTACATCGTCAGGGATTCACGCTTGGCACAATGACTACTACATTAGAAGGATTCGTGTTGGAAAGAATGAGTCTATGTATAACTACCTAATTAATAACCACCCAGAGCTTGTTAAGGATGAGTACTTCAGACCTCACGACACTGCTGTTATTGAGATACCACAAATGTCACCAAAGGGTTCTATACTTAGGACTGAATCTCCATTTGACTTACTTGAGAGAATTAAGAAGGTTGCTATGGAGTGGGTTGTCCCTGGACACAGAAGAGGCTCTAACACGCACAATGTTTCTGCTACGGTATCTTTGAAGGAAGATGAGTGGGATAAGGCAGGAGAATGGATGTGGGACAACAGAGAACACTATAATGGTCTATCTGTTTTACCATACGATGGAGGAAGTTACACTCAAGCCCCTTTTGAGGATATAGATGAGGCTAAGTATAACGAGATGATGAAGACCTTAAAGGATGTAGACCTATCTAATATCTTAGAGGTTGATGATAATACAGACTTGGCAGGCGAGATTGCTTGCGGGGGAGGTGGTTCTTGTGAAGTTAAATAATACAATATTAATTAGTATATTTGCATAGTATACTTGCATTGTGTATTTGTTTTTAATTATGCTATACGAT
>Ga0208645_1000305_pt1 | contig 58664 bp, 56 predicted proteins | sample VirMetDEL_Sep_01_FD_184519 | JGI IMG/M metagenome (GOLD analysis project Ga0208645, IMG submission 184519) | Aqueous microbial communities from the Delaware River and Bay under freshwater to marine salinity gradient to study organic matter... | ecosystem: Environmental > Aquatic > Marine >... | reverse complement strand
TAAAGCAAATAGACAATGTTGTTTATTTAGCGACCACAAACTACCCAGAAAAACTGGAAGAAAGGATAACTAATAGGCCATCAAGATTTGATCGAAGATATGAGGTAGAAATGCCAAGCGATAAAGTAAGGGAGGCTTACATTAAAAACAAACTTACTCCAGAGGAATTACTTTCCATTGATCTTGATGAGTGGATTGAAAAAACAAAGGGGCTTTCCTTAGCTCACATGAGGGAATTGGTTATCTCCGTATGTGCTATGGGAAATACCTTTGCAGATACTATGGATCGACTTAATGGACTTAAAATTAAACCAAAGATTAAATCTAAGAACAAGGAGGTCGGATTTAACAAGTAATGAAAAAATTAAAGAGGAATAAGCAAATATCAGACAGGGAGGCTTATGATATTTCATTCGCTCGGATTGCCTGGGCACACATCAGGGAAATTCAACAAAGCAAAGATCCTGTTATCAAGACTCAAATATTTGGCAACCTCAACCATTTAATTAGAGTTTGGAGTGGAGATCGAGCAAAGTTGATCTCAAAAAATGCATTGGAACTTTTTAGAGAAATTGCTCCCGAGATTAATCCATTTGATGCTAGATGGGAACAAAGAAACATATTGGGTAATCACGGACCAAGAAAGCCTAAGATAGTTTGGGAACACACAATTCCAGTGGGTCAATTCATTAAAGAGATGGCTAATGAATGTTTCTCGGAGGAAGATGTTTGCAAAAAGATCCAAACCTATCCGGGGGCTTGTTGGATAACTAGGCAGGAGGATGACCTTCTAAATTCTAATGGATACAAAAATTCTAGGCCTGGCGGATTTAACAAATGCTACTCTGATTGCAAAATAGAGGTTATCTCCGAAGCAGAGATAAGCTAATTTTTCGATATATAAGGAGATGTTTAAGTATATCTCCGAAATACTAGGAAAATTTACACAGGGACAAAGAATCACAGCCCTGTTAATAGTTCTATTTAGCGTAGTCATAATTACACTTGGGCCATCTTTAATACAAGATAACGATTGTAGGGAAGTGTATACAGAACTAGAGAATCAAAGAAAGGAACTTCTTAGATTGAATAGGGAAATAATAAATGTGCAAACCACCTGTACAAACGAAAGACTCGAGAGGGAAAGAGAAATAGCAAACGTACTGCGTATTATAGAAGAAGAAATTAAAAAGATGGAAAGGGAGTCTGAAATGATGACCGAAACGAGACAGCTAGTTATTCTCGACACAAATTCAACAAAATCACAAAGATCTCCTGCTTACATTCCAATTAAACCGGATTTTCATAACGTGATGGATAAAGTCCACCATTTGCAAGAAATGATAAATGAAGATCTATCAGGAAATTAAATGTGGTTTAGCTTCTCTTGCTCCTGAATTAGTAACCTCCACATATGTAGGTGCATATTTATCTAAGCTATCCGCTCCAGCATAGGAAAGTGCTGACTTAACCCCATCGATCAATCCGCCGATAACAAATTTAACTCCTCCCTTAAATGGTATAGTGGTGGATTCCCCTTCAACATTTCTTTGCTCCTGTCCATGAGCTGTTTTAGTTTCTAGGGAAGCTGATCCCCTATATCTCTTGTAGAGTGAGCCTCCTTTTTCTATAATTTTTCCAGGTGCTTCGTCTGTTCCTGCTAGAAGTGATCCAAGCATAACATTATTTGCCCCGACGGCTAAAGCCTTTGCAATATCTCCAGAACTCCTAATGCCACCATCTGCCATTACAGGAACCTTTGCTACTCTTGATACCTCTTGCAAAGAAGTAACATTAGGGACTCCAAATCCTGTTTTAATCCTAGTGGTACATAGGGATCCACCTCCAATTCCAACCCTTAGTCCATCAGCCCCTGCTTCTTGTAATCTTTCTGCAGCCTCAGCAGTAGCGATATTACCAGCAATGATGTCAACTTTATCTTTTAGATTTTCTTTACACCATTTTAGCATATCAATAACATTCTGATGGTCTCCGTGTGCAACATCAATTAGTAGTACGTTTGCACCAGCTTCTACCAGAAGTCTTGCTCTCTCTTTAGATTCATCACCAACTCCAATAGCAGCCATAACCGGAACAAGACTAATCTCAGAGTGCCAATCATCTAACATGATTCCCCATTCTTCATAAGGTCCTCCAAACCCGTCTCCGTAAATTCTATGCGATAGGCTTTTAACTTGTGCAGCCTGCTCTTCGGCAGACATAAATCTGTGAATACATCCTACCCCACCAAGTAAAAACATCTTAAATGCCATTTCTTCCTCACAAACAGTATCCATCGGGGAAGCAACTAATGGGGTTAAGATACCATATCTTCTACTTAGTAAAGTATGTAGTTTGATGGATTGTCTGCTTTTGATATTCGAGAAAGAAGGAACCAATTGAATATCATCGTAGGTAAGAGCTTGCATGTCTTAGATTTAAATTAGTAAGCATTATACATATTTTAATTCCCATTTGTTTCGATATATAGCAAGTATGAAGAAGTTAGCATCTTTTGAAAATTTCAGGCTAAACGAAAGCGATGGAGGTCCAAGGTATACTGAGGAAGAGATAGCTAGCGTACTTGAAAATTTTGACGGGAGCCAGTTTTTTGAGGTAGACATAGACAAAACACAAGTTCAGTTTTTCTACCCAGCCAAACTAGAGAACCGAGAGGATTTTAAGAATGGTGAAAGTGGACAACTAGAATTCTACATTTCCGATGTTTTCTACAAGATAGATCCAAAGTTTATGACAGAGCTAAAAGGCAGATTCGATGCTCTAGGTAAAAGCGGTGAGGATGTAGATAATATTATGGCTGATCTAGATAAGGTCGGATTCTCAGAAGGAAACAGTGTAACCTGGTCTCAAATCAAAAGTGCAATAGATAGCACATTTAAGGATAATTCGCCGGGATTTGTTCACGTGGAAACACCAGAATTTGAATTTGCATATGATGTTGAACAAGAGGGTCCATACCTAAATATTACCCTCATTGTAAAAGATTTTGTCGGGGATGTCAGCTTCTACGAACAAGATTTCTCAGACGACATACTTACTGAACTTTTTTACAAAAAGTAGTATTTTCTTTTTTTATCCCCGGGGATTAACTCTATATTGGAGATATAAAACAAGGAGATATGAAAAAGTTAATCTTTCTATTAGCACTTTTACTTCCCGCAGTAAGCTTTGCACAGCTTGACTTTACAGTAAACTATGTAAAGCATATTAAGGGATATCCTGTTTTTGAAGTTCGTGTTCCTAGTCATTTTATTAAAATGAATAAAACTAGAATTGCAAACGGTGCAAATCCGCTTGTCGAAACGACGGAACTTAAAGATTTAGCCTTAGAAAGGGGTATTTTTGCTTTTGGACATTTCGATTATTTTAATGATAATCCTGGAGATCCCTCAATAAGCCACCACGAGGGAGCCAAATTCCCGGAAAATTATGGCTCACAATACGAAGGTGCAGGAACTAGTAATAGCAACCTTAAGAATGTGGATGTGGATTTTGTAAAAGCCCGAATGGATATAAACCATAGCTATTATAAAAATACTGGCTTTGTTAGTATGCTAATTAATAAAGGTGAAAGATACAACAATTCCCCTGGACACTTCAGTAATAGAATAAACCAAAAACACACTACTTACGGGGATTGCTTCCTAGTGACCTTTATTCCTGTGAGTAACCCTGATTACAATCCTAAAGGGGAAGGTATACAGAGAAAGACCATTCCTAAAATGGTTGTAATACACTACGAACTTTTCCAATAAACTCTATACAAAAAAAAGCAGACCGTTAGGTCTGCTTTTTATCTTTTAAGGATATTTCTTATTAGAATAAATCCTTAGTCATATCGCTTTTCCATTTAGCTACAGTTACTGGTCTAAAACTAAAACCGAAGCTAGTTGAGGTACTTTCTGTAAAATCAGGACAAGAGGTTGCTCCACTTTTTCCACCACTCCCTCGAGAAGAATATGATTTTGTTATTACTGGAACCGGTATCCTAATTTTTTTCGTCTTATACCTTCCAGGTATCGCAAGTTTAATTGGGAATAAAAGATTTGATATAGATTCCTCGCTTGATTCATCACTACCATCTTCCTTAATTTCAAACTCAATCTCAATGTTGTTATATCTAAATTTATTATAAGCTTCTTTACCTGCTTCAGGGTCCATGCTCTTAGTTTTAGCCCCCTCTGCTGAATCTGTAGTAGGTGTACCTTCGTCATCAACGGCTATCAGGGTTACTGTTTTTCTATCATCACCATCGACAAATTTTACTCCATTTCCATCTTTAACATAATATCCAAATTTGATTCCTTCAGGGGGATTCGGACCTGAGGTGCCGTCTCCATTATCTCCCTTCGCATAAATTTCAATAATCTTTGGAAGCTGTGAAATAATATCATCATCTAAGCCTGCACTTTTTGCTAGACCTTCGATAACTCTAGCCATAGTCAAAGCCCTAGCATATGATAATTGGCCCCAAGAAAGTGATTCTGCAGATCCAGTGTTTCTATACCTATCAGCTGATGTTAATATTTTTATCTTTTTTAGAGTTGTTATCTCACCCGCAAGGTATCTTTGGAAGATCGAACCTAGATTATCCACCATCTCTTTATAGCTAGCTCCCTGGAAATCTTCTTCACCGTTTCCACCTGTTGCATTTGGTTTAAAAAGCTCTGATTCATTTTCTTCAGAAATAATGAAGGTCTTCTTCTCCTTAGGTGGTTTTGCAGGTTTTGCTTCAGCCTCAACCTCTGTTGAAATAGTAAAACCTGGGGAGGTCATTCTATATCTGTCATCCTTTTTATATTTCTTGAATGACTTTTCCATCATTCTTAAAAGTGAATCGTCGGTTTCATATCCTCTTTTCATTGCCAATTTAGAAAACTCGTCAGCAGCTTTTTGTTTATCTGCATCGGGTAATAAATCCCACAAAGCAATCCTTCTAATAGGTGTAGGAACTCTTGGTGCTGTCTTTGGATCTTTTAAAAGCATTTCAGCTTTATCTGCTGCATCTTGATCCGACATAGTGTCGATAGATTTCATCAGTTCATCAATCTTAGGGGCGTAAAGTTTTCTTGACCTTCTCTCATCATTGGATAGCTTAAGATCAAATACGTCTTCTATGCCTTTTGCTTGGACCATATCCATTCTTCTGCCTAAGAATCCGTAAAGCATAGCTTTCGCGCCCTTTCCCTCTTTCATGTATTCCAGACACTTCTCGAAGTTTTCTTTGGTTCTACCTGAATCTTTTTCATCAACATAGTTCTCAAGAAGTTGTATGTTGTATTCCTGCACCTTATTTAAGAGCTCAAGAGCAACCGCAGGTGACATCTCTTTACCGGGATCTTTCTCTTTTTCGTTTAGCTCTTGGTAGTTTGCTTTAACAAACTCGTCAAAGCTTTCAAATACAAATTTGTAGTTCATGCTTGCATTGTTAATTTGTTTATATATCCATCTTTTGTACTATTATCTGATATATAAGAAAAAGAAAGAAATTCGAATGGGAAAGATTTTCGATTTTAAAATTCACTCTATGGTAAACGACATTAACGAGGCCATGGACGACACAAGAAAAAAGAGACTTATTGCAGATCTAAAAATGTACTGCGACGAAACCGGCTCTGGCTTCTCAGAGGTTTGTAAACTATTGAATATTGATTCTTCTGGTTTTGAATCCCTCAATAAAGAGGCAGTAGATTTCTTAAATGGTTTATGTGGAGAAGGCAAATGGTCAGTAAATACTGAAACCGGAAAAATAGACGTTGACAAATCAGTCTACGTTGGCTGGAGCAGAGATAAAATGGATTCTTTTCCAGAAGGAGTTGAATTTGGAGTCATTAAAGGAAGTTTTGACGTTGGCAGTTGTAATTTTTCATCCTTTAAAGGATTTCCAACTAGGGTTGAAGGAGATTTAAACATAAAAGGTAATAACTTCTCGTCGCTTGAAGGATGTCCGCAAGACGTACAAGGATTTAACTGTTCTAACCAAAGAGGAGAAAAATCTCTGGTTTCCTTAGAGGGTGGACCAAAGAAGGTTTCAAGAGACTATTATTGTAGCGATAATTCTTTGAATTCTTTAGAGGGAGGTCCAGAATATGTAGGCAGCAATTTTGATTGTAGGGATAACAATATACAAACCCTTCAGGGAGGACCAGAACAGGTCGAGGGAAATTACAGATGTGGCAAGAACGAACTTAGCAACCTCATAGGGTTTCCTAAGAAATTTGGGGGATATAACGTTGACGTGGATGAGAATGATTTATATTCACTAGAAGGTCTACCATTAAATAAGCAAGTAAGTGTAGAGGCCAAAAGGAACCTTTTTCCAAAAACAGTCTTAACTGATGTGTACTCGCAAGCTAAGAAATATGAAAGCTGGGCAGCTGCTTATCTTTGGTTATTAACTACGACTAGATTCAAAAGAATGTCAAAAGCTCAAAGAGATCCAATTAGGGATATGCTTACTACGGATTACCTAAAAGCAAAATCGATAACTCTCGGTAAAATTTGGAAATCTGAGATTGTTGAGGATCCTGCAGTTAAGAGAGCTTTGAAAAAAGCTGGAATTGACCAGGATTCTGAATTCAAAGACGACGCTGATTTAGGAGCTGATCTTACTGGAATTGGATTCTAATATCAAAAACAAGCAATTTACAAACCGGTAGCTTTTTGCTGCCGGTTTTTTTATGTAGAGGAAATAATCTATAATTGGAGTAATTAAAGTGATATGGCCAAAAGAGAAGTTAAAAAAGGAGTGTGTAGCTTTTGCACAAATGAATATCCATACAAGGAAATGTATGTAGTTAATATGCCAATGCATAGATTTGCCGACGGTACAACACGCGATATCTACCGGACAATATGCTGCGAAAAATGTATTGATAAAAAAGCTACCAAGGAAAGAATTTTAGGTATTCACGAGACCCCGAAAACAACCAATAAGAAATAATTCCTCGATATATAAAGATATGAAATCATTTAGGTCTTTTACTTTAAACGAAAATAACTCTTCACTTAGTGACAGAGATAGAAGTAGGCTGGATAGGATTGAGAAGAATGCAGAAACTTTCGCTTCCCAGTTTAAAGAGCTTGCTAGTAAAGGAAAGGCCGATAAATTTCTTGAGCACTATAACGTTCTCATGTATATCCAAGAGGAACCAGATTTAATGGCTTCAATTCTTTTACCACTGCTTGGTAACAAGGAGTTTACCGAATGGATTTCTGCTAATGCAGAATCTTTCCCAGATACTTTTAAAGAGAGCATTGGAGTAGCTTCGGATTTAAAAAATTTAGGATTTTAATATGAACCACATCAAGGAATATGATCTTTTTGAAGTTGAGTCCCCGAAAGGGAAAGTCTCAATAGAGCTTCAGTCCAGATTTCCTAAGATAGCTTCAGACATTAAGAACGAATTTAAGTATTTTTTTTCTAGAGGTCTTTTTGGTCACTTCGATGTTGAGGATAAAAAGGACGGTACAATCATTAAGTATGTTCCTCAGGATGAAAATATCCCAGCCATTGAGTTTAATGGTTTTGTTATTCCGGAGGACGCCGATCCTAAAAAGACAACCCTTAAGGAACTCGTTTCTTCTAAAAACCCAAAATGGAAAGAAGAGGATATTGCTTCCATTGACAGTTTTTCAAAAGCAATAGGACAAGACACATGGTCTGGTGATTTTGATAAATGGGTTTATTCCATAACACCATCCCTTTCTAAAACTGGAGGAGACCATAAATGGTTTTACAGCTCTCCTCAAAGAACATATTTTGAGGGTTATTTGAAAATGCTTTTACCGCATACCAAATACACAACCCCTGGTGATGCAGAAGATGTAACTATAGACCAAATAAAAGCAACACCAGAATTCATAGACCTTGTTAATTTTGGTGGGTATGACGACACATCTGATCGTATATGGAAAAACGGTAACTTTAGAATATCTCACCCAGATCTTGCATACAGTGGTTACAACTGGATGACTAAGAAAAACGAGGATGGGATGAGCACCGTTACCATATACTCTTCTGGACCGGTTAGAACCACAAGCGGGGATAGACCTACTATTATAAATTCCGCTCCTGGATTTAAGATAACTAACCTAGATGGCTGGAGAAGAAAAATAGATTGGGTTAAAAAATACCTAATGAAAAGGCTGGCTAAAGATAAGTTTGATATCTCATCAAGAAAGAAACAGGAAGAACTTGCTGCTCTACCAACAGGAGATTATTTTACAGCACTCCTTGATATTGATGATGAAAGATTTATAGATTGGCTACTATCCCACAGCGAAGAATTTGTAACAAAAGTTCTTGATAGCGGGGTTAATCTAAAAGACTATATAGAAAGCGATCCAGCAAAAGCAGCTGTTAAACTCAAAAAGATCTATAAGCTCCCAGCAGTTAAAAAAGCTATTGATTCTTTAGATCAAGAAGCAACCAAAGATTTTGCAGACAATATTACATTAACTGGTAATCTAGGGGAAATCGGATTCTAAAAATGTTGGTAGAGGTTCAGATAATTAAAACCAAGAAACCTAAAAAGACATTTGTTGCTTTCAATGATACAGTCAGACCCAATAAAGGAGACCGGACAATAGGAATTAAAGAGGTCTGCACAGTCAAAGAAATTCTTAAAGGAGTTGACGTAGACCAATATTTGCTATCCGACGGGTCAACAATCACAAACCCAATAAAAATAATTGGGGAAATAGATGAATTCGATTCAAATATAGGAAATTTCGACGAAGGCCCATTTTACATCGCTTGTCAAGGGACCATAAAAAATCCCATTCTAAATAAGAATGGGAATTCAATTGCACTTATTAATTTCTATTAAATAAAGTTACCCTTGTAATCCATTGGAATGTGGATGTATTTACCAAATGGTGGTTTATCAAAGTTGGCTGTAGAGTTACAGATGAACCAAAATACACGATCCTTATACTTCTTTATTCCATATTTAGATACTGACGGATAAGAAGCAAATGAATCAGTTAAATAAATAACCGCTGAAGGCTTTATTTTATTCTTCTCTATATAAGCAAACGGAGGATCAAATCCTTTTGCGTTTCCGCCTGTTGAAGCCCACTTTGAAAGATCTGGTTTTTCACCCTTTTTAACAACGTCTACTGCATCTATATCATCCGAACAATAGATTATAATGGTCTTATCGATTTCGAGCTTTGTAGCAAGACTCCATACCTCTTCGAAGAACACTTTAATTTGTGCCTTTGAGATAGATCCGGAGGTGTCGACTGGTAATACTAACGTCTTTAATGTATCCTGCCCAACTTTCTTTCTACCATAGGTGATATCTCCTCCACCAAGCATCCTTCTATTTGGCAAAGCATAATCATATTCGTTAAAAGCTTTGTCCAAGAATTTCTTAAGCTCTCTTTTCCAATCTACTTTAGGTTTAGATGTTGATATTTCCTTAATCAATCTTCTAGCCTTTTCTGATAGCTTCGCACCTTGAGTTGAAAGTGCGTTGTTTAAATTACGGTTCCAGAAGTCAGCAATTTTTTGTTTGCTACCACCTTTACCTAAACCCTTCTTAGATTTATATGTCTTAGTTGACTTTCCTGTTTTTCCAGTAAGAGTCCTTTCATACCCAGGCCCAGTCTTTGCGTTAGGATCAAAATCTGGTGCTTTCACATCCTCTGGAGGTGTTTCTAATTCTTGAGGGGAAGCCTGTGTAGGACTTTCTTTCCCTCCCTGTGGTGGTGCAGATTGGCCCGATACGCTTTCAGGATCAACTAGTACAAAATTTCCTTTATTAATTCTAGCCATTACTCAGTAATTATATCTCCGTTTTTTAAGACCTCTTTCACAATAGCCATTTGTCCTTTTTTAGGACCTCCTGTTACACGAACCCATTTTCCAATAAGCAATTTCGGGTCAATTGGTGTAAAGTTTCCGTTTTTTATTGTCTTGTCCATTATTCGATAATTATATCTCCGTTAGGTAAGACTTGTTTTACGATACCAATTTTGCCCTTTTCTGGACCTTCGGTAACTCTTACCTTTTTACCTACAAGGTTTTGTTGTGACTGTGAATCCTCTGGTTTTTTATCTCCATCATCTTCTCCTTCACCTGGTTTATCACCTCCTGGTTTTTTACCATTACCTTCATCGTCGCCAGGCTTGGGTTGTCCAGGAGAAGGTGTTCCAGAAGATCCCGGTTGTGGCTGCCCCTCACCTTCTTCGTCACTCATTATTTCCTGTGCAATAGAACTATCAGAATCTGGTTGTGCAAGATCTTGGTCTGCATCTACAACTGCACCAAAATTGGTATCTTCTGCCATTTGCTCTAGAGCCTGTTGAACCTGAGGATCCTGCAATAGATCGTCATAGATATCTTCCGCTCTCATCCCCTCATATTTTTCTTCGAAGAGACCCATTCTTGTACCGTCCGGATTTTTTGGCCATGCAAAATTTGCATCTGCTTCTGCATTGAGTATTGGGTTGATTGCATAATCAGTGGCATAATTCCATAACTTCGGATTTCTGTTTCCTCTTCTTGACATGTGTTCACCCACACAATGGAGGATCTCATGACAGAGGACAAATCTAATTGCTGCATCTGATTGTCCGAGTACAAAATCTGGATGATATTGGATATTCAGTCCATTAGTAGCCATTGTTGGGTAGTTAGGATCTGAACTTCCATACACATTCAGGTTTGCTAAAAGCTGTCCGAAGAAACCTCTATTGATGTTGATCCAAAGGATTGCTTTTTGGATTTTAATCCTAGCCTTTATTTCCTTCTCTTCGGTATCAGATTCTAGTAAAGCAGAATCCCTTTCATAGAGAAACTCCGTAAAGGACCCTGCTTTAATTCTGTACAGATTTTTTTTGTTTATGAATCTGGTTGGTGTCATCTAATTAAATAAGCTCTTTATCTTTAGCTCCTTTTTGGATCATCTTAGCTGCTTCAATCTTCATTTTAGACTCGTCAGTATCCTTTGATTTAATCACTTCTTCAGTAACTGCAAAATCTGGATATTTCTCGATAATTCTCTTGTAAATCCAAGCAAGCTGTTCTAACTGCTTATATTTGTTAAAGTACTTCATGATGTTGTAAAGATCTTCAACAGAGGCAGTATCATTTTCTGCTAATTCTTCAGCCTTTCTTACTGCCATTTCGTAAACTCCGTACATAACATTAGAGAAGTCAGATCCTTTTGGAATATCTTTAGCTCCATCAGGATTCTTTACAATTGCTTCTAAGTCGCTTTCAGAAACCTTCCTGATAACATCCAAGTATGCTTTAAGTTTACCAGCTGCGCTAGGACCAACTTGATCAGCATAAACATTGTAAACTACTTCAGAAGGAAGTTCCCTCCAAGAAGAAATCCCAGCATCTTCAATTTCGTCCTGTAGCATCATTGCTGCATCGGTCCATGAACGTGGGGTTGGGAATTTAAGAGTAGCTTTTTCTCTATCTAGATAGTGGAATAGCTCTTCGTTTCTCTCGACAAAGTCAACAAATTCTGGTTCGAACTTACCGCTTTCTCTTGCCCAGTCTGCCCAGTCTTTAACTTGAGGAACAAGGTTAACAATGGTGAATCTGTCTGCTAGTGCAAAGTCAAATTCAGCAACATCTGCTTCTGCTGGTCTGTTACCAGCTGCTACGATTACCCATTTATCTGGAAGTACATATTCTCCAAGTCTACCCATCTGAACGAACTGCATAACAGAGTTAAGAACCATTTTGTTCGATCTGTTCATTTCATCCATAAAGATAATACCACCTTTCCCTTGAGGTCCATTGTCTCTTGGTAAAAGCATAGGCGGATTAGATCTTGTCATACCTGAACCGGGAGAAGTTAATTTACCCTCCTCGTCATATTCTGGTTTATCAACATCAACCACTTTTGGAATTCCTAAGAAATCCTCCGGTGCCATAAATTGAAGATCCAGGTTAATCATTGGTACTCCAAGTGCCTGAGCTGCCTGCCCAACTATCTGAGTTTTACCAATACCAGGAGCCCCGTATATAAAGATAGGTTTTGCCCTACCGCCTCTAGTTTTGGATCTATATAGTTTCTCAACCATTTCCTTAAGCTCAGGAGCTGAGATGTTTCGAACAGTCTGATCTTCTTCAGTATACTCCAAAGGAACCCTTGCTTCCTCAATTTCTTCATATCCAACAGATTCAAACATTGAAGCCGGATTCTGCTTTGCAAATTCGGTACCAGCATAAAATTTATCAATCTGGTTAACTATACTTCCTGCAGACGGATCAAAATAAGCAGCAACAGGTAATCCCTTCTTTGGACCAGAGGGAATTAGTTTTACCAAACCGTTTTTGATTGCATCTACTAAGTTTTTGGCCCATTTAGCCAATCCTGAAAAGGCGTCAGAAATAATGCCCTCATTTGTTGACGAATTATATTCGTTCAGGATAAAATTCTTGAAGTCTAAGACTTTTTTTCCCATTGTAATAGATTTATTTTCAAACTATATATCAGTCATGGAAATGAATATATACACCATGCGATCTATTATCACATTTGACGAATTCCTAAACGAAAGTCTAAATCTTTCGAGTAACGAAATAGAGTTGCTTAACGAGTGCACCAAAGGTACTTGGGAAGAGAAAGATGGGGTAATAAACATTGAGGGTGATTTTATAGCAGCCAAAAAAATTAAAGGCAAATCTCTATCACCCATTGTTTTTGGCAAGGTGACTGGAGTATTTGATATTTCTGACAACAAGTTAGAAAGTCTTGAAGGATGTCCACGAGAAGTAAAGGAATTTAATTGCTCTCGAAACTTGCTAAATAGCCTAGAAGGTGGTCCTGAAAAGGCGGAAGACTACTATTGTGCTAATAACTATTTAATTACACTGGATGGAATTTCAGATAATGCTCAAAATATTAGTGCTCCGGGAAACTCTTTAGAAAGTATCGAAGCATTAGGCGGGAGAAGTATTTCTGGAAATCTTTTCCTGCATGAAAATTTTCTTAAAGATTTAAACGGATGTCCACAAGAAATTGGTAAATCCCTAGACATATCATCTTGCAACCTCAATTCATTAGAGAACTGTGCTAAAAAGGTAATGGGTAATTTTGATTGCAGTGATAACAACCTTAAAGGGTTATCAGGAGGCCCTGAATTTGTTGGTGGATATTACGATTGTGGTAATAACTCAATTTCATCTTTGGAAGGTATATCATCTAATAAAATGAAATGGATTGATGCTTCAAACAACCAGATCTACTCGGTTATCGATCTTCCACCGGGCCTAGCAAATGCAAAGGTTGGATTACATAAAAATGCTCTTCCTCTCGAAATCCTTAGATCACAACAGGAGTTTGTAGAGGATAAAGGAGATTCAAATCTTAGGAATTGGCTAGAATATACTCTTAAAAACGAAAGCAATGAAAGGTATTCTCCACTTCCAAGAATGATAGAAATGTTTAATGATAAGAAAAGGGAGGATGCTGTTATTGAATTCATAAAGAAGACTGACCTTGCTGGTATCTCTAACGACGAGTCAAAGCTACTAGCCCCAATAGCAACAGGAGTGAATAAGAACTCCCCAATGGTTGAATATGTAAATAAAAACAAGGATCTTTTCTCCGACGAATTTTTGGATTCCCTTGAGATATCATCGGATCTAAAAGATTTAGGCTTCTAAAAATATATAGAACACAAAAACACACAAAACAATTATGAAAAATATTAAAATGTTTGAGGATTACACCGCAGCGATTGAGGGACATAATAAAGAATATAATTATATGTTCTTCCAAAATCTTCACACCATCAAAGATGCTATCGAAGATATTCTGGCCATGGATAAAGAGAAAGTAGATGCTATGTTATCTGCAGGACATGGCTGGGCACTAGACCATATGGCAACTTCAGTTGATGACATAGAAGAAGTTTATCACTTCTTGAAAAATAGGATGGGCGAAGAAGAAATGGTTCAACCAGAAGAAGAAATGACTCAGGTCGAAATCATCGAAGAACCTGGTTCACCTGAGGAAGAATCTGATGATGATAAAGAAGAAGGAGAAGAGGATTAATTAGAAAGCTTCTTAGCTTCCTCAAAATCTTCTTCCGAAAGCTTCCAACCCTTTAATACATCCCCAATGTGATTTTTTGCTTCTGCAAATGTTGCATTGGGGTTTTCTTTTAGGTAATCTAAAAGTTTAGTTCTAACAGCAGGGTGAATACCCTCTGCTTCATTAACTTCGTTTGTCTGTGAGTTAAAATTCTCGAATTGTATAAGATTCTTCATAATTATTAGTCGTTTGGTGTTTCTAGGAAAGGCTGAAGATAATCTACCATATCCTTGTAGAGTTTGTAATCTTTCTCTCCCCAATGTGTAGTGTGTTTGTTTGATTTCTCTAGCCTATCAGCTGCTGATTGGTAGACGTCAATAACCTCCGCTGCAACGTCATTATCAACAAGAGTAACGCGCCCATCGAAGTAATCGTCTAACTTTTTGCCAAGACCATTATACTTTGCATCGTCGGAGGCATAGGCAACGATTGCTTCGTCATCAACTTCTGCGTTATCCCAATCATATTCATACTCATAATCTCCATCTTCGTCTCTACCGATGTATTCCCGATCTACCTGCATGTAATCTCTAAATTCGTCATCTGATGGATCGAAAATAACCGCATATATTTTACCATCTTGCTTATCTTTAAGAATAGCTGTTTCTGAATAATCCGAATGAATTACCTCAAATTTTAATTCAGATGGTTTTAGATCAACTCCCCTAACATATTCTGGATCCCTTTGGTTCCAAGGTGCTCTTGGATCGTGTTCCGCACCAGCAGGGTAATTACTGCCCCAAGATTCAAAAGTTTTAAGATTTTTCATCCTTCAATTATAAAGTATTTTAAATATATATCAAGCATTTCATCACAAGAACGGGAACCAATCCCCAAGTGGAAAGCCGAGAGGGTTGAAGCCCCGCAGGGATCCCGTTTTTACTTCAATGTCAATAAGTACATCGTTTTATCCAACAGAGCAATAATTTCGTCCAGTATGTTAAGTATTTCTGGATCCTCTTCAGGAGTAAAGAAACTCTTGCAATCGTTGCAATAACAGTGTTTTATTTTTTCTATTGCTTCCGAACAATCACAATCTACATAATTGAAAAGAGGAATTTCCCCTTCAATTGTTGGTCTGCCATATTTTCCCATAATGACTTCTACTAGATCATCTTGAAAATCTACAATTCCCTTGAAAAGTTTATCTAAAGCCTTGTGCTCTGCATATGATTTAGTTTGCCAATGCAACAGTTTTATCTGCGAGGAATGCATAAGGGCCTTGGTAGCAACGAAACTTGCTGGATCCTTTCCATTCTCGACTGGCTCGTCAGGAACCTCTTCCGTAGATTTGGGTTCTGCCATAAACGACTTAAATGTAATGTCCTCTTTTTCCTTTTTCTTGTTTGGTATTACTTCACCAAAAGCGCTTAAGTTCAAAACGTTATCCATTATATTGGATTATTTTGATTATATATCAGCAGACTTCAGTATTTTAGATGTTGAGTAATCGCCAATCCTAGGGAAAAAATACACTGGCGCATGTATAGACCCGACTACATTTCTACCCTTATATTCTTCGCCCACAACTATTTCATCTATACCAAGTTTTAAAACGAGGTCTTCCATCTCCTGTTCAGATGAGAAAATCTTAACTTCATCTACATACTTGATAGATTCCAAAAAAGACTTCCGGTCAGATTGACTATTGAAAGGTCTTCCTTCACCTTTAAGATTCCTAACTCTTTGATCGCTGTCGATCCCAACGATTAAAACATCACCCCTAGACTTTGCCTTTTCTAGCATTTTAATATGACCTATGTGAAGGATATCAAAGCAACCGTTAGTCCAAATCGTTTTCAAAATCAGAATCTTTTTAATTTATACCAGGTCAAAGATAAAAAGTTACATATATAAACAGATAATCCTAACCTTTAATTCTATGAGGTTCTTAAAGAAATGGAAAAGACTTTCCGATAAGGGAAATGTACATCTGATTCAATATTTGAAAAAATGGATAGAGGAAAATCCTATTCATAAAATATACATTGGATGCGATTCCCACAATGGTCCAGAAAAAACTACATTTGCCACAGTAATAGTACTGCATTATAATGGTGGCGGTGGACATGTTTTGTATTCGAGAGAGACTTTTCCTTTAATAAAAGACAGGCACGAAAGGCTTTGGAGGGAAGTAGAGTTTAGCGTCGCAACCGCAATGTTTCTAATGGAAAACGGGTTAGAAAAACCCGATTACATAGATGTTGACCTAAATCCAGACCCAAGATATCAGTCTAACTCGGTATTAAGAGCAGCACTTGGTTTAATCGAATCCATAGGGATAGTTCCTAGATATAAGACGAAATCTCCCTGGTCAATATCCATAGCAGATAAAGCCTGTCGATAGAAATATTCTTATGTCATGGAAAATTCTGAAAACAATAGTCTCCCCTCATCAGAGGAAAAGTCTAAACAAACACAAAAGATAAAAAGCTCAATCAAGGACTTGGAAAAAGAGCTTAGAACTATTCAAAATTCTTGTACTCACAAAGATTACAAAGTAAAAAATTGTCCAAAAGAAAATTCGGAATTTGCTTTACGGAGGGTTTGTACAGAATGTGAAAAAGAAATCGGTTATCCCTCTCAAGAAGAGATTGATAATTGGGCCAAGTCCTAAAGATCATAAACAGGCGAAATTTACTTTTGCGAATGTGGTATAAGAGATTGTAAGACTTAAATTATGCCCGGAAGAATAAATCAAACCACAGAATACGAGGAAAGAAAATTGAAGCTTCCTATTAACGACCAAAGAAGACATCCAGAAGGAGACGACGAAGATGATCTTGGGCCTGACTTCAGGCATTCCTCAACTGGATCCAGCACTCCAGCTCTAGATACTTTTAGCAGAGATTTAACAGACCTTGCTCTTAAAGACGAACTTGACCCTATTATTGGGAGGGACGAAGAAATTGAGAGGGTCTCACAAATTTTAGCAAGAAGAAAAAAGAATAATCCTGTTTTGATAGGTGAACCTGGTGTTGGAAAATCAGCAATAGCTGAGGGACTTGCCTTAAGAATTATACAAAGAAGGGTATCCAAGAATCTTCTTAATAAAAGGGTAATAAGTCTTGATATGGGATCTATCGTAGCTGGTACCAAATACAGGGGCCAGTTCGAGGAAAGGATGAAAGCTATTATAGACGAGCTTAGAAAAAATAAAGATATTATTATCTTTATCGACGAACTTCACACCATTGTAGGTGCTGGGGGTTCATCAGGATCACTAGATGCCTCAAATATGTTTAAACCAGCTTTAGCTAGAGGTGAAATACAGTGTATTGGTGCCACGACTCTTGATGAGTACAGGACAAATATTGAAAAAGACGGCGCATTAGAAAGGAGATTCCAAAAGATCATAATTGACCCTCCAACAGCTGAAGAAACTCTCGACATCCTTAAAAATGTAAGGGAGAAGTATGAGGATCACCATAATGTAGAGTACACAGACGATGCGTTATTAAATTGTGTTAAGCTTACAGAAAGATACATTACTGACAGGAATTTTCCTGATAAAGCTTTAGATGCTTTGGATGAAGCAGGTTCTAGGGCACAGCTAGTTCAGGTAAAAGTTCCAGACTCTCTTTTAAAGCTTGAGGAAAATTTAGAAGTAGTTGTTCGGGATAAAAAAGGATCTGTTGCTAAGCAGGACTACGAAGCTGCAGCTAAATTTAGGGATCTTGAAAGAAAGATAAAACTGAACATTGAACTTGAAACCAAAGCTTGGGAAAAAAAGCTCAAGGAAAAAAGGAAAATGGTAGATGGTGAAAAGGTAGCCCAAGTTGTATCGATGATGACTGGAATCCCACTCAGTAAAGTATCCCAGGACGAGACACAAAAGCTTACCCAAATGGGTAAGGATCTCAAAGGAAGGGTTATTGGTCAAGATGAGGCTGTAGAAAAAATCTCAAAAGCCATATTAAGAAACCGAATTGGATTGAAAGATCCAAATAGGCCCATTGGCTCATTTATATTCTTAGGTCCAACTGGTGTTGGAAAAACAGAACTTGCTAAAGAATTAAGTAAACAAGTATTCGGAGATACAGATTCGTTAATTAGAATCGACATGTCAGAATATTCAGAAAAATTTAACTCAACCAAACTCATCGGAGCTCCTCCTGGGTATGTTGGCCATGAGGATGGCGGGCAGCTCACTGAAAAGGTAAGAAGAAAACCTTATTCAGTAGTTCTATTTGATGAAATAGAAAAAGCTCATCCAGACATCTTTAATTCACTTCTTCAAATTTTAGACGAGGGATTTATTACAGATAGCTTAGGTAGGAAGATAAGCTTCAAAAACACACTTATCATTCTTACCTCTAATATAGGTCAAAGAAGAGCTTCAGAATTTGGTGCGGGAGTTGGATTCACGACTTCGAACAATTCTGGAAAGGAATCCGCAAGGATTGTTAAAAAGGAACTTCAAAAAACATTCTCCCCGGAGTTTATTAACAGGATAGACGAGATTGTATATTTCAACCACCTCTCAGAGGAGAACCTTCTATCGATCATCGATGTTGAGTTGGAGAAAATGTATCCAAGGTTTAGCGAAATTGGGTACAAAATTACAGTAACTAAGGATCTTAAGAAGAAAATCGCCGAAGCCGGGTATGATCCAAAATATGGTGCTAGACCTTTAAAAAGGGTTTTACAAAAATACATCGAGGATACTATTGCAGAATTAATTATCAATGGTGGGTGTAGTAGTGGAGATAGACTTACTCTTTCATTCGATGCTAAAAAAGATCCAGAAATTGAAACCCCGGTTAAAATAAAAATAAAGACAGCTTAATATGAAGATAGGAGTAATTTTCGGAATCTACAACTGTGAGCAGTATGTAGATTCTTGTTTGGATCCCTGGATAAAGCTTAGAGAGGAATATAATATGATCCTCACATCAAGCAGTGGTAGATTCGCACCTTATCGAGATCTTGGTATCCCTGATAAAAATGCAGGGACCATAAAAAAACTGGTAACCAAAGGGTTGGACTATATAGTAACAACATCTGGTGATAATTTAATTGACGAGGACTCGAGCAATAATACTTGCTTAGAATACCTGAAACCCCATAATTGTGATATTATATGGAGGGTGGATGGAGATGAAATTTATACAGAGGGACAGATACGGGGAATAATAGATTTCATAGAAAGAAATCCGGAAGTACTTTCCTTTTCCATTTATCTCAAGAATTACTCAATACAGTTACCTTATTTCGAGACACCCTGGTCTAGACCATCGATATTCAGGAATAAAAGCCCATGGGGAAAAATTGATAGATTTTACTTTGATACATTTTTTACCTATGAAGACAAAGTTCATGGAATTAAACACGTAGAAACGGTCCAGGTTCCAAAGAATGTAGCTTTTATCGAACACTATTCATGGATCAATAACGATTACACGAGGGATAAGGTAAGATACCAGGAGGTAAGATATAGTACTTGGGTAGATAACGACGGCGTACCTCACGAGGTTCCTGCAGGAGAGAGATGTGCAAAAATTGTCAAGGACGATAAGATGTACTTTAATCCTGGATATGCACGAAGAACAAATCAGGAAATTCCAAGTTTACACGAATACCCTACAGACACTATCATGGGGTCTTTATCTGTTAATTATAATAGAGGTCAAAATACAATAGAGCTTAAGACGGACTATAAGCTAGAAGGATACACCTTACAAGTGAAGGATCTAGCTAATGGATCTTTATACAGCACCTTCGATATAAGTATTGTACCCGATGTTATTTTCTGGTACGTGCCGGGTATTTCTCAAGAAAGACTTGAATCTGAGGAATTCGAGGGTTATAAAATAGAATTACTTATCGACGATAAGATTGTACATATAGAAAACATTTTGACCAAAATAGGATTGCCTTGAAATTACCAGCATTTTTAACAGTAACCCCAGCACTTGGAGATCAAATCTGTGCAACTCCCACGATCAGGAAGCTATCTGAAATCTATGCTTCCAAAGTGGCGGTAATATCACACGTCCCAGATTTGTTTAGGAATTTACCTTACGTTTCTGAGTGCTATCATATTAATGATGTCAATCTTGATGAGATATCATCACAATATGACCTTCATAAAACTTTCCACCTTCTGGGTAAAACCGACAGCCTTGGTATAGAATTTAAACATGCAATCTGTGATATCCGGCAATTCCATGCAAAGGATCTTGGGTTTATGCTTAAGGATGAAGAAATGTCCTGTGATTTTATCCCATCAGCAGATCCGGAATCTATAGATCAGTTCAACCTACCAAAAGAATATGTCGTATTACATCCGGTACAATCCTGGGATTCTAGATCTTGGGCAAAAGAAAAATGGCAGGACCTTTCGGATAAACTTGAAAATGCAGGGATGAACGTTGTAACTATCGGTCGTGACTCTGGAGAACAACAACATAGGGGAAAACTTGATAAGCCTGCTTTTAATATAGATTTAAAAAAAGGGATAGACCTTGTTAATAAAACATCTTTAGATCAAAGCTGGCATATTTTAAAAAATTCAAAAGCAGTTATTACAATGGATTCCGGCGTGATGCATTTAGCAGGCACTACGGACACTCATATATTTCAGCTTGGATCGAATCTAGATCCTAAATTCAGAGCACCATATAGGAATGGCTCTCAGAACTATAAATACAATTACATTCTAGGTGGTTGTTCCATACACTGTGCATCCGACTTAAGATATTCTCTAAGGGATTGGGGAGCTATTCAAAATGTGACTCTTATAGACACCTGTTTGGAACCATCAAAAAACTTTGAGTGTCACCCACCATCTGAAAAGGTATTTAAAGTTGTAAGTAAGGTTCTTTCAGGTGGTGTAGCCGAAATCAAAGATACCGAGATTGTCCAACAGGATGAGATTAAAAATAAGGAACTTATTAAAATAGTTTCCAAATCCTTGGGCGATAATATCGGGGCAATGGCTGTAATAGAGGCAAGGAGGAAGACAACAGGAAACAATATTTCAGTTATATGCAAGTTAGATGCGAAATATTTTAAAGAATCCTATCCACAACTAAAGATCCTTCCACACGACCAAGAACCTGTTTTAGATCCATCGACTTCAACATACTTACTAGAAGGGGAGAGATTTTCTAAATTTACTAGGATCTTTTATGATTTCCACAAGCCCTTAATAAAGGGATATGCAGACCAAATCGACGTAGAAAAATGGGAACGACCAAAGATCGATCTTTTTGCAAAGGAAAGACCATTGGACTCCAAATATGTTTGTTTTTCCATGCACTCGACTGCACAAGCTAAACATTGGAACTACAAAGATGGATGGGAAATCCTATGCAGTAAGATTAGGGAAAGAGGTTTAATACCTGTTTGTATTGACTATCACGAAAGTTTCGGTATAGAGGGAAACTGGAACCAGGTTCCTAAAAATGCACTTAAAAGGCAAGGTCTTAGCATAGACGAGGTTACAAATTACATCCACCACTCAGAGTTCTTTATTGGGATATCATCAGGACTTTCCTGGGTTGCTCATGCTCTAGGGAAGAAGGTAGTTATGATATCTGGATTAACGTCAGAGGACCATGAATTTTCAGAGGATACCTATAGGTTGACCAATAAGTCCGTTTGTAACGGATGCTTAAATAAAAAAGGGGTTTCATTTGATGCTGGAGATTGGATGTGGTGCCCATTCCATAAAAATACAGATAGACAATTTGAGTGTACTACAACTATTACACCAGAGGATGTAATGAGTGTAATTGATTCAAACCTCATGGATGAAATTGTTGTAGAAAAAATCGAGCACGAAGAAGATGATAAAAACATTCGTGTGTCATTTACTGATGGACCTAAGGTTGAGATATTAGGTAAAGACGATGGCAGTTTATATGAAGTATTTTTTTATAATACCCAGGATGGGAAATCACTTTTATACAAAGATACAGTTGAAAGGGGACAATGGGTAAAAAGCAATAGAAGCTATTTTACAGAATGGGAAATAGAGATTTATCGGGATGGTGTTTTGTACCACACCGAAGTTTTTGATTGCTCGGAAAAAGATGTTTTGATCCGTGTTATGTCAACAGCACTTGGGGATAATATCTCTTGGATCGGATATGCAGAGGAATTCAGAAAAAAACACAACTGTGATGTTACTGTTTTTTGTAGGTTCTCATCTCTATTTGAGAAACTTTATCCAAGTATTACGTTTGTAAACGATGTCATCCACGATAAGAGCCCATATTATTGCTCATATGATATTACACTTGGAATAGATTCGGAAGTTCATCGACAGGGCATGAAGAAATTAAATCAAGCCTATCAGAAAAAACTCCCAATTCAATACGTCGAGGATCTTACTTTTTTTGATATTGATAAACACCCAGAGCATCCAATGTATATCCCTATGCAAAAGGTTGCATCGAATATTTTGGGACTCGAATATTTTGAGAACCGACCCCTATTGACCTCTGATAATAATGAAAGGCCCATAGAGGAAAAGTATATTTGTATATCAGAATTTGCTTCAGCATACACAGGAATGAAACTATGGAACAACCGAAAGGGTTGGCAAACGGTTGTTGACTATCTTAAAAAATTAGGATACACTGTTGTCTCAATCTCTAAAGAAAAAAGTTCGCTTAAAGGAGTAGTAAAAAGAAACGGGACATATGAACTCGAAGACAGGATTTGGTACCTTAAGCACTCAGAATTCTTTATTGGACTTCCTTCAGGACTTTCTTGGCTTTCGTGGGCAACAGGAAAAAAGACAGTAATGATTGGAGGATTCTCAGAAGATTGGTACGAATTCCAAGAAGATAATATCAGGATCAAAAATTACGATGCTTGCAACGGATGTTTCAATTCTGAAGAACATGCAGACAAATTATGCTGCTATCACGCGACATTCTGTCCAGAGAATAAAAACTTTGAGTGTAGTAGGAAAATATCACCAAAAATGGTAATAGAATCAATTGAGGCAAATAATCTAATTAGTGCTGTTTAATATATAAGATCATGATAATTATTGATGTTACAAAAGAGAAAAGCATAGATTCAGCTCTTAAGAAGTTCAGGAACAAGTATAATAAGTATGGGATAAAAAAAGAACTCCTTGATAACAAGGAGTTCGAGAAAAAGTCTGTTCAGAAAAGAAAACAGAAAGCAAAGGCCCAATACATTCAGCATTTAAAGGATAAAGAGCAGGACTCTTAGTCTTCTTTATCTGATAGGGGTACCCCTGGAATTTCTATCTTTTTAATTGCTTTTAATGCTTTGTCTATTACAGAGTTTTTGCCTTCGCTAGGCCAATTGCCTGCAAATGCCAGCATTGATGTTGCTTTAGATCTTACCTTTCCAATAGGCACTATTCCAGCCTTTTTAACAGCATTTAGAAGATCATGAGCTAATTCCTCAGCACCTTCCTTCGTGTTTTTATAGGCAGAAGAAATTTTATCTCCAGCTGGGATATCAAGTAATTTGTGCATAAGACCTTTTTGGACTTTAGCTTCATTTATATCTTCAACGAAGCTTTCATAAATCTTTAAGTTCTCCATTTTGTTAATTTCTTTGTTTGAATTATATATCAAAAAAGGAATTCTAATGGAAGATCCAACACCATATAAAAGCTTTAGTTATCTTGAAGGTAAGATAGAATATGCCATAGGGATCATTGAAATGGCCCAGGTTTTAATAAATACGCCGGACGAAGATTTAAGAAAGGAAAATATAAATCATCTAAGGTCAGTACTACCTAAAGCACTAGAAGAGCTCAAAAGCGTTATACGTGAATAGTTTTAACCTTCGCGTCTTTATATCCAGAAACACTTTTGGCTAATCTTAAATTATCTTCATTGTCGTCGAAGAAAGTTAGCTCCTTATACCCATCATCAACCAAGTGCTCGATAGCTTGTTTCTTTCTTTCAGCTATGGTACCTTCATATTTGAACTGGGGGTCGTTAATTGCTATAACTAAATCTGGGTGGATGTCAATGCCATTTTCTAGAAAGAAATTTCTAACTAATTCACTGTCCGACCTAGCGGTTAATATAGCAACAGGTATTCCATCGTTATACGAGTTTTTCAAGATCTCAAAGATCTCATGAATAACCTTTCCTTGTCGTAAGAGCGCAGGACTATCAAAGTCGTCAAAATCCATCACATGGTTCTTCTTCTTAACAAAATTATTGAACTGTTCAGGAGTCAGTTCTTTAATCACCTCGTGTGTCTTTGCGTTAAGAATTCTGATTTTAGCATCAGTCTTAACCAGGGTGTCATCAAGATCAAATATGACGATCTTGTCATTTTTAATGTCCTTTAGCTTATGCATGTTCCCAAATTGGTATATCTTGAATTCCCTTCCAAGGCAAGCATTCTTGGATTACCTCAACCTCTTTTGAAACCTTGTCTGGGTTTTCGTTTTCGTATTTAAGGGTCTTTCCCCAGAGTGTTTGACTTTCAGGGATCTGTAGAATCTGAAGCCACCCCCTTTGGTGAGCCAATACAACTCTAAATTTTCTTTGTCTGTCACATATAAGGGTAAACCAAACGTCCGCCATATTGGGGGATTCAAAATATTCTGGTTTTACGTCTATATGATCGGTATGGTAAAGTGCACAACCAGTACCTAATATACAGGTTGGTGTATCCCTTTCAAGCTCATAATAGAAATGGTATGTTCTCTGTCTATCCCGAGTCCAATGCCTGATCTCATTTCCATACATTTCCCCGTGCATACCGACTGCACATTTCTTACCTCTTCGATCTAAGCCTTTTTTCATTATCTCAACATAATCTGGAGGATACGCTATATCATCATCGATTGTAAAGTAATATCCACGAACTTTATCAGACCAAAAGAATTTACCAGCATCACCTCTATCTCCCTCATCCTGGGACCTGACAATATTTATTTTCTTGTTGTCTAAGAGAAACCAAGGAACCTCTTCAAAGTTATTCAAGTAGATGTTTAATTGATCCACTTGCGGTAGAATACAATTAACAACGGTCTCTAGCTGTGGGATTCTGCTAGGAATAGTTGCCATATTTGCGTATATTTTGTCCATTATATCTGAATTAATGTGCAGTACTCGTGTTTACCTGACTGATAAAATACAGGATTTGTAAGTGCCAATACCTGGTAATCTGGTTGCATGTTAGCCATTGTAATATCACATGGAACTATTTTCTCCCCAAAGAAGCTTATCACTTCCTGTGTATTACCATAATATGTATTTCCATTTTTAGATCTTTCGAGGGAATCTAGAAGGTTTTTAGTATAATTCTCGCTTATGTAACATATTGCATGGGCCGCGAGCATATTCATGATTCTTTTAACATTAGGATATTGATCAACAGGATTTGATATTATAAACCCTAGTTGAGCGTAATTCGGTGGTGAATTTTTCATTCCCCAACTGGAAAGGCCCAGGTAGAGTGCATCCGTATTATCAGGTATATCAAAGGATAATTGTGCTAAATTGATATCAACATCATCTTCCAAAACTACAAAGGGTACAGAACTTTCTAACCCCCTGGATATAGCTTTTGAGTGAGAGTAAAGTATTCCTATATGGTGCTGTGATTTTCTTTCAGCTTCAATTTTTTCTATTAGGGATGGGTTTATCCCCAATTCAACCAGTTTGTTAAAAGTCCGATCAAATTTATCAACATCTTCCTTAAGAGATATTATATAAAACTTGCATTCACTAAGATCTAAAATCATTACACCTTTTTTGGTTTTAATTTTTATGGTACAATCCAAATATAGTTTCCCGGAACAAAACTACCTTTCTTCACATATAAAAGATAATGGGAAAGGTGTGCTTTATAATATTTTCGAAGAATAGACCGATGCAACTTAATGCTTTACTGGAATCATTAGTTGCTAAATTCCCTTTTGCGATCCTTGGTGATGTAAAGATACTGTTTAAGTCAGATAAATCCTACACCCAAAATTACAACGAATTACAAAGAAGGTATTCCAATTTTACTTGGAAGGAAGAAAGCTCTTCTTTCAAGGCAGACCTGATGAGTCTCATGGAGACAGATAATGACTATATCTCCTTTCTTGTTGATGATATCATATTCTTTGGTGAAATAAATGAAGATTGCATTCCACGGGATTCTGATTTATGCTTTTCTTTAAGACTTGGCAAAAATTGTAACTACTCACACCCAGCGGATTCCTCTTATTCATTGCCAAGATTTATTGAGGATACAGAAACAATTTCTTGGTTCTGGCCAGGGTGTGAATATGATTTTGGATATCCAATGTCACTAGATGGGCATATATTTAGGGCGAACGAAATCAGGAGTATGGTGTCTCACGTTCATTTCACAAATCCAAATCTACTAGAATCAGCTTTAGCATATTCCAACCCGTATTTGCACCACACGTCGGGAATTTCTAGAGTGATGAGGTCTTACCCAGAGTCTAAAATTGTTGGGGTCCCAGTAAATAGAGTAAATACACAATTTGAGAATAGGTATGGCCGGGATTTTAATTTTAGTGAAATTGAGCTTAATCATTTTTTCTCACAAGGAAAATCCATAGATATAGCGAAAATGCAATTTTCCAATATAAACGGACCACATAAGGAATTAGAATATGTCTTTAAGGAGGGTTAATATATTAGATTTAAATTTCTCGCATGCAAGTTATAGTACTGACTACCAGTTATCTAAGTTTATAGCTTGGGAAAGGTCGAGTTCACGCACAAACAATGGAGATAACTTCTTTGCTACTGACCGATCTATGTTCAATGCTAATGGAGATAGATGCGTCGGATGGATTATGGAGCCACCTTCAATATCCCCGGATGTTTATGACTATTCTTTAAACAATTCTGGTAATTACAAGACTATACTTACATACGATAGAGATCTTCTAGATTCGGGAGGTAATTTTAGATTTTACCCACACTCTGGATGCTGGATAAAACCGGAAGATTTTGAAATCTACCAAAAAACTAAGGAATTGTCAATCATAGCTTCCGCTAAAAACCAAACTGCTGGGCATAGACTTAGACACGATATCATTAAGGATTATGGATCCAGACTAGATGTATATGGAAGGGGCTATAGAGAAATTCCCTATAAACTAGAAGCTTTAAAGGATTACAGATTTTCTATAGTTATAGAAAACATTAGCAAAGATTACTATTTTACCGAAAAGCTCATAGATTGCTTAGTTACTGGAACTATCCCAATTTATTACGGGTGTCCGTCAATATCTAAGTTTTTTAACCCAGAAGGATTTATAATGATAAACGACCGTTCTTCGATTGAAGTAGGAATCAGGACAGCGACAGCTAATTTTTATGAAAAAAACATAAAAGCAATTAGAGAAAATTTCGAAGCTGCAAAGGAATATCTAATTGCAGAGGATTGGATATTCAACAATCACCCAGACCTCTTTGAATAGAATATCACACAATGAAAAATTTCTGCACATTATCAGATTCAAATTACCTAATTAAGGGTCTTACTATGTATGATTCCCTTGTCAATACACAATGTGATTTTATGCTCCACTACTTATGCTTAGATATCGAATCGTTTAATAAGCTTATTGATTTAAATCTTGAATCCATCAAACCGTATAATTTAGATGATCTTATCGAAGGGGATATCAATTTGCAAAGTGCAAGGAGTAAACTTACATATAGGGATTTTTGCTTTGCATTAGCCTCCTATTTTTCTAAGTACCTATTGGAGAAAGAACTGGATTCTATTCTGTATATGGATTCTGATTTATTCTTTTACAATGATCTAGATTTAGTATATAATGAAATAAGAGAGAGAAGCGTCGGAATAATTCGACACAGACACGTCGAAAGAGGCCATTTTGTTGGCGAATATAATGTTGGTATCGTATATTTTAAAAACGATCAGGAGGGCAGGTTTTGTTGCACAAGATGGTGGGAATTGGTTTCTGACCCATCAAACAAATATGCTCAGGTTTACGGAACATGTGGAGATCAAAAGTATCTAGAATTATTTGACTCATTTATACCTGAGGATTCCATATGTGTTATAGACGAAGAGTCATCACATGTTGCACCCTTTAACTTCAATCTGTACGATTTCTCAAAATTTTCACCGGGAGACAGAGTTGTTGGCTATAAGGGTAAGACCCATAAGATTACACTATGTCATTTCATGAAATTCAAACCGGTTTTTGAGTCAAACACCTACTTTCCTACAGACGAACCACACAACCAGAGGTTTATGGATATACCAGCCGTAAAGTTTCTCTATGATGAATACTTTTTATCGTCTTTTAATACAACTAAGAAATACAATTTACAATAATGCTAAAAGTCACGTTCGGTATAATAGTTTTAAACGGTGATTTTGTGCTGGAACAATGCATAAAGTCCCTATATCCATATGCACACCAGATATTAATCTCTGAGGGTCCTGTTGAATACTGGCAACAACAGGGCGTAACAACATCCTCTGATAGGACTAATGAAATTTTAGATAATTTTCCAGATCCTGAAAATAAAATAAAGGTCGTTCATGGACAGTTTAAAGAAAAGACTGAGCAGTGTAACGCTTACATGCAGTACCTTAGTCCAGAATCAGAGTACATATGGAATGTGGATTCCGACGAGTTTTTTAAGGGTGAAGACATACTAAAGATGTACAGAATACTCGAGGAAGAAAAATACACATCGGTAAGTGTTAAGATGACAACATTTTTTGGTGGGTTTGATCGGTATCTTACAGGATTTGAAGAAAATGCAGAGATCATGAGGATAAGAAAGGTCTACCCAGGATCCTATTGGTCGAATCACAGGCCACCTACAGTTTCCCATGTTTATCAAGGCGAAAAATTACCAGAAAAACATCTGGACTTTAACACTTTAGCAGAAAAACACGGGATAAGAATGTATCACTATTCATACGTCTTCCCTCGACAGGTTTATCAAAAGGCACTCTATTACAAAGCTGCAGTAAGCACGAGCAATATTCCGAATTATTTCGAGAATGTATATTTTCCTTGGGTTGTTGGTGACGATCAGCAAAAAGCAAACATAGAAAACATTTACAATGGAGTACATGAATGGCACCCTTCTATAAGGGGTGCTTGTAGAACAAAGAAATTTGAAGGTGAACATCCTGTAGAGATTCAAAAGGATCTAGAAAAATTGAAAGGCATTTTCCAAAGAGAGATAGAGGAATATAAAAGCGGTAATTTTGATTGGTAAAGTACCCACATTGGATGAAATATCAGTTATCAACCTAAGGACAATAGTGGATCCAAGAGGAAGCCTTGTTCCATTAGAATTTGGTTCTGATATTCCATTTAGTGCAAAGAGATCCTTTTACATTTTTGATAACAAGGTTGATGTAACTAGAGGATATCACGCTCATTATAAAACCCAGCAATTTCTGGTTTGCATTCAGGGTTTAGTTAGTGTTGTTTGTAAGGATGGAGAGAGCGAAGCCCAGTTTTTACTTGAAGGACCAAACCAGGGAATCTACATCCCCGAATTAATCTGGGATGAAATTACATATAAAACGGAGGATGCTATGATAATGGTTTTTTCCAATACACATTATAACAGGGGTGATTACATCTTTTCGCTAGATGATTTGAAAAGAGTAAGAAAAGAATTATTAGAACAGTGATACAACTTTTTAATCTACCAACATACAATATCAGTAACACAGATTTCAAACATATCTTGCACGACCCGTTAGTAAGCGAGTTTGAGGAAAGGTTTGCATCCTATGTTGGCGCAAAATATGCTTGTGGTGCTAGTAGTGCAACAAACATCATCATGCTTGAAACTATCAGGAGTGGTGTTAAAAACATGACAATCCCATCAATGCTTCCTCCGGTTGTTGCAAACGGGATAGTTACTGGTGGAGCCAACGTGGAATTCGAAGATAATATCGAATGGGTAGGAGATTCATATACACTTTATACTGGGAAGGATTATAAAGTAATAGATTCAGCCCAGAAGGTAAAGAAAAACCAATTTCGGGAGGAATGTAATCCACAGGATCTTATGATTTTTAGTCTATACCCGACAAAACCTGTAGGTAGTATAGACGGGGGGATTATAGTATCGGATGATGAGGAAAAGATAAATTGGTTTAAGACTGCTGTTTTTAATGGAATGTCGTTCGCTGAAAGCAATTGGGAAAGGAATATAATTTTTCCAGGTTGGAAAATGTATCTTAATTCTATCCAAGCTAAAGTTGCTATCGAAAGCTTAAACAAACTCGAGGAAAAATCGAAAAGGATAGCAGAAATCGCAGCCAAATATAATTCTGCATTTGAGTATAATAATTCAAGTGGGCATCTATACCGGATTAATGTTAAAAATAGAGAAGAATCCAGATCTAAACTATTAGACGATGGGATAATCACTGGTATACACTACTCGTGCCTACATAAGGAAAAAGCTTATAAAAGGGATTATAATTTACCAAAGAGCGAATTAGAAAGTGAGAGGACACTAAGTATTCCGTTTCATGAAAAGCTCACTCAGGATCAGATTTCATATATTATCAAAAAAGTAAAGCCCTTTTTAGTATAATGGACTATATAGATAATTGGAAAAATGTTAGTGTTTTTGAGAAGCAGCTTGAACTAAACCTCTCAGAGTTGAATTCGGATTATCCCCAACATTGGACAACCTTTTTACACTATGTAAAAAAATACGAGTTTAAGTCCATTTTAGATCTCGGGTGTGGTTGTGGTGTATATGGTGAACTTTGTAGGAGAGAAATACCAGAGGTTGAATATCACGGAAGCGATTATTCATCCGAAGCAATCGGTATCGCAAAATCTAGTTTTAAGGGGTTGGATTTCTTCGTTGGTGATATTTTCAAATGGGATTATTTAAACACACCTGATGTTGAGGTGATTCATGCTGGAGCATTGCTAGACGTTTTACCAAATGGGAATCAGGCATTTATACAAATCCATTCTATTGCAGAAAGCTGTAATTGTGAAAATATCATAATAGGTAGAATAAGGTTTACTCCGGGTAGATCTGGATATTCCACATATAAAGCATACGACCTAATAGATACCTATGAATATAGACATAATAGAAAAGAGTTTATGGAGATAACGGAGTCATTAGGATATTCGCTTATAGAACAAAATAACAGCCCCTCTGGGGAAACCATATTTTTAAGAAAAAAGAAAAAAGATGAGTAAGATTTTAGTTACCGGCGGGACGGGGCTGGTTGGGAGATGTTTTCAAGGGGATGAGTACGATAAGATTGGATCATCTGATTACAATCTTCTAGACCCAGTTCAAGTAGGTAGGGCATTTAAAGATAGAAAACTAGAAGGCGTTATACACTGCGCAGCAAAGGTTGGCGGGTTAATGGGAAATATGAATTACAAGGGTGAATTCTTTTACCAGAATATTATCATGAACACCAACGTTATCGAGGAGGCAAGAAAAAGTGGAGTAAAAAAACTTGTTGCATTCCTTTCAACTTGTGTTTTTCCAGCGGATGTTGAATATCCGCTTGATAGCAAAAAAATACATTTAGGACCTCCACATTCATCAAATAACGCTTACGCGTATGCTAAGAGAATGTCAGATGTACAAATCCAAGCATATAGAGAACAGTATGGGGTTGATTACTTTTCGGTAATACCAACGAACATCTATGGTCCTGGAGATTATTACAATCTGGACAATGCTCATGTCGTACCAACATTAATACATAAATTCTTTCTAGCAGAAAAGAATAATAAGCCTGTCACTATCTGGGGATCTGGCAAACCTCTCAGGGAGTTCATATATTCAAAGGATGTAGCTTCGCTAACCAAAAAACTTTACGACACATATAAGGGTGAAGAACCTGTTATTCTTTCTACGTCGGAGGAAATTTCTATTATGGATCTGGTTGACATCATCAAAGAGGCATTTAATTTTAAAGGTGATGTTGTTTTTGATAAGAACAAACCAGACGGACAGTTTAGGAAACCCTCAGATAATACCAAACTAAAAGAACTTGTCCCGGATTTTAAGTTTACCCCAATCGAACAGGGTATTAAGGAATCGGTGGAATGGTTTATAAATAACTATCCGGAAAAAACAAGATTATAATGACCAAAGTAGCTTTAATAACTGGAATTAACGGACAAGATGGTTCATACCTTGCAGAGTTCCTATTGGATAAAGGTTATGATGTTTGGGGTACAATTAAAAGAAATTCAGTATCAGAAAACCAAACCTCAAGACTGGATAGGGTATATCCAATTATCAAAAATAATCTCAGGTATGCAGACCTTACAGACCTTTCTTCCATATTAACAGTAATAAAGGAATGTGATCCGGATGAAGTCTATAACCTAGGTGCTCAGTCTCACGTAAGAATTTCTTTCGATCAGCCAATATACACAGCACAAGCCACTGGTATAGGAGTACTCAATATGCTAGAAGCAATAAGAATCCACAACCCTAAGATAAAATTATATCAAGCATCCTCATCTGAAATGTTTGGCAATAGTATAGATCAAGACGGATTCCAAAGAGAGACTACACCTATGAACCCAGTTTCACCTTATGGCTGTGCAAAAGTATTTGCTTATAACATTTGTAGGAATTACAGAAATTCGTACGGTATGTTTATTTCCAACGGGATACTTTTTAATCACGAATCACCCCGAAGAGGTAGTAATTTCGTAACAAACAAAGTAGCAAAAACAGCAGTGGAAATCTCATTAGGTCTAAAGGATAAATTAGCCCTAGGTAATCTCAATGCAACAAGAGACTGGGGACATGCTAAGGACTATGTGGAGGCTATGTGGATGATTCTACAGTTAGAAGATCCCGATGATTTTGTTTGTGCAACTGGTATTTCACACTCAGTTCAAGACTTGGTTGAATTTGTGTTTAATAAACTAGGTTTGGATTGGAAAGAACACGTTACTGTGGATGAAAAATATCTTAGACCAGAAGAACTCGAGGATCTCAAAGGAGATTCTGGCAAACTTAGTAAAAAAACTGGCTGGAGACCAACATACACGTTTGAAAAAATGATGGATGAGATGGTAGACTATTGGTTAGATTTTTACAACTAAATCCAAAATTCCCACACTATAGCACCTTTCTAAAACTTTCAAAAATTTCTGGGATATATAATTTGAAAAAAATATATCACCAAAATGAGGATTTTAGATTTCAACAATTTCTCAGCAATATACGAAGCTGAAGAATTTCAGGGGCAGACCGAATCTACATTAAGAAGGATTGTTAATTCATTCTTTATGTGCTACGGATCAATGAGCGCTCTAACTGATGGATACTCCAAAATGATCGCTGATCTTGACTCTATTAAAAACGCAAAGCCTGCAGAAAAATTAGCTAAGATGAGGGATGTTGCAGAGGCGGTTTCCGAAGAGGTAACAAAAGAATTCAAGGATGCTAATGTTAACACCGAATGGAAAAAAGCCGCAGATAAATTTGTTGACGCACTTTCAGCATTAGTTAAGCAATACGAAGGTAACGAGGAAGTTATAACAGCAATGGACGATAAGGTCAAGTCTATGATAGAAGAGTATCAAGATGATCTTAAAAAGGCCAAGCAGGAATCTGATAGAGCACAAGGAAAGGCTACAGCTTCTTCCGGAGATGGAGATAAAGGTCTTGCACAAGCAGTAGCTGATAAATTAACAGGAGAGTCTGAAATTTCTGCAGAGGATGCTGATCCAATCTTCGAGGGGTGGTTCCAAGGCAAAAAGGGAAACATTAAGAATCTTAATAGTCAAGCGGTTGCTCTTAAAGCACAGTTGGAAGGACAAAAAGATAGTGAGGGCTTACAAACATTAGCTGGAAAACTTATAGACGAGGTTAGCAAGATCATCCTGAAGCTTTCCGAACTTTCTACACTTAAAAGAAAGGATATAGAGGAAACCGAGTTACAAGAGATTGGAAATAGACTTAATGAGATTCCACTCGAGATAACAAAAAAGGAGGAACAGCTTGCTAAGTCGAATACTGCTAACAAAGAAGCATCAGCAATTTACTTGAAAGGATTGGATATAGCTGAAAATGCTTTCAAGATGGAAGCAGCAGTTAAAGACGAATTAGCAAAAAAAGCGGAGGAAGAAGCTAAGGCAAAAGAGGAAGAAGCTAAGGCAAAAGAGGAAAAAGAGAGAGCAGAAAAGAAAATAGAGCTTTCTAGAGATTTAGATCCGGAAAAAATTTCGGGTAGAAGAAGAAACTCAGAGGTAGCTAAATTCCAAGAAGCTGTTATCGAGAAATTTAAAGATTACGAGCCATTTGAAGATTTTGCACTTTTCCAAAAATTTGTAAAATATGGAGCTGATGGTATGTTCGGAAACACGACCAAAGCAATCGTAAAGGCATTAAAGGCTGGATTTGACATGGACGACTCCTCAGACGTAATTACACAAGAACTGATGGATAAGATTGTATTCGAGCCATTAGATGAAAGCGTATCTTCGTATAAATTCCTAAGAGGTTTCAGCTCATTTGACCTAAATGAAGCATTTGACCCCAAGAAGGCAAAGTCAGTAGCTCCCTCGGCTCCTTCTGCACCAAAGAAGGAAGATAAAAAGGAAGATGAAGAAGCGGCGGAGGAAAAACCGGCAATCGATCCAGAGAAAATCACTGAAGAGATACAAGATCTTCTCTCAAAAGCAAATAATGCGATTGTAGATCTTTACGATGATCCAAGTTATTGGAAAGAATATAAAGGAACCTTTAATGATGATGAGGACGCAGCAGTTGCTGATGTATTTGGAAAAGACTATCTTTCAAAAGGGACTTGGTGGTATAAAAAAATCAGGGTCCCTTATGTTAAAAAGGCAGCAGATCTTCTTAATGGAGAATACAAAGATCTAAAGACTGAGGATTCTGATGTTTGGGACCATTTATGGGACGAGATTGAAGAATTTGGAGAAACATACAAACAGATAAGACAAAAGACAGTTGGTAGTTCTTATAATGATAGCTATAGATGGTCTTTGAAATTGTACGACGGAAGTAAAGAAAACTTTGAAGTAGATTGCGATTTCTAAAAGGATGAAATTTCTAAGGTCATATCAAGATTTTAATATCAATGAAAAGGAGAATACTAGTTATTCTCCTTTATCTGCTTACAAGGGTATTGCTTTAGGTGTAAGCAGAGCATTTAATTTATTGGGATATTTCTATGCTATCGCTAAGACCGATGCAGACCCAAAGGAGTGGAAATCACAAATGGCTGAGATATCGTTAGAGATGGATCCAAAAAAGAAATGGGATAACATCTTAAATGTATCAAAAAACATACAATCAGACATTGAGCAATATGCTTCCAAAAGGAGGAAGGAGAATATAAACATAGGTAAATTTTTCGACGTAGGGGTTAACTCTAAGGAAATTCCGAACGCCCTTGAAAAGTTTAAGGTTGCCTCTGAAATACTCACCGAAGAGCTCCCAATGGGTAAAATAAGGGAAAGACTTCAGTTAATAAACAAGTCTCTTCCAACAGAGCCCTATAAGCTTGATGAATCCATCCTAAATGAGGGGATTAGAAATAAAAGGGCTCCTTCAGAAAGCGAACTTCTAACGTTGGCAGATAATCTGAGCTCGTCTATAACTAGGGCGCTATCAATATCCAGAAATATGAAACAGCTTTTTCCAGAAGCAGAGTCTTATTTAGATAATGTTGTGAAAAGGTATATTTCACCAGCCTCAGATAAGGTTAATAAAATACTTTCAACTCCACCCCCAGATTCGTCCCTCGAATTATCGAAGTCAGTAAAAAAATCGTATAAAAGACAGGGGTGGTTGGTTAACACTGTGCAAGATAAGTACATAGTTGATCAATATACCGATCTTTTAGAATTGCAAGATGATATAAAAATTGGGGTTGAAAAAATCAACAAAGGCAAGGAGAATATAATTAAGGAACTTGCACCATCATCAGATGCTAAAGAATTCATAGATGCAGGAAATAGGATATTAGACTACGTAGAAGATAAAGTAGCTGAGAAAGAGAAGGTAGAAGATTTAAGAAGAAGGTCGAATCTGATGATCCCTGTTGCACAAGATGAACCTATTCCAACACCACAAAAGGAATCTCCAATAAGGAAAGAAGCTTTGGTCAACCCTGACGAACTAAGAAAGCTTTTAAGGAGAAGAATGTCATACCAATAAAAAATATTTCACCTAGGGTGAAACAAAAACTGGGATAAGCCCCTAAAAGAATTACCTGTGATTCCCCAGGGATAGAATTTCTATATAAGCTAATCATTCTTTAGGTCTCAAACTCCAAACTTTATAATAGATAGGAGCCGCACACGCGACAAAACCCAAACTTATGATAAGTCTGGAAACACTTCCTATTTTAAGAGGTATAATACCCAAACTATAAAGTTAAATCATGGCAAAGAAGTCAGCATCAAAGGAATTTTCATTTTTAGATTTAGACAAGGAACTATCTAAGATTAAGGGGTTTGAAACTGGATCAATTTTAACAGAGAACACATTTAGTGAAGTAGACGAGTGGATACCAACAGGTAACTATCTATTGAATGCCCAGTTATCTGGGACATTGTTTGGTGGTATTCCAAACACAAGGAGTTTAGGACTAATGGGAGACCCCGGAACGGGTAAATCCTTCGTGTGTCTAAACGTTGCTAGGGAAGCACAAAAGAAGGGGTATGACGTTATCTATTGCGACACAGAGGGTGCTATTGACAAATCATCGGCTCTTAAATTTGGAATCAATTCGGATAAGGTAAGATACCAACCTATTAAAACAGTAACCGAGTTTCAAACATTCGTATCAAATCTTCTAGAGCTTGTTAAGAAAGCCAAAGAAAAGGGTAATAATCCTAAGATTTTGCTTATTCTGGATTCGCTTGGTATGTTAAGTACCGATAAGGAATTGAACGATGCTCTTGTCGGTAAGAATGCAGCAGATATGGGTGCTAAAGCTAAGGAGTTAAGAAAGCTATTTAGGGTAATTACTTTGGATTTAACAGCTGCTAAAATTCCATTGGTCTGTACTAACCACGTTTACGCTGGTGGTGGGTTTTTCCCTACCAAGGAAAGCTCTGGTGGAGATGGTCCAATCTTTGCAATGTCTGTTATTTCATTCCTATCGAAAGCTCAATTAAAAGAAGGAAATAGCACAACCAAAACTGGTATTATCGTAACCTCCAATTTAAAAAAGAGTAGGTTTACCGTACCAGAGCCTGTTAAATTCCACATCTCCTTCGCAAACGGTATGAATCCCTACGTGGGCCTTCAGGACTTTATTAGTTGGGAAGCTTGCGGTATTGGTAGAGGAAAATTTGAAGAACAAAAGGTCGATGGTAAAAAGGAAACAGTCTTTATCCCTAGTGATAGTCCACAAGCAAGATGGGCAGTAAGACATCTTGGTAAAACCGTAACGTCATCACAGTTATTCACTCCTGAAGTATTTACACAAGAGGTACTAGAGGAATTGGATAAAAATGTCATCCAATCTCATTTTAAATTACCTGCAATGGCTTCGAATGACGAAATTAGTAGTGCATTAGAATCTGAGACTGATGAATAGGAATAAGGTTAAATTTAAATACCTTATGAACCTATGGAAGTCTCTACCCGAGTATCCAACTAAAGAGGATGTCATATACGAGCTTTCAGTTTATTTGGTAAAGGATGGTAGACCTGGTGGTGAATTCACACTTCAGACTTTTAATTCTGTATTTGGTTCTGATTGGTCGAAAACAAAACACGGTGAGGTCATAGAAAATATGATCAGTGACGGAGATTTTGTAGAATCTGGTGTCTATGCTGGCAATAAAAAATATAAGTTAAAAGAAGTACCCAGATATTCAGAGTAAATATGGATCTAAATCATTCGGAAAATATAATCCTTAGGTATGTCCTAGAAAACCCATCTTATGTAGAAAACTGTAAACCAGATTTCTTTAAGAATAAGGGATTCCAGGATATCTTTACTCTAGGCAAGCAGTTTTGGTCAAAATATAATGAGAGCCCAACTGCTGAGCAATTAAAAGAGGGAGCAAAACTTGAACAAAAGGATTTGCAATCTGGCGAAGTTGATGCTGTTTATCAGGTTGATTTAACTAGGTACCAGGAAGATTGGTTGAAAGAGACTACTGAGCTTTTTATTGAATATAAAAACCTTGTTGGCAGTGCAGTTGATGGTATTAAGTATATTCAGAGTACTCCTGTAACATCCGAGAATATAAAGGACGTAATTAGTTCCTTTAAAAATATTGTTGTCGAGAGAAATAACATAGATTTCTCTTTTGACCACGGATTAGATTTCTTTCACCCAGAGAGTCATAAACAGTTAACTTATAATAGGTTCTCCTCTGGATTTCCTTTTATAGATACTGTTCTTGGAGGTGGTTTTAATGCTAAGTCTCTATACGTATTTATGGGAATGCCTAAGGTTGGTAAATCACTTTGGCTTGGTAATATAGCAGCTCAAGCAGTAAAAGCCGGACATAATGTAGCTGTGATCTCTTTGGAGATGAACGACCGCAAATATGTCAAAAGGCTTGGTGCAAACCTTTTAGGAATTCCGGTAAATGAGTATTCGGATATTGTTGAGGATCAGGTTAAGCTTAAAAAGAAAATAAGCTCTTTGACCTATGATAACTTAAGGGTACCAGGAAAACTTTTCGTGAAAGAATTTCCAACATCTCAAGCATCCTCACTTGACGTTGAAAGATATCTGAAAAAGGTTGAAGAAGCTAATGGAATTAAATTTAAGGTGGTTGTTATTGATTATATCAATATTATGAAGAACTGGAGAAATCCAAATTCTGAAAACACCTATATGAAAATTAAACAAATCGCTGAAGATATTAGAGGTATGGCTATGGCAAATGAATGGGCAGTTATTACAGCAACCCAGACTAAGCAAAGCGACTTTGATTCCACCGATTTAAGTATAAACTCAGCTGCGGAATCCTCTGGCCTTGTTGCCACCGTGGATGGTCTTTTTGGTATTATCCAAGACCCGATGATGTATGCAAATCGGGAATATAAGCTCAAGCTCATTGCTAACAGGGACGATGGATATAAAAATGCCTATAAGATGTTTAATGTAGACTATACATATATGAGGATAGTTGAGAATAATATCCCAATGCATACGGAGGGATAGAAAAAGAATAAAAGAATTAATGTTTGGAAGAAAAAAGAAAGCTACTGGAGCCACTGGAGAAGCAGAACCTAAGAAAAAACAATTAGGGGATAAAATATTTGGTGCACACAACAATCCCAATAATGATAACTCACACCAGGAAAGTTACGAGATTAACGTAAATCACGTTTTTCTTGAGGGAAGTTATGATGAGGAAGAATATCTACATAGAAAAAAATTGGAAGAGACTGTATTTGAAGCTTTCCAATCATCAAGATGGTATCCGCTTTCTTATAAAAAGAAAATTCCAAAGGACCTTATACCTCATCTTTTCCAGGATGTACTTGAAAAGCTAGAAGAAACTGAATTTGGGTTTTCTGAAAAGTTTGTTGTGATCTGTGATTTTATAAATGTTCCTTATACCAAGGCTTATGAACTAATCCCAGCTAAATATAAAGAGACCATTATAAATGAACTCGAAGAAAAATTTGGTGTACTTTCTAAAAGGAAGATTAAACGACTCTTTTAATGGAATCAACTTTACCTAGAATAGAAACCCTAAACGCAAAAAGGGTTTGGTTTATTACGGACACACATTTAGGGATAAGAAATAATTCAAATGAATGGATTGAGATAATTAATGATTATTTCGAGAATTGGTTTTTACCACTTATTGATCAAGAATATCAAGACGGTGATGTACTTATTCACCTTGGTGATTATTATGATTCGAGGCAGAGTGTAAACCTTAAGGTCTTAAATCTAGGGGTTGAAGTAGCAGAAAAGCTTTCTCAAAGGTTTAAGGATGGTGTCCATATTATTATAGGGAATCACGATATTTGGGGAAAGACGAGTAATGATATAAATTCATTAAAGTCTCTGAAATGGATACCAAATATTACAATCCACGAGGAGCCAATAACCCTTCAGCTAGGGAAAAAATCTTTTTTCCTTATGCCTTGGAGAAAAGATCATGATGCTGAAAGGGAATGTCTAGAAAATGCAAAACCCCATGATTATCTTTGCTGTCACACCGACGTGACTGGAATGAGATTTAATAAGTTTGTAAAGATAGAGGATGGTATAGGTTTGGATGATGCTAAAAAGTTTGGTACTGTCTACTCTGGGCATATTCACTATGCTCAAGAACTTGGCAACGTAAAGATGCTTGGTTCCCCTTACCAGTTAACCAGATCTGATAGGGGAAATCCAAAAGGAATTACCTTACTGGATCTTGAAACTGGTAAAGAGACCTATTTTGAGAATAACCACAGTCCGAAGTTTTTGAAGTATGATTTTGGAAAGGTCCTTGAAATGACCATCGAGGATGCTCAAAGGATGCTAGACAATGCATTCGTGGATATTATGATTGATTCTAGCATGTCACTAAAAGCACCCTTAAATATCTTTACTGATGAGGTAACATCTCCTCGGAAAATATCATTCCACCCGTACGATCCTAATCAGGCTGAGCTTTTAAATGAGCAACTACAATCAAACGGTAATCGTACTTTCAGTGTTATGGATTTCATAGGGTCTTTTGTTTCATCTCTTGACTATGACGAAGCAACAAAGACTAAATTGGTTAGTAGCATCAATAAGCTACATAAATTAGTAACAACAGGGGAGCAAGAGGATAAAATATGAGAATAACCAAAGTCGAGTGGAAAAATTTTACCTCCTATGGAAACAGGAAGCAGGAGCTGGATCTCTCAAATGAAACAAGTCTTTTCCAAATTGTTGGTGAGAACGGAGCTGGTAAAACATCAATCTCCCAGGTAATAACTTTTGCCCTTTACGGAAAGGTTGAGGGAAAGAAGTTGAAAGATATTCCTAACCGAATTAATGGAAATGCTTGGACTCGTGTTACCCTAGATAACTACGGTATCGAGGTCATTGTCGAAAGGGGTTTAGACCCGAATTTATTTAAACTCACAGTCAATGGTACCGAGTATGATAAAGCTGGTTCTAGATCTATCCAAGAATATTTGGAGGACGATATCATAGGCATTCCTTATTATGTCTTCAATAACACACTTCTGCTTTCCATAAACGATTTTAAGAGCTTTATCAAAATGAGCCCCAGTGACAAGAGGTCGATTGTTGATAAGATCTTTGGATTCCATATTCTAAATCAAATGAGGGATATACTAAAAACTGAATCAAGAAAGCTGAGGCAACTTATCGACAACACCGTGGGTAAAATATCTTCATTGGAAACATCTATTCAAAATTCTTTGGATGAGATGGAGGCTTTGAGTGATGAGATAAGAGAGCAGAATGATAAAAAGATTAGTGATCTCAAAGCATCTCTTGATAAATTCACCACCCTCAGGGAGCATCATAAGGAACTTGTTGGCGAATTCAAGGCGGAAGAGGAAACCTTCAAGGAGTCACTAAAACAAATGTCTTTGGGTATATCTGCTTATAAGATGCAAATAGGGGATCTTGATAAGAAGATGCATTTATACGAGCACGATAAATGTCCAACCTGTGAATCTGATTTAAACTCAGAATTCCATAAAGATCTTAAGAAAGGAATTCTAGAGGAAAGGGATAAGCTTTCTGGTAAACTTAAAGAGTCTGAAGAACAACTTAAGGTTTATAGAGGTCAAGAAACTGAAATAAACAATAAAAAGTCTTCTCTACTTGAGAAGGGGATAAAGATAAAGACATCAATCGAAGATTTCCAGACAAAGATCAAGGAGCTTGAGAATGATTCTGCTAACAACCAGACTGGAGCCTTAGAAAGACTGGTTGATAACCTGCAAAAAGACCTTGACAAGATATCCTCCGAGAAAGTTAAAGCTGATGAGAAATTCTTATGGCTTAAAACCATTGATGATATACTTGGAGAAAAGGGTGTGAAGCAGATGGCAATTAAAACAATTTTACCTTCTCTGAATTCTGAGATAATGGAATTGCTTACCACGATGCATCTGGATTATCGGGTTGTTTTCGATGAGGAGTTTAATGCTTCCATTTACCATATGGGAATAGAGGTTTCATCGCAAACTTTAAGTACGGGTGAAATGAAGAAGGTTGACTTTGTGGTATTGATTGCCATTATGAAATTAATGAAGATGAAGTTTAGCAATATTAATCTGCTATTCCTGGATGAATTGTTTAGTTCTGTCGATCCTGATGGGGTTTATTCAATCTTAAAGATCTTAAAAAATACTTGTCGTGAACTCGGATTAAATATTTTCGTTATAAATCACGCTCCTATGCCTCATGAGATTTTTGATTGGAAGTTAGAGATACAAAAACTAAATAATTTCTCCTCTTTCTCTATAGATAGATTTTAAAACCTATTCCTTACCTTCGAGATATATAAAGAAAAATGTCTCGGGTTGAAGCCACTTAAAAACAGTAGAAACAAAAATCTAAAGCTCTCTAGAAAGGCATTAGATTCAAAGGGACTTAAAGGTGTTGCATCTACACTAGTTCAGCCAGATACTCAAGGAACTGGTAAATTAGGAATTGGAAAGCTGTTACCACTAAGATCAGAACTCGAAGAATACCAGCCTCTTAACTCGAGGAAAGGTAACCCTATAGTTTCTAGAAATACTGTAAAGAAGTACCCATATCTTTTTGTAAGGTATGAGAATTCCTATATTCCCGGAGGTGATGAAAAATTGTATTCGTTTGCAGTTATTGTACCCCTCCAGGATATGACTGTTAACGACTGTGCTTCTCAATTAGGTGTAAAAGCAACAAACGTAACAGGATTAACCGCATCACAGTACAACAGCGGGACTTTTCAACATCCAGTATACATAAATCAGGAAAAACAATTATTGACTTTCAGATATGCCGAGATTGCAACAATACCTCAAAAAACTCCAGGTAGGTTAGATAACGTTCCTTTGGGCTTTCCTGATTTTAATTACAACCCATCTCCAATCACAACACAAAAAGGTATTTTACCTCAACCACCCTATCCGGATTTTCAAACGAATAATGGAAATACGGGTGCAACCGCTATTTCTATAGGCGGAACGGTTGGCTTCCTTGACAAGTCTCTAAGAACTCCTTCGACTGTGAGACCTACTTCTTGGAGCTGGGACTTTGGTGGAACTGGAGCATCCCCAACAGGGTCTACCGCACAAAACCCTGTGGTTTCCTTTTTAGTGACAGGTACATATACTGTGACTTTGACCGCATCTAATGCTAACGGAAGTAATACTGTCATTAAAACTAATTTTGTCACTGTAAGCTAATGTCTGGATTTTTGGAAAAATATAACGTTGATGAGGTATTTCTTAGAAATGTGATTGTCGGGCTAATTAGGAGTTTAAACGAGAAGCTGACCTATACTCAGATAAATGACCAGCAGGAAATATTAGAGGTTTATGTACCTTTCTTTTATTCTATGTCTGGCGATGAATCTTTCTTGCAAGATTTTTATTTAGATTATTTTGATTGTGATGGAAATTCCCCGTTTGCTGAGGGTAATTATGATGTTATACCAAGGGGGATAGTTAATCTTAATGGAGTAAATATAGATCAGAACGCATTAACCAACGGATTCGTAAGAGCTACATATAACGTAGAAGATGTTACTGGACAAATGAAGGCTCTATCAGCTTATACCAATTTTATACCTTTAATTCTGTCTTTCGACATAACTCTTCGGGCGGATACTCTTTTAGATACATTTAAGTTGTTTCAATCCGCTATTAAGACATTTTACAAAGTCTACGATTTTAGTGTAGAGTTTGGTGGCATGAGGATCCCAGTGCAGGTCGGATTTCCAGAGGATTACCCGAATGATAAACAATTGGAGTTTTCTTACGGTTCTACTCAAAAGTATATAGAAACTAAATTTTCTATAGCAGTGGAAACTTACTTTCCTCAAAAGGATCTTACAACCGAAAGATTCCGTGGAAATCTTATGCAAGCAGGGATTAGACTTAATCTTCGGGTAGATGGACTAGGAGATCCCCCGGACAAAAATATGTTCTAAATCTTCTCCCTTCTACTTTTTTACAATTTTTGTGTTTTGCTGTTGAATATATAGTGGTAAAGAACTGTTGTATTCTGAATTATGCCTAACAATTTTCCAAATTTTCCGCTGGTAGATCCAGGACTAGATGTAAGGATCATTGACGGGTCGAATAGTCAGACCTTGGATCAGCTTTATTTTGTTGGAACTACCAATAATTATGTTACTAAAGTTGCTCCGAGGGAAGTCTCGACTTATTCGTCTTTCGGTAATTTTTGGACTAAGCAAGTTAGTGTACAGGATCAGTTCAAAGATATTTTAGATGGTGGAGATTCTGCTAACGGTACATCACAATTTGTTGGACCTATTATTGGTGGAGAATTTCCAACAAAAGGATCTTTGTTAAACCAGACGTAATAAAAAAACAGCAACCTAGATGGCTTTTAGAATTCAGATAAGAAGAGACACCTCTCTAAAATGGAGTACTAATAACCCAGTACTACTCCAAGGAGAGCTTGGATATGAAACTGATACTGATTGTATCAAAATCGGTGATGGTATTAATCCATGGAACGATCTCGAATACCTAGTATGTGAAACAGATACTATCAATGTATTTTCTGGTGGTAGCTTCGTCGTCGGGGCAACTGGACTTAATTTTGCAGGATCTGGGGTAAGTGTTACAAATTCTGGCGGCTTAGCAACAATAACAATTTCAGGTGGTGTCGGAGCTACTGGTCCAACTGGACCACAAGGTGCAGCTGGAGCTGATGGAGCTGATGGAGCCACCGGAGCTCAAGGTGCTACCGGTCCTCAAGGTGCTACTGGGTCTGGAAGTGATATTGGTATATTTGATGAGGGGTCTTCAATTCTCTCTGCTGCTACTGGGATTGATTTTAGAGGTGCTGCTGTAACTGTTACGTCTAGTGGCAACACCGCAATCGTCACAATTACTGGAGGTACTGGTGCTGGTGCTACTGGTGCTACTGGTCCTCAAGGTGAAACCGGTGCTACCGGACCTCAAGGAGAGCAAGGACCTACCGGTGCTCAGGGAGCCACTGGTGAGCGTGGAGCTACAGGGCCTGCTGGATCTGGTGGTGATGTTGGAATATTTGACGAGGGATCAACCGTTTTAAGTGCTGCTACCGGAATTAACTTCATAGGTGCTAATGTATCTGTTGTTGCTTCTGGTGGCATAGCGGACGTTACTATAACCGGTGCTACTGGAGAAGGTGCTACTGGACCTCAAGGTCCTGCTGGTCCTACCGGAGCTACTGGTGCACAAGGTGAGGTTGGACCTACCGGTCCTGCTGGTGGCCCCGTGGGACCTACCGGACCTACTGGACCACAAGGTGAGCAAGGACCTACTGGACCTCAAGGGGATCAAGGACCGATCGGTCCAACAGGAGCAGACTCAACAGTTCCTGGACCTACTGGGCCTCAAGGGGATCAAGGACCGATCGGTCCAACAGGAGCAGACTCAACAGTTCCTGGACCAACCGGACCACAAGGAGCAACCGGTCCCGAAGGTCCACAAGGTCCAACGGGTGCAGACTCAACAGTACCTGGACCAACCGGACCACAAGGAGCAACCGGTCCCGAAGGTCCACAAGGTCCAACGGGTGCAGATTCAACAGTTCAGGGTCCAACTGGACCGCAAGGTGCAACCGGTCCTCAGGGTGAACAAGGTCCAACGGGTGCTGATTCAACAGTTCAAGGTCCAACGGGACCGCAAGGAGAGCAAGGAGCCACAGGTCCACAAGGTGAACAAGGCCCAACGGGTGCACAGGGTGCTACAGGTCCTGCTGGGAGCGGAACAGACCTAGGTATCTTCGACGAGGCAAGTCTAGTCCTTTCTTCTGCAACTGGTATAAACTTTGTAGGTGAGAATGTAACAGTAACTGCTTCTGGTAGTATTGCACAGGTAACTATAACTGGAGCAACCGGAACTGGAGTAACTGGAGCAACGGGTCCTGCAGGTGCTACCGGAGCACAAGGAGCCACTGGTCCACAAGGAGCTACTGGTCCTGCTGGATCCGGAAGTTCTATAGCAGTGTTTGACGAAGGTACACTAAAAACCTCTGGTGTAACCGGATTTAATTTCACTGGTGCTGGTGTTATAGTTACTAATAGTGGTGATTATGCTACTGTTGACATTCCGGGAGCAACCGGTGGCGGTGGTGGTGGAACCATATATGCACTTAAGGCAGATATGGGCAGATTAGCAGAAAATGCTGCAGGTAAACAAACTGACGTTTCGAGGGTTGTACAAATTACAACATCTCCATTCTCTTCTAATACTGTTACCGTCGGGACTATACCTAGTACATCTGATGATAATAAAATTAGTTTCTCGTTTGGATCCGAGTCTGTACCTCCATCGGCTATACACGTTTATGCATACAATGCAAATTCTAATTTTTATGTATGGACACAAATTGACACATCTTCTGCCAGTTTAAATACAATCAATCAGGTAACCGGTACTACACAATCAACAACATCATCTCCAGGGGGTAACTTCTATTCTTCTACTGATTTAGTAACTGGATTTGATAGTTTGACCTACTCTATAGAATTGGATAGTGGTAGACTCGGTGCTGCTAACGGAGCTTCTGGATTTAGTGTAATTTACGGTCATTACTTTATTTTCTTCACATTCCCGGCCTAAAAAAGGTAATATCCGAATTTAGGTTATGATATATAAGACTGAAAAAAGGTAGAAATTTTAAGTGGCCAGCTATAACCCAAAAACCCCAGCTTTATTACTTTTAGATGGTGCCGTAAACGGTGCTCCTATTGGTGTTGATAAATACGGGATTTCCGATGATACCTTATTAGGTCCTAATGGTCTGGATAAATTCCAAACTTATTCAATAACTGTAACGGGAATTAATGTACAGACCGTTGGTGATGCGGAGATAAGAACTGGTGCTACCAGACAATATAGTGCCTTAGATCTTAAGGTAGGAGATTGGGTTAGTAATAAGGATGGTGATGTTATCCTACAGATTAAATCGATAACATCAAAACTAGATAACAGCATTGAGTGTATCGTAGAGGACGTTGCGATGCTCACTGCCAAAAATAATGCTAACTCTAAGAATATCTTTATTGATGCGGAGGAGGTATTCTTTTTTGAAACGAACAATGATGATAAGCCCGTAATAGCGGGATCCAATGTTCTTCTTACATATTTTGCCGGCTCTGATACTACCCTTCACAGGATATATGGTTACTTTAATCTCTATGAAGCTTTATATGCTAAGCTCTTCTATCGGAATCCAGGTCCAGTTGGACTATCTCCGGGGGATTTAGTTACTGTTGGTAGTACGGGTTCTATAGAAAAACTGACGCCTGGAAAAACTGCAATTGGTGAGGTAACTGAGGTTTCATCGGATCCCAATTATCTTTGGGTTCGACCTTTTCTAAAGTTTGTAAACAATTTCGAAGCTCCCGAGGGTCTAACAGGATCCCCTGGTTCGATTTATTATGCAGATCCTAACAATCCTGGGAATTTTACTCACTCGATATCATCAGGAAAGCCGGTATTTGTACAATTAACAGATCCAATACCAACTATAGTAACTGGTACAACTGGTGCTTCGTTATCAGGTACTGATACCTTATTGATCAATGGTATAACAGGGGCATCTGGTCCTGCAACACAATCTCAGATGATCTCTCAGATTAATGCGGGAACCCATCTCCATTATGTTACCGCTTCTTCTTTCAGTTCTTCTGCAGAAACTACTTCTAGTGACAATTCACTTAACTTTGGTGATGCAATTGTACCAAATGCTACCCTCAATTCGGGTAATCCTGTACAGATAACAATTTCTGACGGTACTAATTCTGTCAATGTATCTTTCACCGGAAGTGGTAACATTGCTTTTGGTGGTGCTACTATAAACGCTTTTGCAGCACAGGATACTGTAAATGGTAATGGTGTAGCAACGATTATAAATAATGCAATAACTTCTGCTGGAGCCTCGGGTCCTGCAGTTGTTGCTTCTGCTTCACCCGATTTTTCAAACGGTAGTAGTCCATCCACATACAATGGATTAAAATTACTTTCTACCAATGCAGGGGATACAATCACGGTTTCTACTGTTACCCAAGGACTAGGTAAAAATTTCGAGGGTGCTGGTTCTTTATTCGGTGTTAATGCATCGACATCCCCAGAACTAAACAATGTTCTTAGACTTACCCGCCCTTATGGTGGCGAAATTTTGCTTCAAGGATCTGGATCCTTTGTAAACACGAATGGATATCAAAGTGCAGCAAACGGATCTCCTGCTCATTTAGCTTTATTATATCCAGAAGCCTCTGGATCTGATGTAGCTATTTACGGTCCAACAGGATCACAAGAAACAGCCGGAGCAACGGGTATACAGTTTATAGGAGGCACTGGTACCACAGTAACCATGGGTGGAACTGGCGACTTTGTTACAGTTACCATAGCAACAACTGGTGGAGCTGGTACAGCTGGAACCTCTGGAACTTCAGGAACTAGCGGAACTTCTGGAATTAGTGGTACTTCTGGCACCTCCGGTTTATCCGGAACTTCCGGAACCTCTGGTATAAACGGTACCTCAGGTACTTCTGGGTTAATGGGTACATCAGGTACCTCTGGTTTATCTGGTATATCTGGAACCTCCGGTTTATCTGGAACCTCAGGAACCTCCGGTTTATCTGGAACCTCAGGAACCTCTGGTATAAACGGTACTTCCGGTACTTCTGGATTGATGGGAACATCAGGTACTTCTGGAATTAGTGGAACCTCAGGCACATCTGGAATCAGCGGAACCTCAGGAACCTCCGGTTTATCTGGAACATCCGGAACTTCTGGTATAAACGGTACTTCCGGTACATCAGGGATCAGTGGTACATCCGGAACCTCTGGTTTATCTGGAACCTCCGGAACCTCTGGTATAAATGGTACTTCTGGTACTTCTGGATTAGCTGGTACATCAGGAACCTCTGGTGTTAACGGTACCTCGGGCACATCTGGAATCAGCGGAACCTCAGGAACCTCCGGTTTATCTGGAACATCAGGTACTTCTGGTTTATCTGGTACCTCAGGAATATCTGGAACAAGTGGTACTAGCGGTCAAGCAGGTACTTCTGGTACTTCTGGGCTAAGTGGAACATCTGGAACCTCGGGTCTTTCTGGGACTTCTGGAACTAGTGGACAATCTGGAACCTCTGGAACCTCAGGATTATCTGGTACATCAGGAACATCTGGATTAAACGGAACATCTGGTACTTCAGGACTAAATGGAACCTCGGGAACAAGTGGAAATAGCGGGACCTCGGGAACATCTGGCTTGTCTGGTACTAGTGGCACCTCTGGACTTAGTGGAACCTCGGGAACAAGTGGAATTAGTGGAACTTCTGGTACATCTGGTACTTCAGGAACTTCCGGTTTATCCGGTACTTCTGGAACTAGTGGAATTAATGGAACCTCAGGCACCTCTGGCCTATCTGGTACCTCAGGAACATCTGGTTTATCAGGAACCTCAGGAACATCTGGTTTATCAGGAACGTCTGGAACCTCAGGCACCTCTGGCCTATCTGGTACATCTGGTACATCTGGAACCTCAGGTACTTCTGGCTTATCAGGGACCTCAGGAACCTCCGGTTTAACTGGAACCTCAGGAACTTCCGGTATATCAGGAACCTCTGGTACATCTGGATCTTCTGGTACCTCTGGCATATCGGGTACAAGCGGAACATCTGGATCCTCTGGAACCTCAGGAACTTCTGGTTTGTCTGGGACCTCAGGAACCTCCGGATTATCAGGAACCTCCGGAACCTCTGGTATATCTGGGACAAGTGGAACCTCAGGATCTTCCGGAACCTCGGGAACCTCCGGAACCTCTGGTATATCTGGGACAAGTGGAACCTCTGGTATATCTGGGACAAGTGGAACCTCAGGATCTTCCGGAACCTCGGGAACCTCCGGAACCTCTGGTATATCTGGGACAAGTGGAACCTCAGGATCTTCTGGAACCTCTGGTACTTCTGGTTTATCAGGAACCTCAGGAACATCTGGTTTATCAGGAACATCAGGTTCTTCAGGAACTTCTGGAACAAGCGGGTCTTCTGGAACATCAGGAACAAGTGGTTCTTCAGGAACTTCCGGTACAAGTGGTTCTTCAGGAACTTCCGGTACAAGTGGTTCTTCTGGAACATCTGGAACATCTGGTCTATCAGGCACATCTGGAACATCTGGTGTATCCGGTACATCTGGAACAAGCGGATCCTCAGGAACATCAGGAACATCAGGTTCTTCTGGAACATCAGGAACATCTGGCTTATCTGGAACCTCGGGAACAAGTGGAATTAGTGGTTCATCAGGAACTTCTGGAACATCTGGATCTTCAGGAACCTCGGGAACAAGTGGATCCTCTGGAACTTCTGGAACCTCTGGCTTATCTGGAACTTCTGGAACCTCTGGATCTTCAGGAACCTCGGGAACAAGTGGATCCTCTGGAACTTCTGGAACCTCTGGATCCTCTGGAACTTCTGGAACCTCTGGATCTTCAGGAACCTCGGGAACAAGTGGATCCTCTGGAACTTCTGGAACCTCTGGCTTATCTGGTACATCAGGAACATCTGGTGCGTCAGGAACATCAGGAACATCTGGTTCTTCTGGCACCTCTGGAACAAGTGGTTCATCAGGAACCTCAGGAACATCTGGCTCTTCTGGAACATCAGGAACATCAGGTTCTTCTGGAACTTCTGGAACATCCGGTTCTTCTGGCACCTCTGGAACAAGTGGTTCATCAGGAACCTCGGGAACATCAGGCTCTTCTGGAACATCAGGAACATCTGGAACATCTGGAGTTTCAGGAACATCTGGAACAAGTGGTTCATCAGGAACCTCAGGAACATCAGGCTCTTCTGGAACATCAGGAACATCTGGAACATCTGGAGTTTCAGGAACATCTGGAACAAGTGGTTCATCAGGAACCTCAGGAACATCAGGTTCTTCGGGAACCTCGGGAACATCAGGTTCTTCGGGAACTTCTGGAACAAGTGGTTCATCAGGAACATCAGGAACATCAGGTTCGTCAGGAACCTCGGGAACATCAGGCTCTTCTGGAACCTCAGGAACATCAGGTTCTTCAGGAACTTCTGGAACAAGTGGTTCTTCGGGAACTTCTGGAACAAGTGGTTCTTCTGGCACCTCAGGAACAAGTGGTTCTTCGGGAACTTCAGGAACAAGCGGTTCTTCGGGAACTTCAGGAACAAGCGGTTCTTCGGGAACTTCTGGAACAAGTGGTTCTTCGGGAACTTCTGGAACAAGCGGTTCTTCTGGCACCTCAGGAACAAGTGGCTCTTCAGGAACTTCTGGAACAAGTGGTTCTTCGGGAACTTCCGGAACAAGCGGTTCTTCTGGCACCTCAGGAACAAGCGGTTCTTCTGGCACCTCAGGAACAAGCGGTTCTTCTGGCACCTCAGGAACAAGTGGCTCTTCAGGAACTTCTGGAACAAGTGGCTCTTCTGGCACCTCAGGAACAAGTGGCTCTTCTGGCACCTCAGGAACAAGTGGCTCTTCAGGAACTTCAGGAACAAGTGGCTCTTCTGGAACCTCAGGAACATCTGGTTCTTCGGGAACTTCCGGAACAAGTGGCTCTTCAGGAACTTCTGGAACAAGTGGTTCATCAGGAACATCAGGAACATCAGGTTCTTCTGGCACCTCAGGAACAAGTGGCTCTTCAGGAACTTCTGGAACAAGTGGTTCATCAGGAACATCAGGTTCTTCAGGAACTTCTGGAACAAGTGGCTCTTCTGGAACCTCAGGAACAAGTGGTTCATCAGGAACATCAGGAACAAGTGGTTCTTCTGGAACTTCTGGAACAAGTGGTTCTTCGGGAACTTCCGGAACAAGCGGTTCATCAGGAACATCAGGAACAAGTGGTTCTTCTGGCACCTCAGGAACAAGTGGCTCTTCAGGAACTTCTGGAACAAGTGGTTCTTCAGGAACTTCTGGAACAAGTGGCTCTTCAGGAACATCAGGAACATCAGGTTCGTCAGGAACCTCGGGAACATCAGGCTCTTCTGGAACCTCAGGAACATCAGGTTCTTCAGGAACTTCTGGAACAAGCGGTTCTTCTGGCACCTCAGGAACAAGTGGCTCTTCAGGCACCTCAGGAACAAGCGGTTCTTCTGGCACCTCAGGAACAAGTGGCTCTTCAGGAACTTCTGGAACAAGTGGCTCTTCTGGAACCTCGGGAACATCAGGCTCTTCTGGAACCTCAGGAACATCAGGCTCTTCTGGAACCTCAGGAACATCAGGTTCTTCAGGAACTTCTGGAACATCAGGAACATCAGGTTCGTCAGGAACCTCTGGAACATCAGGCTCTTCTGGAACCTCAGGAACATCTGGTTCTTCGGGAACTTCCGGAACAAGCGGTTCTTCTGGAACCTCGGGAACATCAGGTTCTTCTGGCACCTCAGGAACAAGTGGTTCTTCGGGAACTTCCGGAACATCTGGTTCTTCGGGAACTTCCGGAACAAGCGGTTCTTCTGGCACCTCAGGAACAAGTGGCTCTTCAGGAACTTCTGGAACAAGTGGTTCATCAGGAACATCAGGAACATCAGGTTCTTCTGGCACCTCAGGAACAAGTGGCTCTTCAGGAACTTCTGGAACAAGTGGTTCATCAGGAACATCAGGAACTTCGGGTTCATCAGGAACATCAGGAACATCAGGTTCTTCTGGCACCTCAGGAACAAGTGGCTCTTCAGGAACTTCTGGAACAAGTGGTTCATCAGGAACATCAGGAACAAGTGGTTCTTCTGGAACTTCTGGAACAAGTGGTTCTTCGGGAACTTCCGGAACAAGCGGTTCATCAGGAACATCAGGAACAAGTGGTTCATCTGGCACCTCAGGAACAAGCGGTTCTTCTGGCACCTCAGGAACAAGCGGTTCTTCTGGCACCTCAGGAACAAGTGGCTCTTCAGGAACTTCAGGAACAAGTGGCTCTTCTGGAACCTCAGGAACATCTGGTTCTTCGGGAACTTCCGGAACAAGTGGCTCTTCAGGAACTTCTGGAACAAGTGGTTCATCAGGAACATCAGGAACATCAGGTTCTTCTGGCACCTCAGGAACAAGTGGCTCTTCAGGAACTTCTGGAACAAGTGGTTCATCAGGAACATCAGGAACATCAGGTTCTTCAGGAACTTCTGGAACAAGTGGCTCTTCTGGAACCTCGGGAACATCAGGCTCTTCTGGAACCTCAGGAACATCAGGTTCTTCAGGAACTTCTGGAACATCAGGAACATCAGGTTCGTCAGGAACCTCGGGAACATCAGGCTCTTCTGGAACCTCAGGAACAAGTGGTTCATCAGGAACATCAGGAACAAGTGGTTCTTCTGGAACTTCTGGAACAAGTGGTTCTTCGGGAACTTCCGGAACAAGCGGTTCATCAGGAACATCAGGAACAAGTGGTTCTTCTGGCACCTCAGGAACAAGTGGCTCTTCAGGAACTTCTGGAACAAGTGGTTCATCAGGAACATCAGGAACATCAGGTTCGTCAGGAACCTCGGGAACATCAGGCTCTTCTGGAACCTCAGGAACATCAGGTTCTTCAGGAACTTCTGGAACAAGCGGTTCTTCTGGCACCTCAGGAACAAGTGGCTCTTCAGGCACCTCAGGAACAAGCGGTTCTTCTGGCACCTCAGGAACAAGTGGCTCTTCAGGAACTTCTGGAACAAGTGGCTCTTCAGGAACTTCTGGAACAAGTGGCTCTTCTGGAACCTCGGGAACATCAGGCTCTTCTGGAACCTCAGGAACATCAGGCTCTTCTGGAACCTCAGGAACATCAGGTTCTTCAGGAACTTCTGGAACATCAGGAACATCAGGTTCGTCAGGAACCTCTGGAACATCAGGCTCTTCTGGAACATCAGGAACAAGCGGTTCTTCTGGCACCTCAGGAACAAGCGGTTCTTCTGGCACCTCAGGAACAAGTGGCTCTTCAGGAACTTCTGGAACAAGTGGTTCATCAGGAACATCAGGAACTTCGGGTTCATCAGGAACTTCTGGAACAAGTGGCTCTTCTGGCACCTCAGGAACAAGTGGCTCTTCAGGAACTTCTGGAACAAGTGGCTCTTCTGGAACATCAGGAACATCAGGCTCTTCTGGAACATCAGGAACTTCGGGTTCATCAGGAACATCAGGAACATCAGGTTCTTCTGGCACCTCAGGAACAAGTGGCTCTTCAGGAACTTCTGGAACAAGTGGCTCTTCTGGAACATCAGGAACATCAGGCTCTTCTGGAACCTCAGGAACCTCGGGAACATCAGGCTCTTCTGGAACCTCAGGAACATCAGGTTCTTCAGGAACTTCTGGAACATCAGGAACATCAGGTTCGTCAGGAACCTCGGGAACATCAGGCTCTTCTGGAACCTCAGGAACAAGTGGTTCATCAGGAACATCAGGAACAAGTGGTTCTTCTGGAACTTCTGGAACAAGTGGTTCTTCGGGAACCTCAGGAACATCAGGTTCTTCAGGAACTTCTGGAACAAGTGGCTCTTCTGGAACCTCGGGAACATCAGGCTCTTCTGGAACCTCAGGAACATCAGGTTCTTCAGGAACTTCAGGAACAAGCGGTTCTTCAGGAACTTCAGGAACCTCAGGAACAAGCGGAGAACAAGGTCCGACTGGTCCATCTTATGAATATCGCCAAGTACTTTATGTAGATCCTAATGGATCCAACAGCTCTTCTGATGCTAATTACGTTGGCCCTGATTCAGCTTATGATCCAAGACCTGGTGATCTAACTAAACCTTGGAGAACAGTAGGATCCGCTGTAAATTGGTACTTGACTAACGGATTCACAGGGGCACACAGCGGGACGCCAACAATATTTGTTTGGCCTGGTGATTACGCCTCTGAAACTAGCACAATCACACTAACTAGTAATGTTAGTATAAATGTTCAATTAAGCGGGGGTGTTAATATACCTTATGCTATCGGTGCGAATGGTTTATTCCACTTAAAAGGGCAAAATATTACACTAAATATTACTGGCCAAGAAGGTGGAGATACAGAAAGAACCTCTTATCCAACATCTCAATTTGTTGGTGAAGGATCTCCTTTCGTATTGATGGATCAAACTACTGATACTGCTTCATTTAGCATGCATAATGTTAAGGCTAGAAGTAATACTGAAGTCCTCTACATTTTCCCAGGAATTACTGGTTCTGGGGACACCGACGTCTATATCAATAATTCCATGATAGACAATTACGGATCTACTGATGTACCAGCAATTAAAATGAGCGGGCCTCTTTATATTGGAATAGATAACTCAGTCATTATTAATGAATTTGGAGATGGTAATCCAGATGTTGGTGTTATCAATATAGGTTCTAATGGCGCTAGATTCAATCTAATAAATTCAGTAGTTTGGCAGAAAGGTACTAGTAATTCTACCGATACCTCGGGTATTGCGGTAAGAATTGGTACAACAGTTCCAAACCAGAGTGACAATTACATTATGTTATCGGGTAATACCTTCTACACCGGTAATGTTAAAAACGGGGCAGTTCTTTATGATTATAATGCTGCATCTACTGGGACATTAAGTGTTTACACTAATTCGAATAATGTCCACAACATGGCACCTCCAACTAGTGCTGGAAACGGAACTTTCCTACTTAACGGACCTGGAGGTTTAACACTAAATTACCTTCAACCTCCTACTTGGTAATGGAATTTAGTTGGATATATAGAGAGCATAAATAGAACTAAGAAAAATTGAAGTCGTATACTACCCCTTATAACTGGTCAACATCTACACTCAATCTACCTGAGGATTATTTGTTGGTAAGGATAACTAGTGCCACTGCTGGTAATGGCGGTGTGATAACACTTCCACAGGTAACTGCGACTTCTAGTTATATTGAATATGGTTATGAGATAGTAATCCTCGATACTGGTGGATATGTAACAGGTAACGGTATTACTATAGAGGTAAACCCTTCGGATACCGGATATCTAATTGATAACGAGAGTGATGTAGCTTGGTCTAAAACAAACCAGGCAATTCGAATTGTTTATCGAGGTGATAAAAAGTGGGTAACTTTACAAGGTGCAGACGGAACTTCAGGAACATCAGGCACAAGTGGAACATCTGGATCTTCTGGAACATCTGGAACATCAGGTTCCTCGGGTACTTCTGGAACTAGTGGGTCCTCAGGAACATCAGGAACATCAGGTTCGTCAGGAACTTCTGGAACAAGTGGTTCTTCTGGAACATCAGGAACAAGCGGTTCTTCTGGAACATCTGGTTCTTCAGGAACCTCAGGAACATCTGGTTCTTCAGGAACTTCCGGAACAAGTGGTTCTTCTGGAACCTCAGGAACATCAGGCTCTTCTGGAACATCAGGAACATCTGGCTCTTCTGGAACATCAGGATCCTCTGGAACGAGTGGAACTTCTGGAACGTCAGGATCTTCTGGAACAAGTGGAACTTCAGGAACGTCTGGATCTTCTGGAACCTCGGGTACCTCGGGATCTTCGGGATCTTCTGGAACAAGTGGAACCTCAGGTTCTTCCGGAACATCAGGAACTAGCGGATCTTCAGGAACCTCAGGAACCTCAGGAACCTCAGGAACCTCTGGAAAATCTGGATGTGACGCTATTTGGAAGTACGAATCTGGGACATTAACATCTCCTGGGTCTGGCAACTTTGGTTTTGATTGGACTGGAACTTGGCCCTCTGGTCAATGGTCTGGTAGGAATTTCTTAATCCACGAAACATCTTTTGATCCGAGTGTAAATCAGGCACTTTTGCTTGGTAGCATGACAGTTAATGGTAGTATCACCCTAACCTCTGTAAATGGTACTGCCCAATTAGTTGTAACTGGTACTTGGATCGCAGTAACCGATAATGGAACTTGGTGGATGTTCTCAGCAGGGAACTTATACTTTACCGGAGGTAGCGCTTCTAATGGTGAAGAATTCTGTGTCAAATTTAGTGTAGGCGGTGCTTCTGGAACCTCAGGAACATCAGGCTCTTCTGGAACTTCTGGAACCTCTGGGTATACCTCGGGTCTTTACTTAGAGGCGAACGTTACCTCTCGTACTTCTAGTGTTGAAAACCCAAACACTCTAAGTGATGGTGAACTTATAGTACAGCCACACAACACGGTAACACAAGATCCTTTAAGCATTAGCTCTAATGGACTCCAGCAAGTAGGTATTTCTGTTGATGCTTATCTAGATACAGCACTTACAACTTTGCAGACAAACGCATTACTACCAATCCTATCAACAATTGAGGATGCTGCAAATAGTGGAAATTACGCTAATGGTGATACAATCGCCACTTTATCATTCAGAAACATTTCTCAGACTGGTTCATTTACACTCGGTGTAGTATACATCGACACTTTAATAAACCCCTGGACCGGTTTTTGGTCCTTTAATTCCGGATTTGGTGCGTTTACTTACCTAAATGGTAATGGGAGTACAAGCTCCCCATATTACACTGTAGATGTTAATGGAGATATTGGGTCTGGTGATGTAATACAACTTGTAGCTTATAACATTGTAGGGAACGCAGGTACTTCTGGCACTAGTGGAACATCTGGAACAAGTGGATCCTCGGGATCCTCAGGATCGTCAGGATCTTCAGGTTCTTCTGGAACAAGTGGTTCTTCTGGTTCATCCGGATCTTCCGGATCTTCCGGATCTTCTGGATCTTCAGGCACAAGTGGATCATCAGGATCATCAGGATCGTCAGGATCATCGGGTTCTTCAGGCACAAGCGGATCCTCGGGATCTTCAGGCTCATCAGGTTCGTCAGGCTCTTCTGGAACTAGTGGATCTTCAGGCTCATCAGGATCGTCAGGATCATCGGGTTCTTCAGGCACAAGCGGATCCTCGGGATCTTCAGGCTCATCAGGATCTAGTGGTTCGTCAGGCTCTTCTGGAACTAGTGGATCTTCAGGCTCATCAGGGTCTTCAGGATCTTCTGGTTCTTCAGGCACAAGCGGATCCTCGGGATCTTCAGGCTCATCAGGATCTAGTGGATCTTCAGGTTCTTCTGGTTCATCAGGTTCATCTGGATCATCAGGAACAAGTGGATCTTCAGGATCTAGTGGTTCTTCAGGATCTAGTGGTTCTTCAGGTTCTTCTGGAACAAGTGGCTCTTCAGGATCAAGTGGCTCTTCAGGCTCCTCTGGTTCTTCTGGAACAAGTGGCTCTTCAGGATCTTCAGGATCTTCAGGGTCAAGTGGATCTTCAGGTTCTTCTGGTTCATCAGGTTCATCTGGATCATCAGGAACAAGTGGATCTTCAGGATCTAGTGGTTCTTCAGGATCTAGTGGTTCTTCAGGTTCTTCTGGAACAAGTGGTTCTTCAGGATCAAGTGGCTCTTCAGGCTCCTCTGGTTCTTCTGGAACAAGTGGTTCTTCAGGATCAAGTGGCTCTTCAGGCTCCTCTGGTTCTTCTGGAACAAGTGGTTCTTCAGGATCAAGTGGCTCTTCAGGCTCCTCTGGTTCTTCTGGAACAAGTG
>Ga0208645_1000302_pt1 | contig 58923 bp, 77 predicted proteins | sample VirMetDEL_Sep_01_FD_184519 | JGI IMG/M metagenome (GOLD analysis project Ga0208645, IMG submission 184519) | Aqueous microbial communities from the Delaware River and Bay under freshwater to marine salinity gradient to study organic matter... | ecosystem: Environmental > Aquatic > Marine >... | reverse complement strand
TGGAAGAGGAACTAGAAAAGCACAACCTAATAGTGTATCACCCAAGCACCAATGAGAGAATTCCAATTCCACACAGAAATAAGACAGAGAACAAGGTAGAAATGGATTTGTCTCCAGAACATGCTGAGTTGATATACTTCCTGCATTATGAAGACTTTCTTGCTGGAGGATATGAGAGATTGTATAAATAGAGAAACCAATGGTTACTTGAGTTTCATCTGTGAATGAAACCCTCTGATAGATTAACAGGATAAATAGAAATATGGCTGAAACAGTAGCAACATCCACAGTAAATAGCACAAGTAAGGCAGACCTTTAATCAATAAACCATTATGGCAACACCAAGTTCCAGAACAGCACTTTCAGACTATTGCCTTCGTGCTCTTGGTCATCCAGTGATTGAAGTCAATCTAGATGACGATCAGATGGAGGACCGAATCGATGAGGCAATTCAGTATTACCAAGAGTATCACAGTGATGCCATTGTTCGGAACTATCGTAAACATGAAGTCACTGCTGCTGATATTACCAATGAATATATCACTGTTCCAGAAAGTCTCCTGTATATTCGAAGAGTGCTTCCTGTAAAGGGTGCCAATTCTTCTGTTGGTGATTTCTCTATTGACTATCAGCTTCATATGAACGACCTCTTTGGTCTTCGTGATCCCGGCGATTTACTTTCGTATGAGTTGACGAAGCAGTATATGTCACTGATTGATCTGAAGATTAATGGTGTTACTGAACAGGTTACATTTAACAGGCATCAGAATATTGTAAAACTTGACTCTATTCGCTGGGGAACAGATATTACTGCTGGTCAATACATTGTCTTTGAGGGATACGAAACGCTTGACCCAGAGACCTATACTAATGTCTATAATGATATGTGGCTGAAGAGGTATGTCACAGCACTCTTCAAGAGACAGTGGGGCTTGAACCTCATTAAGTTTGAAGGTATTCAGCTTCCCGGTGGAGTTACACTGAACGGTCGTCAGACCTTTGATGATGCAAATGCAGAAATCGAAAAGCTAGAAGAACAGTTGAGGTTGAATCACGAAGATCCACCCGACTTCTTCGTAGGATAAGATATGCCGCGTAATCCTTACATCTCCCTTGGGACCACTAACGAGCAGAGACTTCAAGAGAATCTAATCATTGAAGCTTTGCAAATTTATGGTCATGAGGTTTACTATCTTCCTCGAAACATCGTCAATCGAGATACCATTCTCAACGAGACAATCCAGTCAAAGTTTGGTGATGCATTCAAGGTTGAGATGTATGTCTCAAATGTTGATGGTTTCGAGGGCGATGGTCAATTCATTTCAAAGTTTGGTCTAGAGATTCGCGATCAGGTCAAGCTGGTTGTTGCTCGTAAGAGATGGGAAGAACTTGTTGGGCGATTCAAGGTTACTCAATCTGTAAGACCAGCAGAAGGTGACTTGATTTACTTTCCTCTTGTTAACGGACTCTTTGAAATCAAGTATGCAGTTGGTGATTCGCCTTTCTACCAACTTCAGAATCTCCCCACATATGAACTCACTTGTGAACTCTTTGAGTATGGTAATGAGCAAATCGATACTGGTGTTCTTGAGATTGATGATGTTGAACGCAATGAAGCCTTCAGAAGCATCCTCACAATCTCCACTACATCCGGCAGTGGAACATTCCAGTATGGCGAAGAAGTCACGCAAGTTCTTGATTCTGATACAACAATTACTGGTGAAGTTGCCTCTGTTAGCACCACAACAATTAAGGTTGTCCAGACTCGCGATTCTGATAATGGTAGCGATACCTTCTGGCAGGTAACTGCTGGATCTGTTGGTAACCTTATTGGGCAGCGTAGTGGGGCAACTCGTCCTGTCACTGCTGTTACTGATGACATGACTGCACTAGAGGAGGTAGACGCTCAAGCACAGAACAATCAATTCGAAACGATTGGTAATGACTTTGTTGACTTCACAGAGACCAATCCTTTTGGAGAAATCAATTTTACTGACTAATGTTAGGAGCATATTTTTATAACAAAACCATTCGCAAAACAGTCTCTGTTTTCGGCAGTCTGTTCAATAACATTCAGGTTCGAAAGACGAGTGGTGATCGTGTTCTCTCTGCCACCAAGGTTCCTCTTGCATATGGTCCCCTTGAGAAGTTTCTGGCACGTATTGATGAACTAGAGAAACTTGAAGAGCAAGCAATTGCAATCAAGCTTCCTCGTATGAGTTTTGAAATATCAGATATCTCTTATGATTCCTCTCAGAAGTTGAACAAGGGAAACAAGAGAACATGCGATGACGAATGGCGACGAGACGAGAAGGAGAACAGTTCGTCAAAGCGTTCCCTACATTATAACAATGGACCTGAATATCATGTCCAAGACACAAGATGAAGCACTTCAGATTGTTGAGCAGATTCTACCAACATTTGCACCTGAATATACCGTAACGGTAAAGGATTTTGAGGGACCGGGAAGTCGCACTGATGTCCCGATTGTTCTTACTGGAACTTCATTCTCAAATGAGTATGAAGGAGACTTTACAGCTCGCCAGTTGATTGTATATACCCTGACCTTTTCAGTGAAGGTCAAATTTGCTGGTGGTGTCAGTGAACAGGCTATTATCTTGGATGTTGATATTGACTTCTTTGATAAGGGTAATGATGGATTTCTTGAGGAGGTTGGATATACTGCTGACTCTGAAAGCGATGATAGTATCCCAAGAGTCATAACTGATAGTGATGATGGAATCTGAAACTAGAAATCCTATCACAGTTGTTTTTAAAAAGACCAATGCTGTTCGTGGTCTTTTACAAAGGGTCTCAAATATCACCAGTGAACTTCAAGAAGTAGGCAGAGTAACCGCTGTTCTTACCCGCGTGGATTTCGGTGTGGATTCCAGTGTAGAATTCACCTTCTTAATCTTGAGTGATGATAATCGTGTAGTTCTCACAGATAGTTCTCAATTAGTTTTAACATGAACAAAGATGACATCACAAAGAATCTTGAGAAACACATGCCACAGAAACCTGTGGTGAAACCAAAAGAGTCTGAAACTGTTCGTGATGCAGAGGAAGACTATGAGTATTCTCGCGAGAAGTTCAAGAGTCTGATTGACCGTGCAGAAGGGGCTATTGATGCTGCTATGGGGCTTGCAATGGAAGCTGAACATCCAAGGGCATTTGAAGTTGTCTCTCAGATGATCAAGAACACCAGTGACATGACCACTGAACTCATGAAACTCCAGAAGGAGCGCAAGGCTCTCCATAAGGAGGAAGAGAAGAAACAGGAAGTCACCAATAATAATGCTATCTTTGTTGGTTCCACAAGTGAACTACAGAAGATACTGAAGAACGAAATTATCATCAATGCAGAGAGTTCAGAACAATGACCTTGGATATCTCGGCAACCCTCGCGTGAAGAGGGACGGCGTCGAGCAATCCTTCACCAAAGAAGAGGTTCAAGAGTATGCAAAGTGCATGGCATGTCCCGCATACTTTATAGAAAACTACATGAGAATCATTCACCTTGATAAAGGTCTGGTTCCATTCTCTCCATATCCATACCAGAGAAAGATGTTTCAACACTTCAATGACAATCGTTTCTCTATTGTTCTTGCTTGTCGTCAATCCGGTAAATCCATTTCAAGTGTTGGTTATATCCTCTGGTATGCAATTTTTCACCCAGAGAAGACCATTGCGATTCTGGCAAACAAAGGTGCTACTGCAAGGGAGATGCTTTCCCGTGTGACTCTGGCATTGGAGAATCTTCCATTCTTTCTTCAGCCGGGATGTCGAGCACTCAATAAAGGTAACATTGAGTTTTCAAATAACAGTGAGATCATTGCAGCAGCAACCTCTGGTAGTTCAATTCGTGGTCTCTCTATCAATCTTCTGTTCCTTGATGAGTTTGCATTCGTGGAACAAGCAAACAAGTTCTATACCTCCACCTATCCTGTTATCACCTCTGGTAAAACCACTAAAGTCATCATTACTTCCACAATGAACGGTATTGGTAATGTGTTCTATAATATCTGGCAGGGTGCTATTCAGGGAACAAATGACTTCAAACCATTTCGTGTGGATTGGTGGGATGTTCCCGGTCGAGATGAGGAATGGAAGAAACAAACAATCGCAAACACATCACAGCTACAATTCGATCAAGAGTTTGGCAATGCTGCAATAGGTCATTCGGATACCCTGATTGCTACTGATAAACTTCTGGGGTTAAAGGCAAAAACTGCAATAGAATACAAAGAAGATTTGGGTCTGAGATTCTATGACAAACCCGAAGAGGGTCATCGATATATCATGGCAGTAGATACCAGTCGTGGTCGTGGACAGGACTATTCTACCTTCAATATCATTGATATAACTGCAAGACCATTCAAGCAAGTTTGTGTCTATCGAAACAACATGGTCTCACCACTGCTGTTTCCTGATATCATTGTGAAGATTGCAAACCTCTATAATGAGGCAATGGTCCTGATTGAAAGCAATGATGCTGGTCAGGTAGTTTGTAATGCAGTCTACTATGAGCATGAGTATGAGAACACCTTTGTGGAGTCTTCAATCAAGCGTGGTGGGATTGGTATTACGATGACCAAGAGAATCAAAAGAGTTGGTTGTAGTAATCTCAAGGACTTGATTGAGATGAGTAAAATTGAGATACGTGATGCAGACACAATCGAAGAACTTAGCTGCTTTTCTGCAAGGGGTGGTTCCTACTCAGCAACAGAAGGTAATCACGATGACTTGGTGATGAACCTTGTCCTGTTCTCATGGTTTGCATCCAGTGATGCCTTTGGTGATATGGTGGAGGAATTGGATTTCAAATCCATGCTCTATGCGGATCGTTCCAAGGAGATTGAGGATGACATGGTTCCTGCTGGATTTTTCTCTGCTCCAGCAGGAGATACCACTAATTATGAGTATGAGGAGATGCTTCGACAGAGACAGGAATGGCATAACCTCTGAAAGAACGAAAAATTATAAATAGATGACATGAACACCTTGTAATGATTCAAACACTTATAATTAACCTAAGAGAGAAAGATAAACAAATATGGGATTCCTAGTATCACCGGGGGTCGATGTCAATGAACTCGATCTCACCAATGTTATTCCCGCTGTTTCCACATCTATTGGTGGATACGTCGGAGATTTTACATGGGGTCCGGTAAACCAGCCAACGCTGATCTCTTCCGAGACAGAGTTGGTTGAGGTTTTCGGTCCTCCAACAACTAACAACCAAAAGTCTTACCTTGAAGCTGCTTCCTTCCTGAAATACGGAAATGCTCTTCGTGTGGTTCGTGCAGTCAAAAGCTCAGAGTCCAATAATCTGGTGAATGCCAGAAATGCGGCTCAGTTGAGAGCAGCACAAACCAATGATGGTGTCAACAAAAGAAACGAAATTCTTTTTGGCTTCAATGATGATGAAGCCGGTGCTGATATTGGCGCATACATCGAAAACGACGATGCGTTTGATGCACTCTCACTTCCCACTGTTGTCACTAGGAGTGAGATTGGTGGAAACGGCGGCGATGGGGACAGTCAAGGAACAAATGAGCCAATTGATGCAGTTGCTGGGTTTGACTGGGCAGCGCGTTTTCCCGGTTCTTTGGGTAACAACATTGCCATCACATATGAAGTTGCAACTTCACCACAAGAAGCTGCTGCACCTTTGAATGGATTGTTTCCAAAACCAACATCTACACAGTGGGCAATTGACACGCTTGGTGCAACTCCTGCTGTTAATGATGAAATTAACATTGTCATCTTTGACCAAGGTGGTGGCATCAGTGGAACAGCAAATACTATCCTTGAATCATACAGAGGTCTTTCTCTACTAAAGGATGCCAAGAAGGATGATGGTAGCACTAACTACTTCCTTGAGGTTATCAATCGCGATTCAAATTGGATTTACATCAGCAATGCTGAGTTCTTTGTAAACTCATTTGACCGCACTCAAGACTCCGAAGACCGCTACAATAACTTTCAACCCGGAATGGCATCAACTGCAACTAATGTTGTTGACAAGTTCTTCCTGATTGATAGTGAATTGAGCACCTTGGCAGATAAGAAGATGACAATCGACAGTGGTGTCACTGAAGATGATTTCCCTGCATCACAGGATCTTGATCATGGTGTTGCATCAACATTCACATCTCAGCCTTGGTGGAACAATGATGATGGTGGCACAAGTCATGCTGCTGCTATCTACTCCAATCAGGGTGAAATGCTCCTCAGAAACTCTGCTGGAACATGGAAATCATTCAAGGCTACCAACATTAATGATGGTCTGTCTGCCAATGATGTTATCATTATCAATGACTTCGCTGATGACGTTACTCAGCTTGATAATGATGCATATTATGTTGAGTGGGTTAACATCAATATTCCTGAAGGAACTGCAAGCGATTCGAACCTTGCTCTAGCAACAGGCACTGGTGGTGAACTCTCATCAAACGGTGTTACTGGTATTCCATTCACGAACATACAGCCTTATCTGATCCCAGAAGAACTTGGATCTGAGGGTGGTGAAGATTCAGATGAAACATTGACATTCGATAGTTTTCAGACTGGTATTTCGAATATTACTATCTATCCAACCATGCCCGGTAATTTTACACTGGAAACATGGTTCAATGCTCCTACTTCAGCCGTGGCTAGTATTCCCCAAAATAACAAGGATGGCGTCTATCTAATCATGGATGGTTCCGTGAAGCATGATGGTGGTTACCTGAAAAATATCAATCCGACCAATTACAGCACCACCAGCCGCTTGCAAATTGGTGGTAGTGAATTTCTCGGTGGTAATTTGCTTAACTTCGGCTCCGAGACACTGAAATCCACATATGGTTTTGGTGTCACATTGCGTGTTGCCAAGTTCCATAGAATCAACCTTAGCCAATATGCCATTACTGCTCCAAGTGTTGCAAATAACACTGTTGAGATTCTTCGTCTTGAGGGTGGTAAGGATGCTTCTCCTGATGTTGCTAGTGTGGTTACTGGTCTCGATAAGTTTGAGGATGCAGAGACTATTGATGTGAGCCTTCTCTTTTCAAGACAAATGGTTGATGGTGATACAACAGTCCCTAAAGCAATTAACACTATCTGTAATACGCGTAAGGATTGTGTTGGATTCATTTCACCTCCAGTTACGTCAAACTCTACTCGCGATGTTGAAGAATTCTATGATGAGACCTTGAATCTTAATAGCAATTATCTTGTGTTTGATTCAAGTCCAGTGTACGTCTACAACAAGTATTCTGACAAGTATGAGTATATTCAAGCTGCTGGTCACATGGCTGGTCTTTGTGCTCGCACTGATGATACCAATGATCCTTGGTTCTCTCCTGCTGGTTACAATCGCGGTCAGCTTCTGGATGTTGCCAAGTTGAAAATCAATCCGAATCAAGCTCAAAGAGATTCCCTCTACAAGAAGCGAATCAATCCGATTGTTTCCTTCCCCGGTCAGGGTATTCTTCTCTTTGGCGACAAGACTGCTCAGAGCAAGCCTTCTGCCTTCGATAGAATCAATGTTCGCCGTTTGTTCATTGTTCTTGAAAAGGCAATTGCGACTGCTTCCAAGTATCAACTCTTTGAACTGAACGATGAGTTTACTCGCGCCATGTTCCGTAACATGGTCGAGCCATTCCTTCGTGATGTTAAGGGTCGTCGTGGTATCACTGACTTCTTGGTTGTTTGTGACGAGACAAACAATACAGGACAGGTCATCGATTCCAATCGTTTCGTTGCTGACATCTATATCAAGCCAGCACGTAGTATCAACTTCATTACCCTGAACTTCATTGCCACGCGCACTGGAGTTGAGTTCACTGAAATTGCTGGTGGACAGGGTTAATCGACTAAATAGTTAAAGAGAAAGAATACTATTATGGCTAATATCGATGATTTCAAAGCAAAACTGGCTGGTGGTGGAGCAAGACCAAATCTCTTCAAGGTGATTTGTAACTTCCCGGCAACTGCACAGGGTGATGCTGAACTTGCATCATTCTTGATCAAGGGTGCTGCTCTCCCTGCCAGTGTCATGGCTCCGATTGAAGTTCCATACCGTGGACGCAAGCTCAAGATTGCTGGTGACAGAACCTTTGAGCCTTGGACAATCACTGTTATCAATGATACCGGTTTCGTAACACGTAATGCCTTTGAACGCTGGATGAACAGCATCAATGAGCATGTTGCGAATGTTGGCATTGCCAACCCTACCGAATATCAGACTGATATGACTGTCCAACAGCTTGATAAGGACGATTCTGTTATTAAGCAGATTGAGTTCCGTGGTGTGTTTCCTACGAATATTCTCTCTATCGATTTGAATTACGAGACGAATGATACCATCGAGGAATATACTGTTGAACTTCAGTATCAATACTGGGAAGCAGCTGGTGTTACTTCCTAAACAAATAAAGTAATGGTTACATGGAGTGGGTGGTCTTCGGGTCACCCACTCCAGACCATATAAATATAGAATATGGAACTGTTTGGATTTGAAATAACTAAGAAGATCAAAGCGTCTCGTCAAGAAAAAAAGGAACTGCCTGCATTGGTTCCAGACCAGAATGACGACGCAATCATAACATCTGCTGCTGGTGGATATTACGGTCAATATATTGACCTTGGTGGTACTCAGGTTACCAATGAAAATGACTTAATTCGCCGCTATCGTTGGTGCGCCTCCCAACCAGAAGTTGACCAAGCAATTTCCGATATTGTAGATCAAGCAATTGCCAGTGGGGAGACTAGTTCACCTCTCTCAATCATTCTTGAAGACCTTGACCAACCTGATGAGGTAAAGGAAGAAATCATTGACCAGTTCAATCATGTCCTGAAGCTTTTAAACTTTAACCATATGGCAGCAGATATCTTTCGCTCATGGTATGTGGACGGAAGACTCTATTATCACCTGATGGTTGACCCTAAGAATCCAAAACTTGGTATTCAGGAAATGCGTAAGGTTGATCCTACTGCAATTCGTAAGGTCAAAGAGATTACCACAAAGCAAGATAAAACTACTGGTGTGCAGACTGAACAAGTCACTGCTGAATACTTTGTGTATGGTGACTATGAATCAGGAAACGCAACAAGCGGAATCAAGGTAGACAAGAACGCAGTCATCTACTGCCCATCTGGTCTCGTAGATGAGACCGGAGAGAAAACAATTTCCTACTGCCACAAGGCAATCAAGATCATCAATCAGTTGAGAATGCTGGAAGATGCCTTGGTAATTTATCGTATTTCCCGTGCTCCTGAAAGACGTATCTTCTATGTTGATGTTGGTAACCTTGCGAAAGGTAAAGCAGAACAATACGTCCAGAGCATCATGTCCAAGTATCGTAATAAGTTGGTCTATGATGTCGATACTGGACAGATTCGTGATGACCGTAAGTCAATGGCAATGCTTGAAGACTTCTGGCTACCACGTAAAGAAGGTGGAAGAGGCACTGAGATCACCACTCTTCCCGGTGGTGAGAATCTTGGTCAGATTGATGATGTCATCTTTTTCCAGAGAAAGCTTTACAAGGCACTGAATGTTCCGATTGGTCGTCTGGAAACTGATGCAGCATTTACTGTTGGTCGTGCCACGGAAATCAACCGTGAAGAAGTTCGCTTTCAGAAGTTCATTGATAAGCTTCGTAAGAAGTTCTCTCATCTTATTCTGGATACCCTGAAGGTGCAGTTGCTTCTCAAGGGTGTGGTGACTGAGAAAGATTGGGAATCGATTCGTGAAGATATCACACTCGACTTTCTGGAGGATAACTATTTTTCTGAACTCAAGGAAATGGAAATTCTTCGTGAACGTATAGAGATGCTTGCCCAGCTTGGTGAGTATGTCGGCACCTACTACTCTAATGACTGGATTCGTCGCAATATTCTTCGTCAGGACGATGAAACCATCGAGAAACTGAAGAAGGAAATCGAAGACGAGAAGAAATCCGGTGAGATTGAAGAGCCTGAAGAGGGCGAATTTTAACAATTGGAAAAATCAAATATTATAAATAGAAGTTATGAGAGAAATCAAAGATTTACTACAGAGCATTACAAGTGACAATCAAACAAAAGCCAAAGAGCAGTTCGACGCAATTATTGCAGACAAGGTTTCGAATGCACTTGATGCTCGTAAAGTAGCAGTTGCCCAAAAGAGGTTCAATGAATCTGTCACTGAAGCAAAAAGAGAGTTTAAAAATGGTGACAAGGTTTATATCCATGATGGTGATAGCTTTGGTCCAGAGGTCCACTTCGAAGGTATCGTAATTGGATATGTTGGTAATAAGGTCAAGATCAAGGGAACTGGTCAAGATAAGGGCAAGACTGAAACCTCGGAAGAACAATTTGTAGCACTTCAAACAGACTTTGATGAGTAACACCTATGAAATCACTAATCGAAACAGCAAAAAAGATGAAACAACAGTCCATTATCGAGAAGGCTTCGGTAAAGGAACTTCGCCAAGCAATTGAAGATGCACTTGATGATATCAGTGAAGGTGATGTTCAACTTGCTGAACGTAGATTGCGTCGAGTATTAGGAAAATAACACCTATGAAACTAATTTCAGAACACATCGAACAAGACCTTGGATACACCATCACTGAAGGTAAGAATGGAGCAAAGAATGTCTTCATTGAGGGTGTGTTCATGCAAGCGAACAAGAAGAATCGCAACAATAGAATTTACGAAAAGAACATACTTGAGGGCGCAGTCAACAAGTATATCTCTGAACAGGTGAAAACAGGTCGTGCTGTTGGTGAGTTGAATCACCCAGATGGACCTACGATTAACCTTGATAAAGTTTCACATCGCATCACTGAACTGAAATGGAACGGTGATGATGTTGTTGGAAAGGCACTCATACTCGATACACCGATGGGTAAAATTGTGAAAGGACTCGTTGAAGGTGGAGTGAAGTTGGGTGTCTCTAGTCGTGGTATGGGAACAGTCGAGATGAAAGATGGTGTGAGTCGCGTTAATAACGACTTCGTGCTTTCTACAGTTGACATCGTTCAAGACCCCTCCGCTCCCGGTGCCTTTGTAAATGGCATCATGGAAGGCGTGGACTGGGTTTGGGACAACGGAAAACTGACTGCTCGACAAATTGAAGAATACGAGACTGAGATCAAGAAGGCTCCTTCGGCACAGCTTGCTGAAGCGCAAAAAAACGTCTTCGAAGATTTCCTCTCAAAACTCTAATCAGAAAGAAGTATACTAACATGGAAGAAAAAGAAAACCCTGTTGAGGAAGAGCTTCAGAATGATGCAGAACTTGTTGAGGAAACAACTGAAGAAACTGCGTCTATCGAAGAAGCCAAGAAAGATGTAGAAGAAAAGACAGCCAAGGTCGAAGTTGCTCATGAAGATGAGGAAGAAGGCGACGGCGAAGCTGGTGAGGAAGAAGAGGAAGAAGAAGAAGTCTCTGAAGCCAAGAAGTCTGTGAAAGAAATGGAGCATGGCGACGAGGAAGAAGAGGAAGAAGAAGAAGAAGAACTGAAGGCTTCTTATAAGGAAGATCTTGATGTTCTTGTTAACTCCACTGAAGGTCTCACTGAGGACTTCAAGGATAAAGCCTCTGTCATCTTTGAAGCTGCCTTCACTTCCAAGCTTCGTGAAGCCACTGAGAAGTTGGAGTCTGAGTATGAAGTGAAACTGACTGAAGAAACTGAATCCATTCGCACCGACCTTGCCGAGAAGGTTAACTCCTATCTCGACTACGTTGTCACTGAATGGGTCAAGGAGAATGAAGTTGCTATTGATGCTGGTCTTCGCTCCGAATTGACTGAAGACTTCATGTCTGCTCTGAAGACTGTCTTTACAGAAAATTACATCGAAGTGCCTGAGTCCAAAGTCGATCTCTATGAAGAGGTTGAAAACAAGGCTATTGAACTCGAAAGTCAACTGCAAGAAAGCACTAGTGTTGTTGCCGAACTCATGGAACAGGTTGAGAAACTCTCTCGCGAGAAGATTCTCTCTGAAGCGTCCGAAAATCTTGCAACTACACAGAGTGTCAAGCTTGCTTGCCTTGTTGAAGATGTAGAGTTTGTTGATGCTGATACCTTCGCCAAGAAGGTTAAGACCATCAAGGAATCCTATTTCTCAAACAAGTCTGAAGAAAAAGAATTGAATGAAGGTAACGATGAGATCATTGAGACTAAGCAAATCATTGAAGGCGAAGAAAAGAAAGACATCACTGATGGGCTTTCTCCCGAGATGAAACAGTATCATGATTCACTGAGTCGTTTGTTCAAATAATTAAAAACCCAAACCGTAAACTACTAGAAAGATCCAAAAAAATGTTTAATTCACAAACAAATATCGAAAAATGGAAGTCCATCCTTGAGCATCCCGAAGCTCCTGCTATCAAGGATGCACATCGTATGGCTGTTACTGCACAGCTTCTCGAAAACACTGAAGTTGAATCCCGCAAGCAATCTGCTGCGCTTTCTAACTTCATCACTGAAGAAAGCGGAACAGGAACAGTTGCTTCTTCTGCTGCAAACGGCGACCCCGTTCTCATTAGCCTCGTTCGTCGCGCCATGCCTTCTTTGATTGCTTATGATGTCTGTGGTGTCCAGCCCATGACTGGTCCTACAGGTCTCATCTTTGCAATGAAGGCTCGCTATAACGAATCCGATTCCGCTGGAGCCGCTGGAGCCGTTACCACTGGTGACACTGAAGCTCTCTTCAATGTTGCTGATAAGACATTCTCTGGCGACGACTCTGGCGCTGGTGAAACTACAGCTTTCGCTGAAGGTGACATCACTGCCAACATGGGTTTCACAATCGAGAAATGCACAGTTACTGCTAAGACTCGCGCCCTGAAGGCTGAATACACAATGGAACTCGCTCAGGATCTCAAGGCTGTTCATGGTCTTGATGCCGAAAGCGAACTCGCCAATATTCTCTCTCAGGAGATTCTTGCTGAAATCAACAGAGAAATTATTGGTGAACTCGACTATGCTGCCAAGCCCGGTGCCCAGCAGACTGGTCTCTCCACTACTGGTATCTTCGACCTTGCTATCGATGCTGATGGTCGTTGGGCTATTGAGAAGTTCCAAGCCCTGTTGTTCCAGTTGGACCTTGAAGCCAACACAATCTTCAGTCAGACACGCCGTGGTAAGGGTAACCTCGCCATCGTTCACGCTGATGTTGCTTCCGCTCTTGCCGCTACTGGTAAGCTCGACAGCACTGGTGTTGGTTCCAATGTTACTTCCGACTACGGTCAGAACACACTCGTTGGTTCCATTGGTAACATGAAGATCTACGTTGACCCTTACGCCTCTGCTGGTGTTGTCAATGTTGGTTATCGTGGTAGCAATCCTTACGATGCTGGTTTCTTCTATGCTCCTTACGTTCCTTTGACAATGGTCAAAGGCATTGGTGAAGAAAACTTCCAGCCTCGTATTGCCTTCAAGACCCGTTATGGCATTGCTCATAATCCTCTTGTTGCTGGAACTGTTGCTACTGGCGCTTCTGCTGGTGATGACAATCCTTACTACCGTCGATTCGTTGTTGAGAACATCAACATCTCTGATCCTTCCTAATCTTAGGATAGGTAAGTAAGTAAACTCATGGGAGTCCTCGAAAGGGGACTCCCTTTTTTTATAAATACTTCATATGGCAGATAGCACACTCACAGATAACTTCAATTTGCTTTCACCAACTGGATTCAAGTTGGGGATTGATTTCACTAAGTATGCGAATGTTGAATACTTCCTGACCAGTTTCACTATTCCAGATCTCTCGCTTGGTGAAGTTGCTACTTCCTACAGAGGCAACATTGGATATATTCCCGGTGAAAGAGTAGAGTATGGCACCATGAGTTGTCGCTTCATGATTGATGAGAGCATGAAGAACTACAGTGAGATCTACAATTGGATTCAAAATAACGTCACTAAGAAAAGCATCACTGTTTCTGATATGATTCTTACGGTCCTTACCAGCCACAACAATATAAACAAGCAGTTCAGTTTCTGAATGCATTCCCTACAACACTGAGTGGTGTTGAGTTCTCTACTCAAACCCAAGATGTTGAGTATCTTCAAGCAGACGTTACCTTTCGCTATGACCGTTTTGCTATCCTATAGATAATACTATATGACCCTAAATGAGATTCTTGATATGTGGGAGAAGGACTCCCAGATTGACAATATCAACCTAGACGAAACGTCCATCAAGTCCGCAAAACTTCATGCGAAGTATCTGTCTCTTCTCAGCACTGCAAAATTGAATTTGAAAAAGAAGCAGATGGAATTCGATTCCTCAAAGAAGGACAAGTGGCTTTACTTTGAAGGGAAGATGACCAAGACTGACATTGAGGAAAGAGGATGGAAGTATGATCCCTTTGATGGTATGACCAAACCACTCAAGACAAACATGGATCATTACTACAAGACTGACCCCGAACTCACTAAGATTGAATCTCAGATTGAGTATCAAAAAGTTATCATCGATACTCTGATTGATATCATGGACAACATCAAGTGGCGTCACCAGAATATCCGAAATATAATCGATTGGAAGAAGTTTACTGCTGGTGCCTAACTAATGATGATGTAACCTTCTGATTTCCATCTTTTGATGATTTCAAGAACCATTTCATGGATATCAAGTGCGGGATTCGCTTTGTTTCTTCTGTAGGCTTCTTCGTAAATCTCTCGTAGTCTTACAGTTTTCTTCACGCTAGATATTTATAATGATTGAAGTCCATAAGAGAAACGAAGCCTTTGTCATGCTTGAATGCGATGACCAAGGGATTCTTATGGAGATTGCTGACCACTACACTTTCTATGCACCGGGATACAAATTTGTTCCTTCGTTTCGAAACAAGATCTGGGATGGCAAGATACGAATCTTCAATCGAGTCAATGGTATCCTCCCCTATGGTCTGGTGAATGACCTTATTCGTTTCTCTGAGACTCAGGGATACAAACTCAAGGTTAATGAGAACATCTTTCCACCAGAACCAGATACTCCGCATCTTGAAACGCAATTGCCATTTCAACCAAGAGACTATCAGATTCAGGCTTGGCATCATGGAGTGGTGAAGCGTAGGGCAATCCTTGTCTCACCAACAGGTTCTGGTAAGTCTTTAATCATCTATCTGCTGATGCGTTACTTTCTTGCTACAGAGGAAGACAAGTTTCTTATCGTGGTTCCAACTACATCACTGGTTGAACAGATGTATAAGGACTTTCAAGATTACTCAAAGGTGAATGGATTTCCCGTCTCAGAGAATGTTCATCGTATCTACTCAGGCAAAGACAAAATCATGTTTGAGCAGAGAGTTGTTATCACTACATGGCAATCAGCAATCCTATGCCCACCAGATTGGTTTAGCCAGTTTGGTGGAGTTGTTGGTGATGAAGCGCATACCTTCAAGGCAAAGTCATTGAACAAGATTATGGGGATGCTGGAGAATGCTTCTTATCGTATTGGGACAACAGGAACACTAGATGGAACCAAGGTGCATGAACTTGTCCTGACTGGTCACTTTGGCGATCCTTATCATGTCACTTCTACAAAGGAGTTAATTGAAAATGACACACTGGCACAGCTCAAGGTATCCTGCCTTGTCCTCAAGTACTCAGATGAAGTAAGAAAGGCATTTGGTAAGAAGAAGTATCAGGAGGAGATCGAGTTTCTGGTAACCAATGAAGCAAGGAATCGCTTCATCTGCAATCTAACACTTGATCAGACTGGTAACTCATTGGTCCTTTACAACCTTGTTGCCAAACATGGTAAACCTTTGTTTGAACAACTTCAGGCAAGAGCAGGAGATCGTAAAGTGTTCTTTGTATCAGGTGCGGTATCGGTAGACCAGAGAGAACGTATTCGTGAAATCACTGAGCAAGAAACCAATGCCATCATTGTTGCATCAATGGGAACCTTCTCTACTGGAATCAATATACGAAACCTAAATAACATTGTGTTTGCTGCACCAACGAAATCTCAGATACGTGTGCTACAGTCAATTGGTCGTGGACTTCGAAAAGGAAACCAAGGTAAACCAACTAAGGTTTACGATATCAGTGACAACCTAAGCTGGAAACGAAGAAAGAACTACACTATGAATCATGCCGTGGAAAGAGTTAAGATCTACGAGAAACAAAACTTTGATTTTTCAATCTTTGAAGTGGAGGTAAACCAATGATATACGATGATGATGCTTTAGATGCTCTTGTCATTTGTGTCTACACACTAGTGGATGGGTCAAGAGTGATTGGTGAAGAGGTTGATTACAACTACAGCAATGGTTACATTGAAGTCTATGGCGTAATGGAATTCTTGGAAAGAGACTTTAAGACAAGGTTAGTGCCATACGTTCCAGAGAACATGGATACTACCTTCATCTTTCATGAGAGAAATATCATAAGTAGGTCAGATGCTACAATTAACCTTAAAAGAAGTTACTTTGCAACACTCGTCCTTTATCAAAAGGCACTTGAAGAAGATACAAAGAACATCAATGATGCTATTGATGACCTTTTCAATTCCTTTAGTCCACTTGATACTGGAGGTTTTGAAAATTTCTCAAGGAATTGAACTTCTCCTTTTCTGCTGAACGCAAATCAATTATAAACCAATTGTCAATACTTGTCAACCCCCCTGAACAGGCACACTACTGAGTCGGTTGACTTCAAAAATTAACTGTGATAGACTTGTTGGAATGAGTAGAGAAAAACCGAATCATTATGTGAACAATAAAGACTTTTCGAGTGCAGTTGTTGAGTATGTCAATTCGGTGAATGCCGCAAAGGGCATAGATGGGACCATCCCGATTGTCACTGAATACATTGGAACTTGCTTCCTCAAGATTGCAGAAGGTCTTTCCCATAAACCCAACTTCTCCTGCTACACCTACCGTGATGAAATGGTCAGTGATGCCGTGGAGAATTGCATTAAGGCAATCAACAACTACGATGTGACCAAGACTACTCGCACTGGTAATCCCAATGCCTTTGCCTACTTCACTCAGATTTCCTATTACGCATTTCTTCGTCGTATTGCAAAGGAGAAGAAGCATCAGGATATCAAGGAACTCTACAAGGAACATGCTGGCATCGAGAACTTTGGTGACTTTGATGGTGATATGGTTCAGGGACAGGGTATCGTAGAACGTCTTCGCTCCCGTGCTGATAAGATTCGTGATAGGGATTCCAAGATCAAGGAGTTTGGAAAGAAGGTTCGTAAGAAAAAGAAACTCGCTTCCAATGAGAACACCCTTGAGCCTTTCATGAAATGATTATCTCCATCTTTGGACAACCGGGGTCGGGTAAGACCACTCCATGAACTGCTTGAATACTTCATATGCAAAGTAACAAAGTTGCAATCCTGAATGACACACACTCTGGTGTAAAGAACGGAAGTGACATCTTCCTTGATTACATGGAGAAGTTCTATTGTGATGTCTTCTTTCCTTACTGTGAGGAGAATGGCATCAAGACCATCCTTCATCTGGGCGATTACTTTGAGCATCGCAAGTTTGTCAACTACAAGGTGCTGAAACGGAATCGTGAGATGTTCATAGACCAACTTGAAAGACTTGGTATCACGATGCATATCGTTCCCGGTAACCATGATGTCTACTGGAAGAATACCAATGACCTTTGCTCACTAACAGAGCAGTTGGTTCATTACGATTGCATCAAGGTTCACATGGAGCCAGCAATCCTTCACTTTGATTCTGGTCTGGATGTGGCAATGCTCCCTTGGATTACCGAAGACAATCAGGAGCAATGCATGGAGTTTGTCAAGACTGCTGCTGCTCCTATCCTGATGGGTCACCTTGAACTTGAGGGATTCAAGTATCTTGGTAATGCAGATATCAAAAGTCATGGCATGGATCATAAACTCTTTTCTCGTTACGAGATGGTCCTGAGTGGTCACTATCACACTGCGAGTGAGAAGGACAATGTGAAGTATCTGGGGACACAATATCAGTTGACATGGAGTGATGCCGTTGATGAGAAAGCATTTCATGTCTTGGACACTGAGACACGTTCCTTAGAAAGAATTGTAAATCCACATCGTTTGTTTCATCGAGTTGAATTTGATGATTCGAAAACGCAACCCGTTCCGCCTTCAGATGAAATCAAGAACTGCTTTGTGAAGGTGGTAGTGGTCAATAAGAAAGACCCGTTTCAGTTTGACAAGTTTATAGATACAATACAGTCGCATGAGCCATTTGATCTTAAAATCATTGAGAGCTTTGAAGAGTTCACGGGTGATTCCATTTCGGATACTTCAGTCTCACTTGAGGATACCTCAACATTGCTGGACTCCTACGTGGATGCAATTGAGACGGATCTCGACAAGGAGAGAATCAAGGCGATCCTCCAGTCCTTCTACAATGAGGCACAGACACTTGATGCTGCATAATGATTTGCTTTAAATCTATACAATACAAAAACTTCCTAAGCACTGGCGATACACCAACACGAATCAATCTTGAGGCATTCCGTTCCTCTCTGGTGATTGGTTCCAATGGTTCCGGTAAATCCACTATGCTGGATGCATTGAGTTTTGCACTGTTTGGGAAACCTCACCGCAACATCAATAAGCCTCAACTGCTGAACAGCATCAACCAAAAGAAGTGTGAAGTTCAAGTTGAGTTTTCTGTTGGTGGTGCGGAATACAAAGTTGTTCGTGGTATCAAGCCAAACACTTTTGAAATATGGTTGAACGGCAAACTGATGAATCAGGAATCGCATTCACGGGATTACCAGAAGGTGCTGGAAACGAATATCTTGAAATTGAATCACAAGACCTTTCATCAGGTGGTTGTTCTTGGTTCAAGTAGCTTCGTTCCATTCATGCAGTTGTCTGCAAATGCCAGAAGAGAAGTCATTGAAGACCTTCTGGATATTGGTATCTTCACAAAGATGAATGGATTGGTAAAGGAGCGCAACCTTGATCTACGTGGTAAGATTGATGGTCTGGAAACAAAGATTGCAAACCTCAAGAGTCGCATATCACTTCAATCTGAGCATATTCAAGAATTGATGGGGATTGATGCCCAGAAGGTTCAGGAGTATGAGTCTGATATTCAGGAACTAACACAAAACATCATCAAGCTCAATGAGGAGACTGCCAAGCATACAAAGAAGTATGATGCCTGTTGGGATTCTGCTTTGAAGGAGATTGAAAGACTCAGTGATATTTCCAAGGGATTGTCCGAAGAGCGTGTTGAGTTGAAGCACAAGGCAAAAGATATTGCCAATAAAGCACAAACCTATGAGGGTAAATCAGAGTGTCATACTTGTGGTCAAAAGATTGAAGAATCGTTTCGTGAATCACGAATGAAAGAATTGAGAGAATCTGCAAGAGAAATCCAAGCTCAAACGGAATCAAATAAGACCAAGGGTATTGAGGTAAACAAAGAGATGAAGGTTGCCGCCTTCCTCCGCACCGCTTTGGTTGAATCCAAGAACATCATTGATGGTAATGCAAAGACAGTGGCTGGATACCAGAATCAGATTTCAAAACTCCAAGCCAAGATTCAGAACAACAGTGGTGCAGATGTGAGTAAGGCACAAGCAGCATTACTTGATGATGTAAACACCAAGGATGAATTGCTGAATCAAAGAGCATCTGAGATGGATGCTAAGAGATACAATGAAGTGATTGCAGAGATGCTCAAGGATACCGGAATCAAAACCAAAGTGATTCGTCAGTATCTCCCGGTCATGAATCGATTGATCAATTCGTATCTTGGTGTTCTGGATTTCTTCGTTTCGTTTCAGCTTGATGAAGCATTCAATGAAACCATTCGCTCAAGGCATCGAGACAACTTTGCCTATGCTTCATTCAGTGAAGGTGAAAAACAAAGAATCGATTTGGCATTACTCTTTGCTTGGCGTCAGGTCGCCAAGATGAAGAATAGTGTGAATACTAACCTTCTGATTCTGGATGAGATTTTTGATTCCTCGCTGGATACGGATGGAGTTGAAAACCTTCAGAAGATACTCAAGACACTGGACGAAGACACACGGGTGTTCGTGATTTCACACAAAAAGGATGTTCTGGAAGGCAAGTTCGACCGAAAAATCGAGTTTCGGAAGCCAAATCACTTCTCTCAGATGACCGTAAGTCATTGATTATCAACACCTTTAACGGTAACGTAAAAAAAGTGAAAAAAAGTGCTCTAAAGGGTTGACTGGGAAGCGAAAATATGGATAATAGTATCCGTGAAAGTTAAAGAATCAAAAACGAAATTGGCAAAGCTTCTCGCCACTGAGAATATTGAGGTCCGTCAGACCAATCAACGTACAGCAACTTTTGATGTAAAGAATCGGATTCTGACTCTCCCAATGTGGGACTTCAAGGACACTGACTTTCTTGACTACGTGATTGGGCATGAGGTTTCTCATGCAAAGAGTACTCCAGTCGATCTACTCGACAGGTGGAAGGAGGAAGTTGGTGTTGAGTATTTCGATGCCCTGAATGTCACTGAGGATATTCGGATTGAGCGAAAGATTCAAGAGCAGTTCCCCGGTTTGATTCGTTCCTTTCACAATGGACGCAAGCGATTGCTGGATGATGTTATTGAACTTCCAGCAGACCTTTCTTCAATGAAGAAGATTGACAAGGTAAACCTTCATGCCAAGTGTGGAGAACACATTGATGTTCCTTTGACTGATGAGGAAAGGGACTTTTATGATCGGTGCTATGCTGCTGAGACTCCAGAGGAAGCCTTTGACCTTGCCAAAGAATTGGTTTCCTCAATCAAGCAAGACCAAGAGAATCAACAGAACGAGGATTCCGGTGATACTGATGACCAAGGGGAAGAAGAAGATGTTACTGATTCTCCCTCCGGTGATGGGGGTGAGGGCGAACAGCAAGATGGTGAGGAGCAAGATTCTTCCACTTCTGGTGAGGAGCAAGAAGGCGAGACTGATGATTCTGCTGAGAAGCAAGATGGTGATGACCAAGACCAAGACGGTGATGGTTCTCCCGCTGATGCTGACGATGACCAAGATGGCGAACAGCAAGATGGTGACTCTTCTATCAATGATGGTGCTGGTGATTCCGGTGGCAACCTTGAAGACTTCAAGAGCGATACGCTGAAGCAAATGGAAAAGCACCTTGAAGACAATATCGATGAGAATGCTGAAGGACTTCTATATGTTCCTTCTGACAAGCGTTTGCTGAATATGGTTCACTCTTACGAGGATGTGAAAGAATCCCGTCGTGAATATCAGGAACTCTCTCCTTGGATCAAGGAGAGGTTTACTCCTGAAAAGAGAGGTGAGTTCAAGGTCTTCAAGAAAAAGCAAGAAAAGCAAATTCAATACCTCATCACTCAATTCGAACGCAAAAAGGCTGCTTATCAATATCAACGTGCTACTGTTTCTCGTAATGGTCGTCTGAACATGAATTCCCTCCATCGCTACAAGATCGATGACGATATATTTCAGAGTGTCAGCAATCTTGCCAATGCCAAGGATCATGGAATGGTGATGGTTGTTGACTACTCTTCATCAATGGCTTCATATATGGGAGAAGTCATTGAGCAAACATTGAACATGGTCTGGTTCTGCAAAAAGGTTGGTATTCCATTTGAAGTCTATGGGTTCACTTGTGGTCATTGCGCTAATCCTAGTGACGCTGGGAAGAAAAACGAATTGGATTTTTCCTCAACCAATGTTTTTGAATTGGTCAACTCTCGCTTGAAAAAGGGTGAGTTCGAAGAAGCATGTTTTCGGTTATGGGCAACAGTTTCGGGAAAATGCTACATTGATCAGTCGAGTATTGAAAAGATGCATGGAACACCACTGGATTCAACAATTGTCATCAGTGCTGCTATCATTCGACGTTTTCAAAAGACTCATCGAATTCAGAAAACGATTGCACTGTTTCTCACTGATGGCGATTCAATGTCCTGCTGCCACTCTCGCATTACCGTTGATTTTGGAAGTGGGGTAAATTATAGAAGTTACGGTGGCACTACCCAAATGTTTGCGGCACTTCGCAAAGAGGTTGATATCACTCTGGTTGGATACCGTGTTGGTAATTCTTACGACCTTTCTAGAGAGGCTTGGAGAATCAATGATTGTGAAAATTTGAAGAAGAGTCTTCGAAAAGAGGGATTCGCTCATGCTCCCAATGCCCTTGGGTATGACCACTACTTCATGATGAATACTAAGAAACTTGAGATTGAAGATGATGAACTTGATCTTGGTTCTGATACCTTCGATGCCAGTGACAAGAAAAGTGTTCGGGATTTGATGAAGAAGTTCAAGAATTCGACCAAGAATCGCAAAGATTCTCGTCGGTTTTTGAATGTGTTTTCGGACATTATCTCCTAAACCGCTAAAAATCAACAACTTACGCATGGAAAAAAAAGTGAAAAAAAGTGCTCTGAGGGGTTGACGGGAATCCAAGGTTCTGATAGACTGTTCTACGTAATTGAGAGAAACAACATCATGTATCACATTGACAAAAAACTCGTTCGTGACCAACTGGTCGAAACTCATGGAAACCTTACCGGATTCACCCGTGCCGATATCATCGATGCGTGTAATGAGGTTGGGTATGACATTGCTGTTGCTGGTGCCTTGATTCGCAAGATGAACAAGGTTTCGCGTGGAGTCTACTCTTTCGGTGAGACTCGCAAACAAAAGGTTGCCGTGAAGCGGAAAGCTGCACCAAGGGCAAAGCGCAAGACTGAGACCTCCCCGGCTCCGGTTCAAGAGGCTCCAACATCGATGGCTCTTGCTGCGAGTGTTTCGTCTGTGTGCAACGATTCTGTTTTCGTTCCCTCCAAGGACGACACATTTGTCCCTTGGGGACACTTCAAGGATCTCAAGACTGCACTTGAGAGCAAACAGTTCTTTCCGTTCTACATCGCTGGTCTCTCTGGTAACGGCAAGACCTTCATGGTCGAACAGGCTTGTGCTCAATTGGGGCGTGAGTATGTTCGTGTCCAGATTTCCCCTGAGACTGATGAGGATGACCTGATTGGCGGGTTTCGTCTCATCAATGGAGAGACTGTTTTTCAGAAAGGTCCGGTTCTCAAGGCAATGGAATCTGGTGCTGTTCTTCTCATTGATGAGATTGATCGAGGCACCAACAAGATTATGTGTCTCCAAGGTGTTCTGGAAGGCAAGCCAGTGCTGGTCAAGAAGACTGGTGAGGTTGTTTCTCCCGCAGCTGGTTTCACTGTTGTCGCTACTGCTAACACCAAGGGACGCGGTTCTGATGATGGTCGCTACAGTGCTGCTGGTATCATCGATGATGCTTTCCTTGAGCGATTCCCTGCAACTCTTGAACAGCCTTATCCTTCCCGTGCTGTTGAAACCAAGATTGTCAAAAAGCACATGGAGAAGTTTGAGTGTCTGGTCGAGAAGTTTGCCGACAAACTCACTGCATGGAGCGAAGTGATTCGCAAGACCTTTGAGGATGGAGGAGTTGAAGAGTTTATCTCAACCCGTCGTCTCTGTCACATTGTTCAGACCTATTCCATTTTCCAAGATGAGAAGAAGTCGATTGAATTCTGCATCCGTCGCTTTGACAATGATACCAAGGATTCCTTCAATGACCTTTACGACAAGCTGGGTGATGAAGTCCCTTCTGCAAACTTCTACTTCGTTGATGAAAATCTCTAACACTTTCGATACCTGTTGTATCGAATCTAACAAACAAGAACAAAAAAAAAGAAAGTATAGTAAAGTATGAGCAAGTCCACCACTAACATCGAGCGCCTCTTCAACCACCTCTCCACTGGCAAGCAATTCACTGCCGGGGAGATCAAGACTCAGTTGAAGATTGCAAATCCTTCCGCTACGGTTTCCGATTTGCGTTCCTATCTCTCTGAGAAGAAGGCGATTGTCGATGTGTATGCTAACAAGCGCACTAACTCCAAGGGTCATAGCGTGACTCGTTACGCCTTGGGTATGACCCGTGGCTACCGCGATATGCTGGCACCGTTCGGTGTTGATCAGGCATCCCGCTAATCGTGATTGGGAGGGGGGAGAAATCCTCCCTCCCTTTTTTTCACCATGACCAAAGAACAAGAGAACCAAATCATCACGAACATCACACAATTTGTTCGTGATGATGATGGGTATCAGGATGAACTTGAGGAATACCAAGAAGGTATGAAGTATGATTCAGAGAAGCCTGACTACTCTTTGATTCCCCCTCATGCCCTTGAAGAAACTGTCAAGGTTTTGACTTTTGGTGCTAAGAAGTATTCCCCCGGTAACTGGAAGAAACTGAATAGTGCATGGAGTCGATACTTTGCTGCTGCACAAAGACATATGTGGGCACTACAGAGAAACGAAGAGAACGATCCTGAGTCTGGATACCATCACGCGGCTCATGCAGCTTCCTGTTTGCTCTTCATGCTTGAACTTGACAAAACCTGCAATTCTGATATAATTGATGATAATCAATTGACACTTAATTTATGAAACTAAGCCCTAACACACTAACAGTTCTGAAGAACTTCGCCAGCATCAATGATAACCTTGTGGTGGATGCTGGTTCAACTCTTCAGACTATCAATGAACAAAAGACTCTCCTTGCCAATGCCACTGTTGAGGAGAACTTCCCACAACGATTTGGAATCTTCAAGTTGAACGAATTCCTTGCCGTTTATTCTCAGTTGGAACGTCAGTATGGTGAACCTGATTTGAACTTCAAGGATAACAGTGTGGTGATGAGTGTCTCGGATAATGAGACAGTCTATCCATACTCAGAACCAAGTGTCTTGTCTTATCCCGACAAACAGGTTTCGCTTCCAAGTTCTGATGTGGTTGTGACCATTACGCAAGAGCTTCTGGCGAATGTCTTGAGCATGGCATCTGTCTACAAACTTGCCAAAATTCGAATTCAATCAACTGGTAAGGGTAAGACTGTCCTTGCTGCATTTGATGAGAATGATGGTATGCGTCAATCTTCGAACAAATTGGATCATGAAACCGACAAGGTTTTTGATATCCATTTTTCAATTTCAAATTTGAAAATGGTTCCTGCTGATTACGAAGTGAGCATCTCCAAGAAGTTCATAAGTAAGTGGGACAACAAGACAGACTGCAAGGTAGACTACTTTGTGGCAATTGAAAAATCCGCAACATTCAATGACTAAAGATATGGATAAAGAAACAGAACAAGTGAAAGAAGGGGCATCCACCGTAAAGGATGGATGGGAACCAAAGGACCAAAAGGCAAGTATCTCTTTGAGTGATATTGCTTTCACCGTTGAAGTTCTTAAAGCAGCATCCCGCCGTGGTGCATTTGAACTCAATGAGTTGAAAAACGTAGGAACCCTTGGTGAACGTCTGCAAGCATTTTTGGAGGAGAATGCTCCAAAGACTGAAGCAACCACTGAAGAAGAGGTAGAGGAGCAAGCAAAACAAGGAGAAGAAGTCACCGCTGAAGGTGCTGACTGATATGGGATGGTGATGGTGGTAGCCTTACTAGTCTCTTGACTAGCCACCAACCTTTTTGATATAATACTACAATATGAAAGAATTCCTCTGGGTCGAAAAGTACCGCCCACAAATCATTGAAGACATCATTCTTCCCGCCGATATCCTGAACACCTTCAAGGGGTTTGTTAGTTCAGGTGAACTTCCGAATATGCTCTTCTCTGGGACTGCTGGTCTTGGGAAGACTACTGTCGCCAAGGCACTCTGTAATGAGTTGAACCTTGATTACCTTCTGGTGAACTGCTCTGAAGAGAGTGGTATTGATACGCTCCGCAACAAGATCAAATCATTCGCTTCAAGTATGTCCTTGTCTGGTGGTTATCGTGTCGTGATTCTGGATGAAGCAGATTACCTGAATGCAAACTCGACTCAGCCAGCACTCCGAGCATTCATTGAAGAGTTTAGTGCAAATTGTCGATTCATCCTGACTTGCAATTTCAAAAACAGAATCATTGAACCACTACACTCCCGGTGTTCTGGTTTCAATTTCAATTTCAAAAAAAGTGAATTGCAAAAACTATGCGCTGCCTTCATGCATCGTCTTGAAGACATCCTCAAGAACGAGGGAGTGAAGTATAACACCAAGTTACTTGTGGAGTTGATTATGAAACACGCCCCGGACTGGCGTCGTGTCTTGAATGAGTGTCAACGTCACAGCACATCTGGTGAACTGACCTCTGATGTTCTCCTGAGTGTCTCGGATGAAAGCATTCAGAAGATTATGAGTATGCTACGAGACAAGGACTTTGGTGGTGCTCGTAAGTGGGTTGCCTCTAATAGTGACCTTGATGGGACAGTTACCTTTCGCGGCATCTATGATACAATGTATGAGTATATGACACCCACCAGCATTCCTGAAGCAGTTCTAATCCTTGCCAAGTATGGTTACCAGTCTGCCTTTGTTGCAGACAAGGAAATCAATCTGATGGCATGTCTGACTGAATTGATGACAAAGGTGAAGTGGAAATGAATCCATTTGAATTTGTAAACAGCATCAACTCAGCAAGCAAGAAGAGTATCTTCGATGGATTCAATGCACTTGAAGATGAACTTGATCCTGACTCGCCATCAAAGTCTTACTCATCCTTTTTGGTAAACCGTTCTCTTTCGAACTTCATGGATACTGTTTTCTTTGCCAATGAGATGAACCAACATCATCACTTGCCACCGAAGATGCAGTATGACTTTTTGAAGAATGCAATCAAGCCCCGAAAGAGGTTTTCAAAGTTTGCCAAAGGTATTGCTGATGACAATACCGTGAAGTGTTTCATGAAGCGATATGGTTACTCTGCTGTAAAAGCAAGAGATGCAATTTCACTTCTTACCAAGGAACAAATTGAATACGTTGTTCGTGCCATGACTCCTCAAGGAAGTAAAAAGTATAAATAGAAATACATGGTGAATAACGACGAAGAAATTATGAAATGGACTCCAGCCGATATGCTGGAAGTATCGCTTGGTGACCCTGATGACTTTCTCAAGATACGAGAGACACTTACTCGTATTGGGGTTGCCTCAAGGAAAGAAGAAAACACTCTGTATCAGAGTTGTCATATTCTTCACAAACAAGGGAGATACTTCATTGTGCATTTCAAGGAACTGTTTATGCTCGATGGCAAACCATCCAACTTCACGAAGGATGACTTTGCTCGTCGTAACACCATTGCTGTATTGCTTTCTGATTGGGGTCTGCTTGAAATCAAAGAGAGACCAACAGAGACAACTACATTGAGACAGATTAAGATCATTCCTCACCGAGATAAGAAGGTGTGGAATCTACAAGCCAAATACACAATTGGCAATGTAAAGAAAAGCTAAATAAATTTGCTGCCCGAATGGGAGCGAACTTCTGATGCCCAATGATGGGGTCAGTCGTAATACAATAACCTTGTCGAAAGAAAGGTAAACAAATGACCGTATCTAAGTATTCATCGTATCCGTCTAACTGGATTGGTTTTGAAGAACTCTTCAATTCACTCTCCTACTCTCAGTCCAGAGACGAATCCACTTCATTCCCTCCATATAACGTCATAAATATTGATGACGACAATTCTGCCATTGAATTGGCAGTTGCTGGTTTCGGACCAGAGGATTTGGATGTTGAGTGGAAAGACAATACACTGACCATTACTGGTGATAAGAAAGAGAAGGATGATCGCAAATATCAAACGAAAGGCATTGCTGCACGTAAGTTCACTAAGTGCTTTCGTTTGGGTGAGCACATTACTCCTACTGGTTCTTATTACAAGAATGGTATTGTTGGTGTTGAGCTTCAGCGTATCGTTCCTGAAGCCGAAAAGCCGAAGAAGTTGAACATTCGTTCTTAATTGAAATTCAAAACGAGAGGGGGAGACTGTAGTTGACGGTCTCCCCCTTTTTGTGCTATAATAGTTGAATATGATAGGATTTTACACTTCAGTTGTGAAGAATGCAAACACCATTCTTTATCGTGGATATGACAACCAAGGTAAGCGAATCAAGGAGCGCGTCAAATACAAACCGACACTTTACACTGAATCCAAAAATGCAAATTCAATTTGGAAATCACTGGACGGGACTCCAGTAGAGGGTGTTCCGTTTTCCAACATGCGCGATGCCGAAAGCTTTCTGAAGACATACAAGGACGTTCCCGGTTACACGATTCATGGTTCTGACCGTTTTGTATCTTCATTCATTCAGTCTCGCTTTCCCGGTAAGATTGAATTTGAACCTCGTAATGTGGATGTTGCCTATGTTGACATTGAGACTGCTTATGACAATGGGTTTCCACATCCAAACATTGCAGACCAAGAGATTCTTACAATTGCCTTCAAGTCCAGTCGGGAAAGCATCTATCGTGTCTGGTCATTTGGAAAGAGTTACGATCCATCTGTCACCACCACTGGATTGAAGATTGAGTATTACGAGTATCGTAATGAGATTGAGATGTTACAGGCATTCCTGTCTTGGTGGGAAGATGAAGACCATATCCCTGATGTTATTAGTGGGTGGAACACTCGATTCTTTGACATCCCTTACATTGTAAATCGCATCAAGAGAGTCCTTGGTGAGAAGGAAGCGAATCGTCTATCACCTTGGAAGAATGTCTATGGGCAGGAGGTTGAGATGATGGGTAGAAAGCAACAGGTGTTTGACATCAAGGGTATCGAAAGTCTTGACTACCTAGACCTGTTCAAGAAGTTTGGTTACAAGTATGGCAATCAAGAATCATACAAGCTTGACCACATTGCCAATGTTGTGCTTGGGACAAAGAAGGTAGACTACACTGACTTGGGTTCACTCAAGAAACTCTATGAGCAAGACTTTCAGCGTTTCGTTGACTACAACATCGTGGACGTTGAATTGATTGAGAAGATGGAAGACAAGGTTGGTCTTATCAATCTGGTTCTGACAATGGCATACCTTGGGGGCGTAAACTATAGCGACACACTTGGGACCGTGGGTATCTGGGACTCTATCATCTTTCGTCGTCTTGCTCAGAAAAAGATTGCAGTTCCCCCAAGCAAGAAGCATCACCGGACGGGATTCACTGGTGGGTATGTCAAGGAACCTCATGTTGGTCTTCATGATTGGGTGATGTCCTTTGACTTGAACTCTCTGTATCCCAACATCATCATTCAATGCAATATGTCACCAGAGACTTTGATACCGCATACTCGTATCGATGGATTGAATCCTGACAAGGTGCTTGAGGCAGATAGTTGCCTTACTGAAGATGATGTTTCTGTTGCTGCAAATGGTTCATGTTATCGTAAGGACAAGCAGGGTATCATTCCTGAGATCATTCAGGAGTTGTATGACAAGCGTGTCATGATAAAACAGCAAATGCTCAAGGCACAACAACGCATGGAGCGAGATGGTTCTAGCGCATCGATTGAAAGAGAGATTGCTCGTTGCGAGACTGAGCAGATGGCAGTGAAGATTCTACTCAACTCCTTGTATGGTGCAATGGGCAATATATGGTTTCGATACTTTGACTTGCGTATTGCTGAAGGCGTGACTCTGACAGGTCAGTCTGTGATTCGGTATGCAGAGAAAGAACTGAATGCATACCTTAACAAAGCACTTGGTGAGGACAAAGACCGAGTGGTTGCGATTGACACTGACTCTGTTTATGTGAATGTCAACGATGTTATTCAAAAAGCAAAACCAAAAGACCCCGTTGCCTTCCTTGATGAATTTGGTTCAACTGCAATCGAGCCTGTTCTGAAAAAAGCATTTGAACGTTTTGCAGATACCATGAACTCATACAAGAATCGTATGGTCATGGCGCGGGAAGTGATTGCTGACCGTGGTATCTGGACTGCCAAGAAGAGATACATCCTGAATGTTCACAACAGTGAGGGTGTTCAGTATGCAAAACCAAAACTGAAGATCATGGGCATCGAGGCAGTCAAGTCTTCAACACCTCAAGTCTGCCGAGAAGCGATGAAGGAGATGTTCAAGATTATCCTGACCACTGATGAGAAGACAACTCAGGAAGCGATTGCTAAATTCAAAAAGAAGTTTCTTAAACTTACACCAGAGCAGATTTCGTTTCCCCGTGGAGTTTCTGACATCAGGTCTTTTGCTGACCGGGATACTATCTACACTAAGGGAACTCCAATGCATGTTCGTGGTTGTCTGCTATACAACCACCATCTCACAAAGAGTGGTCTACAGACAAACTACGAACTGATTCAGAGCGGCGACAAGATTCGGTTTGTGCATCTTCATATTCCCAATCCGATTCGTGAAAATGTCATTGCGTTTCCAACCAAGTTGCCGAATGAACTTGGTCTTTCGAAATACATAAACTATGACCTTCAGTTTGAAAAGACGTTCCTCGATCCACTGAAGTTCATTCTGGATGCCATTGATTGGAAACCAGAAGCAGTCATGACACTTGAAGACTTCTTTGTGTAATGCTATAATAGTTGAAATGACTTCACTCACACTGTTTCAAAGCGTCTTTGACAACAAGACTCATCGTTCAATGAAGTTCTCTTCATTCGATGGCATGGAGAAGTTGTTGTATGACCTGAGTAAGCAACCGGGATACAAACCAAAGAAGAGTGAAAGAAAACTTGGTTCACCTTTGATATCTCCCTCTTCATACAAACCCGGAACCACTAGGGCAAACAACAATGTGGTTTCATGGAATGGATGGGCAGCACTTGATGTTGATGATTATGAAGGTTCCTTTGAGAATGCACTGGAAGTCTTTCGTAATTACTACTATGTGTGTTACTCTACTGCATCGTCAACCAAGGAGCACCCAAAGTTTCGTGTGGTGCTTCCCTTCAATGGTTCAGTGAGTGCTGACAAGATTCGTCACTTCTGGTATGCCATGAATACTGAATTTGAAACACTTGGTGACAAGCAAACCAAAGACCTGAGTCGAATGTATTTTGTCCCTGCTCAGTATCCTGATGCACACAACTTCATCTTCACTCACACTGGTGACTACTTGAATCCATTTGCCTTGATGCGAAAACACCCTTACCAATCACCAGTCATGAGCACTACTCTAGGTGGCAGTCTTCCAGAAGAAGTTCAAATTCAAATTGCAAAAAGTCGATGGGAGGGATTGAATGTCACTCAGCCACGGTGGACTGGTCTATGGGATTGCCCTTTCGTGAATCGTAAGATCGTGGATGAATACAAGTGTCTCTCTGCTGGATGGTATTCCAAGATGTATTCTCTCATGGTTTCCATTGCCGTGAATGCAATTCGTTCCGGGTATCGCATTCAAAATCAGGAAGTTGTCTCTCTCTGCAAGGAATTGGACCTTTGCACTGGCAATTGGTATCGTGATTCTGGTCGTGCTTGGGAGAAAGAGGCACAAAGAGCAATCGACTATGCCCTTCTGAACACCTGATTTTGCCTGCTTTTCGTCATAGGGGGACTTTTCTTCTTTCGTAAGTCGTTGATTACCAACACCTTTAACGGTAACGTAAAAAAAGTGAAAAAAAAGTGAAAAAAAGACTTGCAAAAATCTGAAAATCTGTTACATTATAAACAATGAAAGACGCAATCAAAATCACTTACAAACGAATCGCAAAAGATCAAGTCAAAGGACGCAGCTTTTTTGTCGTAACAGCGACCGAGACTTCAATGTGGAAAATCGGAGAAACATTTTCTGACGACGACATGAGCATGGCAGGACGAGGCGGATTGCGCTTTGTTGAAGAAAAATCAAAATAAACGTTGACCAGCAAGCCTAAATGGGTTACCTTAAAAACATGAAAAACGAAGTTGAAATTGACTGGTTCGCGGAAGCGGTTGAAGAATTCGGCAAGGAAGCCGTGGAAGACTTTTGTTGCGACTGCGATGTTTCCAAGCCTGAATTGTTTGATGAGTCGTGCTACTACGCCATCCTGTGGACGGTCCTGTGGACGGAATAGCCGTAAAAAAAGTGAAAAAAAGTGCTCTGAGGGGTTGACGGGAATCCAGAAATGGTCTAGTATGATCTACGTAATGAGAAAGAACGCTATGAGCTACGAAAAAGCACTGAACAACCTCCTCTCCCACATTCGAAATGATTGGGACAAGCAGGATGCCAATCGCCCTTCTGGAATTCGCCTTGGATACACCTTCCACCTTGACGATTCTGGTCGCAACTACGACAAGGTTTTCGTTGACTCTGGGAATCAGAGGAGCGTGGTTGGGTTTGTTGCCAAGAAGGACAACCCCAAGAAGGGATTTGCCAAGGGCGACATTCTCAAGGCAGCTTCATGGAAGGCTCCCGCCACTAATTTCTCTCGCGGGAACATCTTCACTGGTGACTTCAGCAGGGTTCGTTGGTCTGGTATCAGCTAAGAAATGAATTGAATTATGAATACCGATATGAAACTCAAACCCAACTACAAGACCAACATCAAGGTTGGTGACATCATTGAGAACTTTGGCGCGATTGTTCGCGTTGATGAGATTGAGGGGAACTCTGCCTTTGTGACCATCATCCCTTGGAGGCGTGATGGTGTTGCTCAAGGTGGTGTTGGTCAGAGGTATGTCGCTCGCCTCGACAAGTCCACATTTGTCATGAGTGGGCTTCTTGCCTCTTTTCTCTAAAAAAATCTAATAGTATCAAAATTATGAAAGTTTACGGATTGTTCAAAGAGTATAACTACTCAGGCACTGAGTTGGTTTCTTTGGTTTCTTTGTTTTCTTCGGAAGATAAGGCTAACGAAGCCGCTAATGGAAAGTATAAGGAAGACCTGAGTTACTGCGATAATTGGTATGTTGTTGAATTGGAAGTGGAAGATTGATATGAAAATCGAAATGAAACCTGAAGATAGAATGAAACTCTTTCAACTAGTTGTTGCTGGGGAACAGTGCGTGGGTTGGGAGCAGTTCAAACGTCGAATGCACGACAAGAAATGGCTTGCCAGTGAAGTGCGAGAAAAACTGATTCAAAAGAAGTCTGAAGTTGACTTCTTGGAGGATGTGCTTGAGAACATAGATAATTCATGAACAAAAAAGATGAATCCCCGCCCATCCCGGCAAATACGTGTCCCTACATCGACCATGTCATTCACATGGTTGATGAACTTAAAGATCTCGCTGAAGAGAACAAACTACGGTTTGCGGAATCGCTCTATGAGACGATCAAGGCAGAACTAGAGCATATCCGAAACAGCAATGAAATGCTCCGGGATTCAGGAAAATATTGGTATGAGAAAAACAAGAACAAGCGATAAAATGAAATTCAATGAATTGCAATTTGAAAAGATGGGTTCGGCATTTGGTCTGGATGCCATTCAAGCCATTGTTGATTTGGGTAATGGCTGTAAAGCCTCTGTGATTCGTCATGATTGGTCTTATGGGGGCAGGGAGGGTCACTACGAGATTGGTTTCTATGGTCCCTCTGGTGACCTTGAAGAAGTTCCTGAGTGGGGCAGTAAGGTGAATGGTTACCTTACCGAAGAGGATGTCGAGAAGGAAATTGAATTCCTGAAAGAGTCTGTCAATGAGCAAGCGTGAAGAAATCCTAGAAGACTTGATCGAGGCACTGCAAGAAGCAGACCTTGATCAAGTTTATGGAATTAATACTGGTCTCAGTCAAGACAAGAAATACCGATACGCAACCTTCTGTCGTGCTAGAACTCTGGATGGTGAGGTTCGTGTCTATAGCCCCAACTGGATTCTGTTTCGGACAATGAAGGGTGGTTACGAGGATCGATACGTTTGCGGTTCCAAAGAACTGGCATTAAAATACATAAGTGAGGAACTGTGAGTTTTGAAAACATTCCTCATTTCAGATACTCATTTCTGTCACAATAACTGCTACAGATTTGCCACAGAATCTGGTGAGTTGATGCGTCCTTGGGCTTCAAATTCAGAGGAAGGTGACCAAATAATGACCGATAACTGGAATCGTGTTGTTGGAAAAGACGATAAAGTTTATCACCTTGGCGATGTCGCAATTGGCAGAAAAGGACTTGATATTCTTGATAGATTAAACGGTCGTAAAATTCTAATCAAAGGAAACCATGACATCTTCAAAGCCAAAGACTATTTAAAACACTTTAAAGATATTCGCGGAAGTCATAAGCTATTTAAGTTTATCTTAACACACATTCCGGTCCATCCAGAATCTATTGCGGATTGGTGCAAAGCCAACATTCACGGTCACATTCACGCACGAAAAGTTTTGCTTGATGGCAAACCAGACTTGCGCTATTTTAATGTGAGCGTCGAGCAAATAAATCAAACGCCAATTGACTTTGAGGAAATCATAGAAGCAACCAAAAATTACTAAGATGAGAAACAGGCGTAAACCAGATCTTCCGTTTCCTTTCAAGGAAAAAGGGACACCCAAAAATCAGGTCTGGAATCAAGTCTGGGGTAAGTTTGAAATCAACCATTGACTGATGACTGACAATAGTGTATAATCTCTTTTATTATGAACATCTTTGTCTTGAATGAAAACCCTGAGATTGCTGCCCGTGAACACTGTGACAAGCACGTTGTCAAGATGATCCTAGAATCTGCTCAGATGCTATCTACTGCTCATCGTATGCTGGATGGCACTGAGCAGATTCAGGTTCGCAATGGTCGCAAACATCGCACATGGGTTCTGCCTGATGCCCGTGAGAATCAGATGTATCAGGCAGTCCACATGAACCATCCTTGCACGATTTGGACAAGAGAAAGCAGTGACAATTACTATTGGCATTTTGAACTCTTTGTCGCTTTGTGTGAGGAGTACACTCATCGATACGGAAAGACTCATGTCACTGAGACCAAGCTTATCGATGCCCTTGCAGATTGCCCAAATTCAATTCCAATTGCAGGAATGACTCCATTCCGCTTGGCAATGGGGTCTAATCCAGAATGCATGGGACCAGATCCAATCAATTCCTATCGCTCTTTCTACAAGACTAAACAGAAACGATTCAAGATGGTCTGGACAAAACGCCCCACACCTAAGTGGTTTACTTCTCCCTCAGAATAGTGTATAATAATTGAAATGCGAGAAACATCACATCACAAGATTATGGTCAAGGCAAATGAATTAAAACAAATGATTGACAAATATGGTCTTTCTACCGTCTCGTCCATTAACCTCAAAACCCTCCAAGAATACTGTGAATATATTGCCGAAGCTTGTGAAGAACAACGAAACAAAACCAATGACCTCTGAGCAAAAGTGGAACCGTAAGTTCCTTGAGCTCGCAAAACACATCTCATCTTGGTCTAAAGATACAACCAAGATTGGTGCAGTGATTGCTGAAGAAGGTCCAAGTCATGATGTTGTCTCTATGGGATATAATGGCTTTCCCCGTGGATTTCAAGATACAGGTGAACGATTTGAAAACCGTGTCGTGAAATACAATTACACTGTTCATGCAGAGGTGAATGCAATCTGCACTGCTGCAAGGAAAGGAAAGTGTCTGAACGGCACCACTCTTTATGTGTATGGTCTTCCCGTTTGTCATGAATGCGCCAAGACTGTTATTCAGGTAGGCATCAAGAGAGTCATTGTAAATACAATGGAAGCTTCCCCACAATGGATGTCATCCACAATGAGAGCAGCAGAATTCTTCAAAGAAGCAAAAGTAGAATACCGTAAAATCAATATCTAAACTATGTCACTAATCGATAGACTCAAAAAATCAAGTAAGGTTGAGAACGTCTCTGTTCTCACTGACTCAAAGTTCTTCACCAAGAAGGACATGATTCCAACCTCAGTTCCAATGCTCAATGTGGCATTGTCTGGTTCACTTGATGGTGGTCTTGCTCCCGGTCACACAATGCTGGCAGGACCAAGCAAACACTTCAAGACATCCTTTGCACTGCTAATGGCATCTGCATATCTCAAGAAGTATGATGATGCAGCATTGCTGTTCTATGATAGTGAATTTGGTTCACCACAATCATACTTTGAATCCTTTGGTATCGATACGGATCGTGTTCTTCATACTCCTGTCACTGACATTGAGGTTCTGAAGTTTGACTTGATTCATCAGTTGAATGAACTCAAGCGTGATGAGAAGGTTGTCATTGTCATTGACTCTATTGGTAATGTCGCTTCCAAGAAAGAGGTTGAGGATGCCCTGAATGAAAAGAGTGTTGCTGACATGACTCGCGCCAAGGCATTGAAGTCACTCTTTCGTATGCTGACCCCCCACTTGGCAATGAAGGACATTCCTCTCCTGACGATCAACCATACCTACAAGGAACAGGGTATGTTCCCCAAGGACATCGTATCTGGTGGAACCGGTGCATACTACTCCGCTGATAACATCTGGATCATTGGTCGCCAGCAGGATAAGGTTGGAACTGAGATTCAGGGATATCACTTTGTGGTCAATGTCGAGAAGTCTCGCTTTGTTCGTGAGAAGTCCAAGATTCCAATTTCAGTTTCTTGGGAAGGTGGAATTGAAAAGTGGTCTGGTCTTCTGGATGTTGCACTACAGACTGGTCATGTTATCAAGCCAAAGAATGGTTGGTATATGCCCATCGATCCTGCAACCAAGAAGGAACTTGCTGCCAGCAATTGTCGAGCAGCAGATACCATGAAGGGAGACTTCTGGAAGCCCATTATAGATAATACAGACTTTGCCGAAGTGATTCGTCAGAAATTCACTGTTGCACATTCACCAATGCTTGAAGATTGAAATAAATGAGCAAGTCAACAAACGGCAAGGGCGATTCTCCACGAAACTGTTTCAGTCAGAAGTTTCGTGACAACTATGATACAATCTTTGGGAATAAGAACCATGAAAATTCAAGAGATACAAAAAAGAGCAAAGGACTTGGAGAACAAACTTCAGAAGGAGCGAGTCTACCTTCAGGAGAATAAGACCTTTAACTTCTTCCTTGAAGAAGTAATTGAAGACGTGAAACAACTCAATGCTTTATTGAACAGATAGAATGAATATTGTACCTGTAAAAAAATTGTCTGACGATGCACTCGTACCAACCAAGGCACATAAAGATGATGCTGGTTGGGACATTTATGCTAACGAAGATGGCAAGGTCTTTTCTGGATTTCGAACCATTGTAAAGACGGGAATCGCAATGGCAATTCCTCTCGGTTACTATGGTCGTATTGCCCCACGTTCTGGGCTTGCAGTTAAGAATGGTATTGATGTTCTTGCTGGTGTAGTTGATTCTGGATATCGCAATGAAATTGGGGTTGTTCTGTTGAATACCAGTGAAGATCCATTTGAATTCAAGAAAGGGGATCGTATTGCTCAAATCATCTTTGAGCGAGTTGATCCATTTGAACTTGAAGTAGTTGATGATTTTTTCAATCCTACTCATCGTGGTATGGGTGGATTTGGTTCTTCTGGAAAATGATTCAGAGTTTCCTAAGCCATTTTGATTCTCACTGTTGGGTTGCTGGTGGTGCTGTTCTTGCAGAGTTTTTAAACACAACACCAAAGGACATTGATGTCTTCTTTGCTACTGAATCTGAAAGAGAAAGAGCAGTAGAGACATTGCTGAGTAAAGGCGGCACTCATGTCAAGAAACTAAGACTTGGTGACTCAATTGAATTTGAAGGAAAGGTTTATGACTTGCTTCACATGGGCGCAACGCCACAAGAAACTATTGAGTGTTTCGATTATACTGTGTGTAGTATTGCCAAAGACAACCTTGGAGAATGTTGCCATCATCCCGATTTTTTCACACATCTTCATGCTAAGAAATTGGTCTATACTGGTGGAAGTGAAAAGTGGTTTGCAGGAATGCCAGAGACTGTGAATCGAAATATCATTCAAGCAAGAAGAATGACTAGATACTTGAAAAAGGGATTTGACATTGACGACGAGAACATTCGCAGGATTTTCAAATGAGATGAACGGTTGACACTGGATTGGAAGTCCGGTATAATTGTTGGACAATGAAAGAACAAGAGCGCGATCTACGCACCCCCGCTGGACTCAAGGACAAGAATGGTGTTGACATCTATGAGGGCGACACTATCACGGCGAGAATGATTCTCGCAAATCACGAATATTACGACCTCGAAGGCAAAGTTGTTTTGAAGACGCCGTGTTCAAGCTGCACGGATACGAGCTTTTTGATTACGCAGAAATTGAAGTAGTAAGTGAACATTGCCCATTGGAAGAAGTTTAATGAATAAAAATACAGTAGAACTTATCGGACACTACGGTGATGATGAGATCCATGCCTGTAGCGCATGGACTTCCACCAGTCGAGAAATTACAGATGAAAAACGAAACAGAATACCGCAACTACTCAGCTTCCTCGCTAAAGAGGGTCACCACACACCTTTCGAGAAGTCTTCTCTGCACTTTCTGGTCGATTGCGATATTGCTAGTCATATTCACCTTCTTAAACATCGTATCGGAGTGTCATTAAATGCTGAATCTGCTCGATACAAGGAACTGAAAGAAGACAAGTATATTGTGCCTGATGATTGGGCTGGTATTAAGAAATCTCCCCCGCCCATTGTGCCAAGGGATATTAACGGAAATGAGTTTCCGTTTCCAACAGAATACTGGACTGAGGTTTTAGAACAATATACCAGAAAAGGAAATGACCTTTATCACCAATGTGTTGCTGATCTTGAACCTGTTCTGGGTCGCAAACGTGCCAAGGAATCTGCTCGATTCTTCAAGACCTACAATAGCAGGATTACGTCAGATGTGATGTTCAACTGGAGATCATTCTATCACTTTCAGGGATTGCGAAACAAACCGGAAGCTCAGAAAGAGATTCGTGAGATTGCTCAGATGATGCTTGACTTGGTGAAGAATATTGAAGGCAATCCATTTGAACATACTATTGCTGCTTTTGGACTATGAATTAAGAATGATTTTTTTAGGAGACATACACGGCGACCACCATTTCGCCAAATCTATCGCCGCACGTTACCCGAAAGATAAGGTTATCCAAGTGGGGGATTTCGGAGTAGGATTCATTTCTTCTGACGAGTTAAACGAGAACTTCCCTGATAATCTATATTTTTTCTGCGGGAACCACGACAAAAGGCGCGAAGCTCCCATGATTAAAGGGTATATGGGAGATTTCGGAGAATTTGACGATATATTTTTTGTTAGCGGAGCAGATAGCATAGACAAGGATTGGAGAACTCCTGAAGTCAATTGGTGGGAAGATGAAGAACTTAACTGTAACCAAATGAAACAATGCCTTGAAGCTTGGGAGAGAAGCGATAAAAACATATTAGTCGCGCACGATATACCTCAAAGTTTTGCTGAATATGTGTATAAAATATACGACAATTCTGCTACCAGAAACCTCTTACAAGTTATGATAGAAGTAAGAAAGCCCAAAATTGTAGTAGCTGGGCATCATCATAAATCTATAACAGGCGAGCTAAATGGCATAAAATATCGCGGAATAGATATAAACGAAGTCTATGAAATCGAACCAGAACTCCTCAAATAAAGCAGACATTTATTACAGTCTCCACAAAAAATAAAAAATGAAAAACTACGAACTCACAGAAAAGAACACAGATAATGGTCTTGCCATTATTCAAATCACTGAAGGTGAATTCAAGAATGTTGAATTTGCATTTGGAAAGATCACCTTTAATGAAGACGATGAGGAAGACAAGTGTAAGCTCACATTTGACTTTGAAGTTACCACGCCACCCAAAGGAAAGGCTTGTCAAGAGGCAGAGAATATGTTAGAATTGCAGGACACAATTGGAAAGATTCTAATCAACATCTTGGAAGAACAAGTAGAGAATGAGCAGCAACCTAACACCCCTAATTCTTAGAAACCTAATCCAAAACGAATCGTTCTGTCGCAAGGCGATTCCCCATATCAAACCAGAATACTTTGAAGGGTCTTCTCGCACTGTCTATGAGTTGATTCTTCGCTTCATTACAAAATACAACAAGCTTCCAAACTCATCTGCCATCCAGATCGAGTATGAGCAGTCAGACTTCAGTAAGGCAAACGTCGAGGAAGTTGTCGATGCTATACAGTCGCTCTCAAAGCAAGAAGATGATGTCAATGAAGACTGGCTGCTTGACTCTACTGAGAAGTGGTGCAAGGACCGTGCTGTATATCTGGCAATCATGGAGTCGATTCAAATCATTGATGGTAAGACCAAAGACAAAGCAGAAGGAGCGATTCCAGATATCTTGAGTAAGGCACTTGCAGTGACCTTTGATACCAATGTTGGTCATGACTACATTGAGAATGCCACTGAGCGTTATGAAGCATATCATCGTGTTGAGGAGAAGCAGTCCTTTGACCTTGAGATGTTCAATACCATCACCAAGGGTGGTCTACCAAGAAAGACACTGAACATTATCCTTGCTGGCACTGGTGTTGGTAAGAGTCTGATGATGTGTCACTTTGCTGGTGCTGCTCTTCAGCAGGGTAAGAATGTTCTCTATATCACAATGGAGATGGCAGAGGAAAAGATTGCTGAACGCATTGATGCGAATCTCTTTGACATATCTCTGGATGACCTTGAGAATGTCACGAAACCGATCTTTGATTCCAAGATTGATTCCATTCGCCAGAAGACTCAGGGTAAGCTAGTCATCAAGGAGTATCCTACAGGGTCTGCTCATGTTGCACACTTTCGAGCACTACTGAATGAGTTGAAGATGAAGAAGAACTTTGCTCCTGATATCATCTTCATTGACTACCTGAACATATGTGCCTCCAGTCGTGTTCGTGGTCTTGGTGGTTCCATCAACACCTACTCCTTTGTCAAGGCAATTGCAGAGGAGATACGTGGTCTTGCCGTGGAGTTTAATGTCCCTGTCTGGTCTGCTACTCAGGTTACCCGTGAGGGTTTCAAAAGTTCAGATGTTGACTTGACAGATACCAGCGAATCCTTTGGTCTTCCAGCAACTGCTGACTTCATGATTGCAGCAATCAGTAACGATGACCTTGCCAACAAGAATCAACTGATGATCAAGCAGTTGAAGAATCGTTACAATGACCCAGAGAGAAACAAGAAGTTCTGTATTGGTGTGGACCGTTCCTACATGAGACTCTTTGACCTTGAAAATGCGACTGCTGGAATCATCAGTGACTCTCCTCCAGTGGCAAGTGGTGATGCTGACTATGCGAATCTCAAGCACTAACTGGAGGTTTTAAATATTATAAATAGTTCTAGTAACACTAAAATTCAATTGTAATTTATGGGAACTATGCTATCTTTTAAAGAATACCTAACGGAATCTGCCAACACAATTCTAGCAGACATCAATGAAATTTGGGTTGGATACGTCCTTGCTGGAAATCGCTGGTTTGATGCTGATGCAAGAAGGCAGTTTGAAGAAAGAATAAAACAAGCTTCACCTGCTGCTGTTGAAGATGCCAAAGGTAAGGCAGAGGCAATGGCAGTTGATTTTCTTAAATGGGCAAAGAAAGCGGGTTATAAAGGTAAACCCACTCAAGTCTGGTGGACCGCAAGACCAAACTCAATGACCAAGGCAGTTGGTCAAGAAGTCAACCAGAAGAAGAATCCCACTGATGTTCTTATTCGATTTGCTGATGGTCCTGCTAATGGGTTTCTTGGTCTATCTGCAAAAGCCACGAAGAGCAAGGGTGATATCGGTTTCAAAAATCCCGGCATTGGAACTATTGACAGAAGCCTGAACACTTCCTTCGCCGCAACTCTCAAGGATGTCACCGAAGATACTATCCGACGACTTGACCTTCCTCCCTCAACCAAAGCGAGGAAACAATTTATCCGCTCCAATAAGGATATCCAAAAGCAGACAATCGAAGCTGGTGTCACAACCATGCGAGAGTTCCGCGATATCCTCCTAAAGCGTCTTCTTCAGTTTGACCAAGCCTCTTTGAAAAAGTATCTTTTAGATGACTGGATGGACGCTGAAGTTCTTTATCCTCCATATGTTAAAGTTACTGGACAAGGTAAAAAGGCACCATATAAGGCAGTAACAATGGACCCACTCAAGAACGATAAGCTTTCTGCTTTTTCTAAGAATGATATTGAACTTGAGCCAATTGGAAATGAGTCTATTGGAGTAAAGGCTGGTCCCAAGAAAATCATGAAGATTCGATTCAAATTCGAATCTGAAAAGATGGCATCGTCTCTTAAACTCAGTGGAGACCCTTGGTGATATGAACACCTTCCTTGACTTCATTTCCGAAGCAGCAGTGGGTAAGAATACCCACATGACTCATATTGAAGATCAGGTAATCTATGGTGGTGTCTCTGGTGCTCGCCAAGCTATTCTTGCTCTTCGTTCTCTGAGAGATATGCTTGCTGGTAACTCATCCAAGGAGGTTGACATTACCGTGAAGTGGGATGGTGCTCCTGCTGTTTTTGCTGGTCAAGATCCAAGAGATGGTAAGTTCTTTGTTGCCAAGAAGGGTATCTTTAACAAGGAGCCAAAGGTCTACAAGACAGATGCAGAGATTGATGCAGATATGTCTGGTGACCTTGCAGCAAAGATGAAAGTTGCCCTTGCTGAACTTCCCAAGCTTGGTATCAAGGGAGTCATTCAAGGGGACATCATGTTCACGAAGAGTGACCTGAAGAAAGAAACCATTGATGGTGAATCCTACCTGACCTTTCAACCCAATACCATTGTGTATGCGGTTCCTGCAAGCAGTGCCTTGGGTAAACAGATTTCCAAAGCCAATCTTGGTGTGGTCTTTCATACTGCATATGCAGGTAAAGACTTTGAGTCCATGACTGCTTCCTATGATGTGGATGCATCGAAGCTCAAGCAAACACCAAGTGTCTGGTTTCAAGATGCTGGTCTTCGTGACATCTCTGGTAAAGCACTCCTGAATTCCAGTGATACTGCAAAGGTTCAGAAAGCACTCTCTACTGCTGGTAAGATCTTCCAGAAGATTTCTGGTTCTACTCTTCGTCAGATTGAAGGTGACCCTGAGCTTGCAAAGACGATTGAGACATTCAATAACACCTATGTCCGTAGGGGTGAAGAGGTAACGAATACCAAGAAGCATGTCCAGAACATGATTGCTTGGGTCAATGATAAATATGCCAAAGAAGCAGAAAAGAGAAAGACCGAGAAAGGTAAGGCTGGTGTCGAACAGAGAAGAGATGAATTCCTGAAGTTCTTCTCACCGGAAAACCAGAAGAACCTTGACTTGGTTTTTCAATTGCAGAATGCAGTAGTTGTGGCAAAGAAACTTATCATTGCAAAACTTGATGACCTCAAAAAACTGGATACCTTCGTTCGCACAAAGAATGGATTTCGTGTCACAGGTCAGGAAGGATTTGTGGCAATCGATAAGATCGGTGGTGGAGCAGTCAAACTGGTGGATAGACTGGAATTCTCCATGAACAATTTTTCACCAGATATCATCAAAGGATGGGAACACTAGAATGAAATCAATCAAAGAGATCAGAAACGAAATTAACGAATCCAAGCAAGAAGACATTGCAGATCTGAAAGCACTTCTCAAGAATCCTGATCCCAAGATTGCCAAGAACTATGGTGGCATCGAGGGATACAAGAAGATGATTCAGAGCAAGATTGATAGGTTGATGAAGGAAGAGACTGAGTTAGAAGAGGAGGCTTTCAAAGGTGAGTCCTTTTTGAATAAAGCAGAACAATATTGGGGTTGGTTTAAGGTCAACAAGGAAAAGGATTACCTTTCTTCGGCTTCTGCATTCCTCAATGACTTTTTCAACCTCTATAAGAACAAAGGGATGATGCCTAAACACGCTTTCAAGAAGGCGACTGATCTCAAAGGGAAGATTTCCAAAGAATTGAAGAAGCTCGGAATTTCAGAATCCACTGAGGAGTTGGATGAAGCACTGACTCGCGCACAACGTATCAAGCGTTCGCAGATTGCCAAGCGTAACAAGGCAAAGATTCAACGTGCTCTCAAGAGGGGTAAGAATAAGAAAGCTTCAACCGAAACACTTCAGAAACGTGCCAAGAAGAAAGCAAGAGACCTTCTATACACCAAGCTGTTGAAGGGTAGAAACCGTGCTGATGTTTCTGCTGGTGAACAAGAACGCATCGAAAAGAAACTAGATAAGATGCAGGGTGGCATTAATCGTATTGCCAAGAAGCTCCTTCCTCAGTTGAAGAAAGCCGAACAGGAGAAGGGCAAGAAAAAGAGTGAAGAATGAAATCGTTCAGTCAGTTTACAGAAGAAAAGAAGAAGACCTTGGTGACTGCCTTCGGTCGCTTCAATCCACCTACCATTGGGCATCAGAAGCTCATTGATAAGGTTGCCAAGGTTGCTGGTAAGAATGATTACCAGATTTATCCTTCTCAGTCACAGGACGCAAAGAAGAATCCACTGAGTTATAATGACAAGGTGAAGTTCATGCGTAAGATGTTTCCAAAACATGCTCGTAACATCTACATGGACAAGAATGTCAAGATTGCACTTCATATTGCTGATCGTGCATACAAGGAAGGGTATACAGAATTCGTCTATGTTGCTGGTTCTGACCGTGTGAATGAGTTCAAGCTCTTGTTGAACAAATACAACGGCAAGGAAAGAAAGGATGGATTCTACAACTTCAAGGATGGTATTCAGGTCATCTCTGCTGGTGAAAGAGATCCTGATGCAGAGGGTGTTTCTGGAATGTCAGCATCCAAGATGCGTGCCGCAGCAGCGGATAACGATCTGGAACTATTCGCCACTGGTCTTCCCAAGAACTTTGGAGAAGTCCAAGAACTCTTGAATGCCATTCGTAAGGGTATGGGTCTCAAAGAGTCCTTTATCTTTCGAAAACACATCGCACTTCCAAAGGTAAGTGATATCCGTGAACAATACACTGAGGGTAAACTCTTCAATGTCGGTGATCGTGTCACAAAGGCGGGTGTAGAACTCAGAGTGGTCGAACGCAAACCTAATTTTGTGGTTTGTGAGAATAATGAAAAGGTGACCTTCAAATGTTGGTTGGAAGACCTTCAACCCATCGAAGAGAAACTTGATCCCAAGGCAGATGTTGATACATGGATTGATGACTTCGTGAAGTCTGATGCCCCTCAGTTCAAGGGTAAGGACAAGAAGAAGAGAATCGATATGGCACTTGCTGCATACTATTCTGCTCGTCGTGAAGCTGGATTGGAAGAAGAAAAAGAAGATGACCTTCAACCCATTGAAGAAAAACTTGATCCCAAGGCAGGAGGAACCATCACAGTCAAATTGAGCAACGCCCAGATATCTGAACTGGATGCCACTGCCTCCACATGGGGACATGAAGTTCTGGGTCTGGAGGATGGTTGGTTTTCTTTGGAAAGGGGCAAGCTGGTCTTGAGTAAGGAACAGGCACGGAGTCTGATCAAGAAGCTGGAGGATGACTATGGGAGTCGGTATGGGCTGGAAGTCTCAGGAACCAAAAGGCGGATGATGATGCGGCTCAAGGACAAGCTGGCAAATCTTGCGGTGAATGAGTCTGCTCCAAACCCGAAGCAGGAGCAGATGGCAAGGGAGTTGATCAAGCTCTGGCAGCGAGAGAACACCGTGGATGCCGATGATATTGCACTTGCCCTGAACACTACACTAGCGGGACTCAGAGGTCTGGCAAAGGCTTATCCCAGACATTTCGAGTATCTTTCTAGCGGCAAGAGGGACAAGGCAACAAACAAGGCGAACCCCTCGTTTGGGGTTCGCCCGAAGATCGTTCCTACTCCTGACCTCACCAGATACCTTGAGCGAAGGACACGAAACCCTCGTGAAGCTGGATTGGAAGAAGAAAAAGAAGAAGATGACCTTCAAGGACCAGACCGTTACTATGCCAAGGATGCAGAGGGCGATGAGATGGCAAAGAGCACCAAGAAGAGTCGCTCATCTCACTTCAAGAAGCAGACAAAGAAAGCAACAGATGACCCATCTGCTTACAAACCCGCTCCCGGTGATGCGTCTGCCAAGACCAAGCCTTCCAGATACACAAAGAAGTATCAGCAACTCTATGGGAAAAAGAAATGAAATCGTTCACTGAATATCTTACCGAAAAAGAACACCCTTGTCCACCAGCGACACAGGATGTAAAACTCAACACAAAGAATCGTGATGCCACAACCAAGCAGTTTGCCTATGGTCCCTTGAATGTAGATGAACCGGGTGACTATTGGGAGAAGATTGCAAAGAAGTGGGATACCTCTGTTGAAGCAGCAAAGAAATCAGTGTGCGCCAATTGTGTTGCATTTGATATCAGTGCTCGTATGAAAGACTGTATGCCCGGTGAAACATCTGATGATGATGGTGAACTTGGATACTGCTGGATGCATCACTTCAAGTGTCACTCTGCTCGCACTTGCACCACATGGGCAAAAGGTGGACCGATCACTGATGACAAGGTTTCATATGATTGGCAAGACCGTTCGATGACTAAGAAAGAAGAATCAGAACTCGCGGAATCAAATCCCAAGAAGGCAGTCCAGAATAAGGCAGATGGTAGTGGAATTGCCTTTGATATTCTCTGGGATGTCTATAAGAGGGGTGTAGGTGCATGGAGAACTGGTCATCGACCCGGCACTACTCCTGAACAGTGGGGTTTAGCTAGGGTGAATTCATTTGTCACTGGTGGAAAGACTCAGAAGACAACTGATGCTGACCTATGGAAGAAACACAAGGGAGCATGAAAACATTCATTGAATATATTTCTGAAGGAGCCTCTGTCTATCAGAAGACTGCCACAAAAGCAAAAAGTGGAAAAACATATGCATTCGGTAGAGACAGTAGACTTGATGGCAGACCAAAAGAAGAGGGTGGTTATTATGTCTGGGTTCTGAAACAGAATTATGATGGCAAGGTTCGTGGTGGGATTCGCTCATCATGGGCATACGTAAAAAAAGACTTGAGCTATAAGGATGCCGTCAAGTTGATGAATAAAAGACTTGGATATAAAGGATTTGACCTTAACGAATCCAAGGTAGAAGACTTCCTGATCTGGGAACCAGAAGGTGACCTTCGCACTATCACAGAGAAACTCAATAAACTCAAGAGCAGCAAGTCAGAGGTTTATCGTGGAATCTCTGGTGCTGAATACAATGTGCTGACTCGTAAGGGTGCAGTAAAATCTAAAGGCAAGGGGAACACCAGTGACATTGATGGTTCATATGTTGCTGACAATGTTCACCTTGCTGGACGCTTTGCTCTGGTGGCATATCGTGACACTGGAGAAGGATATCTTCTTGTTCTGGATCGCAAGAAGCTCCCCAATCTAGAACCAAGAGATCCCGGTAACTATGCAGTCTCACATATTCCAAAGGATGCTGTAAAGAAGACTATCCAACTCTCAAAACTCAAATAACTAAATAGTAGCATGTATAACGACGAACTTACAAAAAAACTAGCAGAGACTGCCAAGCGAATCATGGCTGGGGAGTCTGTAGAAGCGATTGAAGAAGCCACCGGCGACAAGGAAGCCTATCAGAAGTTCTTCAATGACACTCTGAAAAAGTATGGTGTGAAATCACCATCTGAACTTAAGGGTGATGACAAGAAGAAGTTCTTTGATGAGATTGATGCTGGTTGGAAGGGTGATGATGAGAAGCCTGAGAAGAATGAATCCGTTGAATTGGAAGAGGCAGCAAAGATTTCGGGTAAAGATGCCTATAAGTGGTTGACTTCAAACAAAGTCTTTGATGATGAAGACTTTACCAATCCCCCCTCTTTTGATGATGCCGTGAAATCGTATAGGGGTTCTGGTCCCGGTCTTGATGCGTTCATCAATTTGGCTAAGAAGCATGGTGGCAAGAAGTCAACTGATGGGTGGGGTTGGATCGGTGGAGCAAGGAACTTCTATGATAAAGTTTTGGTTCCTGCTGCTAAAGGATATGCCTCTGTTGAAGAATCAGTTGAGGAGTTGGAAGAGCAAACACCAGACTTTCATGTTAAATATGCCAAGAGTAAGCGCGGTCCAATTCAGGTGACCAAGTTCATGACTTTAGACAAGGCGAAGAAGTTCCTGAGTGACCGTGAAGCTGAAGGTTATCGTGGCATCATCTCTAAAGACGGCAAGCCGGTCAAAGAGTCAGCGAAATCGATCTTTGACATCAAACCTGATAGCAAGAAGTGGACGAAAGCCAAAAGTCGCGGGGAGCACATCATTAGAGGTAAGATGCATTCAGTTAAGACCAAGGTGAAGTCTGGGGATGCCCTCTGGATTCACCCATTCGATGGAGACCGTCATGTGGCTGCTATTGACAAGAATGACACTGGCGGCTACTTTTTCATGTCGAAGTATAGCATCGATGAATCAGAGAAACTTGAATCAGTTGAGGAGTTGGAAGAATCTACTGAAGATTTGGGAGAAGGTAAGAAGAAGCCCAAGTTGACTGATAAGCAGATCATAAACCACCCTGATGCAAATGTGGTCTTAACGATTTCTCATGATGGAGTTGAGAAGGCAGTTGCTGATCTCAGAAAAGGTGATTATGATGATGACTTCTATATTGCCGTCGATTCGGGTCACAAAAAATACTCGAAAATCTATGTGTTGGATGTGCAAGACATTTCAGAATCCACTGATGAGTTGGAAGATGATGAGGGTGATGTTGAAGAAGGGCTTATTGGTAACCTGATTAAAAAGGGTGCTAAGAGATTCTTGACTCGTAAAGGTAGAAATGATGCTCGCGCCAAGAAACTCAAGAAACTGAAAAGTAAATCAAGCGAAATCAGACGTTCTAAACAATTGAAAAAGGATATCAAGACCGCTAAAAAAGATATCCGAAAGGCTCGCAGGGAATCCACTGAGGAGTTGGAAGAGGCAAAGATTGACCTGAACAAGAAGTTCAATACCAGTGATGCTGCCTTTGATTACTTCCACTCCTTTGCTGTTGCCGATCAAGCCAAGACCGACCAAGAAGTTGAGAAGAGCAAGAAGAAGTTCGCCAAGAATACTCTGGGTTTCTGGATGCAGAATCTCACTGATACGCTGAAGGGAATGGGTATTAGCGAGGAGACTGAACTTGATCTTACTGAAGAGGAAGAAGAGGAAATCGTTGCCAGCATCTTGGATACCATCCCTGATGCCGAAGCTGCTGCTGATGACGACAATCATCCCGATGAAGATGATATGCTCGCTACATTGGATACAACCACTGGATACAAAGTAGTCGATAACCTTCCTGAAGAGACTGAAAGACTCGATGCTCGTCGTCGTGAATTTCGTGAGAAGATTCGCAAACTTGCCTATGAGAAGGCAAAGAAGATGATCAAGGGCATTAGCGATGCGGATGATGAAGAGGAAAAGGTCGAAGGTGTTGACAAGCCCCTTGAAGTTCAAAAATACGAGGCAATCGGTGCTGTTTCTGTGAGTCATGTCAAGGAAGAGATTGAAGAGTCCACTGAGGAGTTGGAAGAAAAGCGCAAGTCCAAGAGTGACTACGAGATCTACCATGACTCATACACTTCTGCCTTGAGTGAAGTTCTGGACCTTGTTGCTCGAAATGGATACAAGGTTGACGAAGACCTCTGGTTCACCAATGTTTCAAGTGGTCCTCGCAAGCCTTCTGCTGGCAAGACAAACAGCTTCACTCTTGAACTTGAAAAGGGTGGTAAGCCAACTCGCAAGGTTGTTTCGTTTCAGGTCTATGGTCTGGAATCTGGACGCTATGAGTTGAATGCCTACATTTCGTAAGCAAATAAACAATGAAAGATCCTAACGAATACGACTATGAGGGTGAGATGGCAAAGACTCAACTCAGAACTATTGAAGATGCTGCCAAGCAACTCCATGCGCTACTGAGTGATGATGAGAATCTCCCTGAGTGGGTTCAGTCCAAAATCACCAAGGCTACTGACTATCTTGATTCAGCCCGTGACTACATGGTTTCCAAGAAGAGACAACAGGTTGAGTCTAAGAAGAAGTCCTTCAGAGAGATTCGTCAAAGATGATTGATTTCGACCAATATGAAGTTGTCAGAGAGGGTATCGACTATCACCTAGAGAACTCGATACCTTTCTCTGACAACATTTTTCGCATTGGTTCTGAAGCATACCTTCTGTTCTTTCAGGAGGCACGTAATCTTGATCCTGCCCTCCTAGACTCACAAGACAAAACCCTACTAGATTCAGATATTGGTCTTATGGGGGTCTATGAGGGTAAGGATGTGCCTCTTGATGTTCCTATGATTGAGGAACAAAAAGAACCTGAGTTAGAGAAACCCAAACGTGGAGGTAACAAGAAGTTTTATGTCTATGTCAAGAATGACAAAGGCAATGTCATCAAAGTAGAGTTTGGTGATACCTCTGGTTTGCAAGCAAAGATTAACGATCCAGAGGCACGTAAGAATTTCGCAGCAAGACATAAGTGTGAGACAAGAAATGATAAGACAAAACCAAGTTATTGGTCTTGTCGTTTGCCGTGGTTCGCCAAGGCATTGGGTCTTGAGGGCGGCGGTAAGTTCTTCTGGTAATAATGCCCTATACTGATACGATTCGTGAAGACCAGAGCATTGAAAGATGCTTTTGTGCTGATGTAAATAGTGATGAACTGGTATGGCATAGAGACAGAAGGAACAGAGAGGTCACGATACTGAATGGGACTGATTGGTTTCTTCAGTTCGACAATCAAATGCCGATTGAGTTGGTTGTCGGAAAAACCTATAGCATTGAGAGGGACTTATATCATCGATTGATGAAGGGTGAAAATGCAACGGAACTGAAAATACAAATCACTGAAAATAATGACTGAAGATCGTTTTAACAAACTGGAAGAGAAGATTGAATCGTTACTGGTTACAAGTGTGAGGACCGAAGAGAAGGTCAGCAACCTTGAGAAACATACCAGAAGAATGATCGAGAAGAACCAGACCAATGAGTATCGAATCAATAAACTTGAGGTTGAGCAGAAAGAGAATCTCAGGTTTCAAAAGGGATTCTTTAATACCGTGGTTGCTTTCTTTGTCGCGATTGCCGGGGCATTTGTGACTGCATGGTTTAATTTGTTTCATAAATAGATTCGTGAGATTATTTGATGAGCTTACATCTAAAAACTTTGAACTATATGCTGCAAGGCACTATCGAAATAATCAGTGTCTAGACATAAAAGACTTTTATGAGGACATGAGTCGGTTTAGTTATGTCCTTCGATTGCTAAGAAAATACAAAGATACGAATGAGATAAATACAAGGCTGGTGCTGAATCATATCATCACCATCTACAATGTGTATGACATCTCTGCTGCAAACAAAATGATGTTCTTTAAGATTGATGATGACTTGCACTCAGTGCTCAAGACATTCTTAATCTTCCTGAACTATCTGCCAGAGAGCCAACAGGGAAACACAAAGGTCGATTTACAAATCGCAAAAGAACTACAGGAAATTTAAAATGGGACTACTACTTAGAGGCGCAGATACGGTTTATGCATTGAGGTTTCTTCGACTCCTGACAATGCCTTGGGAAAAGACAGCAGCATACAAGGCTGGTGTTGTGGACATGAACGGAGAACGTCTCAAGAAACCAGAGACAAAGGAAGAGAAGGAAGCATACACAATCTTTCATCGTCTGGTATTCAATATTCGTCGTCTGCTTGCAAAAATCCCATTGGGCAAATCGACCATTGCCCGTTACCTTGCTGCCTTCTGGTTGATCAAGGAAAATACAGATTTGGAGGACGATGATATCAAGGGAATTCTACAAGAAGCCTATGGTATCGACCCCACGAAACTGGACCTGAGCGAGAGTTGGCTCTTGGTCGATGATGGTGGTTACCTCCCCGAAGGTATGTATCAATTGAAGCATGATATTGCACTGCCAATGACTGGTGAGTTGCTTGCCTTCAAGGGAACACTTGTTGAGGTTCACAGACCACAACCCGTGGGGACCATTTTTGATGTCTCGGTTTTTGAAGTCGAGCATCGTAACACTTTACAAAAAATCTACGTGACTGAAAGTGATGTGGAGGAAACTACTGTGGCGGGTTCCATTGCAACCAAGCCAATGCCATTCCGTTCTGAATTGGATATGGATAGTGATGAAGAGTCAACTATGATCCAAAAGGAAACAAATGGAAAACGAAACAACGGTTCTGAAGAACGCGGTTGAGCATTTCATAAAGGATAATTCTTGGTTACTTTTTGCTGGTCTATTAACACTTATTTTCAAGTCAACTCTTGAGAAACTTGTTGCTGGGATATTCGTCTTTCTGGGAAACGATTACAACGAAGACGACATTGTGATCGTCAATGGAAGACCCGGAAGGCTTGTCCGTGTTGGTATCACAAAGAGCACTTTCTTTCTGTATGAGATAAGAGATGGCGTTATATACGGCGGCACAAAATTGGTTATCCAGAATGAAAGACTTGCCGACATGGACATCGAAAAGCCACTAGGAAAACTTGAAATATCAAATTGGAAAATGAAATTAAGTGATAGCCAAGAACTTGATTGATTTCAACTGAGTTTTGTGATACTATATAATTTCACAGTGAACGTGAAATAGAACAATTATGGAAAATATCATCTCTGACGAATTCGCATCAACATACGCAAACAAAACCCCGAAATGGGGATTCAATGGTCTTGGTTACATCGTTTACAAGCGCACCTATGCTCGCTTAAAGGACGATGGCACAACAGAAGAATGGCATGAGACCGTTCAGAGATGCATCAATGGAGCGCAAAGCCTTGGTGCCAATTACGCACAAAAGGAAGCAGAGAAGCTCTTTGATCATGTCTTCAATCTGAAATGTAACTTCGCTGGACGTATGCTCTGGCAACTTGGCACCCCTACCGTCGAACGGTTTGGTGCCAACTCTCTCCTGAACTGCTGGTTCACTCAGATGAATGAACCAAAGGCATTCACATTCCTTTTCGAGAACCTCATGCTTGGTGGTGGTGTTGGGTTTTCTGTTCGCCGTGAGGATGTCCATGAACTCCCTCGAATCAAACCTGATGTTGAGATTACTCATGATGAACTTGATGGAAAGGCAACCAATGATGCCGACTTCATTGTTCCTGATTCCCGTGAGGGTTGGGTATATCTTCTTCGCAAGGTCTTGGATTCATTCTTTGAGACTGGTAAAGGATTTACCTATTCAACCATTCTGATTCGTGGTGCTGGTGAAAAGATTCGTGGTTTCGGTGGCACTGCCTCTGGTCCCTCTATTCTGATTGATGGTATCACAAAAATCTGTGAGGTATTCAAGAGTCGAGAGGGTAAGAAACTTCGCTCACTGGATGTTCTGGATATCAATAACATCATTGGTTCCATTGTTGTTGCTGGTAATGTTCGTAGAAGTGCAGAGATTGCAATTGGTGATCCTGATGACTTTCTCTTTCTTCGGGCAAAGCGTTGGGACTTGGGCGGTATTCCAAACTACCGTGCCATGTCCAATAACACGATTTACTGTGACTCTTATGACCATACATCTGATGCTCTCTGGGAAGGTTATGCTGGCAATGGTGAACCTTACGGTCTTTTCAACCTTCCCTTGTCAGAAAAGTATGGTCGTATTTCTGACGGAAACCTTCGCAGTTCTGAACTGTATCCCACCAATAAGGATAACGTCGTGGGGACCAATCCATGCGGTGAAATCTCTCTGGGCAACTATGAGTGTTGTAACCTAAGTGAACTGTATCTCAACAATATCGAATCCAAGGAAGAGATGTATGAATGTGCGAAGCTTCTGTATAAGACTCAGAAGGCAATATGTGCGCTACCATTCATCCATGAAGATACCAATAAGATCGTTCACAAGAACATGCGTATTGGTCTTGGTGTGACTGGTATCTGTCAGAGTCAACATAAGATGGATTGGTTGGATTATACCTATCAGAAACTTCGTGAGTTTGACCAGAAATACTCCGAGAAGAATGGTCATAATCCCTCCATTAAGTTGACTACCGTTAAACCTAGTGGCACATTAAGCATCCTTGCTGGTTCTACTCCCGGTGTCCATCCGGCATTCTCTCATTACTTCATTCGTCGTATTCGCATGGCAGCAACCGATTCACTTATCGATGTTTGTCGTGACCTTGGTTATCATACCGAGTTTGCCAAGAACTTCGATGGAACAGAGAATCACGATACCGTGGTTGTTGAGTTTCCCTGTCAGTTCGATGAGAATGCAACTGTCGCCAAGGACATGAGTGCCATTGACCAACTTGAACTCATCAAGACTCTTCAATCTCAGTGGGCAGATAATGCGGTATCCTGCACTGTCTACTATCGCAAGGAAGAGCTTCCAGAGATTCAAGATTGGTTGGCAAAGAATTTCAAAAATCATATCAAGAGTGTCTCGTTCCTTCTTCACTCTGATCATGGATTCACCCAAGCACCATACGAAGAAATTGATGCAGATCAATATGAGAAGATGGTAAAGAAAGTTAAACCCATATCGCCGATTCAGACCTCAAATGAAATGATTGAGGGTATTGAATGTGAGGGCGGGGTTTGCCCCATAAGATAATGTTTTTTCAAACTACATGCCCGTCCTGCCGGACTACATATTCTATTGAGTGGCACGATTTCAACCACTCGACCTATGATGTAGAGAATGATTTAGAGGATGACGAATACGAAGAAAATGAACCTACAATATGTCCATTTTGTATGGAAAGAATAGATGGGCATGACGAAGATGAAGATTACGAACTATGATTGCTGGAAAGGTATGGGGTAAGACAGAAGAAGTCTTCAAGAATCATTGTCTTGAATTTCATAGAATTGAATTCAAGGCAGGATATCAATGTAGCGAACATCGACATCAGACAAAGAGCAATGGTTTCTTTGTTGAGTCTGGTAAGATGATGGTCCGTTGCTGGAACGGTGACCTTATTGATGAAACAATTCTTGGTGCCGGTGATTTCACAAAGGTGAAGCCGGGAGTCTTTCATCAATTCATTGGGCTTGAAGATGGTATTGCTTTTGAGTTGTATTGGGCAGAGTTTTCTCATGATGACATTGAGAGACTCAATAGTGGTGGTGCGACTAAGTGAGAATACTACAGGCAAACTTCCATCCAAAAGAAATCAAACTTTGCGTTCGACTGTTTGATGTAAAGGACATTCGCTTTCTCCCCTCTGATGCTTGGCTCAATGCTCGTATGGAGAAATTTGGATACAATGAAAGCTTTCAGAAGGCAGGTATGATGTATCCAATTGCGGTATCTACACACGATCATAAGTGGGTTAAAAGAAGAATTGAAATAGAACCAAATAACCCAGAGAGAACCAACGTAGATAAGGATGGTAAGATTATTCCCGGTCTATATGTTCATGTTGGTCACAAAAGAGTCAAGTGGGCATTGGAGAACGGCTACGAAGCAATTGAGGGATACATGATAACCTCAACGGCAGAACGTCAGATGATTAAGAGATACACTCACATACCACACGACAAGATACCAAAGCGAAGATGAAAATTGCAGTTGTAACATCACTGAATAAAAAACTCTATGACTACTATGGTCATAAGTTCTATGAGACATACAATTGGGATTTTGATCTGTTCACATACACAGAAGACGATTGGGTTGCACCTAGAGGCACGACTATAAATCTTCTATCTGATGTTCCTGAATGCAAAAAATTTGTCGAGAGGAATGGTAGTAAAGACCCGTCCAGTGTTGTTAGGTTTGACCGCAAAGGACGTAGGATGAAGCCATTCAAATTTGATGCTGTTAGATTCTGTTACAAGGTCTATGCCCATACTGATTTGGTAATGAACCGAGGGGGTGGGTATGACGGTGTAATCTTTGTAGATGCCGATAGTGTGTTTCATAAATCCATAGATTCATCTTGGGTTAACCGGCATTTACACCGTAAGGATTGCATGATGACATATCTTGGTAGAATTGGAGCATACTCTGAATGTGGTTTTCTATATTTCAATCTGAACCACCCCAAAACCAAGGAGTGGTCAAAAAGGCTTTATGATGTCTACTCAACAGATGAGATATATACAATTGATGAATGGCATGATAGCTTTGTCGTTGACCATGTGAGAATTGAATTTGAAAAAAAGCACGGAGTAAAAAATTACAATATTGGATTTAGAGATAAGTCTCAGTTTAGAGAACAGAGAAAAATGAAAGGGCACGTTCAAGCATGGAGTATACTTGGAGATGTCTATGACCACTGTAAAGGTGCGAGGAAAGATGCTCTAAAAAGCCCAGAAAATAAAAAGATATGATCAACATATTCATTGGATTTGATAGCAAGGAACGTGCGGCTTACAACACTCTTTCATGGAGTCTGATTAAGAACAGCACCAAGCCTCTTGCGATAACTCCCATTGCACTGAACAACCTTTCTGGCATCTTCACACGGGAGCGCAATGCACTCTCATCTACTGAGTTTTCGTTCAGTCGATTCATGATCCCCCACCTGATGAACTACAAGGGGTGGGCACTGTTTATGGATTGCGATATGCTCACGGTTTCAGACATTTCAAAACTCTGGGACTTGCGTGATGACAAGTATGCAATTCAAGTCTGTAAGCATGATTATACTCCCAAGTCAGAGAAGAAGTTTCTTGGACAGATTCAGACCAAGTATGAGAAGAAGAACTGGTCATCCTTCATGCTCATGAACTGCGAGAAGTGTTTTAATCTGACTCCTGAGTATGTGAACATGGCTTCCGGTCTTCAGCTTCATCAATTCAAATGGTTGGAATCAGAGAAACTAATTGGGGATATTCCTCTGGAATGGAACTGGCTTGCTGGTGAGTATGAAACCAAATCTGATGTTCATAACATCCACTACACTGAGGGTGGACCTTGGTTTAAGGAGTTTCGCGATACTGACTACTCAGAAGAGTGGTATGAATACTATAAGGAGATGTTGCCTGAGTGAAACTGGCTCTATATAACAGAAGCATTTCAGATAAAATGCTAAGAGGCTCTGCCAATAAGAAACTCGGCATAAACTCATTTATTAATGGCGTAAAACGTCATGGGGTAAAGGTCATAGAGATAAATCAGCCGCACTATTACCCCTCATCCGATTTTGGATTAATGTTTTCGTTTGCAGATATACACCAGAGTGAAATATCGCTTTTGCCATATATGCAAGCACGTAAAAACATATATGAAGAAAGCAATAAGAATATCTTTTTCTTTGAAAATGATGTATTGAAGGGGTTTAATAATGAACTCATAATGCGCTTTCCTTTTAGGTCAGTCTATGACCATGAGGCTGAGTATTTTCTTGAACAGATTCCTGATGATCTCAGAAAGGATTCCTTCAAACACATAACAGCAACACCACCTCCTACAATAAAAAAGTCCAAATACATTATATGCTTGAATAGACTATCTGGATATGGGAGATGTGGAGTCTATCAATTTCAATGGGCATACAATCTTGTAAAGAGTTTAAAAAAGAGATTCCAGACTACCAACATTGAAATTAGAGTTCACCCCGGTAATGTTCGTGATAATACTGCTCGGCGAGGTAGTGTAAAGCTAAAGCATTTTGAATTTCAAAACGATGTAATGTATTATGAGCGCATCCTCAACACTTTTCCTGAAGTAAAAATCATAGTTCCTGATAAAAGGAGATACAGTTACCTTGATACCCTAGACAGACATTCTATTCATATATTTAACACATCTTCCGCATCATGCGAATGTATGATTTCTGGTTGCTCCACTGTTATAAGTCACAAAGCAGCATTTGCTTACAATTTTGCACCACACAAAGTCACATCTAGATATAAATTACAAGGTGGTAAAGATATTGATGGTCTTCTCAAAAAGTATAGAAAGACACACTTCACTGTTGATGAAGTTAATAATGGGACATATTGGGACTACATAAAAGAGGGAGTGAAGAATTATCTATGATATTACTTGGCAACAAAGGTTCTCGGATACACAAGATTGCCACTCATCTGAGTCATCCTTTAACGAAACAGGATGACTTCCCACCAGAACGTGTGCATGAATCAAATGATCCTATCGTGATGTTTGGTGCTTGCCCTCAAAAAATGGAAGTAATCAAAGAGTGCTGGAGAGTCGGAAGACCGTTCTACACATTAGACTCAGCATATCTCGGCAATGTCAATGCACCATTTCAAACATCTGGTTATGCAAAATACAAGAAGTGGTTTCGCCTTGTTCCCAATGACATTCAACATTGCGAATTCATACGATACAACAGTGATGACCGTCTTAGAAATCTAGGTGTTTCTCCAGTTAAATTCAAAAGGGGCGATAAGATACTTGTTGCTCTACCGGGTCATGTCGCTTGCACCTATCACAATATTGATATCAATGTGCTCTCAGAAGAGATAACTCAGGAGATACGGAAATATACAGATCGGGAAATTGAGTTTCGAGGATTTCCCACAAAAGGAGCAAGAGAGCGATTCATTAAGAATCAATTTTGGAAAAGACTAGAGGTAGGCGATATACATTGCACTGTCAGTTGGGGAAGCGTGGCAGCTCTTGAATCAATACTTTGTGGTATTCCAACAATCACTTTGCGTTCTTGCGTTGCTTCTCCTGTTTGTTCGTCTACAATTTCTGATATTGAAAATGTCAAGATGCCGAAGGAAGATTTGATGCGAGACTGGTTGAGAGGTATAAGTAAAGTCTGTATATCAATTGACGAACTTTATGCCCAAATCAGAAATCTTGCATGATCATATTAGGTTATACTAGAAACACCAAATACTATGCAGAGGTTCTAAATCAGAGCATAATAGCAGAAGAGGATTTTCCGCTATCTGATGTAAAAAATAGCAATGAGCCATTATTTGTATTCGGGGCTTCACCTATTCTCAAGCCAATAATGGATGAATGTATTCGGTGCAGTAGAGACTTTTATTCTACAGATAGTGGTTACATAGGTAATGTTGTGGGTCCAGCCCAGAAGCTTGAAGCGGGAAGAAAGAAGTGGCTTCGTTTAGTAAAAAACGGTCTACAACACACGCAAATGACACACTACCCATCTGATGACCGATTACGACTAATTGGGTTTGAACCTATATCTTTTAAACGAGGGGGTAAAGTTCTTGTTGTTTTGCCGGGACCAATAGCTGCACTATATCATGATATAAAATTAGATACTGTAAAGGAAGACATTACCAAGGAGATACGAAAATACACTGACAGAAAGATTATATTTAGAGAGAAAGACCCTGATGGAATTAAGGGTCTTTCTC